>ENA-OWPL01001866-OWPL01001866.1-human-gut-metagenome-genome-assembly--contig:-NODE-1866-length-11560-cov-2.484137_pt1 | contig 11560 bp, 10 predicted proteins | sample MGYA00248263_ERZ651844 | MGnify/ENA primary metagenome ERZ651844 (study PRJEB26924, sample SAMEA4378256) | human gut metagenome | biome: human gut; feature: human-associated habitat; material: faeces... | reverse complement strand
CGAGCATGACCTCGTCCCCGCCGACAAACAGCAGCGACGGCGGCAGCCCCTCCAGATCCCCGAACAGGGGTGAGCACAGCGGGTCGCGCGCGTCGTCCGTATAGCACCCGGCGTAGAACTCCAGCAGCTCCTTCGTCATGGAGGGATCGGCCTCGCGGTTTGTCTCATATGTCTCGCCCGACTCGGTGAGATCCGTCCACGGCGAAATGCCGATCAGGCCGCACGGCAGGGGAAGCCCCAGCTCGCGCAGCTTCAGACATAGAGCGTAGATCAGTCCGCCGCCCGCACTCTCGCCGCAGAGGAGAATCTGGTGCGCAGCATAGCCCTTTTTGAGCAGGTATTGGTAACTCTCCAGCGCGTCGTCGAGCGCCGCGGGATAGCGGTTCTCCGGCGCAAGGCGGTACGCCGCGCAGAACACGCGCACGCCGCCCTCCGCCGCGAGCGTTGAGCCAAAGCCCTTGGCATACTCCAGACTCCCGCAGGTGTAGCCGCCGCCGTGCAGATAGAGGATCACGCCCGTGCGGCGCTGGTCGTGCGGCGTAATCCACGCGCCCTGAAACGCGCCGAAGTCGTGCTCGCGGACATAGACCTCGCGCCGGTGCATCGCCGTCATCAGCTCGCCGAGCTTGTCCTGTCCCTTCCGGGTGATCTCCAGAGAGCAGTTGGCGACAAAGGGTTTAAAGAAATTGAGCTGTGCGCGCACCAGCTTCGCAGGCAGACCCATAGATACCGTTCCTTTCAGAAAAGCGTTTCAATCAATTTGTATAGTATAGCATTGACCGGAATTTTTGTAAATACACGAAACCGCGCCGGAAGGGATTTTCCTTCCGGCGCGTCAGCCATTGAGGTACAGAGGTTACAGGGAAAAATCTGCGTCGTCGTGGGCGTGCTTGGGGGCGGTGGGGCGGCCGGGGATGCGGCGGAGGGGGTCGTAGCGGAAGCGGCGGCAGCGGTGGTCGCTGGGGACGATGCCGTTCCGTCTGATGCGTTTGCTGGCGGTGGTTATCGCCGGGGTGGTAGCCTATTTCGCCACGCTGCTGGTGCTGGGCGGCATTACCGTGGCCAGCGAGTGGAAGCGTATCCACGCCCCGGCGTGGAAGAAGGTCGCCTTCACCTTCACGTTCCCCCTGTTCATGCTGACGTATCTGCCCATCTCGCTGGCGGCGCTGTTTATGAAGGTGGAGTGGAAGCCCATCCACCACAGCGTAAACCTGGCGTCGCTCCCCTCCACCGCTGTGAAGAATTGACCTTGTACAAAGGCGGGAATAGGGGTATGATAGATGTATTACTCCCACAGGAGGTCCCTCTATGTACACGATTTTGGTCGTTGATGATGAAAAGGATATAAGAAAGCTGGTTGGAATCTATCTGAAGAGACAGGGATATCAGATTCTGGAAGCCGAAAACGGAAAACAGGCGATTGATCTGGTGAGAGAGAATTCCGATATCGATCTGATCATTATGGATATTATGATGCCTGAAATGTCAGGAACTGAGAGTTGCTCTGCCATTCGAGAATTTTCATCTGTTCCTGTGCTGTTTTTAACAGCCAAGACGCAGGAGCCGGATAAGAATGAGGCATATGATACAGGTGGAGATGATTTCTTAAGCAAGCCATTTGAACAGAGTGAACTGGTTCGAAAGGTGAAAGCACTTATCCGTCGGTATAATATATATAAAGGAAGAGAGGATAACAATGATGGCATTCTCCGAGTCGGAGCAATATCGATCGATCCGTATAAACGTGTTGTGACGAAAGACAATGAAGTTATCCATCTGACGGACAAAGAATTTGCATTGCTGTTTTTCCTTGTGAAGAATCGTGGAAGATCCTGGAATCTGGATGAATTATATGAGAACATCTGGCAGGAAAAATATCTTCCGTCCTCATCAAATACGGTTATGGTACATGTATTAAGACTTCGGCAGAAGATCGAGGATAATCCGGCACAACCGGAAATCATCAGAACCATATATGGAAAGGGCTATCAGGTGGATTAACAGCCGGTAGAAAGTATGCGGTATGAAGGACAGAGCAGAACAGAAAAGATTTGAAAAAGATGCAGAAAAAAGGCTTACATTAAATACAAAGCTGATTTTTGTAATAGCAGGAAGCCTGTTGCTTGCGGTCGTATTGTTCTTTATCTGGCTGAAGACAACCGTATATGTGATTGATAAGAAATATCTGAACGAGGCAACTGTAGCACGGAGAACGGAAGAAAAGATTGACCGTTTCTCTGATTATGTCAGTAAGAATAAAGTCAAATCCACAGATATGAATGCTATTCTCAGTTGGCAGCGGGAAGAGGGAAGTGTATATCTTCTGGTTTACCAGAATGAGAATGTAATATATGATTCAACAAAGCAAAAAAGACGAACCATGGTGGAACGTTTTTTTAATAAAATATCCAATGGGAATCAGAAAGGCAGAAAGCTTGCAGAGTCTGAAGAAGACAAAAGGCAGATGCTGAATAACATCAAAAGCAAACATTTGCTTGAGATTTATCGGAAGAAAGCAGAGTCAAAAAAACAGGAAGAACGATCAGATCAGAGTATCCTCGATGATACGTCCTCTACGGAGACGGATTATACAGAGACGATTCCGTCCAATGCTTCGGATGTGGAAGACTTTGCATCCCAGTATGGCAGTTATGCATTCTATTCGGTTCGTTTTGAAGATGGATTATATGATGTCTGCATCGTAGATTATTCCGAGAAAAAGGTCTATTACATATGGGTGACGATAGGCTTTCTGGTATGTTCATTTATATTTATGTTGTTGGTTATGCTCTATAACGGCCGGGTAGTAAGGCGTGTAAAGAGATTGACACATGAGGTGTCAAAGATCAAGAAAACAGATATCAATGCGACGATTACGAAGTCGGGACATGACGAGATCCTGACACTTGCTGAGAATATAGACAGCATGAGAAATGCGATCATTGATCAGATGAGTAAGGAAAAAGAAGCATGGCAGGCGAACCGGGATCTGGTCACAGCGATGGCGCATGATATCCGGACACCGCTTACGGTGTTAAGCGGATATCTGGATCTGCTTGAGACAGGGGAATTTGAATCTGACGAAGAGTACAAACAGTATGTTGATATATGCGTTGCCAAAGCAGGACAGTTGAAAGATCTGTCAGACAAGCTGTTCCGATATTTCTTCGTTTATTCCGGGCATACCGATGAACTGAAAATGGAAGTTTATCATGCAAAGGAGTTTTTCCGGCAGATGATCGGAGAATATATGTGCCTGCTTGAAGAAAAGGGAATCACTTTCCGGATCACAACAGAGGACAATTCACCGCTGATAAAGATCGATGCCCCATATCTGAAACGATTGTTTGATAATATATTTATAAATATAAGAAAATATTCTGATTACAGCAAGCCGGTAGATGTCACATATCACACAACTGAATCGAAGGTAGAGCTGGTGATCAGTAATTATATAAATAAAAACAGAAATGAAGCTGAAAGTACCAGAATTGGACTCAAAACCTGTGAGAAGATCGCACAGGAAATGGAAATAGAGTTTTCAGCAAATGAGAAAAAAGACAGATATACAGTCAGGCTGATATTTGTAATTGTAAAATAAAGGAGGTCCAGAGATACTCTGGAACAGATGTCTATGAAGAATGTACTGGAATTTATTGAAAGATCAGCAGAAAAGTATCCGGATAAGTTGTCGGTATCCGATGTAAACGGCGGTTTGACTTATAAGGAACTGATGCAGACAGCAAAACAGATTGGTGCATGGTTGTATCAAGGACTTGGCGGATGTAAGAACCGTCCGGTTGTCGTACTTCTTGATAAGGAACCGAAGAGCGTTGCGGCTTTTATGGGAGTTGTGTACAGTGGGAACTTTTATGTGGTTATAGATGCAGAAATGCCGGTAGACAGAGTGAATAAGATCTTAAAGGCATTGCAGCCGGAAGCTGCTGTAACAGACAGCAGGCATCTGGATAAGGCTGCAGAGTTACAGGTTGAGACAGAGGATGGTCAGGGATATGGACTTAAACTCTTTAATATGGATGAGATGGATCAGACCATAGATCAGAGCTGCCTTGCAGATGTCAGAGCACATATGATCGATACAGATCCGGTATATGCATTATTTACCTCAGGTTCAACAGGTGTTCCGAAGGGGGCTGTTATATCACATGCGAATATCCTTTCCTATATTACATGGTATACGGAAGCATTTGATATTAACGAGACGACAATATTTGGTAATCAGACGCCGTTTTATTTCAGTATGTCAGTCTCGGATTTATATAGCACATTGAAAAATGGTGCAACATTGTATATAATACCAAAAGCTTATTTCTCGTTCCCAATCAAGCTTATGGAGTTTCTGAATGAGAAAAAGGTCAATACGATCTACTGGGTTCCGTCGGCACTTTCGATCATTGCAAACTATAAGATGTTCCGGTATGCTGAGCTTCCGGAGTTGAAAAAAGTATTATTTGCCGGTGAGGTTATGCCGACCAGGCCATTAAATTACTGGATCGAGAATCTGCCGGATGCCATGTATGCCAATCTGTTTGGCCCGACAGAGACGACGGATATCTGTACTTATTATGTGGTAAACAGAAAGTTCCGTGATGATGAGCCGCTTCCGATGGGAAATGCATGTAACAACTGTGATGTATTTGTACTTGGTGAAGATGGCAAGGTGGTTTCACCGGAGATCAATCCTGAGACAGGCTTCAGTGCAGAAGGAGAATTATATGCCAGAGGTTCATTTGTCGCTCTTGGATATTATGGAAATGCAGAAAAGACAAAGGAAGCATTTGTTCAGAATCCGTTGAATCCGAATTATCCGGAGCTGATCTATAAGACCGGAGATCTTGTCAAATATAATAAATATGGAGAACTGGTCTATATCTCAAGAAAAGATTATCAGATCAAGCATATGGGCTATCGTATCGAGCTTGGTGAGATCGAGGCGGCTGCCGGTGCGATCGAGGGTATCAGAAGTTACGCATGTATCTATGATGATGCAGAAGACAAGATCGTATTTATATATGAAGGAAAGAAACTGGATGACGCATTTCTGCTTGGAGAGTTCAAGAAGAAGGTTCCGCATTATATGGAACCGAACCAGTTCGTAAGAGTGAAAAGTATGCCACATAATCAAAATGGAAAGATTGATCGTAAGTGGCTGAAAAATAATTATAAATTATAAAAAAGTGAGGATAAAGAAATGGAAGAATTATTAGAGATTTTAAATGAAGTAAAGCCCGGAGTTGATTTTGCAAATGATACAGACCTGATCGGCCATGGCGTCTTAGATTCCATCACAATGGTAACACTGGTGCTTGAGCTTAACGATGCATTTGACATCGAGATCACACCTGTAGATATCGTACCTGAGAACTTCAAAACAGTTCAGGCGATCTATGATATGATCCAGAGATTAAGTGACGACTAGGGAGTAAAATAATGTCATATACATCGATAGCTTATTTAGGATTTATATTGATGGGATCATTCTTTTTCTATTCCGTTGTGCCGTTAAAGCATAAATGGAAGGTCCTGTTGATATTCAGTTACCTGTTTTATTTCATTAATTCAGGTAAATATGTTGTGTTTATATTGTTTTCATCGTTATCCATCTATTTCGGCGGACGACTGCTGAATAAGATCGATGATGGCTTCAGTATGGCAAAGAAGGTACTGCCAAAAGAAAATAAGAAGGAATATAAAGCGATCATCGGATGGCAGAAGAAATGTGTGTGCGTTTCAATCGTTCTGTTGAACCTTGGTATTCTTGTATATCTGAAATATTCAGTATTCTTTGGACAGGTTTTCTGTGATATATTAAGTCTGCTCCGTATTAATAAGACGAATCCAATGCAGAATATGATGCTGCCGCTTGGTATCTCGTTCTATACATTGTCGGCGATCAGTTATATCGTTGATGTTTACAGAGGAAAATACAGAGCATCCGATAATTTCTGGAAGGTGAATCTGTTTCTGATTTTCTTCCCGCATATCGTGGAAGGTCCAATCGGGCGATTTGACCTGCTGGGTGATCAGGTTTATGAAGGTCATGAGTTCAACTATAATAATATGACTCAGGGCTTGCAGCTTGTTTTATGGGGTCTGTTTAAGAAGATCGTTATAGCAGATCGCGCAAATATGTATGTAAACCAGATCTTCAATTTCCATGATCAGTATGATGGCTTATATGTAGTTGTCGGAATGCTGTTATATACCTTGCAGTTATATGCAGAATTCTCCGGCTGTATGGATATCGTAAGAGGTAGTGCTCAGATGTTTGGTATTCAGATGTCTGAGAACTTTGCAAGACCATTTATGTCAAAGACAGTCAGTGAATTCTGGAGAAGATGGCATATGACACTTGGTGCATGGTTTAAAGATTATGTATTCTATTCCATCTCATTGTCCAAGGCATTTATGAAGCTCAGTAAGAAGACAAGAGAGAAGTTCAATGCATTTTTTGCAACTCTGATCCCGACCTCTATCGCGATGCTCGCGGTGTGGTTCGGAACCGGTATCTGGCATGGAGCCAGCTGGAAGTATGTTATGTATGGTATTTACTACTGTCTCATTATGATACTTGGACTTCTGACGGAACCATTATTTAAGAAGATGTATGGAAAACTGCATGTGAACCGGGAAGGTAAGATTTATAAGGCACTTCAGGTAGTAAGAACATTTATTTTTGTAAATATCGGTATGCTGATGTTCCGTGCGGATGACCTTAAGATCTTTGGACAGATGCTCGTATCGATGTTCCATAATTTCACATTTTCAGTGCTTACAAGCGGAGATCTGTTTGAAGTAAAGCTTGATGTCTATGATTTCCTGTTACTTGCATTTGGTGCACTGGTATTATTACTGGTAGGTTTATATCAGGAGAAGGGACATCATATCCGTGAGGAGATAGCAACAAAGAATATCGTTCTTCGTTGGGTATTATATTATGGACTGATCTTTTCTGTGATCATTCTGGGCGCATATGGAAGCGGTTATGAAGTGGCCGGATTCATATATGCACAATTTTAGGATAGATGGTGAGAGACATGAAAAAAGAAAGAGTAAAAAACATTATAAAAGTTATCGTGTTTATGCTGATCTTCTGTGGCTTTATGGCACTCGGCTCCGTCATGCTTTATCCGAAAACGAGTGATCCGGAAGGCGGCTTATCAAATCCAAATGCCAGAGGCTTCTATGGAGAACCAAAGAATTCCATCGATCTGGTCGTTATGGGAAACAGTAATGCCTACAGTGCATATTCACCGATGCTGATGTGGAAGAAATATGGTATTCCTTCCTATGTTGTTGCGGAAGGCGCACAGAATATTGCCGAGACTGTTAATATATTAGAGGAGCTTCTGACATGTCAGAAGCCGAAGCTGATCATTTTGGATGTTGACCTTTTATGGCAGGGTAAGACACAGGTATCCAGAGTAGAAGGGAATGTGAAATCTCTGATCTACAAATATATTCCGATCATGAAGTATCATGACAGATGGAAAGGCTTCGTGCTGGGTGATAGTTTTAAAGCAAAGAACTACACATATCGTTCTTCAAGCAGAGGACAGTACTTAAGTAAAACGGTTGTACCATATACGGGTGAAGACATGATGGTAAAGACTGCTGATGTCGAATCGGTACCGAAGTCATCCAGGTTCTTCCTTAAGATGTTCCTTGATCTCTGTGAAGAAAATGATATCGATGTGATGTTTGTCGAGATGCCGACAGCTAATTCATGGAATTATAAGAAGCACAATGGCATGACAAAGTATGCCAAGGAGCTTGGCATTCCATTTGTTGATCTGAATACCACAGAGGGTAAGAATGCGATCAACTGGAAGAAGGATACCAGAGATGGCGGAAGACATCTGAACTGTTATGGAGCTAAGAAGGTAACAAGAGAGATCGGTAAGTATATTTCAGAGAACTATACATTTACGAATAAGAAGAAAGATCCGGAGTATAAGAGCTGGAATAAGGCTTATAAGGAATATAAGCAGTTTATGAAGACAGATAAGAAGTCTTCCGATAAGAAACACAAGAAGTCGAAGAAAGCTGACAGCAAACAGTCAGATACATCTGATGCAAAAAAGCAGAAAACAGAAAAAACAACAACTGAGAACAAGTCGGAGACAATGACAGAAAGTACAGCTACGGAAGAAGTAACAGAAAGTGCAAGTACGGAAGCAACCGCAACTCAGCAGTAAGAGATTGTAAAGTATATAAGGGAGATCATGGAGACACAGATATGGATTTGCAGATCTGGAAGCGCCATGATCTCTCTTTTTATGAATTGGATACTTTATAGGCCTGCATAAACATGGAATAAATTTTAAGGTAAGAAAATGGTATTTGTTATTTATTTTTGTGTAAATAACAGCTTCTTGTGATAAAATGGCAATGAAATGTAAATAATAGTTGCAGAAATATAGAATTATACAGGCATACCGAAAACAAGCGAAGTTATAGCAGTATACGATGCTTTTACAGATGCCTGGTGGCAGTACATGATAGGAGGATATGGAATATGAAGATTTTATTTTATGATACGAAGAAATATGACAGAGATTCATTTGAAAAGATATTACCGGAATATTCAGACCTGGAGGTAGAGTTCTTAGAAGCAGATCTTTCGCCGAGAACAGCAGCTCTTGCAAAAGGATATGATGCGATCTGTGCATTTGTAAGTTCCGATGTCAGTGAAAAAGTAGTTGAGTGTCTGGCTGCAAATGGTGTAAAATTAGTGTTAATGCGCTGTGCCGGATTCAATAATGTGGATCTGGATGCAGCAAACCGTTGTGGTATCACGGTGCTCCGTGTTCCGGGTTATTCACCGGAGGCGGTTGCAGAGCATGCGATGGCACTGGCACTTGCGGTTACCAGAAGAATTCATAAGAGCTATATCAAGGTTCGTGAGAATAATTTCAGTCTGGTAGGTCTTACAGGTATGAACTTCTATGGTAAGACCGCTGGTATCATCGGAACCGGTAAGATCGGAGCAGCTATGTGCCGGATCTGTCATGGATTTGGCATGAAGGTTCTGGCATATGATATGTACCGGAATCCATCCCTGGATTTTGTAGAGTATGTGGATCTGGATACGCTGTTATCGACCAGTGATCTGATCTCCCTTCACTGTCCGCTGACAGATGATTCGTACCATATGATCTGCACAGAGACAATCAATAAGATGAAGGATAATGTGATTCTTGTAAATACATCGAGAGGCGCACTGATCAAGACGGAGGATCTGATCACGGGAAATCGAAATAAGAAATTCTTTGGTATCGGTCTGGATGTGTATGAGGAAGAAACAAATAATGTATTTGAGAATCGTGAGGATGATATTCTGGAATCCTCGATCACGGCAAGACTGCTGTCGTTCCCGAATGTCATCGTAACCTCCCATCAGGGCTTCCTGACGGAAGAAGCACTGGAAGCGATCAGCCGTACCACACTGGACAATGCGAGAGATTATGAGAATGGCACGATCAAGGATATAAATGCCGTGTAGAAATATATGCAAGATAAAAGAAGTGCGGAAGATAATCGTCATAGAGAAAATGAAAGCTATGTAGAAAAGGAAATGATTATGCAGAATTACAGATTTCTGATTGCCTATGATGGGACGAGATATCATGGGTGGGAACATAAAAAAGACGTTGTGACCATACAGGGAAAGATCGAATCAGTGCTTTCCCTGATGGCAGGCGAAGAAGTACGGATCAACGGAGCTGGAAGAACCGATGCAGGTGTGCATGCAAGGGCAATGGTTGCAAGCGGTCCGGTTCCGACAGATAAGACACCGGAGGAGATTCGGGATTATATGAATCATTATCTGCCGGATGATATCTGCATTTTGGAGGTTACTCCGGCAGCAGAACGCTTTCATGCAAGATTTAATGCAAAGGGCAAGCATTACCGTTACACGATCTATCGTGGCAAGCTGAAGCCGGTATTTGACCGGAAATACGTCTGGACTCTGGATGAGGGTGAGACGATCGACTGTGAACGGATGCGAAAGGCAGCAGCTTATCTGGTCGGTGAACATGATTTCAAGAGCTTCTGTGGCAATAAGCAGATGAAGAAATCGACGGTTCGGAAGTTATTTGCGATCGATATTAAGGAAGATGGCGATTATGTGATTCTTGATTTCCACGGAGCCGGATTCTTACAGAATATGGTTCGTATCCTGACCGGTACTCTGGTAGAGGTCGGGGCAGGCAGAATGGAACCGGAATACATGGAAGAGGTGCTTACAGGCCGGTGCAGACAGCTCGCGGGGCCTACCGCACCACCACAAGGCCTGTGCCTGATGCAGGTTGATTATGAAAAAAGTAATATGGAGTAAGTAGTACAAATGAATGAATTTAAAAATGGGCTGAAGGATGGAATCCCGATCGCCCTGGGGTATTTTGCAGTTAGTTTTAGTTTTGGTATTCTTGCGATCAAAGGCGGACTCAGTGTCTTTCAGGCAGTTCTTACCAGCGTTACAAATGTTACAAGTGCTGGTCAGTTTGCCGGACTTCAGATCATCATTGCCGGGGGAACGATCCTTGAGGTGATCCTCACCCAGCTTATTATCAATCTGAGATATGGCCTGATGAGTCTTTCGCTTACGCAGAAGTTGGCTGACGATGTAGGCATCTGGAAGCGTCTGATCATCGCATTTGCAAATACAGATGAGATCTTTGCAGTTGCAATGGGATATTTCAAAGAAGTGACCTTCCCGTATATGTTAGGACTTCAGATCCTTCCGATCCTTGGCTGGGGCGGTGGTACATTTGCCGGAGCAGTAGCCAGCGGGCTGCTTCCAAAGTCTGTGTGCAGCGCACTCAGTCTTGCACTTTATGGCATGTTCGTGGCGATCGTTGTTCCGGTTGCCAAGAAGTCAAAATCTGTGTTATTTGTGGTATGCGTGGCAGCTTTGTTCAGTATCCTTTTATATTATGTTCCGATATTCCACTTTATCTCGACCGGAATATCGATCGTTATATGTACAGTAGCGGCAGCAGCAATCGGTGCGATCGTTGCGCCGGTTAAGAAAAAAGGAGAAGAATAGAGATGAGTGTATATACATATATTATCGCAATGGCGGTTGTCACATATCTGATCCGTGCAGTGCCATTGGTGTTATTCAGAAAAAAGATAGAGAATCGTTTTTTAAGTTCGTTTTTATACTATGTGCCATATGCCTGCCTAACGGCACTTACCCTTCCGGCGATTTTCTACAGTACGGAAAGTGTTATCAGTGCGATCGCAGGATTTGTCGTAGCGGTTATCCTTGGTATCCGTGAAAAAGGGCTGGTAGTTGTAGCGGCTGCCGCCTGTGTGACAGTGTTTGTAGTGGAGAGAATATTGGCGTTTTTATAGGGGGGTTGTGAATCCGAAAAGTGAGGACAAAGAACTTGCTATATCGCCGACCTGGAATGTAAAAGACTTTTGACACGCTAAAAACCTTGATGTCAATGTCCTTTGATAGCGAAAATATGACTTTTTGATTAGTATGAGTATACTAGGAGGTGAAGAGATGGAACTCGGAAAACAA
>ENA-OWPL01001858-OWPL01001858.1-human-gut-metagenome-genome-assembly--contig:-NODE-1858-length-11595-cov-2.415771_pt1 | contig 11595 bp, 13 predicted proteins | sample MGYA00248263_ERZ651844 | MGnify/ENA primary metagenome ERZ651844 (study PRJEB26924, sample SAMEA4378256) | human gut metagenome | biome: human gut; feature: human-associated habitat; material: faeces... | reverse complement strand
TACCTCCGCACCAGTGCCTTTGACACCTTCAAATCCCGTATTCCGTGGCTGCTGCTGCTGATGGTCTCCGCCACCTTTACCGGCCAGATCATCTCCAGCTTTGAGGACGCCCTCAGCGCCTTCACCATCCTCACCGCCTATATTCCCATGCTGATGGACACCGGCGGCAACTGCGGCTCTCAGGCCAGCGTCACGGTGATCCGCGGCCTGTCTCTGGGAGAGATCGAATTTTCCGACCTGATCCAGGTGGTCTGGAAGGAGTGCCGGGTGGCGCTGCTGTGCGGCACCGTTCTGGCCGGCGCCAACTTCGCCAAGCTGATGCTGCTGGACCGGATGGTATTCCACAATCCCATTACCGTCACCGTAGCCGCCGTCATCTGCCTGACGCTGGTGTGCACCGTGTTCGCCGCCAAGATCGTAGGCTGTATGCTGCCGCTGCTGGCTAAAAAGATCGGCTTTGACCCGGCGGTGATGGCCTCTCCCTTCATCACCACCATCGTGGATGCCCTCTCCCTGCTGATCTACTTCCGCTTCGCCTCTTTCCTGCTGGGCATCTGAAACGTATAGGAAAGCGCCCCTGTATGGCTGCGTCATACAGGGGCGCTCTTTATGTGGAATCCAGCAAGCTGGACGTTTTCAGTCAAAAGCAAATCTCTTCGCGGTTACTTACCTCTGCGGAAATAACAAGCTTCGGAGTATCGCCACGACAAATGGAAAAGGTAAACCCATCCCTAACGGCTCTTTGAATGCTATTATCTGCCAATTCGACTTTATATCCCATAGACATCATCACCCGCTCAAATTCTGTAGGCTCCGATTCTACTGTTAGTCCATATACAAATACAGCCGGGTCGGTTATTTCTATTGTTGTAACATATTGTCCATCATCGGCATAGTCCGGCCAAGCGGTCAGAAGATAGGACACCCGCACATTGGGTTTCCCCCCCTGCGTGCTCATGTGGTAATCTTTTCCCAAAAACTCCCGCGCACCCATCCAGCCGGTTATTTCATCATGTCCGTTCCAGTCAACGGATGACACATCGTCACATATCCAAAATTCCAGAGTTGTATTCTTTGGTCTTGGTGGAAAATATGGTCTTGTCAAAGATACTACCGCACATATTACAACGAACAGAATCCCTAGTGGCGCAAGGACAATGATCAGCTTTTTTACCTTCATATTATGGCCCCCTAAATTTTGGCCCGTCCGTCCTATCTTCTCAAATCCCCTGCAAATGGAAATCCGGGGTATACTCCTCCTTGGCGGAGGTGCGCTCCTGAGTGAAGCCGTCGGCAATGCCGCAATCCGCCATGTACCGTTCCGCCGCCCGGTACTCCGCCTTTGTCACCCTCCGGGCCAGCTTGCCCTCGGCCCCCGGCTGGGGCGTGTACTGGCTCATAAGGGAGAACAGCACTTCGCCGGGGCGGAAGGTCTCCGCCACCCAGTCGATGACGGCCTTCGTGTTTTCCAGTTCTCCCGGCAGCACCAGATGCCGGATGAGAACGCCGCTTCTCAGCTGGCCGTTTTCCATTCTGTACGGCCCGGTCTGGCGGAACATCTCTAAAATGGCCGCTTTCGCCGTCTCTGGGTAATCCGCCGCACCGGAATACGCTTTGGCCGGCTCCGTCAGGGCATATTTCAGGTCCGGCAGGTACACCTGTACCCGGTTCTCCAAGCGTTTCAGGGTCTCCACGGATTCATACCCGCCGCAGTTCCAAACCACCGGCACCGGCCAGCGCTCCTCGCCCAAGGCCTCCAGCACCGCGTCCGTGAAGTGGGTGGGCGTCACCAGATCCAGACAGGCCGCGCCCTGCTCCACCAGTTCCTCAAAAATCTCCCGGAGCCGCCGGGGGGTGATGGGCTTGCCGTAGCCTTCCTGAGAGATCACGCCGTTCTGACAGAATTTGCACCGGAGATTGCACCCGGAGAAAAACACGGCGCCCGCGCCCCGCTCTCCCACTAAACATGGCTCCTCCCACTGGTGCAGCATGGCCCGTGCCACCCGCAGTCCGGCGGGCATACCGCAGAATCCGCTGCCGTGCTCCGCAGTGCGCTCTGCCCCGCAGTTACGGGGACATAAGGTGCAGATCATACCTTGTGGATGTCAAAATCCGGGCCCAGGTCGCCAGCCATCCAGTGGCGGCGACACAGACCGATATACTTGTCGTTGGCACCCAGCACCACCTGTGCGCCCTCCTTTACCACATGGCCATTTTCGTCGAAACGGGCGTTAAAGGCCGCTTTTTTGCCGCACCAGCAGATAGTTTTGACCTCCTCCAGCTTGTCCGCCAGCACCAGCAGATGGTAGCTGCCCGGGAACAAGTCACCCTTGAAGTCGGCGCGGAGACCGTAGCAGATGACGGGGATGCTGCAGTCATCGACGAGGTGGACGAGGTAATAGACCTCATCTTTTGTCAGAAACTGGGCTTCGTCGATGATAATACAGGCATAGGTCTGCAGTTCTGTTTCCGACATTTCGCGCATCTCATCGAAGTAGATGCAGGGGTGTTTCAGGCCGATGCGGGAATAGACCATGTGGTCGCCGTCACGGGTGTCCAGACGGGGCTTTACCAGCAGCGTCTCCTGGCCGCGCTCCTCGTAGTTGAACCGCGCCATCAGCGCGTTGGCCGTCTTGCTGGAGCCCATGGCGCCAAACTTAAAATACAACTGTGCCATCCCTGTTTCTCCTTTATTAGCATACGATTTTATTTATTTTCCAACTTTTTGAAGGCAGTGGGCATGGGGTAAAGGTCCCGGTCATCAGATGCCCAGACCCAGTCCGGAGGGCCGTCGCCAGTGACGGTTAAGCGAAATACCGTCATATTCCAGCGGAGATGGGTAAAGATATGCCTGTCCGAAAAGCGCTTCTCCCAGGAAAGCGGCGTGAGCATCCAGTCCCGAAGCTGTTGTGCCGCAAGGGCTTCCGTCAGCATCCCCTCGGTGTTGGGAAACTCCCACAGGCCGGAGAGCAGGCCCGTTTCCGGGCGGCGGCGCAGGGCTGTGCGGCCATCGGGGGTGGTCAGCAGAAAGACCGTCAGGTCCTTTTCCGGCTTGGCGGTATTTTTTTCCCGCACCGGCAGCCGGGACTGAAGCCCCGCAGCCTTTGCGGCACAAAGGCTTGCGGCGGGACAGCTTTCGCAGTTGGGATTTTTTGGCAAGCAGACTGCGGCACCCAGGTCCATCATGGCCTGGTTAAAATCGCCGGGGCGGTCGGTGGGCATGACGGCCGCCAGCGCATCGCGGACGTGCTGGCGTGTCCGTGGGTCAAGGACGTTATCGCCGCAGGCGGTCAGCCGCGCCGCAATACGCAGTACGTTGCCGTCAACGGCAGGAACGGCTTTATTAAAGGCGATGGAGAGTATCGCGCCTGCCGTATAGTCGCCGATTCCGGGGAGCTGTATCAGGTCGCTGTACGTGTCGGGGAGACAGCCGCCGTATTGGTCCACCATGACACGGGCGGAGCGCTGCAGGCTGCGGGCGCGGCTGTAATAGCCCAGGCCCTGCCACAGGGAGAGCAAGCGGTCTTCCGCTAATTCCGCCAGGGCGGGCACGTCCGGCGCGGCGGACATAAACCGCTCAAAATAGGGAAGTACCGCCTGTACCCGCGTCTGCTGGAGCATGATCTCCGACACCCAGATACGGTAAGGGTCCTCCGTGTGCCGCCAGGGCAGGTCCCGGGCGTTTTCCCGGTACCAGCCCAACAGCGGCTCCGGCAGCGTCCGCAATAGATTTTCAGTTGTCGAATCTGTTTGTTTCATGTTATAATCTTACCACAAGGTGAGACGGCTTCCCACCCCCTTTTTGCGAATCAAGGAGAAAATTTACATGCGTGTCACATTTTTGGCCCACGACGGTTTTTTCATCGAACTGGATCAGGTCTGCCTGCTGTTCGACTGGTGGAAGGGCGTTCTCCCGCCCCTGCCGGACAAGCCGCTGCTGGTGTTCGTCAGCCACCGCCACGAGGACCACTTCAATCCGGCGGTGTTCACACTGGCGGACCGCAAGGCGGACATTCAATTTCTGTTAGGCAGTGACTTTCGCCTGACGCCCCACAATTTGACAAAGTGGCAGCTTTCACCGGAGACCGCCGCCAAATGCCGCCGCTGCGGCAAGCATGACACCTTTGCCCCTCTCCCCGGCGTCACCGTGGAGACCTTCCCCTCCACCGACGAGGGCGTGGCGTGGATGGTAACGGTCAACGGACAGTCCATTTTCCACGCCGGAGACCTGAACTGGTGGCACTGGGCGGAAGAGGACTTGGCTTGGAACCGCAATATGGAGGCCAATTTCAAGCGGTATACGGAACCGCTCAGGGGCCGCAGGGCCGATCTTGCCATGCTGCCGCTGGATCCCCGTCTGGAAAGCGGCGGCGATCTGTGGCCGCCGCGTCGATTTGGCCATGCTTCCCTTGGACTCCCGGCTGAAAACGGGCGGCTATCTGGGGCCTAACTATTTTTTGAATCTGATGGAGGTTCGCCGGTTTCTGCCCATGCACCAGTGGGAGGACTTCGCCTTTACCGACGAATTTTTGTCCGCGTACCCTCAGTTTGCCCCCATCACCGTAAAAATCCACCGGGACGGGGAATTTCTCGGCGAGCTGTAAGCAAAAGGAACCCGCATTGTGAAAACAATGCGAGTTCCTTTTCATTTGCTCATTTACTTTTGGATCAGCAGCCAGTTTTCCGTACCTTCGGCAGGCTGCTCCGTCAACTCCGGCACAAAGCCGCAGGCAGCGGACGCCGCCTTGACAGCAGTCTCCAATGCAGGGGCCTCCGCCTCGGTGGTCTCCGCATAGATGCGGTCCACCAGCGGCGCCAAGGCGCTGAGTTCCTGCCCGGCGTCACTGTTCGTCCCGGCGAGAATGGTCTCCGCAGGCAGCTCCAGTGAAAGGATCACATTCTTCGGCAGTGCATCCCGCACCTCCCGGAGGAAGCCCTCGATCTGTGCCTGCCGTCCCGCCTCTGCCGTGTTCCCGGCGGTCATGGCGTTGGAAAAGTCGATCTTATCCAGCTTGCCTGCGGTGGGATAGCTGACATCCGTCAGAATGATCTCTCGGAATCCCTGCTCCGCAGCTTCCCGGATAATATTCAGCAGATACGTCCGGGCCTTTTCATGGCCGGGGTCCAGCCATTGACTGTTGTTGCCGTCATAGAAGATATAACCGCCGGTGTTTTTCAGGCCCATGCCCTCCACGTCGGCGTTGGCGGCCTTGGGATCGTGGAAGCAGGCGATCCGGGCCGCAGCGGTCACGTCTGTCCGGGCCGTCAGGTCATTCAGCGCCTCCCCGGTGTCCGGTTTCACGCTGACTGCGCCGGTCACGGCAGCGCTGCTGTCAAAATACACCCGGCCGGCGCTGTCCTTCAGCGTCACCGCCGTCACAGTCATTTCGGAAAGCGGCGTCTCAGCGGTCTCCTGTTCTTCCATTGTCAGCGGCTTTGCCGCCAGCAGCGTCCCCCGGACCGGTGTTTTGACAGCGGTCTGCTCTGGTTCCCGAATCACCACATCCGGGTCTCCGGGGGCTTCGACAGGGTCGGAAGTCCCTTTGTCCCAAGGCAGGTCAAAGTGTAGATTACCGTCGGCGTCATAGCGCATGTGCTCCCGGGCCATAATAAAGCCCACAGAACCCAGAATAATGAGGATCAGCAGGATGGCCAGGCCGCCGGCAATCATCATAATGATGGCCAGCACCCAGGCGAAGACCGGTCGATGAATAAAAAACTTAGACATGGCTGGGTATCCTTATTGCACGGCCGGCGCCGCACGCTCCGCTTCCGCTTTGACAGTGACGCCTGGACGGACTTTCTGTAAGCCGCTGACAATCACTTTATCGCCCGGCTTCAGCCCACTGGTGATAAGCCACTTATCGCCAACGGCCTGAGTCGCGACCACTTCCCGGGTTTCAACCTGGTTTTTGTCATTCACCAGCATCACGGAGGCATCACCACGCGGCGTGCGGGTCACCCCTTGCTGCGGTACCAGGATAGCCTGCGGATCGACGCCTTCGTCTATGCGGGCGCGGACGAACATCCCTGGCAGCAGGACATGCTGCGGGTTAGGGAAGATAGCGCGCAGAGTAATTGAGCCCGTACTTTCATCAACAGTGACGTCAGAAAACTGCAGTGAACCTTTGAGCGGATAGGCCTGGCCGTTCTCCATGACCAGCTCAACGCTTTTAGTATCACCGCCGCGCTGCAGGCTTTCCTGCTTAAGGCGCATGAAGTCATTACTGGACTCCGTCACGTCAACATAGATGGGATCGAGCTGCTGGACGGTAGCCAGGGCATCCGATTGGCCGTTGGTGACCAGCGCCCCTTCGGTGACGCTCGATTTACCGATGCGCCCGCTAATGGGGGAGGTTACTTTGGTGTAGGCCAGGTTGATACGGGCCGTTTCTACGGCAGCTTTGGTGGCGATGACATCGGCATCGGCCTGGCGGGCGGTGGCCACTGCCTGATCGTATTCCTGCTGGCTGATATATTTAGTACCCAGCAGTGGAACGTAGCGTTTCACCGTCAAATGGGCGATAGCGGCCGCGGCTTCGGCTTTGGCCTCATCGCCTTTGGCGCTGTTCCACGCCGCCTGGTAGGTCGCCGGATCGATCTGATAGAGCGACTGGCCTGCTTCGACATCACTTCCTTCAACAAAGTTACGCTTCAGAATGATACCGCTCACCTGGGGGCGGACTTCCGCTACGCGAAAAGCAGAGGTTCGGCCCGGCAGTTCGGTGGTGACTGATAGCGGCGCGCTGTTCACGACATGGACCGTCACCTGCGGCGCCTGCGCATGGGGTTGCTGGTTGTCAGAATTATCGCAACCGGTTAGCAATAAGGCCGAGATAATTAAACCGGATAAAAGTGTCACTCTGGCGTGAGTCGTCATGGCGGTTCCTTATAGATTACGTACCCAATCAGGCGGCGAATCTGTGAAAGAAAGAGGGAATCAAAAAGCAGTTTGCCATCCTACAAATAAACGCCGTTGGATGTAAGAGATACTTATTTTTAAGCAATCAGCAAGGCACGCAAAAACAAAAAAATGGTCACTGTAGTATTGCGATTTATCGCAATTGTAAAAGTTGATAAATAGACATTATTTCAGTGAATGTATTTTCCGGTGATATTCACTTGAATAATTAATTCTCTTTTCGCATCAGGATTAACTTGTCTGCATTTTTGCTAAATAATACTTCATGGCAAATGCTAGATTAATTCTAATTAAGAATATCCTATATTATCTGCTTATCGGGAAGTGGGGCCTTGTATGGCAAGAAAAACAAAGGAAGAGGCGCAGCGCACGCGGCAGCTCCTGATTGAGTCCGCAATCCAGCAGTTCGCCCTGCGCGGAGTAACCAACACCACCCTGACGGATATCGCCGATGCGGCGGGAGTGACTCGCGGCGCGGTGTACTGGCATTTTGCCAGTAAGACGGAGCTGTTTAATGAAATGTGGCAGCAGCAGCCGCCGCTTAGAGATTTGATTCAGCCCAGTCAGGCCATAGAGTACGAACAGGAGCCGTTAAATGCTTTACGCGAGCGGTTTATTGCAGGCCTGCGCTATATTGCTGCGAATCCTCGACAGCGCGCTCTGATGCAAATTCTTTATCAGCGCTGTGAGTTTTCCAGTGATATGCTTTCGGAATACGAAATTCGCCAACGTATTGGTTTTAATTATTCACTCATTGGCGGCATCCTGCAGTGCTGCGTGCGTAACAATATATTGCCAGCCGAAACAAACATTGAGATGATATTAATTGTTTTACACAGTGCTTTTTCCGGGCTGATTAAAAACTGGCTGCTCGATCCGCAACGCTTCGATCTTTATCAGCAGGCGCCTGCGCTGGTGGATAATATAATGGCGGTGGTCTGTGCTGCGCGTTTATCGGGAGGGCCTGCGCTACGGCTGGTGAATCAGTAATGAGTTCTGTTGGCGCAGATAATAAAAAAGGCGCTTCCCCATGCCGAAGAGCGCCTTTTATATCAAGCAAGCAACTGACTAGTATCAGTTCATGCCGTATTTTTTCAGTTTTTTACGCAGCGTACCGCGGTTGATGCCCATCATCAGAGCAGCGCGGGTCTGGTTACCACGGGTGTATTGCATCACCATGTCCAACAGGGGCTGTTCAACTTCAGCCAGTACCAGCTCATACAGGTCATTCACATCCTGACCGTTCAGTTGAGCAAAATAGTTCTTCAGTGCCTGTTTAACCGAGTCACGCAGGGGCTTTTGAGTTACCTGATCCTGAGAGTTAACGGTAGAAACGGTCAGTACGTCAGAATTTACGCGTTGTTCGAACATAGTTCTGTCAGCTCTTTATTTCTATTACGCAAAATTTTCGAAGTATGCCTCCAACGCCTCCAGCTGTTCGCTGGCATCCTCAATGGCGTTGAATGTGCGCCGAAACTGGTCATCTGGAGCATGTTCCTGAAGATACCAGGAGACGTGTTTACGCGCGATTCGGTACCCTTTTGCCTGACCATAAAAGTCATGCAACTCCCGAACGTGCGCACAAAGCAAGCGCTTCACCTCTGCCAGCGGCAGCGGGGGCAGCAGCTCTCCAGTGTCCAGATAATGCTGGATTTCCCGAAAGATCCAGGGTCTTCCCTGAGCTGCACGGCCTATCATCAGGGCATCAGCCCCTGTATAGTCGAGCACAGCTCTGGCTTTAAGCGGGTCAGTAATGTCGCCATTCGCGATAATCGGAATGGAAACTTTCTGCTTAACTGCCCGAATACTGTCGTACTCAGCGTCTCCGTTAAACAAGCAGGCGCGGGTGCGTCCGTGAATAGTCAGAGCCTGAATGCCACACTCTTCGGCCAGTTGGGCAATCTCTACGCAGTTACGGTGTTCCGGTTCCCAACCGGTGCGAATCTTGAGAGTCACAGGAACGTCCACCGCGTTAACGACCGCCGTCAGGATCGACTTCACCTGGTCGGGGTACTGCAAGAGGGCTGAACCTGCAAGCTTGCGATTCACCTTTTTCGCCGGGCATCCCATATTGATATCAATAATCTGGGCGCCGCTTTCCACGTTAATCCGCGCGGCGGCAGCCATCTCTTCCGGCACGCTACCGGCGATTTGCACGGTACGAATACCGGGCTCATCGATATGCACCATCCGTAAACGGGACTTGTCGCTCTCCCACACCTGTGGGTTAGAAGACATCATCTCGGAAACGGTTAAACCCGCTCCCATCTCGTAGCACAGCGTCCGGAATGGTCTGTCAGTAATGCCAGCCATGGGCGCTGCGATCAGGCGATTTCTGAGCTGGTGGTGTCCGATGCGCATGAGTTAAGAAATGACCATACTGTGACTGCAAGGCGGCGTATATTACGCATTTTTTGCACGAGATGAAAGGCCAAACTTTGAGCAATCCTCTGTTGCAGATCAATGAATCCGGGACTAGCGTAAAAGGGATGAATAAATACTTATATTAATCATTGATTTAATGGATGATGGATAATTTGTGTCCATTTATAAAATCATAAAACTTCTCGATTTTTCTTGGATAAACTGGCCGCATGGCGATATAAAACGCTGTTTTTGTAGCCAAAAAAGTGCTCTGTAGTGCGATCTGCCTCTCATTTCCTGGCATTATTTGGTGGCTACTGGAAACAAAAATGCGGCCCGTAGGCCGCATCGCGCTTAGTTTTTCCGGCCGGTAATCCGGCACCACTCTTCCTTCTCGACCACCGGGTCAAGGGCGAAGAGATCGGCATAGGCTTCACAGACGCTCTCCGCCTGGCTGGCAAGGATGCCGGAAAGCCCCAGCAAACCGCCTGAAACGGGCAGGACGCTGATTAATGGCGCCAGCTCACGCAGCGGGCCTGCCAGGATATTCGCGACCACCACGTCGGCTTTCATCGACTCCGGTTGGTCCTGAGGAAGATAGAGCTCCAGGCGTTCAGAAACGCCGTTACGCTGCGCGTTATCACGACTGGCCTGAATAGCCTGCGGGTCGATATCAATCCCGATTGCTTTTGCCGCCCCCAGCTTCAGTGCGGCAATCGCCAGGATGCCGGAGCCGCAGCCGAAATCAATCACCGTTTTTCCGTTGAGGTCGAGCCCATCCAGCCACTGCAGGCACAGGGATGTCGTCGGATGCGTACCGGTGCCAAAGGCCAGACCCGGATCGAGCATCACGTTGACGGCATTTTCATCCGGAACATCGCGCCAGCTTGGGCAGATCCATAGCCGCTCCCCGAAGCGCATAGGGTGGAAGTTATCCATCCATTCCCGTTCCCAGTCTTTATCTTCCAGCTGCTCGATCTTATGCGCGAACCCGGCGCCCAGCAGCGGATGCTGCTCCAGTTGGGCAACGACCGCTTTCATATCGGTTTCAGCATCGAACAGGCCGATTACGTCGGTATCCCCCCACAGGCGGGTTTCCCCGGGCAATGGCTCAAATACCGGCGTATCGTGCGTATCCTGGAAGGTGATCGAGACCGATCCGGCCTCCATCAGCGCATCGCTAAGATCTTCCGCGTTCGCGCCGGTGGTGTTCAGTTTCAGTTGGATCCAAGGCATGGCAAAACTCTTTATTTATCAGTAGTCAAAATGGGGGACTGTGGGGCGGGACGACCGAAACTGTTCCCCGCCACAAACGCCAGCAAACTCAGCAGCAGCGCGGGAACGATCGGATGAAAGCCCAGAAACTGCACTTTCAGCGTGGCCAGTACGGCATACAGGACGCCGCCTACGATCATGGCGCTCAGCGCGCCAGCCGCGTTGGCGCGTTCCCAGTAAAGGCCCAGCACCAGCGGCCACAGGCGGTCGCCGTTTGAAATCACGCCGCAGTCCTCCTGCAGCAGGCGGGAGTTCAGCCCCGGGATGGAGGCAGCCATCTGCTGCACCGTCACCCGCAGAACAACGGGCAGATCGAGCGATACCGGATTGCCGCTGCCGCCGTTGCGGCCGCTTAAAACATGAAAGATGAGCGCAGCGCCCATACCGCCCAGCACGGGCGCGGAATGGCAGAAACCGGCCTTAAAGCTGCGGCTGCGCAGGCACCAGACGATGAGTGCGAGTGCGGCAAAGACATAGCCGATCTCATAGGTGCCGCAGGCCAGAAAGGACAGCGCAGCACCCAGCACAGCCCAGCGGCGGTGGCGGGTCGTTTCCCACGGGAAAAGGCAGAGCCATGCCGCCATGGCCCAGAACAACGCCCGCTGCGGCACGGCGTAGTAGCTGTACATGCCCTCGTTCCAGATGGGGGCTGCCGCCAGCGCCAGCGTAAAGCCGGCCAGCGCCAGTGCATCACCGCTGCCGAACCGCCGTACCACGCGGCTGACCAGAAAGGCCGCCGCACCGGTGAAGGCGATGATGTACAGCCGGTAGCTGCTCAGACTGCCATAGAACAGCAGCGCCACGGCGTTGGGGTAGTGAAAGGGGAAAAACCGCGGCTCCTGCAGGGTGAAATACCGCAGACGGCCCTGCAGATCCTGCAGAAGAAACTGCGCGTAGGGCATACGGTGCAGATCAAACAGCCATTTGTTCAGCGTCAGCTTGTCATCGCCCTCGGGCGGGATGCTGATCGTAACGCGCAGATACAGCACACCCACGGCAAAAATCAAAAGATATGATTATTTGACGGGAGCAGC
>ENA-OWPL01001857-OWPL01001857.1-human-gut-metagenome-genome-assembly--contig:-NODE-1857-length-11600-cov-4.105327_pt1 | contig 11600 bp, 8 predicted proteins | sample MGYA00248263_ERZ651844 | MGnify/ENA primary metagenome ERZ651844 (study PRJEB26924, sample SAMEA4378256) | human gut metagenome | biome: human gut; feature: human-associated habitat; material: faeces... | reverse complement strand
AGCCGTTAGCAGCTTTGCTGCTTTACGGATGCCGCGTACCCCTTGCGGGTAAAAAGTCTGCAACGCTTTGCGCCGTGCACGGCGCGGGAAGTCTGTTTTCTGCCCGTAGGGCAGAAAATGCGGCGGGTGCGAGACGGAAGTTGGTGCGTCGATTTTTAGTGCGGAGGGCCTGTTCACTGCCGGAGGCAGCGAATGCGGCACAGGGAAAGGGGAGAGTTAACGATTTGCCAAGGCTTGTTCGATCATCTTAACTTTTTCGGTTCTGCCCATCAGCCGGTAATACTTGCACCACAGCAGGGGGGATTGCAAAGGAATGAGCTCTGTTTCGAGAAGAATGTTCTCGACAATTTGGCTTTCCTGCAAGGAACAGTCGAAAAGTTCTCCGTTGCTTAGGATAGAAAAGCCGGCCATAACATCGACATCGATGTTGTCGATGACGAATTCCATAAATGCTTTCGTCTGATACTTGGGATCGGGATTTGGCGGCTGGATTTCTCCCATTTTAGATAAGATCGTTCGGACACGTTGAACATCAGCGGTTGAGATCATCAAGTCAATGTCGTGGAACTCGGATGTAATTCCTTTGAAGTAGAGCAGCATGGATGCACCCAAAGCCCACATGATGTGCGCCTCATTGAATCGATGCGCGATGTCCTTTAATAATTCAATTTTTTGTTCTGCTTTTGCCATAGGATACCTCCGGCGAATGACGTAACGCTTTGTCGACTCATAGTAGTAAAGTCTGCCGCCCCTCAGAAAAGCGTGCAAACCCACGCGAGGGCAGCGGAGAGGGGGATGTAGAGCAGAAAGTGCGTAAGATGCGCTTTTTTGTTGTACCCGAACAGCTGCGGGCCGACGATGCCCTTGACCTCGGGGTAAAAATACGGGAAAAAGTTCGAATGGCACAGCAGCACCCAGTCGAAAAAGAGAATGTCGTAGGCCTCCATGACATAGAGGATGACGAGGTAGCGCGCGAAAAACGCGCCGAAGGTGAAACCGTTCCGAACGCCGTCCCACGCGGCGAGGACTGCCGCACCGAGAAACAGCAGCATCGCCAAGATGCCGAGGCACCAGCCGAGGATATGCGCGCCGCGGAAGCGCTCGGCTTTTCTCTCAGGAACGGCGGCGAAGACCTCACGCGGCGCGGAGGAGAAGAATTTCTTCTCCTGAATGAGCCCGACGCCGGCGTACAGTAGGAGAAAATACGCCGCCATGACGAGAAACGATGCAAGCAGGGTGATCTTCATTTCTGTTGATGCCTCTTTTGCTGTCGCTTTTTGCCGCTTTACAGGCGGTAGAGCGCGGGCCGCCGGTCGTGGAAAACGGGGACGCGGGCGCGGAGGGGCGCGATGGAGGAAAGGTCCAAGTCGGCGGTGACGATCTCCTCTTCCCCGCCGCCCTGGGCTAAGACCGCGCCCAGCGGGTCGAGGATGCGCGAAAAGCCGCCATACAGCGTGCCGTCGCGCTCGCCGCAGGCGTTGCACGAGACGACAAAGAGCTGGTTTTCGATCGCGCGGGCGGCGGTGAGCGTCTCCCAGTGGTATTGGCGCGCCGCCGTCCACTGGGCGGGCAGGAACATGACCTGCGCTCCGCGCAGCGCCAGCGTGCGCCACAGCTCGGGAAAGCGCACCTCGGAGCAGATGAGAAGGCCGCAGCGCACGCTATCCAGCGTGAAGGTGACGAGGTGGTCGCCGGGGGTGTAGACCTCGTGCTCGCCCATCGGCGTGAAGGGATGGGTCTTGTCGTATTCGGCAATGCACGCGCCCGCGCGGTCGAAGACGCAGGCGGTGTTGTAGATCTTGCCATTGCGGAGATTCGACACGCTTCCCGCGACGATGTTGACGTTCAGCTCGCGCGCGAGCGGGGAAAAGCGCGCGCGGACGGCCTTCGCGTTTTCATCGCACGCCGCGGCAAGGTCGCCCGCGGGCATGAAGCCCGTGTTCCACGTCTCGGGCAGGACGACAACGTCGGGGCCGTTTTCCCCGACAGCGCGGCGCACGAGCGCCTCCGCGCGGTCAAAGTTCGCTTTGCTCTCCAGCGAGCGCATATTCATCTGGATCACGCTGACCTTCATGGTGGTGTCCTCCAAAATCGTTTTGATACGGTCATTATACGAAAAGAAAGCCTGCATTGCAATGCACAACAAAAAGAGGACGGCAAATGCCGTCCTCTCGTTTGTAAAAGCGTCGCAGACTTTTACCCGCAAGGGGTATGCGGCATCCGTAAAGCAGCAGAGCTGCTAACGGCTGCCCAAGCGCCGCGCACGGCGCAAATAAATTGAAATCGTTTTTTGGAACGACATGTGCGTGCCAAAAGACACTTTGCACGGAGCGAACGTGCGCGCCTTTGGCGCGTGCGCTGAGCGCAGTGAAATTCTGCTCCAAAAACTGACTTTGTCAGTTTTTTGAAGTGCGCAGTGCTCTGATTGCATTGAGAACCGCTAAGACCATCACGCCGACGTCGGCGAAGATGCCCATCCACATGTTGGCGATACCGATGGCGACGAGCAGCAGGCACGTCAGCTTCACGCCGAGCGAGAAGACGATGTTCTCGTACACGATGCGGATGCACTTGCGCGAGATCTGAATGCCCTTGGCGATCTTCATCGGATCGTCGTCCATCAGCACGACGTCCGCTGCCTCAATGGCGGCGTCGGAGCCCATCGCGCCCATCGCGATGCCGATATCCGCGCGGGAGAGCACGGGCGCGTCGTTGATGCCGTCGCCGACGAAGGCGAGGCAGTCATCCTTGCCCTTTTCACCCAGCAGGCGCTCGAGGCGCGCGACCTTGTCGCCCGGGAGCAGCTCTGCGTGCACTTCGTCGACGCCGAGCTCCTGCGCCACGTGATCGGCGACCTTCTTGATGTCGCCCGTGAGCATGACGGTCTTCTGCACGCCCGCGCGCTTGAGGGCCGCGATGGCATCGCGCGCGTCGCTCTTTACCACGTCGGAGATCACGATATGGCCGGCGTACTCGCCGTCGACCGCCATGTGGACGATCGTGCCGACGCTGTGGCAGTCCTGCCACTTGACGCCGAGCTCATCCATGAGCTTGCCGTTGCCCGCGGCCACACTGTGGCCGTCCACGGCCGCGACCACGCCGCGGCCGCTGCGCTCTTCGATGTCCGTCACGCGGGAGCGGTCAAGCTCCACGCCGCAGGCCTTCTGTAAGCTCCTGCTGATGGGGTGCGAGGATGCGCACTCGGCGAGTGCCGCGTATTCAAGCAGCTTGCGGTCCTCCATCGGGCTGTGGTGCACGCCCGTGACCTCGAACACGCCCTGCGTGAGCGTGCCGGTCTTGTCGAAGACGACGATCTTGGTTTTCGACAGAGCCTCCAAGTAATTCGAGCCCTTGATGAGAATGCCCTCGTGTCCTGCGCCGCCGAGGCCCGCGAAGAAGCTGAGCGGGATGCTGATGACCAGCGCGCAGGGACACGAAATGACAAGGAACGTGAGCGCGCGGTAGACCCACACGCCCCACGAGGCGGCATTGCCCATCAAAAGATTGATGACCGGGGGCAAAATGGCCAGCGCCAGCGCGCTGTAGCACACGGCGGGAGTGTAGACGCGGGCAAACCGGGAGATGAACGCTTCGGAGCGGGATTTGTGCGAGCTGGAGTTTTCCATCAGCTCCAAAATCTTCGAGACGGTGGACTCGCCGAAGGCCTTCGTGGTCTTGACCTTCAGAACACCCGTCATATTGATGCAGCCGCTGATGACCTCGTCGCCGGTCATCACGTCGCGCGGGAGGCTCTCGCCCGTCAGCGCCGCGGTGTTGAGCGTGGACGCGCCCTCGACGATCTCGCCGTCGATAGGAATTTTCTCGCCCGGCTGGACGGTGATGACCGTGCCGACGGCCACGTCGTCGGGGTCGACCTGCTCGAGCTTGCCGTCGCGCTCAATGTTCGCGTAGTCGGGGCGGATGTCCATCAGCGCCGTGATGTTGCGGCGGGACTTGCCGACGGCGTAGCTCTGGAACAGCTCGCCGATCTGGTAGAAGAGCATGACCGCCACGGCCTCGGCATAGTCGCCGCTCTTTTCATAGATGGCGAGCGCGATGGCGCCGATCGTGGCGACCGCCATCAGGAAGTTTTCGTCGAACACCTGATGGTTGCAGATGCCCTTCCATGCCTTGCGCAGAATGTCATAGCCGATGGTGACATAGGCGGCGAAGTAGAGCGCGGTGGAGACGAGCATCGGCATGGGAATGAATTTCGCGGCGAGGAACAGCACCGCCGCGATCAGGATGCGGTAAAGCATCTTTTTTTGCTTTTTCGTCATAAAGATGACCTCCTTGAAGGGGGAGAATTTGAATTTTGCCTAAGAAAGCGCCCCGGTGCGTTCGTCCGGGGCGTGAGAGGGAGAAGATCTCTTACAGATAGATCTCGCAGTCGTCCTCGACCTTCTTGCAATTCTTGAGGACGGCCTTCATCACGGCCTTGGGGTCCTGACCCTCGGCGAACTCGACGGTCATCTTCTGGGTCATGAAGTTCACGACGGCGTCGGCAACGCCCTCGGTCTTCTTGGTGGCTTCTTCCATAAGGTTGGCGCAGTTGGCGCAGTCGACTTCGATCTGATAGGTCTTTTTCATGGTATGTTTCTCCTTTTCGGCACAAAATATTTAACGATTAAGTGCTTGTTTAATCTTGATGACCGTACTATAATGTCCGCAAAGGCAAAAGTCAAGGGCTGCTCGCATGTCTCTTCCGTTCGGGCGAAACAAACTTCCAAACGGGATACGGACGCGCCCGCAGGCCCCAAAAAGAAAGGCGGAACAACGATGAGCGAAGTGCATTTACCCCACCAGCACAGCGACGAGGGCACGATGCGGGAGCTGCAGGAATCGGTGGAGACGATCGGCAGCTTCCAGACCGTGGCGGACGTGTTCAAGCAGCTCTCCGACAGCAGCCGCGTGCGCATTTTCTGGCTGCTGTGCCACTGCGAGGAGTGCGTCATCGACCTCTCCGCGATGGTCGGTATGAGCTCGCCCGCGGTGTCGCACCATTTGAGGCAGCTGCGTGAGAGCGGACTTCTCGTCTCGCGCCGCGTGGGGAAGGAGGTCTACTACCGCGCGTCGGACAGCGAGCAGGCGCAGCTATTGCACCGCATGATCGAGCGCACGATGGAGATTTCCTGTCCCGAGGAGGAGAGCAAGGCCGCCACCGGCGCGCCGCACCTGCCCCCGCTCGACGCCGAGGTGTACGAGGGCGGCGGCACGAGTGAGCAGATCGAGACCATCCGTGCCGTGCACGACTATCTGACGCAGCACCTTTCAAGCCGCGTGACGATCGACGAGCTGTCGCGCATGTTTTTGATGAACCCCTCGACGATGAAGGCGCTCTTCAAGTCCGTCTACGGCAGCTCGCTCGCCTCGCACATTCGCGAGCACCGCATGCAGCACGCGGCAAAGCTGCTGCTCGAGGGCGACGAGAACGTCGCGCAGGTCGCGCGCGCCGTCGGCTACGAGAGCCAGAGCAAGTTTTCCACCGAATTCCACAAGGCCTTCGGCGTCCTGCCGACGGAGTACCGGAGATCGCAGAAAAAGTGAATTAGAGGAGGTCGAACGTTCCCGCTTCCCACGGAGTTTCGCGGAAGCCGACGCGCCAGTCGATGTGGTCGACTATCTCAAAGTGCAGCGACGAGCACGCGGTGTGGAGCTTCCCCTGCGCCGCTTCGCCCACGACGATGGCGACCGGCCCGTCCGCGCCGCCGATGATGCCGACGCAGAAGTCGTTCTGCGCCTCGGGCGCAAAGAAAGCGGTCTCACGTTTGACCTGGCGTGGGTGGTCGTTTTCGACGCAGTCCTCGACGAAGATCGAGTTTTCCGGCGGCTCGGGCGTGAGCGTAAAGCTGATGGCTGTGAAGTGCGTCGGATAGTCGAACCGCGGGTCGAGATTCATCCGCTCGCGCGGCAGTTCCTGCGGTTCGACCTCGTGCACCGTGAGAAGATACTTCGTGCCGCGGTAGGAGAAGGCAAACGTATCGCCCGCCTTGTCCGCGCGAAAGCGCGGGCCGGGGACGCGCACCTCGTCCGCCATCATCGTGACGGCGAGCGACTTGAGCTTCGGCGCGCGCTTCGTGACGAACGGGAATGCCGCGCGGCGGATGCTCCAGCCATACGCGCGGTCAAGGCCGTAGTGCGCCATGGCGGGCTCTGCGTCGGCGCAGAAGCCGGGCTGCTCCGGCAGGAAAATGACGCCGCAGCCGTGGCTCGTGCGGAGCTTCGCACCGTTCAAGGTGAGGCTGGGGGTAAAACCGAGGCTGAGCGGGTGCTCGCGCTCCATCTGTTCGCGTTCGTCGCGCGAGAAGTCGATGGACTCGTCGCTTTCGGGATCGATCCCCCACTTTTCCATAAAGCCGCGCAGCGCGGAAGCCTCCGTGCGCATACAAAAATCAACGACAATGCCCTTTGAACAAACGTAAACCGACGGCACGAACCAGTCGCGCCCCGCCCACGAAAACCACTTTTGTACAGGCATTTCCCTGCCCGCGCGCTCGCGCCCGTGGTGGCCCCAAAAGCTGCCGTCAAAGTAGACCTTCCAGTCTGCTTTCTGTTCGGGCGCGTCGGGATTCATTTCGGGGTCATAAAAGTCCTCGGTGAATTTGAGCTTGCTGAGATCGAACTCCGCTTGCAGCTCGCGCAGGTATTGCCACGGCCGCTCCATCGGCGTGAGGGAAAAGACTGTGGAAATCTGCGAGAGCACCGCCTTCTGCTCGTCCGTCGGCGGATTCTCAGCAAGGAAGGCGTCGAATTGCGCCTCGTCCCACTGCCACGCCTGCTCGAGCGCCGCGCTGTCGCCGGTCGCGAGCAGCAGGCGCAGAAAATCGCTGAAATCGCGCGCGATGACGTGCACGCAGTCCTTGCCGCCGTTCATCGGGCTCACGGCGAAGACCGTTTCGCCAAAACCGCGGACAAAGCAGAAGTGGATACCGTCCACGCCCGCCCAGCCGAAGATAGAAGCGCCCTTGGGCGTGCAGAAATAGGGATCGTTGTCCTCCCGCCGCATCACGCTGAGAGACGATAAGTCAAGATGCTTGCGCAGAAATTTTTGATAAAACGCCGCCATGGAAAGCCCTCCTTTGGAGTTCAGGTTTTCCATAGCATACCATATGGGTGCGGAAAAGTCACCGGAATTGCGAAAGCTGTGGATTTTTCGCGCCGGAAGCCGCGCTGCGGCCTTGCCACGCTCTCGCGAACATGATATACTATATTGCTAAACTATCGAGATTCGGGAGGAAACATCCCTTGGAACGCAAAGAAGTCATCGTCAGCGAGCAGGAGCTCGCGCGTCAGAAGGAATTTACGCGCAAGATGCGCGAGATGAACGACCGCCGCACCCGCACGCCGCTCGCGCTGGTCGACACGTTCGGCTGCCAGCAGAACGTGGCAGACGGCGAGGTGCTCATGGGCATGCTGCGCGAGATGGGCTACGAGCTCACGCGCGACGAAAATCAGGCCGACGTCATCCTGCTCAACACCTGCGCCATCCGCGAGCACGCGGAAAAGCGCGTTTACGGCCACTTGGGCCGCCTCAGCCACACGAAGGCCGCCAAGCCGGACCAGATTATCTGCCTCTGCGGCTGCATGGCGCAGCAGAAGGTCGTGGCCGACAAGGTAAAAAATTCCTACCATCACGTCGACCTTGTGCTTGGCCCCCAGGCCGAATGGCGGCTCCCCGAGCTGCTGCACGAGGTATACACGAAGAATAAGCGCGTTTTCTCCATCGAGAACGAGCATGGCCGCATCGCAGAGGACCTTCCCATCGTGCGCGAGGGCGGCGTGCGCGCGTGGGTGAGCATCATGTACGGGTGCAATAACTTCTGCTCGTACTGCATCGTGCCCTACGTCCGCGGCCGCGAGCGCAGCCGCGAGCCGGAGAAGATCATCGAGGAATGCCGCGGCCTCATCGCCGAGGGCTACAAGGAGATCACCCTCCTCGGCCAGAACGTGAACAGCTACGGCAAGGACTTGGGCACCGATTACGACTTTGCAGACCTGCTCGCCGCCATCAACGCCATTCCCGGCGACTATTGGCTCCGCTTTATGTCGAGCCAGCCGAAGGACGCGACCAACAAACTTTTCGACACGATGGCACGCTGCGAGCACGTTGCAAAGCAGCTCCACCTCCCCGTCCAGTCCGGGTGCGACCGCGTTCTGAAAGCGATGAACCGCCCCTATACGCGCGCAAAGTACGAGGAAATGATCGCCTACGCGCGAAGCGTCATGCCAAGCATGGTGCTCACGAGCGACGTCATCATCGGCTTCCCGGGAGAGACCGAGGACGAAGCGATGCAGACTGTCGATCTTGTAGAAAAGACGCAGTTCGACGCGCTCTTCACCTTTATTTTCTCCCCGCGTCCCGGCACGCCGGCGGCGAAGATGGACGACCCCGTCTCGCGCGAGGAAAAGCAGGTCTGGTTTGAAAAGCTCGTCGACGCGCAGAACGCCATCAGCGCGAAAAAGCACGCAGCCTACATCGGCAGGACGGTCAAGGTGCTGGTCGACGGCGAGAGCGACGACGAGGCCTTCCCCCTCGCCGCGCGCACGGAGGGCAACCGCCTCGTGCGCATGAAGGGCGACAAGGCCCTGATCGGCACATTTGCCAAAGCGAAGATCACCGACAGCAACACCTGGGCCCTGTTCGGGGAGATGCTTCCTGCATCAAAAGAACGTTGTTCTTTTGATGCATAAGATACCACGGCCAACGCCGCGAAGCGGGCATATGCCCCATAGAACAATAAGTTTTGCACTTTTCAACAATGTTTTCCACCACCATTCGACAGATCAGCCGCCTATGCGGCAGAAAGCGCGGGGGAAACCATGGCAGAGCTGACCCCCATGATGAAGCAGTATCTGCAGATTAAGGAACAGAATCAGGACGCCATCCTGTTCTTCCGGCTGGGCGACTTCTATGAGATGTTCGGCGCCGACGCCAGAACGGCGTCCCGTGAGCTTGACCTGACCCCGACCACCCGCGACAAGAGCAAGGACAAGCCTGCCGAGGAGCGGATGCCCATGTGCGGCGTTCCCTATCACTCTGCGGACTCCTACATTGCCCGGCTGATCGCCAAGGGCTACAAGGTAGCCATCTGCGAGCAGACGGAAGATCCCGCACAGGCCAAGGGGCTGGTGAAGCGGGATATCATCCGTGTCGTCACCCCCGGTACGGTGATCGACAGCGCCTGTCTGGAGGAGGGGCGCTCCAACTTCTGCGCCGGTATCTATCTGGACGAGGACTACGCCGCCCTGTGCGCCTGCGACATCACCACCGGCAAGGCCCACGCCACCGCCTTTTCCGGCCCGGAACGGGTGAAGCAGCTTATCAACGAGCTGGCCCGCTTTTCCCCCGCCGAGGCGGTGGTGAACGAAGCCGCCTTCTTTGACGAGATGCTTCATACCTTTTTGCAGGATAAGCTGAACTGCCATCTGGAAAAGCTGCCGGCGGGCCGCTTCCAGATGGAAGCGGCGGAAAAGCTGATCTGCCGCCAGTTTGGCGACGACGCGCTGCACCGTCTACCCCGGGACAACCCGGCGGTATTTCTGGCGCTGGGCGCGCTGCTGAGCTACCTGCACGAGACGCAGAAAACCGACCTGCGCCATGTGGACGACCTGGACTATTACCAGCAGGGGCAGTTCATGGAGCTGGACCTGACGGCCCGGCGCAATCTGGAGCTGACGGAGACGCTGCGGGGCAAGGAGAAGAAGGGCAGCCTGCTGTGGGTGCTGGATAAGACCAAGACGCCCATGGGCGCGCGGAACCTGCGGATGTGGCTGCAGCAGCCGCTGGTGAACGTGGCGGCCATCGACCGGCGGCTGAATGCCGTGGCGGCGCTGACGGACAACAACGTGGGCCGCCAGGAGCTGCGGCTGGCCCTGACCGGCATGGGCGACATGGAACGGCTGATGAGCCGGATCGTCTACGGCACCGCCGGAGCCAGGGACCTGGTGAACCTGCGGGCGGCGCTGGAGCACCTGCCGGAGATCAAGCGGTGCCTGACGCCGTTCCGGACAGGGGCACTGGGAAAGCTGGACGAGCAGCTGGAGACGCTGGAGGATGTCAGCGGGCGCATCGCCGCCGTGCTGGTAGACGAGCCGCCGTTCTCCGTCCGGGAGGGCGGCATGATCCGCGAGGGCTATGACGATGAGGTGGACCGGCTGCGGGGGATACTCTCCGGCGGCAAGGGGTTCATCGCGCAGCTGGAGGCCCGTGAGAAGGAAAAGACCGGCATCCGTACCCTGAAGGTGGGGTACAACAAGGTGTTCGGATACTATATCGAGGTGAGCAACTCCTTTAAGGACCAGGTGCCGGCGGACTACATACGCAAGCAGACGCTGGTGAACGGCGAGCGCTATATCACCCAGGAGCTGAAGGATCTGGAGCATGAGGTGCTCACCGCCCATGACCGGGACGCGGCACTGGAATACGACCTGTTCGCCGCGCTGCGGACAGAGGCGGCGGGACAGGTGACACGGGTGCAGCTGGCGGCATCGCTGATCGCGCAGCTGGACACGCTGTGCGCCTTTGCCGAGGTGGCGGCCCAGAACCACTACTGCCGGCCGGAGGTGGACGAGTCCGGGGTCATCGAGATCACGGCGGGACGCCATCCGGTGGTGGAAAAGGTGCGGGGCGACGCATTCTTTGTGCCCAACGACACCCACATGGGCGCAAAGGAGGACCGGGTGGCCATCATCACCGGCCCCAACATGGCCGGTAAGTCCACCTATATGCGTCAGGTGGCACTGATCGTGCTGATGGCCCAGGTGGGGTGCTTTGTCCCCGCCCAGCGGGCGCACATCGGCGTGGTGGACCGCATTTTCACCCGCATCGGCGCCAGCGACGACCTGGCGGCGGGACAGTCCACCTTCATGGTGGAGATGACCGAGGTGTCGGAGCTGCTTCGCTGCGCCACGAAGAACAGCCTGCTCATTCTGGATGAGATCGGCCGGGGTACGTCTACATTCGACGGAATGTCCATTGCCCGGGCGGTGCTGGAGCACTGCGCCGGGAAGCTGAAGGCCAAGACGCTGTTCGCTACCCATTATCATGAGCTGACCACGCTGGAGCAGGAACTGCCCAACGTGCGGAACTACAACGTGGCCGTCCACGCCCGGGGCGAGGATATCGTCTTTCTGCGGAAGATCGTCCCCGGCGGCGCGGACCGGAGCTACGGCATCGAGGTGGCCAAGCTGGCGGGCCTGCCGGACACGGTGCTCAAGCGGGCGCGGGAGATCTTGCGGGAGCTGGAGAGCCAGCCCCGGCAGCCCCACACCCCGGCGGCGCGGGAGGACCAGGTATCCCTGGAGGGCATGGCCGAGGGCGCCGTGGCGGATATCATCCGCCGGACGCAGGTAGACGCGCTGAGCCCCCTGGAGGCGCTGAACCTGCTGTATGAACTGAAGAGCAAGCTGCAATAGAAAAGGAGTGAATACCATGCCGCAGATACAACAACTGCCTGCCCATATCGCCGATCTCATCGCTGCCGGCGAGGTGGTGGAGCGCCCCGCCAGCGTGTGCAAGGAGCTGCTGGAGAACGCTTTGGACGCCGGGGCGTCCGCCGTATCCGTGGAGCTGGAGCACGGCGGCATGACGTATCTGCGGG
>ENA-OWPL01001854-OWPL01001854.1-human-gut-metagenome-genome-assembly--contig:-NODE-1854-length-11618-cov-4.084321_pt1 | contig 11618 bp, 10 predicted proteins | sample MGYA00248263_ERZ651844 | MGnify/ENA primary metagenome ERZ651844 (study PRJEB26924, sample SAMEA4378256) | human gut metagenome | biome: human gut; feature: human-associated habitat; material: faeces... | reverse complement strand
AAGAAGGCATGGTCAAGTTATACTCAGATAATCGATAAAAAAGAACTCGCTAAAGTCAAATATATCTCTATCGATATGTATGAAACGTACAGATTTGTAAGGAATCAATACTTTTCCGGGGCAGTATTGTTATGCGATTCATTTCATGTCATAAAAAATATCAATAAAGTAGTAGATGATATCAGAATTAAAGTAGGCAAAAGATACCAAAAAGATAGTACTGAATATTATCTTCTCAAAAAGTTTCACTTCCTTATATTGAAAAACTACAATGACATTCCGTTCAACAAGGCTAGATACAACAAGAAGCTTAAAAGATACATAGACTATCATCAACTGCTTGAAATAATCCTGAGCATAGATAATGAACTAACAGAAGCATACAATCTAAAGGAACATTATATAGCCTTTAATCATTATGCAACATCCGAAAACTGCAGAGAATGGCTTTCAAGAATAATTCAAGAATATGCAACATCAGGAATCACTGGCTTCATATCATTATCTGGAACTCTTATAAACTGGTTTGACGAAATATGTGCATCATTTGATTTAATAGATGGTCGAAGAGTATCTAATGGACCAGTAGAAGGAATCAATTCTAGAATAGATAAGATACTTTCAAATGCATGTGGATATCAGAACTTTGCAAGAATGAGAAATAGACTAATGTATTCTCTTAATAAATCCTCTAATCCTTCATCTTATGCTATTAATGAAACAATTAAAAGAGAAGGAAAAAAGAGAGGATCTTATAAGAAAAAGAACTAATAAAACATTTAAATAGAAGTAATATGAGCGCACTAAAGGGCAGTCATTTCTGACTGCCCTTTACAAGTGTAAACCCCCAATAATTTAAAGCGATTTTTTTATTGACCCCCCCTTAAAAATTAAAGGTTCAAAAAAAATGGATATGCAACAATATCATTGCAAACTACCCCGACTTACGCTTCACTTAGAAGTCAGGAATTCTTGCTTCAACCACCACTGCCTGGCTAGTAACCTTACACTACCGTCAAGACTAAATGATGTCTACAAGCGTTATATTCGACTAATCCCTAGCCTATGTGCCTTATACTGAATTTTGATAGATAGATTCTCAAACATCTCCCTGAGACGATTTGAAATCATATCATCTATCACCTTATTAAGACGTTTAATGCACATTTTAAGCTGATGATAAAGACAAAACAAACGCCATTTACCGCAATTCCCCTATTTTAGAAGTGGTGGAATTCTTGCTCACGACGTATTAAAGTTCTATGAATAGTGCCTCCACAAGTGTAGTGCGAAAAGGCAGTTACCTCCACCAACTATCATGTAAACTTAAGTTGACATTTGTAGTTTTCCTAGGAAATTAAAAAGCCCCAGAAATAGGGGCTATACATCAATTTTCTAATAATGATGTAGAAGATGACATCGCAAATATAAATGTAGAACCATTATGAATAAGTGATGTTGTACTTGCTGGTAAAATACCAAACATACCTAATAATATTAAACCAGTATTTAAAGTGACTATTCTTGTATAGTTACGTTTAATACGTTTCATTAATAGTGCAGATAATTGTTTAAATACGACAATTTCTTCTAGTGAAGAAGATGTTAATGTAACATCTGCAAGTTCTCTCGCAATATCTGAACTATCCTGTAAGGAAATAGATACATCTGCACAAGATAAGGCTGGGGTATCATTAACACCATCTCCTACCATAACAACGGTATGTCCTTCATCTTTAAGTTTCTTGACATAATTAGCTTTGTCTTCTGGTAATACACCAGCTAAATAGCCATCAATATTGAGTTCTTCTGCAATATGCTTAGCAGCATTCTCACTATCACCTGTTAACATGATGATATTCTTAAAACCACTACTTCTTAAATTTTGAATAGTTTCTTTCGCTTCTGGTTTAAGTGGATCATAAATAGAAATAATACCAGCAAGTTCTCCACCTATCGCTAAGAATATTAAAGAGCTTGCTCCTTCACTTTGTAAGTTATTAATAAGTGTTTCTATTTCTTCTGTTTTAGTAATATGTTCATCTTCAAATACAAAGTGATCACTACCAATGACAGCGCGTTGATCACGATAAATAGTCGCAATACCATGCGCAATAATATACTTCACTTCAGCATGTTCTTCTTCATGATGTAATTGTTCGAGTGATGCCTGTTTCACTATCGCATTTGCTACACTATGTGGGAAGTGTTCTTCTAAACAAGCCGCAATACGTAATACTTCTTCACGTGTATAGTTTCCTAATGGTGTCACTTTCTGAACAAATGGCTGAGCATTTGTAAGAGTTCCTGTTTTATCAAATACAATCGTATCTGCTAAGTCCATTGCTTCTAGGTATTTACCACCCTTGACCATGATTGAATGACGACCTGCTTCCTGCATTGCACTAATTATAGAAATAGATGTAGAAAGTTTGATAGCACATGAATAATCTACAAGCAATACAGAAGATGCACGTGTCAAACTTCTTGTGGCAAGAAGTAATCCAAAGAAGGCAATAAAGCTATAAGGAACAATCGCATCAGCTAGATGTTCTGCACCTGATTGAATACCTGCTTTAAGTGATTCATTTGTATCAATCATATCTACAATCTTATTAATACGACTGTCTAATTGTAGATTTCTTACCTTGATATAAATCTTTCCTTCTTCTACAACAGTACCTGCAAAGACGGAACTACCTTGTTTAACCATCTTACTGAGTGGTTCACCTGTAAAGCTTGATTCATTGATCATAGCTTCACCACTCTCTACTTCACCATCTACTGGAACCATAGAACCTGTCTGTACAATCACAATATCTTCTTTTTGTAAGTGTGAAGTAGGAATCTGTTTTTCTTTTCCTTCTTCTAGTATCCATACTTTATCAATATTGACAGACAATGTTTCTTTTAGCTGTAATGATGTTGTTTTCTTTGTATAGTCTTCAAGTAATGATGAGATATTCAATAAGAACATGATATTACGTGCTGTACCCCATTGTCCTGATAATAAAGAAACAGAGATACTTGTGGCATCAAGTACAGGTACATCAATACGTTTATGTACAAGGGAGTTAAGTCCTTCTTTGACATATTGAATCGTATGATAAATGGTTAATACGTTTCTTATTGGTAATGGTAGAAACCATTTGGATGCATATCTTCTTGCGATAATACTTGTGAATTTTCCAATGTATTGATCGTTGATATCACGGTGATCTATAAGATACTTGTTTTCTTTAATGATTTTTTCATAGGGTGTATCATCAAAGTGAGGTATATCTAGAGAGTTGATTTTGTCAATCAAAGCATCTCTTTGATCATCACTATAAGTGAAAAGAATAGAACCTGTTCTTTCATTGACATCGGCTGATTCAACCATATCCCATTTAGATAATGCGAAATGTAAGGCAAGTGCCTTATTTCTAGAAAAGCGATAACGTCCATAACGTATTCTCATACGTCCTGGTATATCATGTACAATCTGATACTCTAACATTCTCTTATCACCTAAAAAATAGGAAATATAAATTTCCTATTTTGCTTCTTTCTTGCTTTTTGCTTCAGCATAGATATCTTTAGCATCTTCTACGATTGTATCATATGTTGCAAGTGCGTTATCTTTAATCTGCATACCAGTCGCAACTGATTTAACTGCTGCATTTCTTGCACAGTCACTCTTTACAAACTTGCTGCCTGCAACTGTAGCGGCTACACCACCTACAAATGACCATAATAATTTATTTTTGAATAATTCTTTCATATTCTTTTCCTCCTACTGTTAGTTATATCTAGCACTGTAATAATAACACTTGTGAGAAGGTTTGTGAATAAAAAAAGTTAGAGAAACATAGCTAAAGTACCCGCTACAATCAGCATTAAACCAAGTAAGGCTTTTTTAGAGAGCTTCTCATGAAAAATAAGATAAGAGAATAATACAGTAAAGAGAATACCTAACTTATCTATAGGAGTAACTAAGCTTGCTGGTCCAATTTGTAAAGCATGATAAAAGCATAACCATGAACCACCTGTAGCGAGTCCTGATAAAGCGATATAGAGATATTCTTTCTTTGGAATACTCTTCATATTCATTTCACTATGTGTCACAAAGACTACAATCCAGCTCATAATAAGAACTACACTTGTACGAATTGCGGTTCCTAGATTACTTTCAATATGAGTAATACCAATCTTACCTAGGATAGTTGTAAAGCTCGCAAAAACAACAGAAAGTACTGCATAAAGTAACCAGATATTACTTGTCTGTTTAGTATCCTTCTTCTTTTCTACCATTAAGTATGTACCTGTTGTAAGAATAATCATACCTATGATCTTATATACTGTCACACTTTCTTTGAAGAATAAAAAAGAAAGAATAATAGTCAATACAACACTTGTTTTATCTATGGCAGTGACCTTATTAATATTCCCTAACTGTAATGCCTTGAAGTAACATAGCCAGCTCGCTCCAGTAGATATTCCAGAAAGAATTAAAAATAGAAATGTCTTATGCGTAATGGTATGAATTGTAGAAAATGATCCGACCATTCCTACCATGATCCATGAAGAGATGAGTACCACAATGGTACGTAATGCGGTTGCTAGATGAGAGTTTGTATGTTCAATGCCACATTTTGCAAGCACTGCTGTCAGTCCTGCAAAAAAGGCAGAACCAAATGCATAAAGAATCCACATAAAAAAGCCTCCTTATAATACTATTATAGGAGGCCAAAACAAATTTGTTTAGAATTCTTTGATAGCTTTGATTACATCTTCTACAGTTAAATGGAATTCCTTGAATAAGTCTGCTGGCTTACCTGAAGCACCAAATGTATCCATAGTGACATATTTGCCCTTGAATCCTGCGAATTCACCCCAAGATAAACGGCTTCCTGCTTCTACAATAATTCTATTTTCTACACATGATGGTAGTATAGATTCCTTGTATTCTTCAGACTGTTCTCTGAATAATTCCTGACAAGGCATAGAAACGACTCTGATATTTAAGTTAGGGTCTTTTAATTGTTCTTTTGCTTTTACGGCTAAGTCTACTTCTGAACCTGATGCAATGATGATGATATCTGGCTTACTCATACAGTCATCAATAATATAACCACCTCTTAAGGCACCTTTATTACTTCCTACCATCTTAGGTAAGTCCTGTCTAGAAAGAATAAGAGATGTTGGTGTTTCTTTTGAACTCATTGCAACATACCAGCCTGCTTTTGTTTCAAATTCATCACATGGTCTAAATACATACATATTAGGCATTGCACGAAGCATAGTTAACTGTTCTACTGGTTCATGTGTTGGTCCATCTTCCCCTACACCAATACTATCATGAGTAAATACATAAGTAAGTGGAAGTTTCATTAATGAAGACAAACGAGCCATAGGTTTTACATAGTCACTAAATACAAAGAATGTAGCTACATATGCTTTTAATCCACCATATAACATTAAACCATTACCTACTGCAGCCATAGCCTGTTCTCTTACACCAAAGTGGATATTACGACCACCATAGTTATCTGCACTGAATTCACCTTCACCATTTAATACAGTCTTATTAGAAGGTCCTAAGTCAGCTGAACCACCAATGAAGTTAGGGGCAAAGTTCTTAATAAGGTTCATTGTTTCACCACTTGCAGCACGTGTTGCAATATTGTGATGTTTATTAGCCCAGAATAATGGGTTATCCTTAAAGATTCTTGCAAAGTCAGGGTTAAAATACTGTTCCCATACAATCTTCATTTCTGGATATTCTTCAAAATATTTATCCTGCATAGAAGTCCATGCATCATATAAATCATCTACACGTTTTTGTGTAGAAGCTAGATAGTCATATACGTCTTCTGGTACATAGAATTCTTCCTGTGGAAGACCAAGTTTTTCTTTAAGTGCTTTGATGTTATCAGCACCTAATGGTGCACCATGAGTGCTTTCTGAACCTTCATTTGGACTATCTTTACCGATTGTAGTCTTGATTTCAATGAACTTAGGTTTACCTTTAATAGTTTTTGCTTTTTCTAATGCAGCAAGTACTTCATCTAAGTTATCTCCATCTTCTACAGTCAATGTTTCAAAACCAAATGCCTTTACTCTGTCTGATACATTTTCTGTAAATGTGATGTTTGTGTTACCTTCGATAGAAATGTTGTTTGAATCATATAAGATGATGAGCTTTTCTAACTTAAGTGTACCAGCGAGTGATAATGCTTCTGAAGAGATTCCTTCCATCATACATCCATCACCAGCTAATGCATAAACATAATGATCAAATAGATCATAACCTGGTTTATTAAATACAGTGGCTAAATGAGCCTGACCCATTGCCATACCAACAGCCATGCCTAAGCCCTGTCCTAGTGGACCTGTAGTGGCATCTACACCTACTGTATGTCCATATTCTGGATGTCCTGGTGTAAGTGAACCTAACTGTCTAAACTGCTTTAAATCATCCATAGTTAAGCCATAACCATATAGATGTAATAAGCTATAAAGCATGCTTGAACCATGTCCTGCTGATAAAATAAAACGGTCTCTGTTAATCCATTCAGGATGCTTTGCACTATGGTTTAATACCTGTGACCATAATACATGAGTGAATCCAGCAGCCCCTAAAGGAAGTCCTGGATGTCCTGAATTTGCTTTCTGAATCATATCTGCACAAAGTGCTTTAATCGTATATACTGTTTTTTGATCAATCTTGTTCATTTTTTCTGTTTTCTCCCATTCATCATTGTTAAATATTATACCTTTTCTCTTTTTGTGAATGCAAGATATTTAGTACTTCACATTCCAATTCATTGCAGCATTATACAAGAAATACAGGCCATACATTAAGCAGCCTTCATCAAAGATAGTGGCTTTGTTATGAAGACCATAAATATAACCATCCTGTTTACATCCTGCAGCAAGAGTAACAAAGAGTGAAGGTACATTGGCAGTAATATGGCCAAAGTCTTCTGAGATAGTAAGAGGAAGTTCTAACTTCTTGATATAACCACCAAATACATCTTTTTCTACATCCATAATAGATTTAAGTAATGCAGGATCATTATAGACACTTGGTGCCTGCTGTAAGATTGTGATACCTGCCTGGGCATGATACATAGAGGCAATACTTTGAACTAATTCATTGACTCTTCCCATAATATATTCCTGATCATCTGGACGATAACTTCTTAGTGAACATTTCATATAGGCTTTTTCTGGAATAATGTTATGGGCTTTACCTGCATTCATAATACCAATTGTAAGTACATCATCATGACTCATACTGATTTCTTTAGGAATGATTTCCTGTAATTGCTGATATATATGAACAGCCACACGCAGTGCGTCAATACCTTATTCTGGCATAGAACCATGTGAACTCTTACCTGTAATATTGATTTCAAAGATTGTAGACGCTGTTGTCATCGCTTTACGGATTGTACGTATAGTTCCTGTCTTATCTTCTGTGGCAGGCATAACATGTAACCCTACTGCAGCATCAACACGAGGATACTTTAATACCCCATCTTCAATCATCATCTTACAACCCACTAGTCCTTCTTCATGAGGTTGGAAAACAATCTTGATCTGCCCTTTGAGTTTCTTTTCATTCTTTTTTAATAGTTTGGCACACATCAACATCATAGAGGCATGCATATCATGTCCACAGGCATGCATAGATCCATTAATAGATTTAAAAGGTAAGTTTGTATGTTCTACTAAAGGTAATGCATCCATATCACTTCTAAGTAAAAGTATCTTCTTATCATGAGGTCCTACAAGTACTTCAATACTTCCTCCGGGATTCACAATAATATTCTCATAACCATACATTTCAAGCAGTTTCACTATATATTCCTGTGTCTGAGGAAGAGGATGACCTACTTCTGGATGTTCATGAAAATGTCTTCTCAGTCGTATTAATTCCTGTTCGATATCCTTGTTGTTTGATATCCATTTTTCTATCTTTTCCATAACTTACACCTACTTTTCCATTTCTTGAATAATACGTCTTGTATTAATAATCTTTTGTGCATATTCTTCTTTATTACGTTTCACTAATCCATACTAAAGAAGATCAACAACAATAAGTGAAAAATAACGAGAACTCATCGTTCCGATACGTAATGGCTGTTCCTGTGAAGGAATAGTTAATACATGATCTACTAACTTACCAGGCTTATTATAAGCAGATTGTGTAATTGCGACAGATGGGATGTTCATTTCCTTTGCCCATTTAGCAGCAGTGACTATACCTTTTGTTTCTCCACAATATGAAACAAAGATAGCTAAATCTTCTTGTGTCATAACAGATACAAAACTCATCTGTAAATGAATATTAGGACAATCACTAGAAGACTTCCCTATCCTCATAAGTTTATGTCTAAAATCATCACAGACAAAAATAAATAAACATGTTTCGCTTGTTCTAAAGCTTTCACAACATCTTCTAGTGTAAAAGCACTAAAAAGATGATATGTTTTATCAATAGTCACAACCTGAGAATGATGTGCTTTATTCATAAGTGCAGCCATATCTTCTTCTGGATGGAATAAAAAACTTTCCGCTCTTTTATAATTACCCTTAAAAAAAGTATACCATGATTTTCTTTTTTATCGCATTTTTTATGTCATAATATAAAAATTATACATGGTTTAATAATTTTTTATCACTTTATAATATTTTTTATTATCTTTTAATAATTCATTTTATCATGAATATATGGTCTATTTTTTCGTTTATTCCGATATATGTGTATGATAAATTAACGTTATGATGATAATTTCTTATTGACTTGACTATTTTCTATTCGTATAATACAGTCATACCAGAAAGGTAAAAAGAAAACATAAACATGATAAAGGGGGAGTGCTTATGGCAAAGGTTTTAACTGAAGTTTTTGGTATATGGTATTTAATTGGTGCCGCGTTTGTATTCTTTATGCAGGCAGGCTTCGCAATGGTTGAGGCAGGGTTCACCCGTGCTAAGAACGCCGGAAATATCATCATGAAGAACTTGATGGATTTCTGTTTAGGAACTGTTGCTTTTCTTATTGTAGGTTATAGCTTCTTATGTGGGAGTGATGTAGCTAACGGATTTATTGGATGGGTTGGTTTTGGAAATGGTCCATTAACTAACTTTGCATCAACTGATTGGTCTAGTTTCGTATTCAACTTAGTATTCTGTGCAACTGCAGCAACGATCGTATCTGGAGCAATGGCAGAAAGAACTAAGTTCTTAAGTTATTGTATTTATTCATTCGTTATTTCTTTAATTGTTTATCCTATTGAAGCTCATTGGGTTTGGGGACCTGATGGCTGGTTAACAGCAATGGGATTCCATGATTTTGCTGGTAGTGCAGTTATTCACTTCGTTGGTGGTTTAACTGCTTTAATTGGGGCTAAACTTCTTGGTCCTCGTATTGGTAAGTTTAATAAAGATGGAACACCAAATGGTATTCCTGGTCATAGTTTAACTATTGGTGCTTTAGGTGTATTTATTCTTTGGTTTGGCTGGTATGGATTTAACGGTGCTGCTGCTAAGAATGGTACTCAGTTAGCAACTATCTTCGCAACTACTACTGTTGCACCAGCACTTGCAACATGTACTGTAATGATCTTTACTTGGTTAAAATATGGTAAACCTGATGTAGCTATGAGCTTAAACGGTTCACTCGCAGGTTTAGTTGCAATCACTGCTGGATGTGATGCAGTTAATGTAATGGGTGCTTGTATTATTGGTATTTTATCAGGATTTACTGTTTGTTTCTTTACTTGGTTATTAGATTATAAATTACATATTGATGATCCAGTTGGGGCTGTCGCTGTTCATTTTGGTAATGGTTTACTTGGTACTATCTGTGTTGGATTATTTGCCTGCGGTACTGATACAATGCCTAAGGCTCAAGGTCTATTCTATGGAGGAGGCTTTAAGTTATTAGGTACTCAGTTACTTGGCTTATTATGTATTGGTGTTTGGACTGCTGTATTAATGACTATTACATTCGTAGTTATTAAGCATACTGTTGGTCTTAGAGTTACTGAAGAAGAAGAAATTACTGGTCTTGATAAGCTTGAACATGGTTTAGAAAGTGCTTATGCAGGTTTCGCATTAGAAACAGAAACTTATACTGGTGCTACTGCTGCAACTGTTTCTGCTCCTGAATTAAGTATTACAGAAGCTGTTCCTACTGTTGCAGTCAATGGGGAAGGTAAGATCAGTAAGATTGTTATTATTGCGAAAGCAGAAAAGATGGATGCTTTAAAAGTTGCTATGAACGATATTGGCGTTACTGGTAACAAGAGTATCAGGCTGTGGTGTTCAAAAAGGACAGACTGCTTATTATAGGGGCGCTAAGGTTGACATCCAGTTATTGCCTAAGGTAAAGGCTGAGATTGTTGTGTCTAGTATTCCTGTACAGACAGTTGTAGATGCAGCAAGAAGTGTTCTATACACTGGTCATATGGGTGATGGTAAGATCTTTATCTATAATGTAGAAAATGTCGTAAGAATTTCTTCTGGTGAACAAGGCCCTGAAGCCTTAAGCTATGAAGACTAACTAAAAATGAGACTCGATTATTCGAGTCTCATTTTTTTGACGAGTAATAAACCTATAATAAGTGTAATGATATCACTGATACATTGTGCAAGAAGAATTCCCATATAGCCTAATAATGCCGTAAGGACAATCATTACAACAAAGAATATCACGCCCTGTCTTGATAAAGAGATGATCATTGCCCCTGTCGCATAACCTGCTGATTGAAAGAGTGTTGTGAGTATTAATACAACCCCTACAAAAGATGTAGAAATAGATAAGCATCTCAGCATTGTACTTCCCTGTGAGACAATTGTTTGATTCTTCATGAAGCATGACATGATAGAAGGTGTAAAGAGACATAATACAAGTGTCATAATACAGGCAAAGGATATAATGACTAAAGCATCAAAGCGTAAGACTTCTTTAAGTCTCTTTTTATTGCGTGCTCCGATACAATATCCAATGAGTGGCTGAGCCCCAAAAGCAAAGCCAACAAGAACCATCATAATAATCATATTGACTTTTAATGCGATTCCCATGCTGGCAATCGCATTTGATCTTGCTCCTGAAAGGAAGAAAAAAAGTATCGCCGGACATTTGATCCGCAAGATAGAAGAAAACGGGGATTGTCTGGATACAGGGTTCCTGACGACGCCGTATCTGCTGGATGCACTCTGTAAGATCGGCAGGATGGACAAGGCATATAAAATCCTGCTCCAGACAAAGTGCCCGTCATGGCTTTATGAGGTGAAGCAGGGAGCGACAACAATCTGGGAAAATTACATTTCTTACAAGGAGGACGGGTCTCCGGTTATGACAAGCCTGAACCACTATGCCTTTGGATGCGTGGACGACTGGATGTTCCGGAAGATAAGCGGCATTGATATGGCTGCTCCCGGATTTAAGGAGATTGTAATCGCACCGGAGCCGGATAATGCGTTTACCAGTGTAAAACGTACTTATATGAGTGAGTACGGGGAAATCGCAGTCAGGTGGAGTATGGACGAAGGAAAATTTAAGCTGAAAGTAAAAATCCCCTGCAACACGACTGCCGTTGTAAAGATGCCGGATGGCAGAT
>ENA-OWPL01001850-OWPL01001850.1-human-gut-metagenome-genome-assembly--contig:-NODE-1850-length-11640-cov-2.340440_pt1 | contig 11640 bp, 9 predicted proteins | sample MGYA00248263_ERZ651844 | MGnify/ENA primary metagenome ERZ651844 (study PRJEB26924, sample SAMEA4378256) | human gut metagenome | biome: human gut; feature: human-associated habitat; material: faeces... | reverse complement strand
CCAACGTTTGGCAGACCATGCGCGCCTGTATCGACCGTGGGATGAACACCGAGGGCGTGCTGCCTGGCCCGCTGCGCGTACCGCGTCGCGCCTCGGCGCTGCGTCGTCTGCTGGTGGCCAGCGATAAGCTCTCCAGCGATCCAATGAACGTTGTTGACTGGGTCAATATGTTCGCGCTGGCGGTCAATGAAGAGAACGCCGCCGGCGGTCGCGTGGTAACCGCGCCGACCAACGGCGCCTGCGGCATCGTTCCGGCGGTACTCGCCTATTACGATCACTTTATCGAGTCCGTCAGCCCGGAGATCTATATTCGCTACTTTATGGCCTGCGGGGCGATCGGCGCGCTGTATAAGATGAATGCGTCCATTTCCGGCGCGGAAGTCGGCTGTCAGGGCGAGGTGGGCGTCGCCTGCTCGATGGCGGCGGCGGGCCTGGCTGAACTGCTCGGCGCCAGCCCGGAACAGGTTTGCGTGGCGGCGGAGATCGGCATGGAACACAACCTCGGCCTAACCTGTGATCCGGTCGCCGGCCAGGTGCAGGTGCCGTGCATCGAACGCAACGCTATCGCTGCCGTGAAAGCGGTCAACGCCGCGCGAATGGCGCTGCGCCGGACCAGCGAGCCGCGCGTGTGTCTCGATAAAGTGATCGAGACCATGTACGAAACCGGCAAAGACATGAACGCCAAGTACCGGGAAACCTCCCGCGGTGGTCTGGCGATGAAGATTGTTGCCTGCGATTAACCTGCTGGCCCGCCACGCGTCGGCGTGTCGGGCCATCGTCCTGCATAACTCTTTTTGTTATATCAATAAAATTTTAGTTATTTAATGGTTATAAGCGCTGTTTGTTACCTTACGCAAAACCGCTAAGGAGAACAGACAATGTCCAACCGATTCCGCCCCGCCTGGCTGCTGGTCCTCGCCGCCCTCTCTACCTCCGCGCTGGCCAAAGCGCCGGAAACCGTCAACATCGGCTATCAAAAGGCGAATATCTTCGCGCTGCTGAAGTACCGCGGCACGCTGGATGAGAGCCTGAAAAAACAGGGCATTGCCGTACGCTGGGTCGAATTCCCCGCCGGGCCGCAAATGCTGGAGGGGCTGAACGTCGGTAGTATCGATCTGGCCGCGACCGGCGATGCGCCTCCGGCCTTTGCCCAGGCGGCGCAAGCCGATCTGGTCTACCTTGCCCACTCCCCCGCTAACCCGAAAACGGAAGCGATTGTGGTGCCTGAACAGTCGGCAATCCACAGCGTGGCCGACCTGAAGGGCAAGCGCGTGGGGTTGAACAAGGGGTCGGACGTCAACTACCTGCTGGTTGCCGCACTGGAAAAAGCGGGCCTCAGCTATAAAGACATCACCCCGGTCTATCTGCCGCCGGCGGACGCCCGCGCCGCTTTCCAGCGCGGGGCGATTGATGCGTGGGTGATCTGGGATCCGTTCCTCGCAGAAGTGGAAACCAACGCGAAAGCCCGACAGATCCGCAATGCCGAGGGGCTGGTGCCGCACTACACCTTCTATCTCGCCAGCCGCAAGTTTGCAGATACCTACCCGGAGACAGCAAAGCAGGTGGTGGATGAGCTGGGTAAACTCAGCGCGTGGGCGAACAGCCATCAGGACGAGGCCGCCGGGCTGCTGTCGACCTCAACCGGACTGGATAAAGCCATCTGGCTGAAGACCCTGGCCCGCCTGCCCTACGGTGCCGAACGCATGACCCCGGCGGTGTATAACGAACAGCAGGCGCTGGCGGATACCTTTACGCGCATCGGCCTGCTGCCGGTGAAAGTCGACGTGCGCAGCGCCACCTGGTCGCTGGATAAACCTTGATTTTCCTGACGACGGGAAGCACTACGCCTCCCGTCGCCGACAGGCTTACCCCGCCGTTTTCTCACCATTGCCTATCTGCCAGATAAAGGTGGGCGCTTCACCGTTCACCAGCCAGTTACCGATATTACGTGCCTTATAAATCACCGGATTATGCGAGGCAACCGTCCGCGCATTGCGCCAGTGGCGATCCAGCGCAAGGCGAGTTCGCGTATCCGACGCCCCGAGGGCATTAAACAGCTCCGTCGCCGCCCGCGGGATCCAGTCGCTGGCGATCACCTGCGCCTGCGCCGCTTCCACTTCCGCCAGCTGGTTACGCCGGGCAATCAATGCTTCGTCGTCGCTGACGTGCGCCACATAGGCCTGCTGCAGCGATTCCGCGGCCTGCAGGACCGCGGCCCGGGTCGCCCATGCCCAGCTGCTGATCTGCCCAACGACCTGCAGAACCTGGGCGTCATCGCGCGGCACGGCGGCGTTGCCGTGGCTGTACATCCGGGAGCGATGTTTGACGCCCTGCGCGGCATCCCGCTCAACCGCCAGGCCAATGCCCGCGAGGGTCGCCAGCAGCACATGCTGGTAGAAGGCGGTCTGATAGCGAAAGCGCTGGGCAAAATCATAGACATGTTCGGTTTCCACCCGAGCGCCGGTAAAGCGGGTGGTCCCGCTGCCGGTCAACCGCTGGCCAAAGCCATCCCAGTCATCTTCCCGCACCACGCCGGTCTGCTGGGTGCTGACCAGGGCTATCACATCGCTGGCGGTATCACTGCGCCGGGCAAACACATCGATCCAGTCGGCGTACAGCGCGCCGGTGCTGTAAAACTTCTCGCCGTCGAGTCGCCAGCCGCCCTCTGCCGGCGTCACTCTGGTGTTCACCTCTCCCAGCTTAACCGCGCCGATCTCCGTCCAGCCGCTGCCCACCAGCTCACCGTCGAGGAAGCGACGAAACCAGCGGTCGCGCCCGGCGGAATCCGGCTGATTCAGCTGATCTTCCACAAAGGCAAAGTGCGCGCGCAGGGCCTGCGGCAGGTTAGAGTCCGCTTGCGCCAGCTCGATCAGCAGCGCGCTGAGCTGCGGCAGCGAAGCGCCCCAGCCGCCCTTCTCGCGCGGGATACGCAGCGTGCCGAAGCCCGCTTCTTTCAGCCAGCGGATCGGCTCATCGGGCAGAATGCGCTGCTGTTCGCGCTCCGCAGCGCCCTGGGCGATACGGGTGAATATCGGGCGGAAGGCGGCCGCCAGCGCGTCATAATCGGTGCCAGTAGAGAGCAGGGTCATTGTCAGTTCCTTATTCATGAAGTGCGTCGATATCTTCTCGCGTCGGTTCATGACGGACCGCCAGCAGGAAGAAAATGGGAATAATGGCGGCAAGCGAGACCACCCAGAACATCTGCGTGCCGAGGGAGGCCTGCAGCAGCGGCAGAATAAACAACGCCAGCGCGCTGCCGATCCCGGAGAGTGCCCGGCTGAAACCGACCTCGGTGGCGCGAATGGCAGTAGGATAGGAGAGCGCCGGGTAGATCACCAGCTGCGCCCCCGGGCCAAACCCTTCGGCGAACAGCCACAGCCCCAGCATCGCGATAGCCAGCACGATACCTGCCGTCGCGTGCGGTTGCCCCACCAGCGCCAGCACAATCAGCGCCACAAACTGCAGGGCGAAGCCGGCTATCGCCACATGACGCGAAGGATATTTCCACGCCAGATGCATACCGAGCAGCCCACCGGTAAAAGCAAACAGGGCGTTCAGCCCCAGCGATGCCGAAATAGTTTCGAAGACGCCAGCCCCGAGGAACTGGGCAAGAATTGACGGCAGGAAAAAGGCAATCGCCGTGTACTCGAAGGAGATACAGATATTCATCACCCCGGCGACGATAGTCCGCTCGCGGTAGGGTTTTTCGAACAGCACGCGGAAGCTCACTTTCGGCGCTGGCGCGGGCTTCGCCGCCGGGACCTCATGGGCATGGATCCCCCAGGAGTCGCGTAAAATACGCACTGCAGAGGTCAGATCGCCCTGGTTCGCCGCCCACAGCGGGGATTCATTCATAAATCGACTGCGGACGGCAATAATCAGCAGTGCCGGCACGGCGCCGAACAGCAGGGAGGCGCGCCACAGCCAGTCAAGATGCTCCTGCGGCAGCAGGAAATAGAGGCCGAAGATAATGAGAAAGCAGACGGTTGAGGCGGCGTACCACATCGGGCACCACGCCGCGAGGCGAGCCGCTTTGTTGCCTTTGCCGGCAAAGCGGGAAAACTCGGCCAGATAGGACATCGCTACCGGCAGGTCGATGCCAACGCCGATGCCCATCAGGAAGCGGGCGCCAATCAACACCCAGACGTTCGGCGCCAGCCCGGCGGCGATAGCCGAAATCACGAAAAAGAACATATCGGCCATAAAAACCGAATAGCGACCATATTTATCGGTCAGCCAGCCGCCGATAATATTGCCGACGATAGTCCCGACCATAATGGACGAAGTCACCAGGCCGGTCAGCAGCGGTGAGAGCTGAAATTCACGTACAACGTCATCAATACCGTAGGAGAGCGTGGTTAAGTCATATGCGTCGAGAAAAACGCCCCCCAGCGCGAGGAAGACAATCATCCGCGCATATTTCGCTTGTTCCTTGCCGGAATTAATTAGCCGCGCCACATCCCCGACGCTACTGACCGGTACCGAAGCGATACCGGGATTATCCACTGGTAATGTACTCATTTTTTCACCTTATTATTTTGTGCAGGTCATCAGCGGTTATAGACCGCGCGCGACGAGAATCAAAACAACAAATAATTCTATAAAAATCAATATAATCAATAAGTTAATAAATATCACCAACACAAAAAGGACGCGCTTTCACGCATCCTCAAGGGAAATAAATAACAACGAAAATAGACGTCGTGCAGGACGCTTATTCCGCGGACACTGGAACTAATACGTCTTTTACCAGCGGGTCATCGGTGGTTTTTAACCACGTCTGGATCCGCGGGTCAGAAAAAGCCTGTTTTAATTTGACGATATTTTCCTGCGATAAATACGGTGTACCAATCACTAATTGCGAAGCAAAGGTGCGCGGCGCCGGCGGGAATAATATGCCTTTCTCACGCGGCACTTTCCCGGCGTCAAATTGCGAGACATAGCCGATGGCGGCATCCACCGAATTTAACGCCCGCGGCATGGTCAGCAGATCCAGCTCTTTAAAGACAAACTGATGCGGGTTACCGACAATATTTTTCAGCTTCGCCGTGCGCGGCTCCACCGCCGGGTCGAGCGAGATCAACCCAATGCGCTGGAGCAGCCACAGGGCCTGCCCCTGATTGGCGCCATCGTCAGGCACGACAATGGTCGCGCCGTTGGGCAACGCCTGTACCGACGAGTAGCGGTCGGAATAGATGCCAAACGCCCACTGGAACACCGGCACCGTGGTCGACAGCGCAAAGCCGTTAGCGTCCACCACCTGTTTAAGCCACCACTGATGCTGATAGATCGTCCCGGCATACTGACCTTCCGCTACCGCGCGGTCAGCCTGGACCGGATCCTGCACCCCCACCGCCTCCAGTTTCAGACCGTAATCGGGCGCAATATGCTGATTAATATACTCAATGATCCGCTGCTCGCCGGCCATCGCCGGCTCGTAGTGAATTTTTAACGTGCTGCCGAAGACCACCTGCTGGCTTTGGGTATGTCCCCGCCACCACCAGAAGGCGATGGCGAGCAGAATAATCACCGCCAGCGCCGCCAGCCAGGGCCAGCGCCGCGCTTTACGTAACTCAAATTGCTCTGTTGTCATACAAGGTTCCCCTGCGTGTGGCGTAAACGGTTGACCAGACGGTCACCCAAAAATTGAATCAACTGGATCGTGGCGATCAGGGCAACGATCGTCGCGATCATGATGTGGTTGTCGAAGCGCTGATAGCCGTACACCACGGCCAGGTAGCCGATGCCGCCGGCGCCGATGGTCCCGGCGATAGCCGAATACTCGATCATCGAGACCAGGTTTAGCGTCACCGCCGCTACCAGCGCGGGCATGGCTTCACTGAGCTGCGCGCTGGCAATGATTTGCCCGCCGCAGACGACCCCCACCGCGGTGACCTCCGCCGGCAACTCGCGCAGCGCGTTCTCCACCAGACGGCCAAAGAACGGGACGCCGGCGGCGATCATCGGCACTACCGCGGCGGGGATGCCAATCGTGGTGCCGGTCAGCCAGTAAGTGAACGGGATAATGGCGGCCATCAGCACCAGAAACGGCAGCGAACGTCCCATATTGACCACCCAGTTCAGCAGCCGGTACAGCAGTGCGTGCGGAAATAAGCCCCGCGGCGAGGCATTAAACAACACCACCCCCACCAGCCCTCCCAGCGTGACGACAAACAGCATCACAATGGCCACCATCAGCCAGGTTTCGCCATAGGCGGGGAGCAGCAGCGAAGGGATTTCGCCCCAGGGGGTATCCTGACTGATGACTGTCGGTTTCATACCGCCTCCCTGAGCAACGGCGCACTGTCGAGGATCTCCGCCGTTATGCCGAGCTGCGCCAGCAGGCCCTGCAGTCGCGCGGGCGACAGGCGTTCGCCCTGAAAGCGCACTCCGGCCTGCAGGCGACCGGCCAGCCGACCATTAATCACCTCGACGTGACCGCCAAGGAGATCGATCTGCAGCGCCCACTGCTGGCTCAGGCGGCTGATCCAGTCGGTGGCCACCGGCACATCCCAGCGGTAGCTCAGACGCAGCAGCAGATCGCTGTGGGTAGCTGCCGCCGGCGTCAGCGGCAACAGCTGCTGGCCGAGCAGAGAATCGGGACGCGCCAGCAGATCTTCGATCCGCCCGTACTGGACGATCGTCCCGTCGCGGATCTCCGCCACCGCATCCGCCGCCGTGCGCACGGCGTCCATTTCATGGGTAATCAGGACGATCGCCAGCTGGTACTCATCACGCAGCCGCTTGAGCAGAGCCAGCACCGAGGCCGTGGCCTGAGGATCGAGGCCGGAGGTGGCTTCATCCGCCAGCAGAACGGACGGGCGCAGCGCCAGCGCGCGGGCAATGCCGATCCGCTGGCGCTGGCCGCCTGAGAGCTGGGCCGGCCAGGCATCCGCTTTGTGGCTCAGGCCGACGCTCTCCAGCAGCTCGCCAACCCGCGCCTTGATATCGCGCTCCACCACACCAAGCCACGCCAGCGGCAGGGCGACATTCTCCCAGGCGGTCCTGCGGCTCAACAGCGCCGAAGACTGGAAAACGGTGCCAATCGCCCGCCGTTCCCGGCGCAGCGCCTCGCCGGACAGCGCCGACAGATCCTGGCCATTGATACGAATGCTGCCGCTGTCCGGTTGCTCCAGCAGGCTGATGCAGCGCGCCAGGGTTGATTTACCGGCGCCGCTCGGCCCCACCACCGCGGTGATGGAGCGCTCAGGCACCTGCAGCGACAGCCCTTTCAGCACCGCGCTGAGCCGGCCATCCGCCGTGCGGTAACTTTTATGCAGGTCATCAATAGCGATCATGTCACCTTCTCCTCTACCGATGCCGCCGTGCGCGCATCGCGGCGGTAGCTGGCGCCCGGGTGAGGCGCGGCCAGACGCGGGCCAGCGCCGAACAGTTTTTCGCGCAGGGTCCCCTCGCGGTACTCCTGCTTAAAGACGCCGCGCTTTTGCAGCTCAGGCACCAGCAGCTCGACGACGTCGCGGAAGGTTTCGTGAGTGACGGCATAGGCGAGGTTAAAGCCATCGACGTCCGTCTCTTCGACCCAGGACTGCAGTTCGTCCGCCACGGTTTGCGCGCTGCCAACCACCAGCGGACCGAAGCCGCCGATCCCCGCCCAATCGGCCAGGGCCTGCACCGTCCACTGGCGGTTCGGATCAGCGGTCGAAAAGGCCTCCACCGCCGACTGAATGGCGTTGGTGTGCAGATACTTCAGCACCTGATCCGGCTGATACTGGCCGAAATCGATCCCCGTCCAGCCGGAGAGCAGCGCCAGCGCGCCTTCATAGCTGACGTACTGCTTATATTCCTGCCACTTCGCCTGTGCCTCGCGGTCGGTGTCACCGACAATCACCGTCTGCAGGTTGAAGATCAGGATGCTGTGCGGATCGCGCCCCGCCTCAGCTGCCCGGCGGCGAATATCCGCCACCGTCTTCTTCAGCAGCACCTTCGACGGCGCTGCGACGAAGACGCATTCGGCATGGCCGGCGGCGAACTGTTTGCCGCGGCTGGACGCCCCCGCCTGATACAGCACCGGCGTGCGCTGCGGGGATGGCTCGCAGAGGTGGATCCCCGGCACGGAAAAGAACTGTCCCTGATGGTTAATGGGATGGATTTTCCGCGGATCGCTGAAGATCTTCCGCTCTCTGTCGCGCAGCACCGCCCCATCCTCCCAGCTTCCCTCCAGCAACTTATAGATCACCTGCAAATACTCATCGGCATAGTCATAGCGGGTGTCATGGTCGGTCTGGGTCTGCTGGCCGATATTGCGCGCCCCGCTCTCCAGATAGGAGGTGACGATATTCCAGCCCACCCGCCCTTTGGTCAGATGATCGAGCGTCGACAGACGACGAGCGAAGGGGTAAGGATGCTCAAACGACAGCGAGGCGGTCAGGCCGAAGCCCAGATGCTCCGTCACCAGCGCCATTGGGGTGATCAGAGCCAGCGGATCGTTGACCGGAACCTGCGTCGCCTGGCGGATCGCCGCATCGCCGCTGCCGTTCAGCACGTCATAAATCCCCAGCACGTCGGCGATAAACAGCCCGTCGAACTTGCCGCGCTCCAGCAGCCGCGCCAGATCCACCCAGTACTCCAGATCTTTATACTGCCAGGAGCGATCCCGAGGATGCGCCCACAGGCCCGGCGACTGATGGCCGACGCAGTTCATATCGAAAGCGTTAAGACGAATTTCACGTTGTGATGACATAGCAATCTCCATAGCGCGGCCCGTCGCCGGGGCGCACGCGGCAAAATGAATCAGGGAAAAGAAAGAGAGGTATTCAGTACGCAGGACATCGGGAGTCCTGCGGGATCCCGAGCGTGAGTAACGCTTGCGCCGCCACGTCAGCGGCATGGTCGGCTACCTGCGGCAGGCCCATCAGTTCGCCAAAACGCCCGCGGGCGGCCGGACCGGCCACCAGCACCGGCAGCGCCTCAACGTGCGGCTCAGCCACTGCCCGGGAACGGCTGTCCACCTCCAGGCCCATGCCGAGGGCATCGGCGCGAATCAGGCCGCGGCGGGCGAGGTCCTGTAAAAATGGCTGGCTGTCGGTCAGGGCGCGGTGTGCGGGTCCGGTGGTCAGGATCAGGTGATCGACGCTCAGCGTCTGCACGCCGCCGCCGCGCCGCGCAGCGTCAGACACAGCGTTTCGCCTTCACCGCTTATCGACAGTAGCCTGGCCGCCTGCACCTGCAGACTGCCCGTGCGCTGGCGCGCCTCCAGCACCTCGGCGACCTGCGGCGCCACGCGGTAGCGGTGGACATCCCAGTAATGGCGCAGATGGCGCAGAAAACGCTGGCGATCGGCGACGCTGAGCGCCTGCCAGATCCGTTGCCCCTGCTGACGAACCGCATCCAGCACCACCTGCCAGCTCAGGCCCTGCTGCGCCGCATACGCGACGTCGAGGCGGATCTGGCGCAGGCGCTGGCGCAGGCTGCCCTGCTGATAGTCGCCAGGCCAGGTTGCCCCTGCGCCGCTAAGGTTGCCGCGCGACAGCAGCCCATGGCGCGAAAAGGCGACGATACTGCCGCGGTGGCCCAGCCGGTCCAGCGTCGCGACCGTATCGGCCATGGTTAATCCGGTGCCCATCACCGCCACCCGGGCGTGCGGGGCGATGGCATCGAGCGCGCCTGGCTGCCACGGGTTGGCAATCAGCGCCGGATGATGACGCCAGGCTTCGGCCTGTGCCGGCAGCGAAGGCGGTGGATGACTGATCGCCAGCACCAGCAGATCGGCCTTAAGCTGCAGGCCGCCGTCGGTGGTCACCATCCCCTGATGAAAAGCGAGCGCCCGATCGCGCAGGTGGCGAAGCCGTCCGCCGCTGGACGCCGCGGCGTCGGCAAAACGCTGCGCCACATAGCGACCAAACTGGCCGCGCTGAGGGTAGACGGAACCGTCCGGGCGCAGCGCCTGCACATCGACGGTAAAGGCAGGCTGATGGCGGTACCAATGATCGAAGGCGCCCTCTTCGTCGCCGGCCAGCTGCATGCGAGCGGCCGGAACGTTAATCCGGTGCGTCGGCTCCGCAGTGGAGTAGGCCACCCCGGCCCCGGGGGACTGGCGCGGCTCCAGCAGCGTCACGCGCACCCCGTTCGGCGCCAGGCGCAGCAGCTCAATCGCCACCGCCGCGCCGCTAAAGCCGCCGCCGATAATCACGATATGCGGTTCTGCACTCATCGCTGCCCTCCTCCGGTATGCTGTCTCATGGTCGCGCTCCGGGCCATCAGCTGGCGCTGACCTGGCGCACCGGGCGCTTATCGCCGCCGATGGTTTCGCCAAACGGACCGGTGTTCACGCTACGCGCCTTCGACGAGGCCCCGTTTTCCAGCGGCAACAGAGGCATCACCAGCTCAGCAAAGCGGTGCGCTTCTTCCAGATGTGGGTAACCGGAGAAGATAAAGTTGCTGATGCCGAGCGCCTGATATTCGCGGATGCGTTCCGCTACCTGCTGCGGATTACCTACCAGCGCGGTACCCGCGCCGCCGCGCACCAGTCCGACGCCGGCCCACAGATTGGGCGCAATGCGCAGATTATCGCGCGATCCCTGATGCAGGGCGCTCATCCGCGCCTGGCCGGCCGAGTCCATGCGGGCGAAGATCTTTTGCGCCTGGGCAATGGTATCGTCGTCAAGATGGGCGATCAGCCGGTCGGCGGCGGCCCATGCCTCTTCTTCCGTTTCGCGCACAATGACATGCAGACGAATGCCGTACTGCAGGGTGCGTCCGCGGGCCGCGGCGCGCTCGCGCACCACCGCCAGCTTCTCCGCCACCAGTTCCGGGGGTTCGCCCCACGTCAGATAGCTGTCGATCTGCTCGGCCGCCACATCAATGGCCGCATCAGAAGAGCCGCCGAAATAGAGCGGCGGGCCATTCTCCTGCACCGGCGGGAACAACACCTCAGCGCCTTCCACATGAATATGCTCGCCGTGATAATCCACTTTTTCCCCGCGCAGCAGGCGGGTGTAAACATCAAGAAATTCGCGGGTCACCTGATAGCGCTCGCTGTGGCTGAGGAAGATACCGTCGCCTTTGTTTTCCACCGGGTCGCCGCCGGTAACGACGTTGATCAGCAGCCGACCTTCCGATAAACGGTCGAGGGTGGCTGCCATCCGCGCCGCCAGGGTTGGCGGCTGCAGGCCCGGCCTGACCGCCACCAGATAGCGCAGACGGCGGGTCAACGGCGCCAGCGCCGAGGCCACCAGCCACGAATCTTCACAGCTTTTACCGGTGGGGATCAGCACGCCGTAGTAGCCCAGGCTGTCGGCTGCCAGCGCCACCTGCTGCAGATAAGGTAAATCGACCGGGCGTCCACCCTCGGTGGTACCCAGATAACGGCCATCGCCGTGGGTAGGTAAGAACCAGAAGACATTGATCTTGTCGGGAGCTTGCTGCGTCATTATCTATTTCCTATATAACCATATCCGATATTTATCGAAGAGATGTTTTAATTTGGTTATATGGGTGTTAGCGATAATCATGCCAATGGTGAATAAAAAATTAATCTTTTAAAATCAATGCACTGAAAACGGCTTCGCCGCGCCGCGCTGTTGCAAATCGCGCAGCCGCCGCGCATCCGCTGGCGCAGAAGGCGCAGGTGACGCTGCAGGAGCTGAGCCGCGAGCCGATGATCCTCCTCGATGCGGTCCC
>ENA-OWPL01001849-OWPL01001849.1-human-gut-metagenome-genome-assembly--contig:-NODE-1849-length-11640-cov-2.991800_pt1 | contig 11640 bp, 8 predicted proteins | sample MGYA00248263_ERZ651844 | MGnify/ENA primary metagenome ERZ651844 (study PRJEB26924, sample SAMEA4378256) | human gut metagenome | biome: human gut; feature: human-associated habitat; material: faeces... | reverse complement strand
CTGCCCCGCGGATCATCACGCGGGTGGCGAAGACGCCGAACACGAAGTTGAGCAGAACGCTGGTCAACAGGGTGAAGCCGAAGGAGTAGATCACGCCCTCTGTGGTCGCACCGAAGAACCAGAAGATCGTATGGTTGAAGATCTTTGCCCAGATGCTGCTGGGAACACCAAATGCACCCATCAGCACGATGGAAACCAGAATACCTGTAAGGTTTCCGTCGAAGATCGCACTGAATGCACGGTGATAACCGGAGTACAGTGCTGTATCCAGCGTCTTGCCCTTCCGCAGTTCTTCACGAATACGCTCGCCGGTGATGATGTTCGCGTCAACGCCCATGCCCACAGACAGAATAATACCGGCAATACCCGGAATGGTCAGTGTGGTGCTGGACATAAAGCCGAACCAGCCGGAAACTGCTGCCAGCATGCCGGCAACCTGTCCGATCAGGGTGATCGAAGCCACAACGCCCAGCAGGCGGTACAGCACGATCATGTATACCACGATCAGAAGCAGTGTAATTAGACCGGCGATCACCATAGCGTTCAGTGCACCCTCGCCCATGGTCGGGGAGATGGTCTTGAAACTGGTGGTTTCCAGAGAGAACGGCAGTGCACCGGAATTGATCTTATCTGCCAGTTCCTTGGCACTCTCATAAGTAAAGTTACCCGAAATAGAAGCCTTACCGTCCGAGATGACTGCACTGACAGACGGTTCAGAGATCATGGTATTGTCCATCCAGATCGAGATCTTACCCTTGGACTGATACAGTTCAGAAGTTGCCTCATAGAACTTTTCCTTACCGCTGTCGTTCAGGTCCAGTGTTACCACCCATGTGATCTCACCGGTGGTATCGTCCTTGGAACCGCCGGTAGATGCCTGTGCCACATCGGCACCGGTCAGGACGATGTCGCCTGCCGGAATGGTATCTCCGTTTTCATCGGTAGAAGTATCGGTACCCTTGCGGAAAGTCAGTTCTGCGGTTTCGCCCAGTTCCTTGACGGCCTGCTCCGGATTGAAATCCGTTTCGCCCGCCTGCCACGGATACCGCACGATAATACGGTTGCTCTTGTAATCCAGATACGTTTCGCTGTCGCTGATGTTCTGGTTTGCCAGACGCAGCTTGATGGTTTCCAGTGCTGCGTCCATTTGTTCCTCCGTTGCATCCGCATCGCCCGCCGGTTCAAAGGTCACGTCTACGCCGCCTTGAATATCGATTCCAAGACGAATGTCGCCAACACCGTGTACATAGGTCTTGACAATATCACCATACTGCGAATGTACGCCGAATATGGTGGAAAGCGTAAACAGAGCGATCACGGCAAATACAATGAAGAAAACAGGTTTTTTCACTTTTCTCACGATTTAGCCTCCTGTGCTGCGGTCCTGTCTGTCCCAGTACCGCATATTAAATTGTGCCGTCGGCAGAATGCACGATCGACAATTACCTATTATTATATTCCAATTTTCGCAATTAGTCAATAGGTGCGGCAAAACTTGTACAACATTGCCGATTTGAAAGGGCTTTTTTCGGCGACTTCTCCAAAACACCGGGCAAAACTTTTCGAATTGCCGTTGCAATTCAGGGATACTTATGATATAATCAAAAGGAAACAAAAGGAAAGACAACACCGCACAGGCTTTGTGCAGTGCTGTCCGGACTTGCAAACAGAAAGGACGAACCTCACATGGTACACTTCGGCAACGACTGGGACACCATTTTAGACGGCGAATTCGCCAAGACCTACTACCAGAACCTGCGGCAGTTCCTGTTGACGGAATACCGCACCCAGACCATTTATCCCGGCATGTATGATATTTTCAACGCCCTGAAATATACCCCCTATTCCAAGGTGCGGGCAGTGATCCTGGGACAGGATCCCTATCACAACCCCGATCAGGCTCACGGGCTCAGCTTTTCCGTGCGGAAAGGCGTGGCTCCGCCGCCGTCGCTGGTGAACATCTTCAAAGAGATCAAGGATGATGTGGGCATCGACAATACCGGCAAGCACGGCGAACTGACCAACTGGGCAAAACACGGCGTGCTGCTGCTGAACACCGTGCTGACCGTCCGTGCCGGACAGGCGAATTCCCACAAGGGCAAAGGCTGGGAACAGTTCACAGACGATGTGATCCGGCTTCTGGACCAGCGGGAAGAGCCAGTGGTATTCCTGCTCTGGGGCAACAACGCCAAGGCGAAAAAGGCTCTGATCCAACACCCCCAGCATCTGGTACTGACTGCCGCACACCCCAGCCCTCTGTCCGCCTATCATGGCTTCTTCGGCTGCAAGCATTTCTCCAAGGCAAACGCGTTCCTGCGGGAACACGGGCTGCCGGAAATCGACTGGAGCATCTGACATGGCATATTCCTATCACTGGCAGTACTGCGACATCGATTTTTTGCAGCACTGTCTGAAACAATACAGCCTGCTGCTGGAGAAGATCCCGTCGGCAATTCTCACGGAGGAAACCACGGGAACGCAGATGTTCGTCACAGGATACCTCTCCGACTGCATCAAGCGGTGTGATGACGGATTCGACGATTACACCATGACGGCACTTTTGCCGGAAGGGACAGCCTCTGTCACGCTGCAAGGAAATGGGTGGACGATTCGCCGTCTTTCCACCCGCTACCACGGCAAGTATGCGGCACTGCTTCCGGAAATAGCAGCCTATTACTTTTCCAAAGCCGGCAGACAGCGGCGGCGGGATACGGAACAGGCTCTGGGAAGCCGCTGCTTCGCATTTTTCGATTATGCGTACAACAGAATGTTGGAAACGCAGTTTCTCCGGCACGATTTTCGCTGGGTGGGCGGCGAAATTCCCTCTGTCAATCATTTGAAAACGCTCTCCGACGCTGCCGACCTGACTGAGGCACTGGGGCAATTCCGGCGGGAAGAATATGGCAGGCGAAAGAAGCACGATCTCTCCCATGCAAAGCTTTGCACTTTCTTGGAAACTCAGTTTGGAATACTATATTTTGAAAATCGGTCTGCTTCGTACCTGTTGCAGCCGGTTTCCGGCGGTTTTTCCGCAGATGACGGCAGCACAGAAAGCTGGCTGCTGTGGAGATGCAACCGGCTGCTGGGCGGCATTGCTCTCACGGCAGAACGAAAAGTGTGCCGCCTGTTTGGAACTGATGAAAACGAGCGGCAGCAGGTACTGGCGGCATACTTCTGTTTCTGCCGGCAAAAGGGATTTCCCTTTTCCGGCGAGATGCAGCTGTGCCAGCCGGAATACGCCGAGCCGCTGGGAAAAGATTTCCTGCCGTGGAAGTGGGAGTCCGGCAAGGTCACAACACAGCTGCTGCAAGCCATAGCCGACCAGCTGCGGCAGTGCGTGCTGGAACAGTCTGTGGACTGGTGCTGGCTGCTGGGGACACGGCTGGTATTTACTGTGCTGCCGCTGGCAAAAAAAGCATTGGCAGCACTGCCCCAGCCGGAACGAGATGCCTTTTTCGTGCAGACGGAGCAGTTTCTGCGGGAAACGGCGACTGCCTTAGGCGACCAGCCGCAGCCGCTGACGGAGCCGGACTTCGAAAAGCTGACGGCACAATACGGCAAGCTTTTGCTGGCAGATTCAGCGGAGAAGCTGCGGCGGTATGCCCACCTGTATCCCACATTGGCATGCACCAAGTTCCCGATACGGCAGAAAAACGGCTATGTCTGGCTGCCGGAGCAGCCAGTGCAGCAATCGGCAGAAAGTGCTCCGGACGGCACCACTCTGCCGGCAGTCCGCAGGGAATTGCTGTTGAAACAGCTGCAATTGCCGCCGGAGAAAATTGCTCTGGAACGGGTCTATCCCCTTTGCTATGAGGATATGGGATTTTTCTCTGAAAATGGGAGCCACCGCAAACGTGGTGAAGATTTTCTGAAAGAAGCACCGCAGCTGCTGCAGGATTATGAAGCACAGCATGGCAAAGTTCTCCGGGAACGGTACTCACCAGAGGAATGGGACTGGTTCCGGCAGGCTGCCGATTAACCCGAATCTGCCATAGGAAAAATTGATAACAAGCGATACGATTTTCCCGTCTACTCAAATACCTACAATTATGCTATAATATAAACAATATCATTATAGGCAATACCGCAAATTGCCGCAGAAAGGACAACACCATGAAAATCGCATCGTTATTTTCCGAAAAAACCGTTTTTTCGTTTGAAATTTTTCCGCCGAAGAAAACTTCTCCCATTGAAACTGTCTATGACACGCTGGAAGCCTTACAGGATCTGAAGCCGGACTTCATCAGTGTGACTTTTGGTGCCGGCGGCAGCGGCAACGGGGAAAACACCCTCGCCATTGCACGGCGGCTGAAAGAGCACTACAGCGTACTGCCGATGGCACATCTGCCCTGTATCCACTATACCAAGGAGCAGATCGATAACATTCTGAAACAGTTTCAGGAAAACGGCATCGAAAATGTGCTGGCTCTCCGGGGCGACCGCGTAGAGGGCATGGAGCCGGCAATGGATTTCGTCCATGCTGCCGACCTCATCAGCTATATCCGCAGTTTCGGCGGGTTCGACATTGCCGGAGCCTGCTATCCGGAGTGCCACCCCGAAGCCCCCAACATGGACACGGACATCCGGCACCTGAAAGAAAAGGTCGATGCCGGTGCAAGCCACCTCATCACCCAGCTGTTTTTCGACAACGATTCCTTCTATGACTTTCGGTATCGGGCAGCCCGTGCCGGTGTCAACGTGCCCATTGAAGCCGGCATCATGCCGGTGACCAACCGGAAACAGATCGAGCGTATGGTCACCATGTGCGGTGCCAGCCTGCCCCGAAAGTTTACCAAAATGGTACAGCGGTTCGAGGGCAATCCCGATGCTCTGCGGGACGCAGGCATTGCCTATGCCATTGACCAGATCGTTGATCTGGTGACCGACGGCGTAGACGGCATTCACCTGTACACCATGAACAATCCCTATGTGGCACGGAAGATCAGCGAAGCAGTCAGCGGCATCATCAAGGCGGCTCCGAAATGCTGACCCTGCCGCTGGAGGAGATCGACAAGCAGGAGGCTCTCCGCTATATGGGCTGCCCCGCAGAACCGGACGAAGCCCTGCGGACTGTCGTGGACACCTGCGAGCAGCAGCTTCGCCGGACGGTACAGCCCCGCGTGGTCTATCGGGTACTGCCCCTGTGTCGGGAAGCGGGAACACTTTCCGCCGGCGGCATGCAGCTGACCGGTGAGGACATTGCACGGCATCTGGCGGAATGCGACCGCATGATCCTCATGGCGGCAACCCTCTCCGGACAGGCGGATCAGCTGATCCACCGTGCCGGCATCTCCGATATGACACGTTCGCTGGCAATGGACGCTCTTGCCAGTGCCGGCATTGAACAGGTCTGCAACCGTGCGGAAGAATGCTTTCGGGAACAGTTGCCGGACACTTATTTTACATGGCGGTTCAGTCCCGGATACGGCGATTTGCCGCTTTCTCTCCAGCCGGAGATCCTCCGGCTGCTGGACGCGGAAAAGCGGCTGGGACTGACAGTCACCGCCGAGCACATTCTCATTCCGCGAAAATCCGTGACCGCGATCATCGGACTGGCAGATCACCCGCTGAAAAAAGGGGCAAGAGGCTGTGCCACCTGCCGCATGCGGGAAACCTGTATGTTCCGAAAGGGCGGCACGCACTGTTAAGGCAATACCGCACAAAGAGCGTCTGGCGACTTTGCACGCAATCTGCTTGCGGTGTTTCCTTTAAAAACCACTTTCAACATGGACACAGACCCCTGTGTCCATATTGTGCTATCTGAGCATGTATCCATACAGCATGTTCCGGACAACAAAAGGAGCCTTATCTTATGGAATACGAAATCGTACCATATACCGAAGCCGATGTCGATGCCATGATCGAGATCTGGAACGAGGTGGTCAATGACGGCGTGGCATTTCCCCAGCTGGACGAACTGAACCACAAAACCGGCGTGGAATTCTTTGGAAAACAGGACTTCGTCGGCGTGGCAAAGGTGAACGGCGAGGTTGCCGGTCTGTATATCCTCCACCCCAACAACGTGGGCAGATGCGGACATCACGCCAATGCCAGCTATGCCGTTTCCTCGAAAATGCGGGGCATAAAAATCGGAGAAGGGCTGGTGAAGCACTCCCTGAAAACTGCCAGAGAGCTGGGTTACCGCATTTTGATTTTCAACGCCGTAGTCAAGGGCAATGACCGTGCAATTCAGCTGTACACCAAGCTGGGATTCCAGCGTGTGGGCGTGATCCCCGGCGGCTTTCTGCTGAAAAGCGGCGTGTATCAGGATATTTATGTGTATTATCATGTGCTGTAAAAAACTATTGAATCACTTTCTGGAAAGGACACTCTCCTATGCTTTCTTCCCTATTTCCGCATCGTAAATTCATTCGCTTAGACGGCGGCATGGGCTCCATGCTGCAAAAGGGCGGCATGCCCGTAGGTGCACTGCCGGAGGTGTACAACATCACCGAACCGGAACGCATCATTGCCGCACAGAAACAGTTCGTGGCTGTGGGGTCGGACATCATCTATGCCAACACGTTCGGAGCAAACCGGCACAAAATGGCGAAATCCGGCTATTCCGTGCAGGAACTCATCTCTGCCGGCATCGCCTGTGCCAGAAAAGCCTGTGCCGGCACGGACACCAAGGTGGCTCTGGACATCGGTCCGATCGGACAGCTTCTGGAACCGCTGGGCACACTCACATTTGAAGAAGCCTACGACATTTTCCGTGAAGAAGTCCTCGCCGGACAGGACGCAGACCTGATCGTCATCGAAACCATGACCGACCTGTACGAAACCAAGGCGGCACTGCTGGCGGCAAAGGAAAACTCCGACAAGCCGGTGATCTGCACCATGACCTTTGAGCCGAATCTCCGCACCTTTACCGGCTGTACCGTGGCTTCTGCGGCAATGACGCTGGAGGGACTGGGAGCCGATGCGGTGGGCGTGAACTGTTCCCTGGGTCCGGACGAACTCTTTCCAATTGTGGAAGAAATGGCAAAGTGGACCACGCTGCCGCTGGTAGTAAAGCCCAACGCCGGACTGCCGGATCCGGTCACCGGTGAATATCTGGTAGACCCTGCGGAATTCGCACAGGCAGTGGTGAAGTTTGCACAGCTGGGCGTTACCGTTTACGGCGGCTGCTGCGGCACCACGCCGGAACACATCAAAGCCGCATACGATCTGCTGGAAGAAGCAGAGATCCCCAGGCGGGAAAACATCGAGATTCCGGCGGCAGTCTGCTCCGCTTCCGAAGTGGTGCTGATCGACCAGCCACGCATTATCGGCGAACGCATCAACCCCACCGGCAAAAAGCGGTTCAAGGCGGCATTGCAGGCAAACGACATGGACTACATCTTGGATCAGGCAGTACAGCAGGTAGATGCCGGTGCCGACCTGCTGGACGTAAACGTGGGCATGCCGGGCATTGACGAAAAGGGCATGATGATCCGCACAGTCAAGGCGTTGCAGTCGATCGGCGGCACACCGTTGCAGCTGGACTCCACCATTCCGGCGGTCATGGAGGCGGCTCTGCGGGTGTACAACGGCAAGCCCATTGTCAACTCTGTCAACGGCGAGGAAGCTTCCCTGCAAAATATCCTGCCGCTGGTCAAGAAATATGGTGCCGCAGTTGTCGGGCTGACGCTGGACGAAAACGGCATTCCCAAAAAGGCAGCCGACCGGTTTGCCATTGCCAAGCGGATCCTCGACCGTGCCACTGCACTGGGGATTCCGAAACGGGACGTGTACATTGACTGCCTGACTCTGACGGCTTCTGCCGAACAGGACGGTGCCAGGGAAACGCTGGAGGCTCTGCATCGGGTCAAGACGGAACTGGGGCTGAAAACCGTTCTGGGCGTGTCCAACATCTCCTTTGGTCTGCCAAACCGTGAGGCTGTCACCCGCACATTCCTCACCATGGCTCTGGAAAACGGGCTGGATCTGCCCATTATCAACCCCAACATTGCTTCTATGGCAGAGGCAGTGCGGGCATTCCGGCTGCTCCGCGGCTTTGACGTAAACTGTGCCGCCTTTGTAGAAGCGTATGCCAACATGCCCACTGCCACAGCAGCCGCAACGCCTGCCGCTGCGGCGAAGCCTGCCGCAGAAAAGGCTCCGGAAACGTTAGACCTGCCCTATGCCATGTCCCACGGGCTGAAAAACGAGGGGGCAAAAATCACTGCCCAGCTACTGGAAACCACAGATGCCATGAAAGTGGTCAACGAGATTCTGATCCCCGCACTGGACAGTGCCGGAAAGCTGTTTGAACAGGGAAAGATCTTCCTGCCCCAGCTGATTCAGACTGCCAGCGTGGCACAGGCGGCATTCGAAGTCATCAAGACTACCCTAATCGAACGCAATGCGGCTCCGGTCAGCCGCGGTGAGATCGTTCTCGCCACTGTCAAGGGCGATATTCACGACATCGGCAAGAATATTGTACGGGTGCTTCTGGAAAATTACGGCTACACCGTGCTGGACTTGGGGCGTGATGTGCCGTGCCAGCTGGTGGCAGACACCGCAAAGGAACACGGCGTAAAGCTGGTGGGACTGTCGGCACTGATGACCACCACGCTGGGAGCCATGGAAGAAACCATTCAGCTGGTGAAACAGTCCTGTCCGGACTGCAAGATCGTTGTCGGCGGTGCAGTTCTGACTGCGGACTATGCCGAGAAGATCGGGGCAGACTTCTATGCAAAAGATGCCATGGAAACTGTCGCCGTTGCGAAAGAGGTTGTAGGGTAATTTTTTCCGTGGATCGCTGTACAAAGATTCCACGCCTTTTTCCTTTCAGGGACTTATTCCGATACATTTCCCCAACCATTTTGAAAATATAAACAACCAGATCTGAAATCACCCGCCGCCATTCCAAAGGAGAGCATTATGACAACAGAACCAAACGAAACCGAAACCATGACGGATTCTCAAAAGGAAGACGAAAAAAAAGTCCGCAAGTGGGACTTTGTCAACAAACAGTGGGCGGCAACGATCATCTTCAGCGGCGTAGTGCTGCTGTTGGTGGCGTTCCTGTTCATCAAGCGGGAAATCTTCACCGGACTGCTCGCCTATGTGTTCGATGTCCTGCGGCCGATCACCATCGGGCTGGTCATCGCATTTGTCCTGTACCGTCCCACCTGTCAGATCGACAAGCTGTTCCGCAAGGTACAGCAAAAATTCCCGCGGTTCCCTGCCGGTGCAATGGCGGTGTTCTGTGCATACTTCCTCATGCTGGCACTGCTCAGCATTGTCATCTGGATCATTGTGCCGCAGTTCATCACCAGTATCCGCGACTTCGGGGACAACATCATGGTATACTACAACAATATCATGAAATTCCTGAACAGCGACCGCGGCGAACAGATTCTCAAACTGTTACAGGACAACGACATCAATCCCGCAATGCTCCGCACCAAGTTAATGAGCCTGACCACCTACATTCCGGACGCAGTGGGCACACTGAGTACATGGGCAAGCGGACTGATCGGCGGTGTGATCGACTTTTTCATCGGGCTGATCTTCTCCGTATATGTCCTCGCCGGACGGAACAAACTCCGCAGACAGGCAAAGCTGATTTTCCGGCATTTTCTGCCGAAAAAGCACTACGAACAGGTTGCCCACTACGGCAGACTGACTTTTTCCACTTTCTCTAATTTTGTCAGCGGACAGCTGTCTGATGCGTTCATTCTGGGCGTGCTGATTTTCTGTGTCATGAGTATTGGTGGACTGGAATACCCCATGATGATCGCGGTTATCATCGGCATCACCAACATGATCCCCTATGTGGGACCGTGGATGGGTACGATTCCCTGTGCGTTGATCCTGCTGATGGTCAAGCCCAGTCATGCCATTGCATTTGTCATTATCGTTATCATTGTCCAGCAGATCGACAGCAACCTGATCTACCCCCGTGTGGTTGGCACTTCTGTCGGACTGCCGGCAATCTGGGTGCTGTTCGCCATCACTGTGGGCGGCGGCTTGTTCAACGTACTGGGCATGATCGTCGGCGTTCCGATCATGTCTATCATTTACACCGTGATTCGGGAAAAGACCACCGGCAGCACCGGTTCACCGGAGAATAAGTCCACGCCCAAACCGCGGCAGTGGCATATCCGAAAATCTGTGCAGTCCCTCCGCAGCCGCGTTTCCAGAAAGGGAACGGAAGCCGAAAAGGACACCTCAAAAGAATAGGAACCTGTCTTCACGCAAAAATGCCGCCTGTTCCCTTGTTGGGAATGGGCGGCATTTGTCTGTCTTGAGGCAATACCGCACAAAGAGCGTCTGACGACTTTGTGCGGTATTGCCTTGATTACTTTCGCAGTTCCTCCGGCTGTAAGCGTTCCACTTCCCGCAGCTGACGGACAATGGCACGGGTGCGGGTGCCTGCCAGAAGTTCCAACTGCTGTTCGGCTCCCTGCAGGCTTTTCTGTGCCTTTTCGATCGTGCCGGCAAATTTTTCGAATTCCCCGCGGACTGCTCCCAGCACCACCCATGCTTCGTGGCTGTGCTTCTGAATGGCAAGGGTGCGGAAGCCCATTTGCAGGGCGTTCAGAATCGCCGCCATAGTAGACGGACCGGCAACGCTGATGCTGTATTCCCGCTGTAACTGTTCCACCAGACCGCTGTTGACTACCTCGGCATACAGCCCCTCAAAGGGCAGGAACAGGATTCCGAAGTTGGTGGTGTACGGCGGCTGGACATACTTGTCCCGAATGTCCTTGGCACAGCCGCGGACAACAGTCAGCAGTTTCTGCCGTGCCGCCTCCACCTGCTGAGGATCGCCCTGTTCCCGTGCGTCCTGCAACGCCGCATAAGTATCCCCCGGAAACTTGGAGTCAATGGGCAGCCATACCGGCTGTTCCCCGTCTGCGGGCATACGCACGGCAAATTCCACGTGGTTCCGGCTGTTGGGGAGAGTGGGGATCTCGGTGGCGTACTGCTCCGGCGACAAAATTTCCTGCAAAATTGCCCCCAGCTGTACTTCTCCCAGAATGCCGCGGGTCTTGACGTTGGACAACACCTTTTTCAGGTCGCCTACGCCCACCGCCAGCGTCTGCATTTCGCCAAGCCCCTGATAGACCTGCTCCAGCCGGCTGCTGACCAGCTGAAAGGACTGTCCGATCTGCTGGTTCAGGGACTGTGCCAGTTTCTCGTTGACGGTGGTCTGAATCTCTGCCAGACTGTCCTGCTGCTGTGCCTGCATGCGGTGCAGATTTGCTGCAACAGCAGAACGAATCTGCTCCATGCCTTGTGCATTGGAGCGTTCCAGATTTCCCACACGACTTTCAAACTGCCGCAGCCGTGCGTCCATGTTCCGTTCCATTTGCTCCAGCCGTTCCGCCTGATAGTCGCCGGACTGCCGCTGATTTTCCGACAGCAGATTCCCCAGCATCTGCATCTGGTTCTGGGTGTCGGCAGCGATCTCCTGCCGCAGGGTTCGCAGGGCGTTATCGTCCTGGGGATTCCGCAGCTTCTGTACCTGTAATGCCAGCCAGATGATTGCAGCCAGTTGTATCAGGCAGAGAAATAGTAATATGTACAGCATATGATTCGACCTTTCCTAAGGAAACACCGCACAGGCTTTATGCAGTGCTTCCCGAATTTTTTTTAGGCAATACCGCACAAAGAGCGTCTGGCGACTTTGCACGCCATCTGCTT
>ENA-OWPL01001847-OWPL01001847.1-human-gut-metagenome-genome-assembly--contig:-NODE-1847-length-11646-cov-3.217755_pt1 | contig 11646 bp, 9 predicted proteins | sample MGYA00248263_ERZ651844 | MGnify/ENA primary metagenome ERZ651844 (study PRJEB26924, sample SAMEA4378256) | human gut metagenome | biome: human gut; feature: human-associated habitat; material: faeces... | reverse complement strand
ACTCTTATTCCAAAAGAACAAAATAAAGTTTTAAGAGGAATTGGAATTGTATTATCTATTCTGTTAGTTGTAGCATCGTTTTATCTTTTATATGAATTGATTAAAATTAATGTTTTACCAACTAAATTATTATTTTTAATTACCATTATATTTGTATTGTTGGATGCCATATTTGTGTTACTACTATGTTATTTTTCGAAAGGCATTGTTTCAAAGATAATTTGTATTGTATTGACATTAGTTTTATTGTTTGGTTCATGTGTGGGTGGATATTACATTTCTAAAACAGGAAGCTTATTGACAAACATTACGAATGTAACGAAACATGCGAAAAATATGGTAAGTGTAGTAGTTAAACAATCAAGTGATATAAAGAATAAATCACAATTAAATGGTTTATCAGTTGGTACATTGCGTACGATTGGTACTCAAGGATCATCTAAAGCTTTAAAAGAATTAAATAAAGATGGTATTGTGATGAATCAAAGTGAATATGATAGTTTGAGTGCTATGTTAGAAGCTTTCTATAACGGTGAAGTGGATTCAATTATTATCAATGAATCAAGTCGTAGTCAAATCTTAGATATGGAAAGCTATGCGGATTTTGATAATAATACAAGAGTTGTTTATCAAACTTCTTATAAAGTAGAAAATACGGATAAGGCAAATGCGGTAAGTGATATTACATCAAAACCATTCAATGTATTAATTTCAGGATCGGATACGCGTGGAGGATTTGATGAAAATGGTCGTAGTGATGTGATTATGGTAGCTACCATCAATCCTAAGACAAGTACGATATTATTGACTTCTGTACCTCGTGACTTCTATGTAACTACCGCTTGTGATGCGGCAGACGGTTGTATGCAAGGGGCATTAGACAAAATTACACATACGGGTATTCATGGTACAAACACTACAAAACGTACAGTAGAACAATTATTGGGTGTTGAAATCAACTATACATTTAAAGTAGGATTTGATGCAGTTACCGAACTAGTAGATGCTGTTGGTGGAGTCGATGTAACTGTAGCACCGGGCTTTGCTGTTGATCATTTTGCATGTATGTATAATTTAAGTGTTCATGAAGGGGTAAATCATTTAAATGGAGAACAAGCTCTTGCGTTTGCACGTGAACGTTATGCATACACGGAAGGAGATCGTCAGCGTACAAAGAATCAACAGTTAGTTTTGATGGGAATTGTTGATAAAATTACAAGTCCTTCAATTGTTCAAAACTATTCATCTATAATGGATGCAATGTCTAATACATTCTCAACGACAATGTCTAGTAGTGAGATTTCGGATTTAATTAAATATCAAATCAACAACAATCCAAAATGGAAGATAGAACAGTATATGGTCGATGGTACAGGTGATACATTAATGTGTGCAGAACTTGGAGATGCAGCTAGTGTCATGGTTCCAGATCAAAGTACAGTAAAATTGGCTAAGGATAAAATTAATGCGGTTTTAGCTGGAAAATCAGCAGATGACGTAAAGTAATATAACGGGGATAGGTTTGCCTATCCATTTTTTTTGTAGTATGATTATTGGGTCTAAGGAGAGTTTAATATGCGAAAAAATAAAAAGAAACCAAATAAGGTAGGAAAGGTATTTGGAATCATCTTTTCTATTTTATTAGTTGCTGCAACAATGTATTTGTTGTTTAATTTAGTAAAATTAAATGTATTGCCAACCAAATTAATGTTTTTAGTAACAGTATCTTTTGTACTTGTTGATGCAATATTCATTTTACTTTTATGTTTTATGACTAGAGGTGCAGTATCAAAGTGTATTTGTATAATTTTTACGTTTACAATTGCTTTGGCTTCATGCATGGGTGGATATTATATATCAAAAACAGGTAACTTATTGTCGAACATTACGCAAACTACTAAGAATGCTAAGAATACGGTGAGTGTCATTGTAAAAGATTCAAGTGACTTGAAAAAGAAAAATGATTTGGCTGGACATAGTATTGGTGTACTACAAAATATTGGGACAGTGGGATCAAATAAAGTATTAAAGGAATTAAGTAAATCAGGTGTTGAAATGACACAAACACCTTATGAAAGCTTGTCTGCAATGTTAGAGGCTTTTTATAATAGTGAAGTAGATTCAATTATCATTAATGAATCAAGTCGTGATCAGATTACGGATATAGAAACATATGCTGATTTCAATAATACAACTCGTGTTGTGTATCAAACAAGTTATGAAGTAGAAAATACGGATAAAGCAAATGCGGTAAGTAATATTACTACAACTCCATTTAATGTGTTGATTTCAGGTTCTGATACAAGAGGTGGATTTGATGAAAATGGTCGTAGTGATGTAATTATGGTTGCTACGATTAATCCTAAAACAAGTACAGTGTTGTTGACATCAATCCCTCGTGATTACTATGTTACAACCACTTGTGATGCAGCTGATGGATGTCAAGAAGGTGCTTTGGATAAGATTACTCATACGGGTATTCATGGAACGAACACAACTAAGCGTACGGTAGAAAATTTATTGGGCATTGAAATTAACTATACATTCAAAGTTGGTTTTGATACAGTGACTGACATTGTTGATGCCGTTGGTGGTATTGATGTTACGGTTGCACCTGGCTATGCTGTTAGTAGCTTTGTGACTATGCCTGGTTATGGTGTACATGAAGGTGTTAATCATTTGAATGGTGAACACGCTTTGGCATATGCTCGTGAGCGTTATGCTTATAGTGAAGGTGATCGTCAGCGCACAAAGAATCAACAACAGGTTTTAATGGCTATTGTTGATAAGGTTACTAGCCCTGCGATTGTGACAAACTATGCTTCTATTATGGATAGTATGGCCAATACTTTCTCAACAACGATGTCAAATGATGAAATTACTAGTTTAATTAAATATCAATTGAATAAAAATCCAAAATGGAAAATTGAACAATCTATGGTTGATGGTACTGGAGATACACAAATGTGTGCAGAACTTGGAAATGCTGCTTATGTAATGGTTCCAGATCAAAGTACTGTCACAAAAGCTTCAAACAAAATTAATGCAGTAATGCAAGGAAAATCAGCAGATGATGTAGAGTAAGGAGAAATCTTTACTCTTTTTTTTTATAGGAGTATAATTTTAAGTGTAGTGGGGTGTTGTTATAATGGAAACTTCTGATTATATACAAAATAGAATAAATACTAATATTCGTCACTTTGAGGAATTGAGTAAAAAGTATCATCGATGCCACGTAGGATTTATGATTGCTGTGTTTAGTTGTTTGTTTGGTGTAGTTATACTTAATGTGGTTTATTTGATTATACCTGTTATTTGGTTGATACTAGCATCATGTGTATTGGTATTAGCTGGTCTATTCTTATTATTCTTTGACGTATTAAATGACTATTCTTCTAAGTCTTTAGAATATAAGTATAAAGCGAATCTATTGTGTTATGAGAAAAATTTATATCACGCAAAAGAGAGTGGATTTAAAGGTTTTGCGTTTCGTTGTGAAAGATTTATGTAGTGATTATGGTGGTTATAACAACCACCATTTTGTATTCTATACTGTTATAATCGAATGATTTAGGTACATATTAAATAAAATTTATTTCTAAGGCCGCATAAGCGGTCTTATTTTGTTTTTATATTAAAGACAACCACTCGAATATATTAGAAACACTATATATAAAGTACATTTGTGCACCGCATAACAGGTATTTTATTTTTTAAAAGATTCAAAGTTATAGTTCGAATGTTTTAAAAAAAGTATTTGTGTCATATCGGCGTTAAATCTCCTATAGGCATCGGCTTTATAACGGTTTTCAAAAAGTTATCATTCGATTTTAACAGTATAGAACATTTTGTATCCAGATTTGCCAATTGTAAGAATTTTATTATATAATATGAAATTGTGAGCTATATAAGAGTTTATAGGAGATTATTATTATGCCTAAAAAGGATGTTAAACTTTCACAGAATGTGAATGGTAATGGTAAAAGAAAAAAGAAGAAAAATAAACGACCAATCAGCAAGTTCATGACTATATTTATGATTGTTAGTTTGGCTTTATTGATTTTTCAAATTATAAAATTAAATTTATTACCTGCAAAATTAATAGTATTAGTTTCATTGGTAATGGTTATTTTATGCTTGATTATTTTATTAATATTACACTTTAAAGCTAAAAAGTTTTTACCAAGATTATTAGCCGGATTTATTACGTTATGCATGTGTGTGGGTCTAGCTTATGGTAACTATTTTATTTATAAAACAGATAATACGTTTGATGTAGTTACAAGTCTTGCGGATAGTAAGGCAACAACAACTTCAATTGTTGTTTTAAAGAGTTCATCTATAAAAAAAGAATCGGGTTTAAAGGGTAAAAAGATTGGTACGATTCTTGATATGGATAAAAAACCTACTAAACGTATGTTAGATGATTTAAACAAGGATAATATCAAGTATACTACTAAGGATTATTCAAATTTAGATGAATTAATGGAAGCATTTTATAGTGGTGAGGTAGATGCGATTTGTTTAAATGAAAAGTATAGAGATATTCTTCATGAAACACAAGCATATTTTACTTTTCAAACGGATACTCGTATCATTCATCAAAATGTGCATTATACAAAGGTAGAAAAGAGTGATAACCTAAGTGATCCTGTTAATGATATTTCTAAGGATGCATTTACTGTGTTAGTAAGTGGTAATGATTCTTATGGTACTTTACAAGATTCAAATACGAGAAGTGATGCCAACTTATTACTTACTGTAAATCCTAAAACGGGAACCATTTTAATGACAAGTATTCCTCGTGATTATTATGTTGAACTTGTATGTCCTGATGATGAAACTGAATCGACTTGTCCAGTAGGAAGTTATGACAAGTTAACACATTCTGGTTTAATGGGTATAAAGAGTACGGAAAAAACAATTGAAAAGGCTTTGGGTATTAAAATTAATTACAATGTACGAATCAACTTTTCAAGTGTAGTTAACTTGGTAGATGCCTTAGATGGAATTGATTTAGATATTAAGAAGGGTGAAGAAGTAGATATTTTCTATGTAAATAGTCAACCTGGGTTAAGTGTTGGTAAACATCATGTGGATGGTGAAACAGCACTAGCCTTTGCTCGTGAAAGACATGCCTATTTGGATGGAGATAATCAACGTGTGCGTAACCAACAAAAAGTATTTAAAGCTATTTTTAATCGAATTGTTTCTCCTAAGATGATCACAAACTACGGTAAGTTTATGGATGCTTTAGCTGTAGCTTTTGATACAAACTTATCTGGTGATGAAATCAGTAAATTCGTGAAGTATGAATTGAATAATATGCCAAATTGGAATATTGAATCATATGCGATAGTTGCAGAACCTGATTACCAATTCTGTTATCAATCCCAATCTTATGCTTCAGTTGTTCAACAAAATGACATTATGAACGAGGTTGCTAGAACGAAAATCAAGGCAGTATTAAACGGAAAGAGTTCTACTACAGTAAAAGATCCGTCAGGTTATTCGCAGACAGCTAGTGAAGATAATGCGGTTGGTAATACTGAAGAGTTACAGTCGATGGGAGCAGAAAACGAACAAACTGATTACGATTATGATTATGATCAAAGTAATGAGGATACAGATTACTACAATCCAGATGATCAATATTATCAAGAGGATACGTACGAAGAATCGGATTATCAATAAATTGAACTAAAGTGATGCTTTTGTAGGCATCACTTTTCTTAAGTTTTTCTTAAGTAGTTGTGTTAAGATTGTATTCATTTTATAATTGAATTAATCGAGAGGAAGATTGAATATGTTTTGTAAAAATTGTGGGCACGAAATAAGTGATGATGCTAAGTTTTGTTCAAACTGTGGAACAAAGGTAGAAGTCGATGAAGATATTGTTGTACCTGTTGCAGTCGTGGACAAGATTGAAGAAGAAGTTAATGAATCTAAAGTTGAAACAAATAAAGAAGAATCAGTAAACGAGAATGAATCAACTACATCAGTAAAAGAATGGTACTACGTATCTAATAATGACTCTAAAGGATCATTCAGTATAGAAGAGATGAAGACTAAGATTACTTCTGGTGAAATCAATGGTAGTACTCTAGTATGGAAGGCAAGTATGAAAGACTGGGAAAGACTAGAGAATACAGAATTAAATGAATTTATTTCTACATCATCATCTTCGAATGATTGGTATTATGTAGAGAATAATGATTCTAAAGGACCTTTTAGTGAATCAGACATGAAGGGATTTATTGATAGTGGTGTATTAACGGGAAATAGTTTTGTATGGAAAACAGGCATGCAAGATTGGCAAAGATTAAAGAATACCGAGCTTGCAGGTAATGAAACAGTGCATGTAGAACCAAGTTTTTCATTTACTACTGGAGTTGTAAAAGAAAAGAGTATTGGACTATGTGTAGTATTAAGTCTAGTTACATGTGGAATTTATAGTATTTATTGGCTATATACAATTGCACATGACTTAAACGATTTATGTGAAAGTCAAAACCAAGAAAAAGGAGCTGAACCAGGCCTTGTTGTTGTATTAAGTATTGTGACATGTGGAATCTACTTATTATACTACCTATGGAAGGCTGGTAAGATGGTATCGAGTCTTACAAGAAGTAATGGACATCATCCAAGTGATGATAGCATTGTATTAATGGTATTATCCATACTACAATTATCATTAGTATCCTATTGCATCCTACAGAGTCATATTAATGGTTTCGCAAAAGACTAAATATTTAGGAATAGTTCTCATACTATTCCTTCTTTTATTATTCTATAAATGCCCCTTTCAATTCATTACAGGATTGCCATGTCCAGGATGCAACATGAAAACAAGCCTGTATTATCTTCTGAAAGGAAATATTCAATTATCTTTGTATTACCATGCCCTATTAATACCAACACTAATTTGTGGCATTCTATGCCTATTAAAACCTGAGAAAACAAAAATGATATTAATTCTATGGTGTACACTCATGATAGTGTATTACATTTATCGTATGATTCTTTATTTTCCAAATAGTCCAATGATTTATTCAAAAAATAATTTAATTTATTTATTATTTAGACACGCATAGTGTCAATTAATGTTGTAACTTGAAATTATAAAGGAGGACATACTTATGTCAAACATATATTTTACAGTTACAGGATTACATCATTATTATGGAGATTCATTTCTAGAAAAAGAAATGATTGTTTATTTAAAGAAAGAAAAAGATAATGAATATGATAAAGAAGCCATTAGTGTAAACCTTCCAGGACTTGGAAAGATTGGCTATGTAGCTAATAGTCCTTATACAGTACTAGGAGAAAGCTATAGTGCAGGAAGATTGTATGATAAGATTAGTGAAGAAGCGAGTGGTAAGGTTAAATTTATATTAGATAGAGGAGTCATTTGTGAGCTTATGGAATAACAAATTTAATTGATTGGAAATGATGTAAATAGTAAGATTGTAGTATATTGATTTGTAGAGGATTAGAAACATAAATGGGAGGTGAAGTATAATGTTAAGAATTGACAAAGCTATTCTTGATACCAATGGGGTGATATGTGAAAATATATCTCAACTGTCATCAACTGATAGAGGCTTATTGAGTCAAAATATTCTTGGTCAAATACGTAACTTTGTTGAGTATATAGCGGTGAAAATATATGGTAAAGGAAAAGATGTGGATCCTAACAACTATGATTTGCGTCAAAATGCTTTGGATGATATGCGTAGCAAGGGCCATTTACGATTTATATATAGTTTCCATAAAATGCTCCAAGCTTCTGTTTCACACTATACGTTTGATAAAGATGGATCAGAACGTCTGATGTTGAAATACTATGAACATCTACTAAAAATCAAAATTTATCTGAAAAATACATTTGGTATGAATGTTCTAATGAATATCAAAGATTTTCCCTTAGACATGGATTCTGAACTTTCAGAATATTATAAAAAGATTGCTCAAAGAATAGAGATACCTAGTATTTTTAATAGGTTTATAGCATACAATGATAGATATTATGTGCAGAAAGTGAAACCGTTTTTCGTAAATCAAAAAATTTATTATGAAGTAACACTTACTGCAGCAAGTAATAAAGCAAGTAAGTTTGATCGGTGTATTGTTTTTACACAACATGAAATTGTGGATAATTATGCAATTAAATGCTCAATGCATAGTGACATAATTGATGTTTTAGGGAAAAAGATGCCTATTCTTGTGATTGATACATATGAAGTTTCTATTCGTCGTTGTGAGTGGGAAAACTTTTCAAAGATTTTTGGATCAAGAATGGTATGTAGTACAAAATCTATTGAATACAGAAGGTTAATGGAATACCTTACACAGGTTGGAATATCACTAACAGAACTTGTAAGTAGTGAACAACAATATTATGATGATATAAAAAGAAGAATCACGGAAGGTTCTAAATCGGTTATGATATATGGAATACTTGATCAATGTCGTGAGATAATAATCAGCAATAAACCTGGAGCAAATGTGTTGAGATATTTACTATTCAATATGAATAACCGTATTATAAAATCACAGTATGATGAGTTTAAATGTAATAGTTTGTCTGATCTTTATTTGAAATATGGATGTATACCTTTTGATAAGATGCCATACTGTACATCACTTCCACAACACAATCCGAGACTGTTTGATTTATTCGAATCAATTCCGGTTTCTAATCGTGAACATGAATTATTTGCTAGATACATCACTAATAATACTGAAATTGAAGGACATCTTTTTACGCCAAAAACAGAAATAAAAGGTTTTAAAGATATTGATAGTCTAATACAGAAATACAATGCTACTCTTTATTACAAACATGAAGGACGTAGAATTGAAGAATTTAAGAATCACATTTATGTCAAAAGTTATGCGGATGATTGTGCAAAAATAATTCGAAAATTACAAGAGTTAGCAAGTTCTGGTATTTCACAATATACGCCATCTGTTGATTCATGGATGTCAAATGAGTCTTATACAATTGATGATGATAGTAAAAAAGAAGCTCTTCGACATATGTTTTCTGATTCACGTGTTGCGTTGATTTATGGAGCTGCTGGTACTGGTAAATCTACATTAATCAAACATGTATCTAATTTTTTTGCGGATAAGGATAAGATATTTTTAGCTAATACACATCCTGCTGTTGATAATATGCGTAGGAAAGTTACAACAGGAAATAGTTCGTATTATACAATCGCAAAGTTTCTTTCTAAAGGTAACAATAATATAGATTGCGATATTCTTTTTATTGATGAGTGCAGTACAGTTAGTAATATAGATATGCAAAGCATACTTGAAAAAGCCAAGTTCAAATTGCTTGTATTAGTTGGTGATATTTATCAGATTGAATCAATATATTTTGGAAACTGGTTTACTATTGCTAAGGAATTTTTACGAAAGAGTGCTACCATTGAGTTGACACATCCATATCGTACGAATAATGAAGAGTTATTAAAGGTTTGGAAGAGTGTACGTGAGTTTGGTAATACTGTTCTAGAACCGTTAGTAAGTAATGGATATGTTGCAAGATTAGATGGATCTATTTTTGAACGAGATGGAGAAGATGAAATTATCTTATGCTTAAACTATGATGGATTATATGGAATCAATAATATAAACAGGTTTTTGCAAAATAGCAATCCAAATGAAAAATATAACTTAGGAATAAATAGCTACAAAGTAGATGATCCTATTTTGTTTAATGAATCAAATATCTTTTCTCCACTAATTCATAATAATTCAAAAGGAAGAATTGTTGGGATTCATCCGGAGGAAGAACGAATATGGTTTGATATAGAACTAGATAAAGCAATTAATGAGATTGATGCTTCTGTATATGATTTTAAACTAATTGGAGAATCTGCATCAGGCAATTCGATTATTTCATTTAGTGTCAATAAATTTAGAAATAGTGACGAAGATGATGATTCAAACGTTGTTCCATTTCAAGTCGCATATGCTGTTTCTATACATAAGGCACAGGGTTTAGAATATGATTCTGTAAAAATCGTGATTACAAATGAAACAGAGGAAAGAATTACACATAACATCTTCTATACTGCAATTACACGAACTAAAAACAAGTTGAAAATTTATTGGAGTCCTGAAACAGAAAAAGCTGTGTTAGATAGATTTGTACAAAAAAAATATACAAAAGATGAAGGTTTGTTATCTGCACTTCATTCATTGAAAATGGTAAAATCAAAAAAAGGTTGACGAGAAAAGTAACTCAAAAATTAATTACATATTTTATCATATAGTTTTTTTGTAGGATGTGTAGCTTATATTTGATAGATAGATTTGATAATACGCAAAACATACTTTCGCTATAATTAATTATTAGTGAGTTAAATAAATTTAGTACGGTGATTCATAAATATTTAATAACATAATTTGGTTTTTAATCTAATCATAGTAGATGGAGTGAAGGTGAAATGATGGAAGTGTATATTGGTAGTAGTCGAATTGTAAATCAACCAAAAATTATTACGGATGGGGTTTATAAAGATTTTGGATATGGATTTTATTGTACAAATTTTGAAAAACAAGCTAAAAGATGGGCATTAACTAAAAAGAGTAATCATATTGTGAATGTATATTCGTATACTGAAAATTTGGATTTAAACTGTAAGGTTTTCGAACAGATGAGCGATGAATGGCTAGACTTTGTTGTTTCGTCTAGAAGAGGAATCACGCATACGTATGATATTGTAGAAGGTCCTATGGCAGATGATACGATTTGGAATTATGTGGATGATTTTGCGTGTGGCTTAATTACGAGAACTGCTTTTTGGGAACTTGTTAAATTTAAGTATCCTACGCATCAAATTGTTTTTTGTACAGAAGAAGCTTTAAAATGTCTTTTCTATCAAAGGAGCTACAGTTTATGAGAAATAAATACTTTGATGAACTAGTAACAGAAAATGATTTGTTTTATGTGTGTTTTATGATTGAGAAGACATCTCGGTTTCTTCATCAACGAAATCAATATGTTGTGAATCAACTGGGATATGATCATTTGTATCATCTTATTAGTGTTGCGAATGTCCTACATAGTGATAATCCGGATAAGGTAATACATGATTTGATGGATGAATATAAACTAGAGTATGGTAGTTTTCATGTTGAAAATGTAAATAGTGAATTATGTTCTCGCATTCCAACTGAATTGGATATGGGAAAAGTATACGCAAGATTAATAGTGGATACCTTACTTCCAAATGAAGATTATATAAAAGGACTTATACGAATCTATAATGATGCTATTTGTCAAGTTATTGACGATTATACAAATGGTGCTTATTATGAACCTTCGTATGTGATCGCCAGAGCTTATAAAAATGGTGAGTTCTAACAAACAAAAAAGATTGTAGAGTTACTGTTCTACAATCTTATCTAAACTATGAATGAATTCTACAACCATCTTACGTTTAATATCATCGATCTTAACGAGTTTATTTAACGCCTCAATTTCGTCTTCATTATCTAGACAAACGATTTCTCGTCTTAGTCTATCGATTTCGTCTTCTAAACGATTCTGTTCTTTAATATATTGTTCGTGAACAGCTTTGATTTGATTGTATAATTGATTATCCATGTTTACACCGCTTTCTT
>ENA-OWPL01001846-OWPL01001846.1-human-gut-metagenome-genome-assembly--contig:-NODE-1846-length-11648-cov-11.759510_pt1 | contig 11648 bp, 7 predicted proteins | sample MGYA00248263_ERZ651844 | MGnify/ENA primary metagenome ERZ651844 (study PRJEB26924, sample SAMEA4378256) | human gut metagenome | biome: human gut; feature: human-associated habitat; material: faeces... | reverse complement strand
GCAAAAAGGCTGTGATGAAACCGGAGCACACACCGGCCGCCATCGCCGCCAGCAGAGCCAGAAAGGGGTGGCCGGTCAGTGCGACCTGGCAGGCCACCGCGCAGCCCAGCGTGAAGCAGCCGTCGGTGGACAGGTCCGCAATATTCAGAATGGAATAGCTCAAGAACAGAGCCAGCGCAACGAGGGCGTAGATGCAGCCCAGTTCCAGCGCGGTCTGGATCACGTTGAGCGAAAAGATACTCGCCAGCATGGTGTGTACTCCTTTAGTTAGAATGTATTTATCCTCCCAAAGGGCAGGCTCTCCTTCCTACAACCTCTCCGTCTCACTTCGTTCGACAGCTCCCCTGGTAGGGGAGCCCTTGGCAAATCGCAAAACGTTCTCTCTTCGCCAGAGCCTCTCCTACAAGGAGAGGTGGCATTGCAAAGCAATGACGGAGAGGTTGCACAAACGGATAACCTACCCTTTGTGTCCGGCTGTTACCGATTTATCATTTCAGAAGTTCTCCTGCGTGGTCACTTGCACGATCTCGGTGCAGTAGGGCTTGAAGGCTTCCTTGATCATGTCCAAAGTCTTATCATCCATGCCCAATGCTGCGGCCGTCTCTGTATTGATGGTCACAATGCCGTTGTCGAAGGTCTGGTAAGGCAGGTCGGCGGTGGTCTTGCCCTCGCAGAGCAGCTCGACCACCATGTCTGCGGTGGCCTCGCCCAGCTGGACGTAATCGACGCCGTAGCCCACGAATGCACCGTTCAGCGCGAAGCTGTCGGCACCAGTGAAGTGCAGGATCCCGGCATCGGTAAAGGTCTCGTAGATGGCCAGCTCCGCGGTCATCACGGTGTTGTCGGTCGGGGTGAACACGGCCTTGACCCCGGCTGCAACGAGGGCTTCGGCCGCCATCTGAACTTCGGCGGTGGTGGTGCCGTTCTTTTCAATGTACTGGATACCCTTGCTGTCGCAGAATGCCTTGGCGTCTGCGATGGCCTGAGTGGAAGCATCCTGGCTCAGGTCGTACAGCAGGCCGATGGTGTCAATATCCGGGTCGACGGCCAGGATGAGGTTCATGATGGCGTCGGTGTTCAGGGCATCGGAAGTGCCGGTGATGTTCTCCTCGCCGTCAAAACCGGCAGAGACCGGGTCGGTGACCGCAGAGTAGACAACAGGGATGTCGGTATCCTCGACCGAAGCCAGCATGGTGGCGGCGGTGGGGGTAGCCACGGCCACGATGACGTCCACATCATCGGCCACAAGGTCGGCACCGATCTGGTTCAGGTTGGTCTGGTCGGCCTGTGCGTTGGCGTAGTAGTCGGCATAATCAAAGGTCACGCCCTTTTCCTTGCCCACCTCATCCAGACGGCTCTCAACGGAGGCGACGATCTGGTTCAGAGAGGCATGGTCCACATAGTTGACGATGCCCACCTTGAAGGTCTGGCCCGCTTCTGCCGACGACGCGGCTGCGCTGGAGGCGGTGCCGGAGGCAGCGGACGAGGCCGAGCCGCCGCAGCCGGTCAGGCTGAATGCAGAGACAGTGGCAGCGCCCAGAGCGGCCTTGAGGAAATTGCGGCGGGAGATTCTGTTCATGGTTTTCATAGCGGTTGCTCCTTCCCTGGAGCGGGCGGCAGTAAAAAAGACCCGCTCCACTTGCGGAACGGGCCTTTTCATGGTAACAAAAGATCCCGTCCCTGTGTGTTCATCCACAAGGACAGGATCGAAAATACGATTCTGCGGTGCCACCTTGTTTGCTCTGCCCAAGCCAGCTGCTGGCTGCAGAGCCCCTCACGGAGAGCCAACACTCCCCTGCCCTGTAACGGAGGCTTCCGTCCCAAGCTACTGGAAAGCACTGGCTCTCGTTTGCCCGGCCCTCGGCGGCCCACGAAATCCTGCCCCGCTCTCGCCCGTTTCCATCCTCCGGGCTCTCTAGCAGATGCGCTGTGCAGGTTCTCTTCCGCCTCATCGGTTTGATTGCATTATACACTTTATTCGTGTAAAGTCAAGAGGGAATTTTTCATCTGTGCAATGATTCAGATGAATCCGGTTTTCGTTTCCTTGACTTCTTTTGTGAAACAACGTACACTGTGTACATTATAATTTTCCGAAAGAAGGTGTTCTTCACGAATCCGACCGAAAATACCCTGCTGCATGGGCCGGTGCGTCCGGCGCTGCTGCGGTACGCCCTGCCCATCATCCTGAGCATGGTGGCCACCCAGTTCTATTCGGTAGCCGATACCATGATCATCGGTCTGCGGCTGGATGCCGACGCGCTGGCGGCGGTCTCCAATGCTTCCACCATCCTGATGCTCTTTCTGTTCATCTCCGGCGGCATGGAGCTTGGCGGCGGCCTTCTGGTGGCAGCAGGTCGGCCCACGGCCACCCGGCAGGAGATGGCCGAACTGCTCTACAACCTGCTGTTCGTCGATCTTGTGCTGGCGCTGGGCCTGACCGCTCTGGGCTTTTTCACCCTGCCCGCCCTGCTCCGGCTCATCCGGACGCCGGAGCAGATCCTGGCCGAGGCGGTGCTCTATGGGCGGGTGTATCTGGTCGGCCTGCCCTTTCTGATGCTCTATGACCTGACCAAAGAGTGCATCATGGGCTGCGGAGACTCGAAAACACCGCTCCGGGCCGTAGTCGCCACCAGCGTGATGAACATTGTGCTGGATCTGGCGCTCGTCGGCCCCTTCGGGGTCGCCGGTGCGGCCGGTGCTACCGTCGCCGCACAGATCGCCGGAGCGGGGTACATGCTGGCCCACCTGCGCAAGACCGAACTGAGCCTGCCCTTCCGCCGGGAGATGCTCAAGGCAGGCTACGCGAAGGACATCTTCCGCCTTTCCGCCCCCAACTCCCTGCAGCAGGCCAGCGGCACCATCATCACGACGGTCAAACAGGGGCTTCTGGGCGGGCTGGGCGTCGCGGCCATCGCGGGTTTTTCCTGTGCGGGCAAGCTCTCCAGCCTGCTGATGATGCCGGTGTACGGTTTCGTGCAGTCCATCGTCTTTTTCATCGCCCAGAACACCACTGCCCAGCAGCCGGGCCGGGTGCATACCGGCCTGCGGGAGGGGCGGCGCATCCTGTTTTTCTATTCGCTGCTGGTGGCAGCGCTCTGCATCGGGCTGAACGGCCCGCTGCTTCGGCTCTTCACCACCGACGCTGCTGCCGCCGCCTACGGCTCCACCATGCTGGCCTTTGAGGGCATCTCGTATGTATTCACCGCGCAGAAGCATCTGTGTGAGGCCCGGCTGCGCGGTGCCCAGAAGATGGGGCTGTATCTGGCCTCGAACCTGGGGCAGATCGGGCTGAATCTGGCCGCCTGCGTTCTGCTGGTGCCCCGCATCGGCTTTTCGGGCTTCTGGCTGTCCACCTGGATCAGCGCCCCCGCCGGCCTTGCGCTGGCCGCGCTGCTGGCAAGGATCGGCGCAAAACAACAGAGCTAAAACAAAAAGCACAGTGCTTGTACTGTGCTTTCATTTATGATATACTGTTTTTGCAGCCATCTGGCTGACAGGCGCTGTCTGCAAATGCAGGTGGTCACGCTCCTCTCCCCGGCGAAGCGTTGGGGGGAACGCGTTCTTCTTTGCTTCCCCTGACGCCAATGCGGAAGGGGGGATGTTCTATGACGCTGAGTGAAGTGCTTCAGCTGCTCGCCGTGATCGGCGGTGCAGTTTTTGTGACGTTTCAGATTACATGGACGATTTCCAACAGCAAAAAGAAATGACCGCCTCTGCCCTACCAAAGCAAGCGGTCATTCTTTTGACACCTGAGCCGAGGAGGAGCTGACCATTTTGCAGCCAGCGTCTTTCTCTATTTGTAGTATAGTAATTTTTTATCGTTTTGTCAAGCAGAAGAGGAACACAATGGAACCTTTGAAGATCCAACACATCACCCTGCCCCACCGGGCCGTGTTCGGCCCCATGGCAGGCTTCACCGATGCGCCCTGCCGCCGCCTGATGGCGCAGCACGGGGCCGGTTTCACAGTCAGTGAGATGGTATCCAGCCGGGCGCTGGTCTACCACGACCACAAAACCGTCAGCCTGCTCAAGGCCGAACCCAACGGCGCCCCCTACGGCGTCCAGATCTTCGGCGAAGTGCCCCAGATCATGGGCGAAGCAGCCGCTGCCATCGAGGAATATGATTTCGATTTTCTGGACATCAACATGGGCTGCCCGGCCCCGAAGATCGTCTCCGGCGGTGCCGGCAGCAAACTGATGCTGGACCCCGACCTCTGCGGCAGGATCGTCGAGCAGGTAGTGGCGCACACCTCCCGGCCCGTCACGGTCAAGATGCGCAAAGGCTGGGACGCCGACCACATCACCGCAGTCGAGTGCGCCAAGGCATGCGAACAGGCCGGTGCGGCCCTCATCGCAGTACACGCCCGGACGCGGGAGCAGATGTACACCCCCGGCATCGACCCAGAGATCATCGCCCGCGTAAAATCTGCCGTGCATGTGCCGGTGCTGGGCAACGGCGACATCCATTCGGCTGAAGACGCCGTCGCTCTGGTCAAAGAGACCGGCTGCGACGGTGTGATGATCGCCCGCGCAGCCCTTGGCGACCCGTGGCTGTTCGAGCGGGTGAACGCCGCACTGGAGGGCACCCCGGCCCCCAAAGAGCCGAATCTGCAGGCCCGGATGAACGCCCTCCGCCGTCAGGTGGAGGAGATGGTGGAGCAGAAGGGCGAATTCGTCGCCATGCCCCAGGCCCGCGCCCAGACCATGCACTACATGAAAGGGCTGAAGGGTGCGGCCTCCCTGCGGCGGTACTGCTGCGAGCTGACCCATCTGGAAGACATCGACCGCCTCATCGAGGCAGTGTTCGACCAGCAGCGCAAAGCGGGGCTTGACCCGGACGACGAACGCGAGGTCCCGTTTCCCTGATCTCCCCGGACGATCCGGATTTTTTGAAACAAGAGGTTCTCTGCCATGACTTCATCTCACAGCCCCCGGCTTCTGGGGCAAAAACAGAACAAATTCCTGCTCACGGTCTGCCTGTGTGCGCTGACGGCGGCGCTGATCTTCCTGCCATTTTACCTTCTGGATGGCGGCTTTTTCCACTACGCCGGTGATTTCAACAGCCAGCAGATCAGTTTTTACCGCTATATGAACGGCTTCCTCAAGGGGCTGGGCTACCCGGACGGCGCAGGCAGTGTCCACAACACCTTCTCCTGGGCCACCGACCTGGGCAGCGGGGCGCTGAACGCCTATTCCTTCTACCTGTACGGCTCGCCGTTCTTCTGGTTCTCGCTGCTCTTCCCCCAGCGGTGGCTCCCCTATCTCATGGTCCCGCTGCTGGTGCTCAAGTTCGCCGTGGCGGGCGGCGGCGCGTATCTGTATCTGCGCCGCTACGTGAAAGACCAAAACTATGCCGTGCTGGGCGCGGTGCTCTATGCCTTTTCCGGCTGGGGGCTCTACAACATCTTCTTCAACCACTTCATTGATGTGCTGGCCCTCTTCCCGTGGATGCTCTGGGCGCTGGACGAGGCCGTCTACCATGGGCGGCACGGGCTGTTCGCGTTCTGGGTCGGCGTCAACCTGCTGAACAACTACTTCTTCTTTGTGGGGCAGGTGCTCTTCCTGCTCCTCTACTTCATCTGTAAAGTCAGCGCGGGGGATTTCAAGCTCACGCCCCGGCTGTTCGTCCATCTGGCCTTTGAAAGCCTCCTCGGCGTGGGGCTGGGGGCCGTCATCCTCTGGCCCGCCGTCCTCTCGCTGCTGCAAAACCCCCGCACCATCGACCTGTCCTCCGGCTGGGGCTTTCTGACCTACGCAAAGCCTCAGCAGTACCTTGCCATCCTGCTGAGCTGGATCCTGCCGCCCGACTCGCCCTATATGACCTCCATCTGGTCTGAGGGCGTCATCAAGTGGACGAGCATGACCGCCTATCTGCCCCTGTGCAGTCTGGCCGGTGCTCTGGCTTACTGGCGCGCCCGGCAGGGCGACAGCAAAAAGCGGATCGTTGCCACCTGCGCCGTCTTTGCGCTGGTGCCTGTGCTGAACAGCGCGTTCTATGCCCTCAATTCCAGCTACTACGCCCGGTGGTTCTATATGCCGGTGCTCATCCTGGCCGCCATGACCATCAACGCACTGGAAGACCCCGCCGTCGAGCTGGACCGCCCGGCCCGGAACATCAGCGGGCTCGTCATTGCCACGCTGGCCTTTGCGCTGGTGCCTGTGCAGGATGCCAGCACCAAAGAATGGTCGCTGGGCGTCCTGCAAAATCCCGGCCAGTACGCTGCCGTGTTCGGCTTTGCCCTCATCGGGCTGCTGGTCTACCGCTGGGTCGCGCAGCGGTGGCGACAGGACAAGCGCCTGCCCCAGCGAATGCTGGCGGCAGTGCTGGCATTCAGCTGCCTGTTCGGCATCACCCACATCGGCATCGGCAAGTTCGGCCAGTGGAACACCGACAGCGACCTGGTGGAAGAGTACACCAGCGCCCTGGCCCTGAAGGAAGACCTGCCGGAGGGCGACTGGCGCATCGACACTTATAAGACCCACGACAACCTCGGCCTCTGGCTGGACAAGAGCTGCCTGCAATACTTCGGCAGCACCGCCGCCCCCAGCATCCTCAGCTTTTATCCGGCGCTGGGCGTCAAGCGGGACGTCCGCAGCCAGCCGGAGCTTTCCAACTATGCACTGCGGGGCCTGCTGAGCGTGAAGTACCTCATCACCAAGCCCGACCGGCAGGCCGACTTCCTCGAAGAGGCCGATGAGGGCTGGGTCTATTACGACACGCTGGATGGCTACACCCTCTATGAAAACACCAACTACGTCCCCATGGGCTTCACCTACGACTACTACCTCACCGAGGACGATTACGAGTCCACCGTGACGGTCACCCGCTCCAATCTGCTGATGCGGGCGCTGGTGCTCTCCGATGCGGATGCCGCCGCATACGGCCAGTATCTGCAGCCGCTGCCCGCCGCTGAGCTGAACGACCTGACCTATGACCGCTACGTGCAGGATTGTGCCGACCGCCGGGCCTCGGCCTGTTCGGTGTTCCAGATGACCAATTCCGGCTTCCACGCTGAGATCACGCTGGACGCCCCGAACCTCGTCTTCTTCTCGGTGCCTTACGACGACGGCTTCACGGCCACGGTCAACGGCAAAGAGACTGACATCCTGCGGGTGGACGAGGGCCTGATGGCGGTGCTCTGCCCCGCCGGGGAAAGTACCATTGATTTTGTCTACCAGCCGGACGGCATCCAGCTGGGCAAGCCTGTCACGCTGCTTTCGCTCGTGGTCTTCGTATCCTACACCAGATATTTTGCCTGGGACGATCGGAAAAAGCGGAAGCACTGAAGAAAAGGAGAGCGTTCTATGGAACAGCGTCATTGGAAAAAAGCCGGCATCACTACCTCCCTGCTGGGCTACGGCTGCATGCGCCTGCCCACCCTGCCGGACGGCCGCATCGACGAAGTGCGGGCCGAAGCCCTGCTGAACACCGCGCGGGACGCGGGCGTCAACTACTTTGACACCGCCTACCCCTACCACGGCGGCGAGAGCGAGCCGTTCGTGGGGCGGGTCATCGCAAAATGGCCCCGCGAGAGCTTTTATCTGGCCACCAAACTGCCCCTGTGGCAGTGCGATTCGCTGGAAAAAGCCCAGCAGATCTACCACAGTCAGTTCGAGCGGCTGGGTGTGGACACCATTGATTTCTACCTGCTCCACTCCCTGCACCGGGCACGGTACGACAAGGCCAAGGCGCTGGGCATCGTGGACTGGCTCTGGGAGGAGAAGAAGGCCGGGCGCATCCGGAACTTCGGCTTCTCCTGCCACGACAACGCGGACGGGCTGGAACACATCCTGCGGGACCAGCCCTGGGATTTCTGCCAGCTGCAATACAACTACCTTGACACCGACGACCGCGCCGAGGAGATCGCGGGCGACCGCGGCTATGCGCTGACCGAAGAGCTGGGCATCCCGCTCATCATCATGGAGCCCATCAAGGGCGGCACACTGGCCAACCTTCCGCCGGACGCTGCGGCGCCGCTGACCGCCCTCGACTCCGCCGCCAGTGCAGCTTCCTGGGCGCTGCGCTGGGTGGGCAGCCACAAAAACGTCCACCTGATCCTCTCCGGCATGAGCGCCGAGGAACAGCTGGCCGACAACCTTTCCACCTTTGCGCCCTTCCGCCCCCTGAACGCGGCGGAAGATGCCGCTGTGGCCGAGACGGCCCGCATCCTGCACAGCCGCATCAAGATCGGCTGCACGGGCTGCCGGTACTGTATGCCCTGCCCCATGGGCGTGGACATCCCGGACAACTTCAGCATCTGGAACCGGCTGGGGATGTTCGGCCAGCCGGACGCCGTCCGGCACCAGTGGACCGCCCGCTTCCCGGATGCCGAAAAGGCCAGCCACTGCGTCCGCTGCGGCAAGTGCGAGGCCGTCTGCCCCCAGCACCTGCCCATCCGCACTGCGCTGGCCCAGCTGCAAACGGAACTGGATGCACTCTGATCTTCCCGCAAGCAAAAAATACCGTGTCCCCGGCGTGGGGACACGGTATTTTTGCTTTGATGGTTTACCACTTCATGCCGATGGCATCCAGACGGCGGATGCGGTCCTCGGTCAGCTTCGGGTCATTTTCCGCGCGGGCCGTGCGCATCCGGCGGACCCAGTCGCCCAGACCGAAGCCGTCCTCGCTGCGGTAGGTAGCCGACGGCAGCAGGTCGCCGTTGGCCTTGGCATAGGCCGCTGCGTGTTCATAGGCCAGGTCCCACTTGGCTATGCGGGCGTCCCACTCCATGCCGATGCCGTCCAGCCGTTTCACATGCTCCGGCGTCACCTGGAAGGAGTCGGGCCGGGTCTTGCGGGCAGCGCGGAGGTTCGACATCCAGACGCCCAGCCGGAACCCACCGGCCGTGACGTAATTGGAGGGCACCAGCAGGTTGCCATGCTCTTCGGCATAGCGGGCGGCTTCCTCAAAGTTGTGCTCCCAGTTCTTCTCCCGCAGGCTCTCCTTGCCGGAGGGTGCCGCACTCTGCTTGTGGGGCTTTTCGTCCTTGAGCAGCTCGTCCAGCTCGCGGCGGTGCACCTCACCCAGGCGCGGGTCGCCGGTGCGGCGGTACTGACGCTGACGGTAGAGCCAGCTGCCCAGCCAGATGCCGTTCTCGGTCTTATAATTCAGCGGGATCTCCAGATCTCCGTGCTCTGTCCGATACTTCTGGGCCAGCTCGAAGCGCTCCCGCCAGGGGTCGTATTTGTCCCAGACCATCCCGATCTCGTCCAGCTGGGCCTTGCGTTCCGGCGTGACGCGGGCGCTGGAATTGTCCGGGTTCTGCCAGGCGTAGCGCTGGCGGGCGATCCATTTGCCCAGCAGGATGCCGTCCGGTGTGACATAATTGGAGGGCACTTCCAGATCCCCGAACTGCTCAGCGTACCGCTTAGCGGCCTCGAAGTTCTCCTGCCACTTGCGGACATTCCGGTTGACCCAGTTGATGCCGATGGCTTCCAGCCGCTCGACCTGCTCCGGGGTCAGCTCGCCGTTCTTATAGGCGCTGCGCTGGCTGCTGAGCCAGACGCCCAGCGCGAAGCCATCCGGCGTAACGTACTTGATGGGCGCTTCGAGGTCTTTGTGTTCGAGATAATAGCGGGCGGCTGCGGCGTAGCTCTGCTCCCACAGGTCGGTGGAAGCGTTCCACACCATGCCGATGCTCTCCAGCCGCTCGATGCGGGCGCGGCTCAGGTTGCCGCTGACATAGCGCTGACGGTTATAGACGATCCACTCACCCAGGGCAAAGCCGCTGCGGTCGCGGTAGCGCACCGGCACCAGCAGGTCGCCGTGGTCGTCGCGGTACTTCTGCGCCGAGGCAAAGGCCTTTTCCCAGGCCAGCTCCGAGCGCTGCTTCCAGCCGATGTTCAGCTTGTCCAGCCGAGCGATGCGGTCTGCATCCAGACGGCCCGGCTTCTGCCCGGCCCGGACCTGGCGCTGCGTTTCCAGCCAGCGGCCCAAAGGCAGGCCGTCCTCGGTCAGATAGTTATAGGGCAGTTGTAAATTGCCCCGCTCTGCGGCCACAGCCGCCGCCGCTGCATAAAAAGCCTCCCACCGGGCTTCCAGTTCCTTTTTCAGGCGGCAGTACAGGTGGTAGCTCTGGCGCATGGGCTTCTGCTGCTGGAAGCCGGGGTGTTCGCTGCCTGCGCGGAGCATGGCGGTGGTGCATTCCTTTTGCAGCACACGGCCATTGCCCAGACCGTCGAACCGGGCGGTCAGGTCGAACACCGGGATGGGCTTGCGGCCGCAGGCCACCAACGCCCGGCAGAGCATCTGGCGGAACCGGCCTGCCTCGCCGGTCTCGCGGACCAGAATGGCACCCGCCAGTCCCTCAATGGGCTGCTGGACACCCGGCGAGTTGACGCAGAACAGCACCTTCGGCCCCGTTTCGGTGGAGGTGCAGAACTTTTTTACCGCCTCGGCGTCGCGCAGGCAATCACACTCGGCACGGTAGAAATGGGCATTCGAATCCACGGTGCGGAGGAACGCTTCCAGCTGTTCCTGCACCTCGTCGAGGTAGTCCTCCGACTCAAAGATGGCCAGATAGCGGCCCTGGGTGTCGGTCAGGACGCGGGGCATCAGGGCGATGGGGTTCTCGGCCTGCCGCACCGACCAGTTGATCTCATCGTATTGTGCGCTCAGCGCGTTGGTCTGCGCGGGCAGGTGCAGGTTCTTGATCCGGGCGCGGAGCAGGTTCATCTGCCCTTCCTGCGGCCAGAGCATCGCGGCGTAGTTCGACGGCACCGGCAGGGTGCCCAGCGCCATTCCCTCGCCGACCGTCATCCGGGAGACGACCGTCCCCTCGAAGAGTTCCGCGGCCGCCTGGCATTTCTGGTCGGTGCTGTTGGGCACTGTCAGGCCCAGCAGCTTTGCCTCCGGGCACAGACGGAGCAGCCGCTGGGCCGATTTGGCCCAGCAGGCCGCCGTCATCTCATGGTAGCAGTCGAAGATCAGGTAATCCGGCTTGCGTGAGGCCAGCTGGACCCACTCCTCGGCCGACGCCTCGGCCAGCACCCCGCAGTCGCAGAAGATGAGGTTCTCCGGCAGCACACCGTCGTTGTAGCAGCGGACATCCTCCCTGCGCAGGGTCAGCCGCGCCGCACCGTACACCAGCCAGATGAACGACGCCTGCGGATGGTCCGCGATGAGCTGCCATGCAATGCAGCTCTTGCCTGTGCCGGTGGCATGTTCCACCGCTGCTTTTCCGTTTTGTTCCAACGCAGCGGCAACCTTTGCATACGCCTCCGCGTTGACCTTGTTCAAACTGATCGGCATCGTTTTTCTACCTCCAGGATCGATCTTCTTGCAAAGAATTTTTCTTATAAATCTATTATGGCAAAAAGCACTTTCTTGTCAAGCATTCCCGGCAAAAAAGAAGATTTCGGATAAAAAATACGATATTTTTTCCATTATTTTTTGGTCATCCCAACCAACTTCCGGCATAGCTTCGGGCATCCTCAAAACGAAACACCGCACAAACACCGAACGCAGCCCTCCCGCAATGCCCTGTTTTTCCGCAGCACAGCGCCTCTGTCTGCGAAATGTTCCGCCGCCTCGGAGGCAACTGCGAAACACAAAGACCGCCTGCCGAATGTTTCCTTCAGCAGACGGTCTTCAGTTGCGCCAGCAGGAGTCGAACCTACGATGGGGGAGTCAAAGTCCCCTGCCTTAC
>ENA-OWPL01001830-OWPL01001830.1-human-gut-metagenome-genome-assembly--contig:-NODE-1830-length-11741-cov-4.075218_pt1 | contig 11741 bp, 10 predicted proteins | sample MGYA00248263_ERZ651844 | MGnify/ENA primary metagenome ERZ651844 (study PRJEB26924, sample SAMEA4378256) | human gut metagenome | biome: human gut; feature: human-associated habitat; material: faeces... | reverse complement strand
GCCATCTTAACTAGTTTTCCAACGCCTCTTTGATCTAAGTGTGCAAATGGATCCGATTCAAAGATTTTTTTATCATAGTAATCTTGTAAGAATCCTCCTGCATCATCTCTTGAGAATCCAAATGTCATCTGCGTTAAGTCATTTGTACCAAATGAGAAGAATTCAGCTTCTTTTGCGATTTCATCTGCTAATAATGCAGCACGAGGAATTTCAATCATTGTACCAACATGATATTTCATATCGAATTCGGATTCTTGAATCAATTTGTCAGCTACATCACATACAACCTTTTTAACATAGCGAAGCTCTGCAACATCACCAACTAATGGGATCATAATTTCTGGTTCAATTTTCCAGTTTGGGTGTCTTTCATTAACAGCTAAAGCAGCCTGAATCACTGCCGTTGTCTGCATTTCAGCAATTTCAGGATATGAAATAGCCAATCGACATCCACGATGACCCATCATAGGGTTGAATTCGTGTAAGCTAGAAATAACAGATTTCAATTCATCCAAACCAATGTGCATATCCTTAGCTAATTGTGTAATATCATAAGAGTTTGTAGGTAAGAATTCATGTAAAGGTGGATCCAAGTAACGAATTGTCACTGGTAATCCTTGCATAGCTTCATAGATTCCTTCAAAGTCACTTCTTTGCATAGGCAAGATTTTTTCTAAGGCAACACGTCTTTGTGCAGCCGTTTTAGAAACAATCATTTCACGAACCGCTTTAATACGATCCCCTTCAAAGAACATGTGTTCAGTACGAACTAAACCAATACCTTGTGCACCAAATTCATGTGCTTGTTTTGCATCATGAGGAGTATCTGCATTAGTACGAACTTTTAATGTACGTCTTTCATCCGCCCAATTCATGAAACGTTCAAAATCACCTGAAATACTTGCAGGAACGGTTTTAATAGCACTACCATAGATATTTCCTGTAGAACCATCTAAACTGATCCAATCTCCACGGTGATATTTCACACCATCAATTTCAAAATATCCTTCATCATCATGCATCTTGATATCACCACAACCACTTACGCAGCATGCACCCATACCACGAGCAACAACAGCAGCATGACTTGTCATACCTCCACGTACCGTTAAGATACCTTGAGATACATGCATACCTTCAATATCTTCTGGACTTGTTTCTAAACGAACTAAGATGACTTTGTGGTTACGACTTGCCTCTTGAATCGCTTCTTCTGCACTAAATACGATTTGACCACAAGCAGCACCTGGACTTGCTGGAAGTGCTGAAGCAATTGGTTCAGCTTTCTTTAATTCATCCGCATCAAACATTGGGTGTAGTAATGAATCTAATTGTTTAGGTTCTACCATCATTAAAGCTTCATCCGTAGTAATCATACCTTCATCCACCATGTCGCACGCAATCTTTAATGCAGCTTGTGCTGTACGTTTACCATTACGTGTCTGCAACATGAACAATTTACCTTTTTCAATTGTAAATTCCATGTCTTGCATATTACGATAGTGAGTTTCCAATTTTTTAGTGATCGCAACAAAATCATCATATGCTCCAGAAGCTACTTCTTTTAATTGATCGATTTTTTGAGGTGTACGAATACCCGCAACAACATCTTCACCTTGTGCATTCATTAAGAATTCACCATACAATTTATTCTCACCAGTACTTGGATTACGCGTAAAGGCAACACCTGTACCACAATCATTACCCATATTACCAAATACCATCATCTGTACGTTAACTGCAGTTCCCCAGCTTGATGGAATATCATTCATCTTACGATAATAGATAGCACGAGGATTGTTCCAAGAACGGAATACAGCCTCAATAGCGCCCATCAATTGTTCTTTAGGTTCTTCAGGGAATTCTGATTTTAATTCATTTTTGTAGAATGCCTTAAACAATTCTACCAATTTTTTCATATCCTCTGCATTTAAATCTAAATCATCCGTAATGCCTCTTTCAGCCTTTACTTCATCAATGATCTCTTCAAAACGCTTTTTACTCAACCCCATTACAACATCTGAATACATTTGAATAAAACGACGATATGAATCATATGCGAAACGCTCATTATTAGTTAAGTTAGCCACAGTTTCTGCAACTGTTTTGTTCATACCTAAATTTAAAATAGTATCCATCATACCAGGCATACTTGCACGTGCCCCTGAACGAACAGATACTAATAAAGGATTGGCTTCATCCCCTAATTTCTTTCCAGATTTCTTTTCTAATAAATCTAGATACTCCATAATTTGAGTTTTAATACCATCATTGATAGTTTCATTATCTTCATAATATTGGTTACAAGCTTCTGTAGTGATTGTGAATCCATAAGGCACAGGCATTCCAAGTTTAGACATTCCAGCTAAGTTGGCACCCTTTCCACCTAACAATTCACGCATCGTTTCATCGCCTTCATTAAATTCATAGACATATTTTTTATCCATAATATTTTACCTCCTATTTGTAACCGTTTACATGTGTAAATAATTATAGCATACAAATTTACATAGTGATAGTTTTTTTTAAAATTTCACAAACAAAAACCTATCAGTTTTCACCAATAGGTTTATCCACGCTTAACAACCGCACTTTTTTGTCTAAACGCTATACCAATTTTTACAATATCTTCAACACCAAAATCGTTTAATTCTGTATCATATTTCATATCTTCAATCTGTTTAAGTGCACTATTAGCCAGTGAATCTAAATCAACATTTATATCTTTTGTATGTTTAAACTCAAAGATAAATCCAGGTATTCCCTGCATCATCGGCAATAATTCAACATCAAACCGACCTAGTCCTGATTCCCTATTTGATCTTACCTTATATTGACTTCCTAGTACAGCACATAATCCAAGCATCATTCCGTGATAGAATGCTTCATTAGCCCCATCCATCGTTGATATACTTTTTAACATAAAATCCTCCAATAACGACTGCAGTTTACGTGTATCTTTAGAAAAGATAGCCTGATGAATTGAAATTGAAACATTATTTTGATTTGTGCGATTCAGCACTTCTTTTTCATATACATATAAAATTTCTTTATTAGGAATAGCCACATCACACATATAATTTCCATCATTTTGCGGATATATCGCCGCCACCTTTAGATAACCCGCAACCAATAAGAAACTATATATACTATAAGGATTGTTTTGAACCTCAGGATATATTACACTTGTATCTACATAAGTTGTGATTGTATTTCCACAAAATAATTTATATAAATTCTCAGTAATTTCAGGTGTTGCAGTTCCAATGATTTCACCAATAATATCATTACTACCTGTTGATTGCCAAAAAGCTTTTGGAAAACATTGATCCGAAATATAATTGATCACAGACCAAGGATTAAATATCTCGGTATTTCCAAAACGATATCCATCATACCATTCCAAGATTTCTTGGTATTTATCTTCATATTCATAATATGCGAGCATGTCTTTGACTTCTTCATTTGTGAAACCAAAATAAGAACTATAATTATTATCTAATATGGAGTTTGTTTTTAAATTGTTCATTCCACTAAAAATACTTTCTTTTGCGATTCTTAGAATACCTGTTAAAAATCCAAAAGCCAAATGTGGATTGTCTTTTAGACCACCCGAAAAAAAATTGCGCATAAAATCAACAATTTCATTATAAAAATCACAAAGATGACCTTGTTGAATGGGCGTATCATATTCATCAACAATAATGACACACTCTTTATTATAATGTTTGTGAAGTAATAAAGATAAAAGTTGAAGCCCCATTTGACAATCAACCTCATTTATATTTTCACTCGCAAAACGATGATACTGTTCTTTTTCGTATGAGCTTAGTACAGAACTACTCTCCAATTCATTATGACGCATAAACTCTAGAGAAATCAATTTACTAATTTTTTGAAAAGTCTCTTGCCAACTCGAACATTTAACATCTTTAAAAGACAAGAATATCACAGGATATTGACCTTGATGTTTTGTATAGTAATCCCCACACTGCCATATATACTTATCTTTAAAATAAATAGATGTATTATCCGATGTTTTTTCAAAAAACACACGCAACATATCCATATTTAATGTTTTCCCAAAGCGCCTAGGACGCGTGAAAAGAGACACCATCGGTATCGCATTCAAAAAATCACGAATTAATAAAGTCTTATCTACATAGTAATAATTCGTAGTTGCCGACTTAAAATCAGAAACACCTATTGGTAATGGCTTTTTTGGACTTAAAATCGCATTATCAGGAATCAGCCAATTGCGCCCATCCTTTATTGCACCAACTATTTCTTTTTGTTTACACATCTGTTGAATTCTACGAGTCGATACCCCTATCTTTTTAGCAGCAGACTCACAAGATATATAATCCATAAAGCACCTCCTAAACATCTTTATATTCTAAGTATATCTGTTTAAACGAAATACATCAACTGCATTTCGTTTGTGTTTCGTTTGAAAACAAAAAAAAGAACTAGACTCATCTAGTTCACATTTGCACGCTCTCTACACTTACCACAAACTGAATAATTTGGACAAGCATCTGTACATGCATTGTCGACAACCGTTCTTAATTGAGCTGGCATCATTGTCGTGATCTCATCATCATCATATCCAACCACAAGACTTTTTTCAGATAAAAGAATCGGCCTTTTTAAAATCGATGGATTTTCCTGAATCAAAGATACAAGTTCTTTCATTGAATAATCATCAATATCCTTTTTTAAAGCCTGAAACACTTTTGAACGAACCGAAATAATATCTTCCGTTCCATTTTCACATCGCGACAATAAATATTTAATTTCACTTTCCTTCAATAATGAAGTAAATATATTCTTTTCAACAAATTCAATTTGGTTGTCTTTTAACCATTGTTTTGCCTTACGACAACTCGCACAACCTGGAGAAGTATATAAAATTACCATAATAATTGCCTCCTTCAGCTGATTATATCATATTACTAGGTTTAAAATAAATAGTTGTATCTATTATTTATATGTGCTATATTCTTCTCTAGTGAGGTCAAAAAATGGAAAAAGCTATTCTATCTAGAATTAATTTAAAAACATTAGATACAAATATCGCATATGATTATTTTGAAACAATTTCAGATTTAATTGATACAAAAGAAGTTCAAGATTTAAAAAAATGCAGCCAACACTTAGCTACATCCCGCTTTCAACATTCATTGAATGTTTCTTATTATTCATTTTTGATTTGTAGAAAACTCGGACTCGACGCCTATAGTGCAGCCCGTGCCGGTTTATTACATGACCTATATTACTATGATTGGAAAACCAATGACAAACGTCCCTTAGAAGGAAATCACGCCAAGATTCATCCAATCATCGCTCTAGAAAACGCAAAAAATATTACAGTAACCAATCCAACCATTGATGATGCCATTTTACATCACATGTGGCCACTAAAGACAAGTCATCCAAATACAAGTGTTGGATGGATCATTCAAGCTGTAGATAAATTTTGTGCCATTACAGAAATGGGACACCAATCCCTATTTAGAGCAAGTCGTTCAAACAATTTATTAAGCTATTGCATTCTATTTACATTCTTATTGACAATATAGGCAGCTAGATCATCTAGCTGCCTTTAATTTTTCCTTAAATTGTTCTAACCATAAAGAACCATCAGAATTTAAACCATACTCACCCATTTGAATACTTGGCTTTTTCTCCCCGTGGAAATCACTTCCACAGGTAATCAATAAATGATGTTCCTTCGCTAGCTTTTCATAATATACATTTTGTTCAGGCGTATGATAATTACTATAAGCTTCAATACCATCCACTCCAGCATCCAATAACACCTTCAACATCTCATCATTTTTATAAAATGTATTAAAAGGATGCGCTACAATCGCAAGTCCACCAGCCTCATGAATCTTTTGAACCGATTCGACAAAATCAGGCATTGGTACATATACAAATAAATCCGAACCATATTGACATTTATCCCAAAAGAAATTAACGGGTGCCGGATCACTTCTTTTACCGCCTGGAATATAATCCTTAAAATCGGGAATATCTCGATAACGAGGATCATTGAACATATGCGTACACATCACAAACCAAGGATTTTTGCCATTCGCCTCTTTCAACACAGCCTCCTCATCAATTTCAACACCATACTTCGCTCTTAATTTATCGCAACGAGTTGAAAATGCATTTCTAGACTTCACTTGCGTTCTTTCCAATAAATTCTGAAAATAGGTATCCTCCAAATCGATACCATATCCAAGTAAATGTACATCTGTATAACCAATACTTGTTGAACACTCAATGGCAGGAATCACTTCAATATCCGCTTCTTTACCCAGTTTGATCATTTCCTTAACACCACTGATACAATCATGATCACTTAACGCAATGGTTTTTAATCCTCTTTCTTTTGCGATTCCAATCAATTCTTCAGGCGTAAACTGTCCATCGCCCGAATAACAGGAATGCATATGCAAATCAAATTCATTCATTACTATAACCTCTTTAAATCACATAGAAAAATATAATCACAAAGATACCTAAAATAATGCGGTACCACCCAAAAATTGTAAAATCATGGCTCTTCACATAGTTTAATAAAGCTTTTATCGCAAATAAACTCACAACAAAAGCCACAAACGTTCCTAGTAGTAATAAGAACAATTGTCCAAAACTAAATAAACCGACCTTTATAAAATATTTAATGACCTTTAAAAGACTCGCTCCAAACATGACAGGGATTGCCAAGAAAAACGAAAATTCACTTGCGACCGTTCTAGAACAGCCACAATATAAGCCACCCAAAATTGTAGCTCCACTTCTTGAAGTTCCTGGAATCAAGGCTAGACATTGAAAGCAGCCGATCTTTAAAGCCGATACATAATCAACTTGTTCAATCGTTTCAATCTTTTCTTGTCTAGGATTCTTCTCAACCAAGATAAAAATAATCCCATACGCAATCAGTGCCACCGCAATCACAAAGTTTGCCGATAAATATCCCTCAATAATATCATCCAACAATAAGCCAATAATGGCAGCTGGAATGACACCCACAATCACCTTAGACCAAAGTTGTAAAGTCTGTTTTCTCTTTTTAGGCGATTTACGCGTATCAAAAGGATTCAATTTCTGATAGTACAACACTAATACCGCTAAAATACTTCCAAACTGAATAACCACCTTGAATACTTCAAAGAAGGTAGCCGGTTCAAGCGGCCAAATGCTCGCAAATAAAATTAAATGTCCTGTCGACGAAATCGGCAGCCATTCCGTTATCCCCTGTATAATACCTAATAAGATTGTCTTAACAATACTGCTTAGAAATGTCATTCTTCATTCCTTTTAGCTGCATACTCATGAACCATCTGTTTAAAAATTTCGCCCCTAATCTCATAATTTTTAAACTGGTCAAAACTAGAACATGCAGGACACAATAAAACAATATCACCAGGTTTTGCCAGTAACACAGCCTTTTCAAACGCATCCTTCATTGTTTCAACACTCATTTGACTTGTAAAGATATCTTTAAACTTATCTTTTGTCTGACCAAAAGAAATACATTTCTTCACTACACCATCATATTGTTTCAAATCATCAAAAGAAATATGTTTATCTTTGCCACCACAAAGTAGAATTACATTCTTCTCAAATGCAGATAAACCCGCACAAGCCGCATGCGTATTTGTAGCCTTAGAATCATTGTAGAAACGAACATTATCAATTGTATCTACATATTCAATACGATGTTCTACACCACTAAATTCACGAATCACTTCCTGAATATTAAATAAAGAAACACCCATCAAATAGGCCATACAACTTGCCATCATCGCATTCCCACAATTGAATTTACCAACAATTTTTAAATCCGATAAAGTAAACAACTGCGTATCTTTATAATAAGCATACTTATCATCTTTATATAAATCGACATCTTTTCTTTTCAAAGAAAAATCAATCACATGACAAGGAATGTTTTGAGCATACTTCACAACATTTTCATCATCCACATTACGAATAAAGTAATCATCCGCATTTGTGTTCTCATAAATACGCATCTTACTTTCATAATATGCTTCTAGACTATCCATATAATCTAAATGATCCGGTGCCAAATTTGTCACGGTTGATACATGAGGTCTAAATGTTTCAATTCCCAATAATTGGAAATTACTTAATTCAAGAGCTACATTATAGTCTTCATCCGTATATTCTAAAGCCAATTCGCATAAAGGCATACCAATGTTTCCAGCAACCAAACTCTTCTTTTGTCGATTCAACATCTCATATAATAACGTCGTTACGGTTGTCTTACCATCTGTACCTGTTACGGCTGCATAATTAAAGTTCTTGGCATACCGATACGCCACTTCAATTTCTGTATAGATTTTTGCGTTTTGTTCCACAAAATAATGTACGAAAGGAACACGATAAGGAATACCAGGATTCTTCACAATAAACGCATACTTCTTTTCTTTTAAAGAATCTGGATGCCCACCATCAAATACTTCGATACCCATTGATTCTAATTCTGTCTTTTCTTTAATCGCATTCGAATCCGTTAATACAACATGATACCCATTCTTTAATAAAAGCTTACTAACGGCAATCCCACTACGGGCAGCCCCAATGACTAATACAGTTTCCATCTACATTACCCCCAAAACAAGTCCAAGAACCGCTAAGATAACACCAACAAGTCTAAAACGTGTAACAACCTTTTCTTCAGACCAGCCACACATTTCAAAGTGGTGGTGCAAAGGCGCCATCTTGAAAATTCTCTTATGTGTTTTTTTATAATACGTAACCTGTATAATAACGCTGCAAACTTCTGCAACAAAAACAAAACCAATAATAATCAATAAAATTTCTTGTTTTAAGACCATTGCCACAGCAGCAATCAAGCCACCCAAAGCTAATGATCCCGTATCCCCCATAAAGATTTGAGCTGGATGCTTATTAAACTTCAAATATCCAAGTAACGCAAAGATCACGAGACAAATCAAACATGCCACATTATATAATCCTTGCATCCATGCGAATACCACAAATGGAACAAGCGCAATGACCATCTGGCCTGCACACAATCCATCTAAACCATCTGTTAAGTTCACCGCATTCGTTTCAGCTGTAAACATAAAGAATACTAAAATAAAGTAGAACCATGATAAATCGATTGTCACATTAAAAATAGGAATCCAAATATCTGTAGTTGAACTTGTACGATACAAGAAGAAAAACACAACCGCTAAAATAGATTGAAGTAAAAACTTATGAGCTGGTTTTAACCCCTCATTATTCTTTTGTACGACAATAATATAATCATCAATAAATCCAACAACACCATACCCTACAAAGGCAAGTAGAATAATCATTGTATTCATATCCAGTTTGAATGGAGTAAAGAAAGAACCTATAATATAGACAAGTGTCGGTACAATAATGAAGGCTAAGCCACCCATAGTAGGCGTACCATTCTTCTTTTTATGACTTGCCAACCCCTCTTCTCTTTCTGTTTGTCCAAACTTAATTTTATGTAAATAATCAATCAATCCAGGCATAATCAGCAACATAATCACAAGCGTAACTAAACACATGCCTAAGATTATTAAGCAATTCGAATTCAACATTCCATCGTCTCCTCTTTTTTTAAAACATTATCATTATAACATTCTATTGAGTCTTGAACAAATTTTAATTCAGGGGTTGAAATAAGGGCTTGTTAATGGTATTATAGTTAAGCGATTGCGTAAATGAAAGAAAAAGGAGGACATTAAGATGTCAAGAGTATGTGCAGTATCTGGAAAAGGTCCTTTATCTGGAAATAAACGTTCTCACTCAATGCGTGCTTCTCGCCGTAAATGGAACGTGAATCTTCAAAAAGTTCGTGTTGTAGTTGATGGAAAGCCACAAACTATCCGTGTTTCAGCTAGAACATTAAAAACTTTGAAGAAACAAAACGCTATTTAATTTTAGATAATTAGGATCCTTAAAAAAAATTATGCATAAGATAAAAAAGAAGAGATATACTCTTCTTTTTTTCTTTATGTTACAATGAATTTGAGGATACATAGATGAACAAACAAGACCATGACGAACTACTAAACCAAGGTTTAACTCAAAAAGGTAAAGGTTAGAACCATATATATATTCACAAAGAACCCTTTTCTTCACACTTTTTACTTCTAGCATTTGAAACATTTGTTAAATGTCGATACAAGAACTTTGGATTCTTTCGTAGCAACGGAACAATTTGATATGGATCATCCACACGTACTAAATGCTCTTTTGCTTTTTCAATTATTTGTGCAATCAACTTCATATCTAGTTTGTCGTTTAATAGCATTGATTGTGTTAACTCAAAGAAACATTCTTTATTATCAAATAGTTTCAACGATAAATAATATGTATCAAAATTTGCTTTTGATATAGGATTGCCAGAATTATACGTGATGCGCAACTTCTTAATTGTTGAATACGTCATTTCTTGATACGCATTTTTATAATCTCCACTCTTTAGTATTTCTGAGACCATTTTTAAACTTTCCATCAAGCTATTTCCTCTATAGTAGATTATGCTCTCATCATTCAATTCTAAATATTGAAGTTTTGTGACACTTAAAGCCAAGAGCACTATAATCGGTGTCAAAATTAAGGCCAAGGTTGGCTCAAAAAAAGATTCATTTATAAATCCGTCAACATACCCGTTAGTTTTCACATACATAAAAACCAGCTTTAAAAATAGAAAAGTCAATACCCAGATGGAAAAAATTGAAATTACGATATCACTCCTTTTAATTCTTTTACCGTATACAATTTTCTCATTATTTTTCATATGTAAATCACTCTCCTTCATTTTATATGATAATGAAATCAAGAAAGGATCGAATTTCATTTCATGGCTTGTAGATATCATCACTTGGCTTATACCTTAAAAGAGCAGTTTAATCACTGCCCCTTTTTTCTTTTATGCTTCTGCTTATTCGAATACATATTTTGATCTGCCAAATCTTTAACACTCACAATATCCCCCGTCAGCAACATGGCCGAACCATAAGATACAGAAGGCAAATAATTATATTTTTTACGCTTCTTTTCTATGAAACTTTCAAACTGTGCAGAACACGCCTCTTCATTCCGACTGTTTTTTAATAAGACACAGAATTCGTCGCCACCAACCCTGTAACAATAGCCATATTGGGCATATGCCTTCTTAATACAATCCGAAATGATACGCAAACACAAATCCCCTTTGACATGACCAAACACATCATTGACATGTTTAAAATCATCCACATCAAACACGATCAACATACCATTTGTATAATTCATTTCTTCAGATCGATTCAAAAAACTATTCTGATTTAGTAATCCGGTCAAACTATCTAACTGATTCCACATTTCGCTACAATATATAAAATATAAGACCGAAAGTAAGGTGACACAAAGCCAACTCACATGAAGATCTGGAACTAAGATTTGTATGATAGTTTCTGCAACCAAGAAGATCATTAATGGATAAATCAATGCTTTACTGCGATTTTGAAACTGTTTCGAAACAAAAATCGTAGAAAAAGATAAATATAATATCGATACAAAATACGCAAAGATATAAATAATGAAATAGGGGCCTCGCGAATATATATTTTCTTTACTTACTGAAAATACAAGTCCAGACGGAATCGATAGGGCCAGAATCAAAAGATATACGATTTCACATAAAATCGCCAATTTGAATTCCCACCTAA
>ENA-OWPL01001822-OWPL01001822.1-human-gut-metagenome-genome-assembly--contig:-NODE-1822-length-11796-cov-2.430798_pt1 | contig 11796 bp, 12 predicted proteins | sample MGYA00248263_ERZ651844 | MGnify/ENA primary metagenome ERZ651844 (study PRJEB26924, sample SAMEA4378256) | human gut metagenome | biome: human gut; feature: human-associated habitat; material: faeces... | reverse complement strand
ACAAAAATATCAAAAATATCTGGGAGGGATTTTATGTTTGGCAGAAGGGCAGGACTTTTTTCCGCATTGGCGGCAGTGATGCTGCTGCTCGGCGGCTGCGGCAACGCAGGAGCGAATTTGGGCGGCACGATGGATGACTATAACAACGGAAGATATGCAAACGGCGGCGCAGCCTACTGGGACGGCTACGGCATCAACAGCGGCAGGAGCATGGACGGCTATAATGGTGCGAATTATACCACCTATGGCACACGAAATGACAGCACCGGTACTACTCTTGGGCAGGATTTAGAGGACACCTGGGATGATCTGACGGGGCAGGACAGAAAAACAAAGGGAAAGACAGTAACAGAAAAGATTTACAGGAGGTGCCCGAATGTATCCAACATTAGAAAAGGTAAAAGAAATCGCAGCCAGTGGAGAGTATCGCAGAATTCCCGTATGTAAGGAGTTATATGCGGATCGATATACACCCGTAGAAGTGATGCGGGTTTTGCGGAAAGCAAGTAAGCATTGTTATCTGCTCGAGAGTGCCAGTCAGACGGAGGTGTGGGGAAGATTTTCTTTTCTCGGTTATGAGCCGGCGATGGAGATCACCTGTACGGATGGTCTTCTGAACATCCGAAAAACCGGGGAAGATGCGGTTGTGACAAAGAAAGTAGAACATCCGGGCGATACTCTGCGGGAGATCATTCAGGAATATAAAACACCGGTGATGGAAGAATTTCCACCATTTACCGGCGGGCTGGTAGGGTACTTTTCCTATGACTATATCAAATACAGCGAACAGAAATTAAAACTCGAAGATAAAGAGCAGCAGGATTTCAGGGATATGGATCTGATGTTGTTCGATCAGGTGATTGCCTTTGATCATTACCGTCAGAAAGTGTTGCTGATCGCCGGAGTGATGACTGATGATCTGGAAGCGTCTTATCAGAAGGCAGAAGGAAAACTGGAAGAGATGGCACAGCTTCTGAAAACCGGACCGCATATGGAATTCGAAAAACTGAAGCTGGAGTCCGATATCCGGCCACAGTTCCCGGAAGCGGAATATTGTAAGATGGTGGAGAAAGCCAAACATTACATCCGTGAGGGTGATATTTTCCAGGTGGTATTATCGAATCCGATGCGGGCGAAAGCGACAGGAAATCTTTTCGATACCTACCGGGTGCTGAGGGCGACAAACCCATCTCCGTATATGTTCTATTTTTCCAGCGACGATATTGAGATTGCGGGAGCATCTCCGGAGACTCTGGTAAAACTGGAAGCCGGGAATCTGAGCACTTTCCCGTTGGCCGGAACCAGACCGAGAGGAAAGACAGCGGAGGAGGATGAAGCGCTGCGCAGAGAACTTCTGGCAGATGAGAAAGAGCGTGCCGAGCATGTGATGCTGGTGGATCTGGGGCGCAACGATCTTGGCCGGGTGGCCCAGCCCGGCAGCGTGAACCTGGAGCGTTGCATGGATGTGGAGCGTTTTTCCCATGTCATGCATCTGACCAGCCGGGTCACGGCCCGTCTGGCCCCCGGGCGGGATGCCCTGGACGTGCTGGCGGCCACTTTCCCGGCAGGGACGGTGAGCGGGGCGCCCAAGGTCAGGGCCATGGAAATCATCCGTAGCCTGGAAGGTCGTGCCCGCGGGCCCTATGCGGGCTGCATCGGCTGGCTGGGACTGGACAAGGACAGCGTGGATCTGGACATGGGCATCACCATCCGCAGCATGTGGAGCCGCGAAGGGCGCCTGTTCTGGCAGGCCGGTGGCGGCATCGTCCATGATTCGGACGCCGCTCTGGAATGGAAAGAAGTTTGCAACAAATCAGCCATCATGCGCCTTGTGCTTGAAGAGAGTGACGACCATGTTCCTGCTCATCGATAATTACGATTCCTTTACCTACAACCTGGTCCAGGCGTTCTACGCCCTGGGGCACGAGCCCGTGGTGCTGCGCAACGACGATCCCGCCATCCTGGACATGGCCGCGGATCCCGCTCTGGAGATGGTCTGCATCTCGCCCGGGCCGGGACATCCCTCGCAGACGGGCTTTTGCCCCGAATTCCTGCGCCGCCTGCCGCACCATGTACCGGTGCTGGGCGTCTGCCTGGGCCATCAGTTGCTGGGCCTGCATGCCGGGGCACAGGTGGATGTGGGGCCCTGCATCATGCACGGCAAGCAGTCCGAGATCGTGCACGACGGCAGCGGCCTGTTCGAAGGCCTGCCCAATCCCATGAAGGTGGCCCGCTATCATTCGCTGGTGGTCCATGCCGGAGAAGGGGAGGGCAGTGCGCTGTTCACGGTGACGGCCCGCGCCCCTGAAGGCGAGGTCATGGCCCTGCAGTATCGCGACAGGCCGTGGGTGGGCGTGCAATTTCACCCCGAGTCCATCCTGACGCCGGACGGGCTACGCCTGCTGGGCAATTTCCCGCAGGCCATCCTGCCCCGGCAGGGACGGGACGGATCACGGACAGGCGACAGCATAGCAGCCCGGCGGGGCAGCCGCAAGGGGATGGCGGGGAAGGGAGGGATGCCCGGCGGATGGAACATCCTCCCGGGCAAGCAATGCTCCCCGGGCGAACGCCGGAGCGCGGGCACGAAAAAAGGGCGGGGTCACCCCCGCCCTTTCGGTTTGTGTGGTTTGCGTACGGCCTAATGCTCGTCGTCGTCACCGAAGAGCCAGGGGCCCTTCTTGGGGAACAGCACGGTGTTCCAGTAGAGGACGTAGACGGGCAGGGTCACGAACATCATGACGTAGGCCCAGTTCTTGGTGTAGAGGAAGTAGTCGTAAAAGGTATGGAATTCCATGATTTTCCTCCTGTCCTAGTGGGCGTCCTTGAAGTCGGGGTGTTCGTACAGCACCGGCATGTGATAGACGATGAAGCGGTACACGGTCACGATCAGGGTCACCACGAAGATGGAGATGCACACTTCCCAGATGCTGGGGAAGTAGCGCTCGTCAGCGGGCAGGGCATAGTTGAAGGCGATCATGGACACGTTGAAACGGTTCAGGACGATACCCAGCACGGCGTTGGCGGAAGCGAAGCGGCAGAGCTTGATGTTGCGGTCGCGAGAGCCCTTGGCGTACAGCAGGGCGGGCGTCAGCACGAAGAACAGCATTTCCACCAGCCACCACAGACCGTAACCGGTGCAGAGGTAAGGCAGGTTGGCCTGGACCAGCATGTCGATGAGCTTCAGCATGAAGTAGCCGAAGAGGATGAAGGCACCGGCCTTGGAGAAGCTGAAGACCACTTCGTCAGCTTCGCGCAGGTGGGTCTCGTCCATGTAGTGGTGCACGCCCTTGTGGGCCCACATGCCTTCAAAGATGACCATGGAGCAACCGGCAGCCATGGAGCTGACGAAGAAGAACATGGGCATGAAGCAGGCCATGACCATGACCAGCGCCAGAAGCAGGCAGAGCAGGGTGGTGTACTTTTTCATTGTGATCCTCCTTAGTTTTTATAAAACCGCGCGGTTCCCGCGCAGAGTTTCAAGATCATTCCTTCACGGCGCCGAGCGTCATGCCCTGCGTGAAGTACGGTTGGATAAACGGGTAGATGATGATAATGGGGAGCGTCGCGCAGATGATCGTCGCCATGCGCAGCGCCATGGGAGGCGGCAGCGTGAAGCCGAGGCTGGCCGCGCCGTTGCGCACCTGATTCATAAGGCTCTTGTCCGTCAGCATCCGGTGCAGCACCCACGCGAACGGCTGCAGCTTCGTCTTGTTGCCGATGAACATCATGTAGCTGTAATAGTCGTTCCAGTTGATGACCGCGATAAACAGCGTCACAGCCGCGATCATGCCGCGCGAGAGCGGCATGACGATGCGGAAGAAAATGCCGACCTCGTTGCAGCCGTCGATCATGGCGGCATCCTCCAGCTCGCGGGAGACGGAGAAGGAGAAATAGTTCCGCATGATGATGAAATAGGAGATATTCAGCGTGCCGGGCAGGACCATGACCCAGAAGTTCCCGGTCAGGTGGAGCGATTTGTAGAGCATATACTGCGGGATGAGGCCGCCGGCAAAGAACAGGTTGAAGACCACAAGCGCGTTGATGAGCTTCATGCCGCGGATGTGGACCTTGCTGACGGCGTAGGCCATGGCGGACGTGACCAGCACGGAAAGCGCGGTCGCCAGAACCGTCTTGACGGCGGAGACGAGCAGGCTGTTTGTGTAGACCTTGGTGCTGAAGATCTGAATATAGTATTGCAGATCGATGCCCTTGAACCAGAGCATCAGACCGCCCTTGACGTATTCCTCATACGGCATGACCGATGCGACCAGGCAGTACCAGAGCGGGTAAAAGCACAGCAGGCCGAATGCGACGCAGAAGATCGTCACGGCCACGTCGTAGAAGTTAAAGCCCAGCCGCATGAACATACTGCGGCGCAGGGAAGTGGGTTTCTTTTTCATGCGCGGCCCTCCCATTAGAAAATGCCCATGATATCGAGCTTGGAAACGAACTTGTTGGTGATCAGCACGACGATCAGGCCGAGAACCTGCAGAACCAGATTGATCGCCGTGGAAAGCTCGAAGGACGTGCCGCCGCCGAGGCTGATGCGGTAGATATACGTGGAGAGCACATCGCCGGTGGAGAGCACATAGTTGTTGTACAGATTGTAGATCTGGTCAAAGTTCGCGCTGAACAGGCTGGACAGATCCAGGATCAGCAAAATCACGATGGTCGGCAGGATCGCGGGGATGGTGATGTGCAGCATCATCTGCAGCCGGTTGGAGCCGTCCATCTTCGCCGCCTCGTACAGAGCTGGGTTGATCGTGGACATGGACGCGAGATAGACGATCGTGCCGTAGCCCGCGTTCTTGATAATGTTGGAAATCACGACGATCGCGCGGAACAGATCGGGCCGCGTCAGGAAATTGATCGGCTCACCGCCGAAAAACGTGATGACCTGATTGATCACGCCGCCGCTGCTGCCGGAGGAAGACGGGTATTCCAGAAACACCTGCACCAGACCGGCAAAAATGACCCAGGACAGGAAATACGGCAGATAGGCCGCCGTCTGCACGCAGCTTTTGACCTTTTTCAGGCGCAGCTCATTGAGCATGAGTGCGAGGAAAATCGTGAACGTCGTCTTGAATACGATGTTATAGCCGTTGATGATCAGCGTGTTTTTTGCCGCGCGCCAGAAATTGGCGTCGGCGATCATCTCGCGGAAATGCTCAAGACCGACCCACGGCGAGCCCCAGATGCCGAGATTTGCGTGATAGTCCTTAAAGGCCAGCTGAATGCCGTACATGGGGCCGTAATTGAACACGATCATAAAGACAAAGCCCGGCAGGACAAGCAGATATAAGAACCAGTAGCGCTTCAGATAGGCCAGCAGCTTCTGGAATCGGGTGCGCTGACTGCGGACACCGGGGACGTCAGGCGGATTACGCATAGGACCACTCGCTTTCGAAAATTAGTAATAATTAAATGAGGAAATGGGCGGAACGCCCCAATCCGAAATGATCAAAGAAGAAAAAAGGATTGATATTTTCTTCTTTTTGTAGTAGTATAGCAACAGAAACGATGCAAGTCAATAGACACATTTCATAATATTTGATTGGATTATTATTCGTTTACGACTAAAAAATTCGCGTATTATTAGTAATATTTAAAAACAATACGTGCAGACAGGAGTGCGAAGCATATGACAAAGAAGCTTGCCTTTCTCGGCTACGGCCTGCGTTCGAAAACCATGCTGCAGGCCTTCCGGGAGATCGAGGCGGATATTTCCGTCGCCGCAGTCGCGGACCCGCGCTGGGAGCAGATCAAAGAGGAAAATGCCGGAGATCCGCTGTTCGCTGAAGCGCGGTATTTTGAAAACGCGGACGCGCTGCTGGGGGGCTGCGAACCGGACGGCGTATTCATCGGCACGCGCTGCCCGCTGCATACGCCGCTGGCGGTCGAGGTCCTGAAGCGGGATATCCCGCTGTTTCTGGAAAAGCCCGTCTGCATCAGCGAAGCGCAGTACCGGACGCTGCGTGAGGCCGCAGAGGGAAAGCTGGACCGGGCCGTCGTGTCCTTCCCTCTGCGCGTGGCGGATATCACCGTCCGCCTGCGGCAGCTGGTCGAAAGCGGCGCGCTCGGGCGCGTCACCATGGTGCAGGCCGTCAACAATGTGCCCTACGGCAGCGTGTACTATCACAGCTGGTACCGCGACCCGAGCCTGACCGGCGGGCTGTTTTTGCAGAAAACGACGCATGATATCGACTATATCTGCCACGCCGCCGGGCTGACGCCGAAGCGTGTCTTCGCACACACCGAGAAGCTCTATTATAAAGGAGACAGGCCCGCCGGGCTGCACTGCCCCGACTGTCCCGACTACCGCACCTGCGTGGAGAGCAGCTATGTCGTCGGCAAGCTGCGCGGCGAGGACGTGCAGGGCGATTGCTGCTGCTTCGCCGTGGATACCGGCAACGAGGACGTCGCCTCGGCCATGTTCCTGTGCGAAAGCGGCGCGATCATCAGCTATAATCAGAACTTTACCGTCAAGCGCACGGCGGCCAGACGCGGCTGCCGCATCATCGGAACAAAGGGCAGCGCCGAGTTTGATTTCTATACCGGCGTCATCCGCCATGACGACTATGCATTCGACCAGACCGCGACGATCCAGATCCGGCCCACCGGCGGCAATCACTTCGGCGGCGACCGGCGGCTGGCGCAGGATTTTATGAACCTTTTGGCGGGCGGAAAGCCGTCGTCGGATCTTCTGGGTGGTCTGCGCAGCGCGGCGTGCTGTCTGGCGGCAAAACGCTCTGCCGAGACGAATTGTCTGACTGATATTCTGCTGTGAGGAATGCATATATGGAACTGATTCTGACGCTGGACGTCGGCACGACGTCCGTAAAAGCCTGCCTGTTTGACCGTCAGCTCCGGCAGACGGCGCTGACGAGCCGGGAATATGCTCTGCAAACGCGCGGCGTGTGCGCCGAGGTGGAGGCGCAGGTGTATCTGGATGCGGCGGCGCAATGCATTCTGGCGCTGCCCGCAGAGGCACGCGCAAAGGTCTGCGCGGTCGCGCTGACGACGCAGGGCGAAACGCTGCTCTGCGTGGACAGGCAGGGAAAGGCCCTGCGGCCCGCGATCGTCTGGCTGGACAGCCGGGCGGAGGCGCAGGCGGCGCGGCTTGCCGCCGCGCTTGACCGGCAGCGCTTTTACGAGTGCACCGGCCTGCCGGAGCTGAGCGGCGCGCTGCCGCTGGCGAAGCTGCTCTGGCTTCGGGAGCAGGAGCCGGAGAGCTGGGCGCGGACCGACAAATTCCTCCTGCTGGAGGATTATCTGATGCTTTGGCTCACGGGCCGGGCAGTCACGGAAAAATCGCTGCTGACCTCCACTGGGTATTTTGACCTGCAAAGCGACGATTACTGGGACGAGGCGCTCGCGCTGGCAGAGCTTGACCGGACGCGTCTGCCGCAGGCGCTTGCGTGCGGCAGCATTGTGGGGCCGGTTCTGCCGGAGGTGGCGGAAGCGCTGGGATTGCCTGCCTCTGCCTGCGTCGTGACCGGCGCGATGGATCAGACCGCCGCGGCGCTGGCCGCAGGCTGCACCCGCCCGGGCACGCTCTGCGAGACGACGGGCACGGCCATGGTCGCCGCCGCGTTTACGGCCCATCCGCAATTTTCCGAAGACCATCATGTGACCATCTACCGCCATGCCATGCCGGGCGCGTATTTGTATCTTCCCATCAGCAACACCATCGGCATGAGCCTGCGCTGGTTCCGCGACGAATTCTGCCGCGATCTGGACGGCGGCTATGCTGCGCTTGACCGGCTGGCGGAGCAGGTGCCGCCCGGCGCGCAGGGCGTGACATTCCTGCCGTATCTGGCCGGGTGCGTCGATCCCGACAATCTGCCGGAGGCCTCCGGCGGCTTTTACGGGCTGCGGCTGTCCAGCACAAGAGCTGCCTGCGCCCGTGCGATTCTGGAGGCAGCGGCCTTCCAGCTGCGCGATTTTCTGAATATGCTGTCTGCGCTCGGCTGCACGGCGCAGACCGTGACCTCGCTCGGCGGGGGAGCGGGGAGCGCGCTTTGGATGCAGATCAAGGCGGATGCCTGCCGCCGCCCGTTCCACACGCTCTCCACGGTGCAGGCCACGTCGCGCGGCGCGGCCATGCTGGCCGCAGGCGCGCTTGGCTGGGCGCTGCATGACGCGGAGGAGCAAACCGTCTATCAGCCGCAGGCGGAAACCGCCGATGCGTATGAAGAAGCCTACGCGGCCTACCGGCGCGTCTATGAGGCGCTGTATTTGCAGAAAGGATGAGAGACATGACACAGAAAAAACCGAAACTCGGCGTTCTGGCTCTGATGCTGGAGGACTATCTGCCGCTGTTTCCTGGCATCGACCGGGCGCAGACGGCGTATGTAAACGAGGTTCTGGACGGCCTGCGGGACGCGGCGGAGTTCATTTTCCCGCACGCAGCCATGAACCGGGCGCAGATCGAGTCGCTCGTGGCGCAATATAATCATGAGAAGCTGGATGGAATTCTGATCCTGCTGCTGACCTATTCGCAGGGGGCGTATCTGGTGCGTGCGCTGGAGGAGAACCACCTGCCGCTGGCCCTTGCCCTCATCCAGCCGGAGCAGACCGTCCGGCCGGACTTTATCGAGTGGGACTATACGGTCAATCAGGGCATCCATGGCAGTCAGGATCAGGCGAACGTCATGACGCGCATGGGCGTCAACTGCGTCTATTACGCCGGGAACCGCTGCGACGGCTCGTTTGTGCGGTTCGTTGCGGATTTTGGCCGCGCGGCCATGACCGTGCGCGCCATGAAGCGGATGCGCATCGGCGTGATCGGCAAGCTGCCCGGCATGGGGGACGTCATTACCGACGATATGGCGATCTACCGCTTCCTGGGGCCGGAACTGGTCTATGACTCTATCGGGACCGTCCGCCGCTTCTGCGCCGAAGTCGAAGAGGACGCGGTGCGGGCACAGATGGACGCGGATCAGGCCGTTTTTGAGCTTGACCCCACGCTGGACGAGCCGACGCACGCAGAGGCGGCGCGGATGTATCTGGGCCTCAGGGCCTATCTGCAGTCCGGCGGCTTGTCCGGCTATACGCTGCACTACGGCGAATGCGGCGAGGATGGCCGTTTTACGCAGCTGCCGCTGCTTGCGGCGTCAAACCTGCTGGCCGACGGCTATGGCTACGCCGCCGAGGGCGATTCCACCGCCGCCGTGCTGGTGGCGGCCATGCAGACGCTCTGCGGCGCGGCGGGCTTTACGGAAATGTACATGATGGACTTCAAACGCGAAGCGATCCTGATGTGCCATCAGGGCGAGGGCAACTGGAAACTCTGCCGCGCCGACCGCCGCCCGTATCTGAAAAACAGAGTCCTGTCCGAGGGCGGACTTTCCAATCCGCCCACGCCGATCTTCACGCCGGAGCCGGGCCGCGCGTGCATCCTGTCGCTGACGCATCTGACGGCGGACCGCTTCCGGCTGGTCTGCGCGCCGGGCGAGATCCTGCCGGACGCGGATCTGCTGCACGTGGATATGCCGTATCTGTTCTTCCGGCCGGACAGCGGCGTGCGCAGCTGCGTGACGGCATGGCTCGAACAGGGCGGCACACACCACGAGGCGCTCGTCCTGGGCGACCGGCTCGACCGCATCCGCCTGTTCTGCCGCCTTTGGAATGTTGAATTTGTACAACTGTAAGAGCATAAGGGGGAACCGATATGATCAAAAATTTCAGCCGCAGTTTAGAGTCGCTTCTGGGCGCGGAGTATACCTCTGCCGTTTGCCGCGCACGCGCGGCGCTGACCGGAGAATCGGAGCAGGCGCTTGTGAAGCTCGCGCAGGAGCCGGTCGAATTTTATCCGGATCCGTTTGCCGCGCGTCAGGAGATTCTGATGGAGCAGGTCGGGCGGCAGCTCTGCCCGGCCGCGCAGGCCGTCTCGGCAGAGCCGGGCGCGCCGACCGATAGCTTTGCCGCCGCACAGCACTATGCCCCCGCGCCGCTCAGCGCGCTCGGCTGCTTCCGCCTCGGCGAGGACGGACGTCTGTATTTTGCCGGAAAGAGCGAGCACTATCACATTCCGCTCGGCCACGGCTTCCCGGGCTACGCGCTGCTGGACAGGGCGCACGCGCTTGGCATTCCCAACGCCACGCATAATAATACGCGCGGATATATCACGCGCCTGCTCGAACGCCGCCTGATCGCCGCAGCCAACGGCCGTCCCATGGACGAGCCGCTGCCGCAGACGCTTCTGCAGGCGCGGCAGCCCGGCGTTCTGAACCGCGTGCTCAATCTGGAAACGGGCTCTTTGGCAGTGGAGGCGGCGCTCAAGATGATGCTCAGCCGCTTTGACACGCTGGACGGCTCCGCGCCCGCGTATCCTGACCGCATTCCGGTGTTCCTTGTCATGGCGGATAACGACGGCGGCGTGACCGCCGGATACCACGGCACGACGATTCTGGCCCAGATCCTGCGCGGCCTGTGGCCGTCGCTCGCGGAAAAATGCAAAGACGCGCTGCGCGTCGAGGCCGTTGCGATCAACGATCCCGAAAGCTTCCGCAGCGCCATCGAGTGCTGGAACACGCCGCCCTATAAGACGGCGGGCTTCTGCCACGAGCTGATCATGATGAATTACAGCGGCACGCGTCTGGATCAGGCATATCTGACCGGGGCCTACCGCCTGTGCCGCGAAACGGACACGCCCGTGCTCTGCGACGAAATCCAGTCCAGCGCATGGTACGATACGCTCTTCCTGTTCCGCAAATACGGTCTGCAGCCGGACTTCGTCTCCATCGGCAAGGGCTTCCCCGGCGGCCTGTATCCGGCCAGCCGCCTGCTGGTCAGCGGCGCGTTCGACTGCCTGAGCCAGTTCGGCGCGCTCGTCACCAACGGACAGGAAGAGCTGGCAAGCCTTGCGTATCTCGTCACGATGGAATTTGTCAGCCATAACGGCGCGCATATCGAAGCGGTCGGCAAGACCTATCACGATGCGCTGCGCCAGCTTGCCGCGCGCCATCCCGCGCTTTGCAGCGGCGTGGAGGGCGACGGGCATATGAGCGCCCTGTGCTTCCATCAGGTGCCGGACGCGGCGGCCTTCGCCGCGCGGATGAACCGCGAGTTCTGCGTCGACATCAGCGCCCAGACCTACAAGGCCAACTGCCGCCCCGTCGCGCTGACAAAGCTGCCGCTGCTGGTCACGGAGCCGATGGTGGGGAAGCTGATCGCGTGGATGGAGCAGTGCCTGTCCGAAATGGAGGGCTGAGCGTGGAGAAGACCATCAAATTCGGCGTCATCGGCTGCGGGCTGATGGGCCGGGAGTTTGCAAGCGCCTCCATGCGCTGGCTGCATCTGCAGACCGACCTGCCGCGCCCACAGATCATCGCCGCGTGCAGCCGGACGGACAAAAGCCTCGACTGGTTCCGGCGCGTGCCAGACACGCGGGATTTTTACCATGATTATCACGATCGTACGGTTTCAAAAATACCTGATCGGCGGTTATATTATTGTATCCTTAGCCTTTCTTCTGTTCGGAAGCAAATGCGTACAAGCTTACGGCGTTTTGGGAATTTCCTGCTTTTATACTTTATCTATGCTATTTTTAGCGTTGCTTTTCTTTCTCCTGCTGGTAGCGATTGCCCGGCGTTCTTCCAAAAATCAGTAGCCCTGCTTTTGATAAAGGAAAAAGCCGCCGCTGTCTCATGACGAACCTGCAAGAAGATTTGCCTGGCGGCAAACCGTGTATTGGTAAATGGGGATTGACAGGCCCGGTTTAAAATAAGCTGGGCTCTCAGCGGAAAAGACGATATCGGGGGAGCGAATGTCCTGCTTTCAGTGCAGCCGGCG
>ENA-OWPL01001818-OWPL01001818.1-human-gut-metagenome-genome-assembly--contig:-NODE-1818-length-11806-cov-3.288571_pt1 | contig 11806 bp, 9 predicted proteins | sample MGYA00248263_ERZ651844 | MGnify/ENA primary metagenome ERZ651844 (study PRJEB26924, sample SAMEA4378256) | human gut metagenome | biome: human gut; feature: human-associated habitat; material: faeces... | reverse complement strand
TTGCCATCAACTATGCCTGCTACTTCTCGGAGATCTACCGCGGCGGCATCGAGGCTGTGCCGAAAGGCCAGACCGAGGCCGGTCAGGTGCTTGGCATGACCAAGAGCCAGATCTTTTTCAAGGTCACGCTCCTGCAGGTCGTCAAGCGCATCCTGCCCCCGATGGGCAACGAGGTCATCACGCTGGTGAAGGATACCTCGCTGGCGAACGTCATCGCCAACAAGGAGATCATCATGATGGCGAAGGAGTACAGCGCCAAGGGCCTTATCTGGCCGCTGTTCTCCACCGCGATCTTCTTCCTCGTCTTTGTCGGCGCACTCACCCTGCTGCTGGACTGGGCCGAGAAAAAGATGGACTATTTCCGCTGCTAAGGAGGATACTGAATTATGGCATTACTCGAAGCCTCTGGCATCGGGAAGAATTTCGGCGAGACGAAAGTTCTCAAGGACATCTCGCTCACACTGGAACAGGGCGAGGCGCTGGCGATCATCGGCTCGTCCGGCTCGGGCAAGACGACGCTGCTGCGCTGCCTGAACTTTTTGGAGCGTCCCGACACCGGCGTCATCAGGGTGAACGGCGAGACCATGTGGGACGCCGCCGACCCTGCCACCCAGCGGGAGAGCGAGGTGCGGAAAAAGCGCCTCCACTTCGGTCTCGTGTTCCAGAACTTCAACCTCTTCCCCCAGTACACCGCGCTGGAAAACGTGATGCTGGCGGGGGAGCTTCTGGCAAAGGAGCAGCCTGACTACAAGGCCAACAAAAAGGCCATCCACGCCCAGCTGGAAGCACAGGCCCGTGACCTGCTGGCCCAGATGGGCCTGTCGGAGCGGGCAGGCCACTACCCCCACCAGCTCTCCGGCGGTCAGCAGCAGCGGGTGGCGCTGGCCCGCACACTGACCCAGAACCCCCGGATCATTCTGGCGGACGAGCCGGTGGCCGCCCTTGACCCCGTCACCGCCAAGCAGGTGATGCAGGACTTCGTCCGCATCAATGAGGAGATGGGCATCTCCATCCTGCTTAACATCCACCATGTGGAGCTGGCGCTGGAGTACGCCGACCGCATTATCGGCATCCGCGCCGGCAAGATCGTCTATGACGGGCCCTCCGCCAATGTGGACCAGTCGGTGCTGGACGCCATCTACGGTGACGACAGCGAGACGGAGGCAGACGCATGAGCCTGTACGACCGTCTGTTCAAGCCCCGCCGCTATACGCTGCCCAACGGCGCAGTGGTGGAGGAAAAACGCAGCCGCGCGCCGCTGGTCATTCTGATCGTGCTGGCGCTGGGCGCGCTGTCTGTGCACATTACCGGCTTCGATTTCGGGGTGTTGGTGAAGAAGGGCAGCAAGTTTTTCGATATCCTCGCGGCCATGTTCCCGCCCAACACGGGGTATCTGAGCAAGATCTGGCAGCCCCTGTGGGACACCATCAAGATGTCCTTCCTCGGCTCCTTCATCGGCGCGGTGTTGGCCGTTCCCTTTGCCATCGCCGCCGCCAGCAATATCGTCACCAACCGCATTGTGGTTTCCATCGTCCGGCTGTTCCTCAGCCTGGTACGCACCCTGCCCACACTGGTCTGCGCCCTTATCGCTACCTATATCTTCGGTCTCGGCACCATGGCCGGTACCTGTGCCATTGCCGTGTTTACCTTTGCCTATGTGGGCAAACAGCTCTTCGAGGTCATCGAAACAGTGGATATGGGCCCCTTCGAGGCCATGGAAGCTCTGGGCGCTACCCGTATCCGGGCCTTTGTCACCTCGGTATTCCCGCAGGTACTGCCCACCTATCTCTCCGTTTCGCTCTTCTGCCTGGAGGGCAATGTCCGCTATGCCTCCATTCTGGGCTATGTGGGCGCCGGCGGTCTGGGACTTATCATGAATGAAAAAATCGGCTGGCGCGAATATGACAGCCTTGGCATGATCCTCATTGTCCTCTTTATCACCGTGCTTATCATCGAGGGGATCAGCCATGCCCTGCGCAAGCGCCTGACTTAAAAGGAGGTACCGCTGTGAATAAAATTCAAAAAGCCTATGCCTCCGCGCCCAAAACCTGGATCTGGCAGCTGCTGGCCGCCTTTATTGTGGCCTGTCTGCTGGCGTGGTCCGCTTCGGCTGTCCGGGTCAGCAATCCCACCGGCAACGGGCTGGAGGTCGCCAAGAACATCCTCTCCGGCATCTTCCACCCCTCCCCCAAGCTGCTGTTCACCCTGGGCACCAATGGCGTTCCCTACCTGCTGCTGGAAACCTTCTGCATCGCGTTTCTCGGCACCATCGTCGGCGCTGTCATCTCGCTGCCGCTTTCCTTTCTTTCCGCCAGCAACCTGGTCCCCCGGCCTATTGCGCTCATCGGCCGCATGATCATTGCCGCCATCCGCACCGTTCCCGCCTTTGTTTATGGGCTTATGTTTATCCGCGTCACCGGTCCCGGGCCCTTTGCCGGCCTGCTCACCATGTCGCTGTGCTCCATCGGCATGGTCTCCAAAATGTTCATCGAGAGCATCGAGGACCTGGACAAGCGCATCCTGGAGTCGTTGGACGCCGCGGGCTGCACCACGTTCCAGAAGATCCGCTACGGCATTCTGCCGCAGCTGACGGCGGACTTCACCTCCACCATCATCTACCGCTTTGATATGAACCTGCGCGATGCCACCGTACTGGGCCTTGTCGGGGCCGGCGGTATCGGCGCACCGCTTATCTTTGCCATGAGCAGCTACCGCTGGAATGAGGTCGGTGCCATCCTGCTGGGGCTTATCATCCTGGTGCTCATCATCGAGGCCATTTCCGCCAAGATCCGCGTCCGGCTGGCACGGGGGTAACTATGGAAAGTAAAAAACTCACCATCTTTTTCACTTCCGATCTTCACGCCTATATCTACCCCACCGATTACCGCAGCCGGGAGGAGCGTGACATCGGCCTGTTCAAGTGCGCCAGTCGTTTCACCCGCGATGGCAACACTCTCATCATTGATGGCGGCGACCTGCTGCAGGGCTCCCCTTTGGGGGCCTTCTGCCACGATACCCTGCAAAATGCCGCCCCCTTTGCCGAGATGATGAACTGCTGCGGCTACGATTATGTCACACTGGGCAACCACGATTTTAACTACGGCATGCCCTACCTGGAAAGCTACCTAAACGCCCTGCGGGCCCGCTGCGTCTGTCAGAATATCCGCTGGGACGGCGCCGGGGTGCGCTTCCCGGCTTGCATCCATACGCTGGAAAGCGGTCTGCGCATCGGTGTCGTCGGCATCGTCACCGACTATGTGAACATTTGGGAACGGCCGGAGCATCTTTCCGGCATCACCATCTCCGATCCCATTCCAGCAGCCGCCGCGGCACTGGAAGAGCTCCGCGGCAAAACCGACCTCAACCTCTGCGTCTATCACGGTGGGTTCGAGCGGGATCTTACCACCGGCCGGGTGCTTTCCTCCACCCACGAAAATGTCGCCTACCGCATCTGTCAAGAGCTCGATTTTGATATCCTGCTTACCGGGCACCAGCACATGTCGGTCCCCGGGCAGATGGTCTCCGGCACCTTTGTGGTGCAGCCCTCCGACCGCGGCCAGGAATTTTTGCGGATCGAGGCCGTCGTCTCCGGTACGGAAAAGCGGCTTTCCAGCCACACCATCCCCGCCGGCGGAGCCTGCCATCCCCAGTGGCTGCGGCAGTTTGCTCAGATGGAACACGGCGCGCAGGATTGGTTGGATCAGGTGGTCGGTCACCTGCCCCACCCGCTGCTGCCGGATGCTCCCCTAAAAATGGCCGCGGAGGGCAGCGGCCTGGCCGACCTGTTCAATGCCGTTCAGCTGGAGGTCAGCGGGGCACAGCTTTCCGCCGCCAGCCTGGCCAATGATGTGGCCGGCTTGCCGCAGGTCGTGCGCCGTCGGGATCTTCTCATCGCCTACCCCTATACCAATACCCTCACCGTGCTGCGCATCACCGGGGCTGTGCTGCGCCAGGCTATGGAGCGCAGCGCCGCCTACTTCACCCGTGGAGAGGATAATACCCTGCGGGTCTCGGATTGCTTCCTGGAGCCCAAGGTGGAGCACTACAATTACGATTACTATGCCGGGGTATCCTATGCCTATGATATCTCTCGGCCAGTCGGTCAGCGGGTCGTTTCTCTCCTGGTCGATGGCCACCCGGTCACCGATACCGATGAATTCACCATCTGCCTGAATAGCTACCGTGCCAGCGGCACCGGCGGCTACGGTTGCTATGTCGGCTGTCCGGTCGTGCGGGAGATCCCCCACGAAATGTCCGAGCTGCTGCTGGAATATTTTCGCCGACACGGTGGGGATATCCCCCTTGCCGCCAGCGATTACCGAGTCTGTTAAAATGAAAAGCCCCCGGTTCATAAGCCGGGGGCTTGCTTCATCAAAGCATCCCAATACTGCGCCAAAATGAAGCAGTACAAAGGCTCCCAGCCTTCCAGCCGGGAGCTTCTTTTTTGTTTCGCTTAGCGTTTCTGTAGCTTAGCCAGGTGGTTCAGCGCGCCGCCCTCCAGCAGCAGGTTCTTATCGTAGTCAGAGGCCTCCAGCACCGCCGTCAGCGTCAGGCCACGCTCCGGTACGGTTACCGTCAGCCGTCCCGCCCGGATACCCTCCGGCACATTTTCCAGCACCAGCCGGTCACCCTGCTGCAGCTTTTCATAGTCCGCCGGGTCTTCAAAAATCAGCGGCAGAATGCCGTAATTGAACAGGTTCTCCTTATGGATCCGTGCATAGGATTTGGCGATGACCGCCTCCACACCCAGGCACATCGGCAGCATGGCCGCATGCTCCCGGCTGGAACCCTGTCCGTAGTTCTCCCCACCCACGATGACGCTGTGTCCCATGCGGCGGGCCCGGTCCACAAAGTCCGGATCGGTATAGCAGAAGGTATACTTCGCAAATTCCGGAATGTTGGAGATGTACTTTAGGATGGAGGCCCCAGCCGGGATAATATCATCGGTGGTGATGTTATCCCCCAGCTTCAGCACAATCCCGGCATCAATGGTTTCCCGCACCGGGCCACGCATCGGCAGCTCGGAGATATTCGGTCCCTTGATGACCTCTACTGCGTGGCGGTCGGCGGTTTCTTCGGGCGCGATCAGCGAAGAATCATCGATAATATACGCCTCCGGCTCCTGGATCTTTGCCAATACGCTGACATCCATCAGGTCGCGCGGGTCGGTGATATGCCCAGTCACTGCTGTGGCCGCCGCGGTTTCCGGGCTGGCCAGGTAAACATAGGCATCGTTGCTGCCGCACCGGCCGGGGAAGTTCCGGTTGGAGGTCCGTACCGAAATGCCATTATGGGGCGGCACCTGCCCCACCCCGATGCAGGGTCCGCAGGCACACTCCAGGATGCGGCAGCCGGATTCCACCAAATCCGCCAACACCCCGTCCTTAATAAGCTGCGCCAGCACCTGCCGGGAGCCGGGCGCCACTGTGCAGTCAATATCCTTATGCACCTTATGCCCCTTCAGGATGCACGCCGCCCGGGCAATATCGGAATAGGAAGCATTGGTACAGCTGCCGATAAATACCGAACCCGGCTTCACACCTTCTGCCTTGCGGGCCGTACACACCTTATCCGGCATGGAGGGCTCCGCCACCAGCGGCTCCAGCCGGTCCAAATCGATTTCCACCACCTTGTCGTAGGTTGCACCCTCCTCCGGCTGCAGCGGCACATAGTCGCTCTCTCGCCGCTGGGCCTTTAGGAACTCCCTCGTCCGCTCATCACTGGGGAAAATGCCGGTCGTCGCACCGATCTCGATGCTCATATTGGCAATGGTCTGACGCTCGCTGATGGAAAGCTCCTTCACTCCATCGCCGCAGTATTCCACAATGTATCCAATGCCACCCTTGACGCTTACCTGCCGCAGCAGCTCCAGTGCGATATCCTTGGCGGTCACGCCAGGATGCAGCCGGCCGACCAACCTTACCCCCATCACCTTGGGGACATTCATCCTAAAGCCCTGCCCCAGTGCCGCCTCTGCCACCGTCAGGCCGCCGCTGCCTATGGCCAGCATCCCCAGCGCGCCGGAGGTAGGCGTGTGACTGTCAGCGCCCAGCATCACCTTGCCGGGCCTGGCAAAGCGCTGGCAGTGCAAAAAGTGACAAATACCATTGCCGGGTTTGGAGAAATATACCCCAAAGCGGGCCGCCGCGGTCTTGAGGAACAGATGATCATCCGCGTTTTCTCCGCTGACGCACAGGGTGTTGTGGTCGCAGTAAAATACGCTGGCCTCGGTCTGTACCCGGTCGGCCCCCACGGCCAAAAAGGTCTGCCCCGCCATAATACCGGTCAGGTCATGTCCCAGGGTCTGGTCCACTCGGATGGCGATGGGGGTCCCTGGCGTCAGCTCACCCTCCATCAGGTGGGAGCGCAGGATCTGAAATACAATATTCTCTGCCATGCTATTTCTGCCTTCTTTCTTTTTTTCTTGGCTTTATTTAAGCTGCGTGCCATATATCGGGCGCCCCTCCGCTTTTGTCGGGCTGATCCTCCACTTTATTCCGGACAGCCCTCCCCGCTGCGGTGCGCCCTCTTTATCCCTTGTAGTAGCATCCTCTGCATACATCCTTTGTCATTTTAGAGTGTCGAGAAGCTTGCTAAATCGTTAATGTAATTTTATTGAATCATCTTTTGACCTATTTTGCAAGCCATTCCCACTAATTTCAGCGGCTTTCACAAATGCCGCTCCCACAGTTCTTTACTTTAGTCCAATGTAATTTTACTAAAATTATTACTTTTTACTTGATATTTTAGTTTTCTGCCCTATACTTAAAAGAAAGAACCGCCCCGCGAAAGGAGCCTGCCCATGTCCACCCTCAAAGATGTCGCCGCGCTGGCGCAATGTTCCCTCACCACCGCTTCCATCGTTGCCAACGGCCGCGGGGATGAAATGCACATCTCCCCCGCCACCCAGCAGCGCGTTGCCGAAGCTATCCAGCAGCTTCAGTACCGCCCGGACCGCGGGGCGCAGCTGCTGCGGGCCGGCCGGCGCCGTCTCACCATCGCGCTGTACTGGCCGCTGGATCACCGCACCACTCTACTGGGCGATAGACTGTATAATTTCTACAGTATCCTCCAGCAGGAGCAGGAACCCGCCGACCCTTACGAGCTGCTCATCCAAACCTATTTCAGCGGCCGCCTGGGGGAGATGCTCTCCCCCATCCTGCAGGGCCGCTACGATGGCGTCATCATTGGCGGGGCCGGCGAGCAGGATCTCATTCAGCTGGAAAATGCGGATATTTCCATCCCTCTTGTTCTCATCAATGCCGAAAGCCGGAAGTATTCCACCGCCGGGGTAAACCACGCCCAAACCGGCTCCCAGGCCGCTGCCCTCATCCACCAAAAGGGTTACCGGGAATGCGCGGTCATCCGGGGCGGCGACCATTATGATGGCACCAGCCAGCGCACCAAGGCTTTCCTCAATTCCTGCCGGCAGCTGGGCATCCGCATCCAGCCGGAATGGACCTTCCAGGCCGCGCCCACCATTGCCGGCGGGGCCGCCGCCACCGAGGAATACTGCGTTCTCCGCCAGCGCCCCCGTGTCATCTACTACGAGAATGACAGCATGGCCCAAGGTGGCCTGTATACCCTGGCCCACAGCGGCATCCGCGTCCCGCAGGATACCGAGGTGCTCTGCATTGGGCTGCGCAAGCCGGAAATGAACCACTGCCTGAATCCAGCCCTCAGCTGCATCACCATCCCGCAGACGGTGGACCGGCAGGCCGTTGCCCTGCTGCTCCGCCTCATCCGGGAGCTGCCAGCTGCCCCCTTGCATGTGGAAATGGAGCCACAGGTCCAGCTTCGGGAATCCTTTACCCCGCCGGAAAATGCCCCCGCGGACAGCCAGTAAAAATGTTTCATGTGAAACATTTGTTCGCGTTTGACTTCTCAGCTCCTAGCTTTTCCCATCTCGTAAGTAAACATCCCCCGACCGGGGGATGTTTACTTTATTGCGGACTTTCTTCCCTTCGCTTAACAAGGACACACACGCTTTTGCATCGAGCGCAGCCTGCGCTCCTGTCGTGCTGACCCTGCGCTTTGCTTCGGGCAGCCCTCCCCGCTGCGGTGCGTCCTCCTTTCCCTGCAAGGTCTTACGATTTTGCAGGGACCCCAAGTGAAAATCGGCGCTGACTGCGTCATCTCGTCGTCGCGGACTGCGCTTCATGTCGGGGCGCTATTCCTACGGAATAGGCACCCCTCCAACGCTTCGTCGCTCCGCCTCTCCCCACGAGGTCTTACGACCTTGCGGGGACCCCGCAGCAGCATACGCCAGTATGCCGGCGTCCTCTTCCTTGTCATCATCCGGTTTTCGCGCAGGAGAAAATGGCGTCCGAGGAAGCGCGAAGCGGCAGGCAGGCTGGCGCCTATCAATGCGACGCGCAATGTCGGGCGGTATTTATACCCGCAAAAGCCGTATGTGCTCTTGTCAATCGAAAGTATTAAAATAAATAATTACAGAGCCGCAACGGATCGTCTTTCCGTTACGGCTCTCTTTTATGAATATGCTATTGGCATTGGCCTTTTCGACCGCATGTTTTTCACAGGGAGAAAGATTCCCGGAAGATGACCACCGGCTCGTAGGAGCGCACCACGGCGGCATTTGCGCCCTTGCGGATCATCTCTGCGGCCATTTGAACGGCACCGGCCGTCATCGCCTCGGTAGGCATTTCGATGACCGAAAGCGGTGGGGTACAGTACTGCGCCTGCTGGCGCTCTCCCAAGCCAAAGCAGATAAGCCCCACCTCCTGCGGGATGCGGATGCCTTCCTTTTGCATCTGGTGAGCCGCCCCAATAGCCATAATATCGGATGCAAATACCAAAAGCTCCGGCAGCGAGCCGCCGGTCATCATGGTTTTGATGCCCACCGCACCGCCTTCGTAGGTATCCTCCGCTTCCACCACCGCGTGGGGCGGTACCCGCAGACCATACTCCCCCGCTGCTGTTATGGCATCGCGGATGCGGCTGCTATCCGCCATAAAGTTGGAACGGTTCTTCAAAAAGCCGATGCTGCGGCAGCCCTTGGCACGGGCCAACTCCATCACCTGCCGCACCGCCTTGGCATAATCGGTATACACCGCACCAAAGCCCGCCTGGCGGCGGTTATACAGCACCAACGGCAGATCCGTCTCCAGCTGGACCAGGGCGTCCATATCCGCCGGGGAAAGACCGCCTAAAATAGCGCAGCTGTATGGGCTATGGAAGTGCAGGCCCTTTTCCTCGCACAGGTGCCCCTCCCGGAAGGTATTGACCACCAAATCGTAGTCCAACTCCTGGCGCAGGTGCTCCTGCTGGAAGGCCCCCAACAGCCGACCCACATAGGAGGCTCTGCGATCCAGCGGCCAATACAGCGCCAATACCGGGCGCTCCGCTTCGCTGGCGCGCAGCCGCCGGGCCACATTACTGGGGCGGTAGCCGGTGGCCGCCACGATCTCCAGGATGCGCTGTTCCGTGACCGGGGAGACCTTCATCTCCCGCGCTTTGCCATTGAGGACAAAGGAAACCGTGGAGGGAGATACATTGGCGATGCGGGCGATGTCCTTGATGGTTGCCATAGCGAAGCCCCCTTTCTTTGTGATAGCTCCATCTTACCCAAATTTGCCCGGAAAGTCAATTCCTCCCGAAATGCTTAATCGTTTTTGCTGTCTTGAAATTTTTTGTTGACAATTCATTGTACTCCCACTATAATCGAATTAGCTAAAACGATTTAGTTATTTTAAGAAAGGGTGAGTTCCTTGCCACAGAATGCTTTGCAACAGCTATTACAGGCCCCGGCCGGCACCCCGGTCACACTATCCCCTGATTGGTGTCTCATCAACGATGGTCCCTCCGGAGACCTGCCCGCCATGGTGCCGCAGGTAGACCCGGCGCGCCGCGCGCAGGTGGTGGTCATTCTTGACCATGATATCCCCGCTGGGAGCTTCCAGAGTGCTTTCCGCCAGAAAGCACTGATTGATTTTTCCCGGGCCAATTCGCTGGAGTTTATCCAGTCCGCCGGAATCAGCTACCAGCTGCTGATGCAGGGGCGGCTGGCAACTGGTTCTCTGCTGGTGACCTGCGGCCAGCATGTGGCACAGGTGGGTGCCATCGGTGCTTTGGGGCTGCATTTTTCCCCTGAGGAACTGGCCCGGTGGCTGCAGGGTGGAGAGCTGACCCTGCCGGCACCGCAGCCGCTGCATATCAGGCTGGAGGGGGACTTTGCCCCCGGCGCCACAGCCTATGACATTGCGCTGGCCTGTGCGGGCAAAAAAGGAGCCGAAGGCCGCCTGCTGCTCCTGCATGACCACACCGCACGGGGGCTTACCCGCACGGAAAAGCAGACGCTCTGTCTGATGGCCCAGCGAGCCGGTGCGGTAAGCGCCCTGTTTACAGCGGAAGACGCCCCGGCCGATACCACACTGCAGCTGGAGGACTATCCACCCTGTGCTATACTCCCCGGCAGCCTGCCGGAAGATCCGATGGAGGCCCAGCCCCTTACCGCTCTGTCCGACATCCGGGTGGATGCCTGCTTTATCGGGGGCTGCTCCTCCGGGCGGATAGAGGAACTGCGCGAAGCCGCTGAAATTCTGCGGGGACATCACATCCGGCGGGAGCTGCGGCTACTGATCGGCTTTGCTTCCAACACGGACTACCTGCAGGCCATGGAGGAAGGGCTGATCGATGTATTCCTGGACTGCGGAGCGCAGGTCACCAATCCCGGCTGCGCCTCCTGCCTGACCACCTCCATCGGCGTCATCGGGGATGGGGAGGTCATGGCCTCTACCGGGTGCTTCCACTACTCCGGCTGCTGCGGCACCCCCGCTTCCCGGGTCTATCTGGTTCCTGCGCGGACTGCCGCCCAGGCGGCGCTCAGCGGATATCTTTATCAAGCGTAACAGGAGGGCATAACTATGGATACTGTTTTTACGGGCCGGATATGGAAGCTGCCCGATGATGTGGATACCGATACTATTATCCCGGGGCGGTACGGTGTGCTGCCCTCCGCGGAGGAGATGAGCCGCCACTGCCTGGAGCCGCTGCGCCCGGAGCTGGCCGCCGCGGCCCGGCCGGGAGATATCTTTGTGGCCGGGAAGAACTTTGGCTGCGGTTCCTCGCGGGAATTTGCCCCAGCCTGCATCGCGGCGCTGGGTGTGCGATGCATTGTGGCCAAATCCTTTGCCCGCATTTTTTACCGCAACGGCATCAATAACGGGATGCTGCTCATTGAGACGGATGACCTGTATGACCGCTGCGAGGAAGGGGATCTTCTCACCGTGGAGGTAAACCGCTGCCTGAAGGTAAACGGGCAGGTCATTCCCATCCGGCAAATTCCCGATAATCTGTTTGAGATCATCAAGGCCGGGGGGCTGGTACCCCGCTACCGCGCCCTGAATGAAGCGGCCGAAGCCGCCGAATCCGTCCAAAAGGAGGTGCGCTGATATGGGCTATACCATGGCCGAAAAGATCCTGATGAAAAATACCGGGCTTTCTCACCTGGCACCCGGCGATCTGATCATGACCCGGCCGGATATGTGCATGGTACATGATATCTACACCCCTTTTGTGGTGCAGAAGCTGGATGAGATGAAATTCCGCCGCCTGGCCGACCCGGAAAAAGCTGTGATCTTCCTGGACCACCTGTGCCCCACCAACCAGGCCACCGGCGACCCCCGCCACTACCACAAGGGGCACGAGCTTTCCGATCGCTTTGGTATCCGCAAGCTGCATGCCGGGGAGGGGATCTCTCACACCCTGATGCACGAATACCGCTATGCCCTGCCCGGTACGGTGGTGGTAGCTACCGACAGCCACACTCCCACTTATGGCGGGGGCG
>ENA-OWPL01001815-OWPL01001815.1-human-gut-metagenome-genome-assembly--contig:-NODE-1815-length-11824-cov-3.410485_pt1 | contig 11824 bp, 5 predicted proteins | sample MGYA00248263_ERZ651844 | MGnify/ENA primary metagenome ERZ651844 (study PRJEB26924, sample SAMEA4378256) | human gut metagenome | biome: human gut; feature: human-associated habitat; material: faeces... | reverse complement strand
ATCTTTTTGCCCATATTGTGGACTATAAATCACCCTTTACAAGTAACCACTCAATGGGTGTTGCGGAAGGTGCGGAAAAAATATCAAGGTTCATGGGATTTGATGAGGATATCTGTCAGAAAATGTATATTGCCGGAGCTTTACATGACATAGGAAAGGTCGCAATCGGGAATGAGATTCTGGAAAAACCAGAAAAATTAACCGATGAAGAATTTAAAACGATGAAACATCATGCAGTATATACCTATTATATTTTGTCAGGGATAGATGATTTCGAGGAAATACGAGACTGGGCGGCTCTTCATCATGAAAAGTTAAATGGAAAAGGATATCCTTTTGGAAAAACTGCTGATGAATTAAATGAGCCGGAACGTATTATGGCATGTATTGATATTTATCAGGCATTAACCGAGGACAGACCATATAAGAAAGGATTATCGCATGAAAAAACATGTGATATACTTGATGACATGGCACAGAAAGATTTTATTGATTCGGATATTTCAAAGATAATTAGAGAATGTTTTGGAAGAACCTGATGCCATATATGAAAACAGAGGGTGTTTCAGACAATAGTATTTTCAGTTATGTACTAGTATGACTCTTACGAGGAAACACCGGCACGACATTCCAGATTACATCATGTTCGATCGGAGAGGTAACTGTAGAAAAAATTGGTAAAAGTGCTGTATTTTTCGGGGGGGGGGGTACAACATTTTATGTGAAAAATAGAATAAAAAAATTGTTCCTGAAATTTATTGACTTTGAGAAAAAAATTTGATATATAAGAGTCGAATAATGGAGAAAGGAAATAGCAAACTATGCCGTCAAAGAAAAATATGATGAAAAAGAACTTGGAAAATTTGCATCTGAAGGAAAGGATAAACTATGGCTACAGAAAAGTCATTATTATGATGTTAGTCTCAGGTCTGTTTTCTATTGTGGTTATAGGTATGCTATTTGCCAATACGATGCATTATGTACAAAATGTTACTGTTGCAGACCGGGCGGTGAAAACCTGCAGGATAAATGTTAACGCAGCAGCGAGAAATATCAGGGAAATGGCACTAGAAAATGATGCATCCTCTTATGACGGTTATGAGCAGACGGTAGAAAGACTGCTTGCAGAAGTTGATACCCAACTGAAAAATTTAAAGAAATCCGGAGTTGTTCCGGATGCGGATTATGAAGAATACGCATCTGCCCTTACAGACTGGGGAAACATTGGTTATTCCATCATGGAAGAAATCAAAAGCGGTGACAAGGATAAGGCAGTTGATTCAATTCTGAATGATTGTACCCCGGCATTAAATAAAGCCGTAAAAATTGCAACAAGATTAGATGAAATGACCGATGAGGTAAGCAGCCAGGCAGTCAGAATTACGGTTATTTTTGCAGTGGCAGGAATTGTGTGTATTATTATTTGTCTGGTTTTGGCATGGAAACTGACAATAAAAACAGGCAAAAAAGTACTTGAGTCAATTTTAGTACCATTACGTGAAGTGGAAGCCGTTGCACAGGAATTAACAGATGGAAACCTGCACAGCACGCTGGACTACCGTTCAGATGATGAGATTGGAAGACTGGCACACAATATGCGCAAATCCATCCGCATTCTGGGAAGCTATGTAGATGATATTGGACGTGCAATGAAGATGTTTGCAGAAGGAAATTTTGATGTGCAGCCGGAAGTAGAGTGGAAAGGGGATTTCGTTGGAATTCTAAACTCCTTTATGTTGTTTGAAGAAAGCATGGCAGAGACCATAAAGGGAATCCAACATGTTTCAGATGAAGTTTCGGGTGCCGCAGATCAGGTAGCATCAAGTTCCAATGACCTTGCGGATGGAGCAACAAATCAGGCAGCAGTTGTAGAAGAACTGACCGCAACAGTCGCAGGTGTTTCTGAACAGGTAGGAAAAAATTCACAATCCGCAAAACAAATCAGTGGAAGAGTAGATGAACTTGGAACTGCCATTCTGGAAAGCAATGGTAAAATGAGGGATATGGTTGATTCCATGAATGAGATCAATGGGGCATCAAAAGAGATTGACAAGATCATTGCAACAATCAATGAAATTGCGTCCCAGACGAATCTGCTTGCATTGAATGCTTCCATTGAGGCTGCAAGAGCAGGGGAGGCAGGAAAGGGATTTGCGGTTGTAGCGAATCAGGTAAATGTGCTGGCAGACCAGAGTGCCCAGGCAGCAAAGGAATCAGCAACATTGATTGAAACCTCTGTGAAAGCCGTGGAAAAGGGTATGGTGATTGCAGGGCAGACGGCATCACAATTGCAGGAGGTCGCTGAGAATTCCCAGATCATTACAAAAGAAGTCACAAATATTGCAGAAACGTTAGAGACACAGACAACAGAAATCCAACAGATTAATGATGGAATTGAACAGATCAATGATGTCGTACAGACGAATTCGGCAACATCCGAAGAATGTGCAGCAGCCAGTCAGGAGATGAGCAGTGAAGCGGAAAATCTGCGTGAAATGATCCGGAAATTCAAAGTTGCAGAAAATAGAAATTAAAAACGGTGCAAAAAATTATTGATGATGAATTTACATATAAATTTGTCGCAGGCAGGAACTATAATTTGACTCGTGACATATATAAATCCGGGAAAAGGATGCAATGAGGAAATGTGCGTTATTGGTTTTAAACTGATAATGCACATTTTTAAAATATATGAACAGTAATATCATCGCAAAAAAGCATAAAAGTAGAAAAAGTTAAAAATATCGTGGATATAGTGATAGAATTGTTGAAAAAAGTAAGTTAAAATACAGGAAAACAACAAGTGTAAAGGGGAAATTTTATGGAATATTCAGCAATTTTTCATGATATGGATAAAAGGTTTAGCTATGCGGTTGATAAGGATTTATTCGTGATACGCGTGCAGGTAAAAAAGGATGATATGAAGGAGGTAATCCTTCACTATGAGGACAAGTATATACCTATGGAGCGCAAGGATACCAGAAAGACAGTTCCGATGAAGAAGGTTGCTGTCTCACAGTTTCATGATTATTATGAAGCACAGATAAAGATGCATTTGATCTGTCTGCGTTACTTTTTCGAATTTACGGACACGCAGGGAGAAAAGGTATATTATGGAAATTATGAGTTTGATAAGGAATGCATTACAAACAGGGATAGAATGTTTGACTGTCCGCAGAACCTCCGGGAGGAAGAGATGTTTGAGGTGCCGGAGTGGGCAGCAAACAAGGTCGTGTATCAGATTTTCCCATCCCGTTTTGCAGCAACGGAGCTGGTAGACAAAGAACTGTGGTATAAAGCACCGATTACGCCTATGGATGATCTGCATGGAAATCTCAGGGGAATCATTGAGCATATGGATGATATTCAGAATCTGGGAATCGATGTGTTGTATATGACACCTATCTTTCAATCAAATTCGTGCCATAAGTATGATACCACGGATTACTACCAGATAGACCCATCCTTTGGAACAACAGAGGATCTCAAAGAGCTGGTACAAAAAGCGCATGAGCGTGGTATGAAGGTAGTCCTGGATGCGGTATACAATCATACGGGAAGAGAATTTTTTGCGTTTGCGGATATCCTGGAAAATGGTGAAAAATCCAAATACCGGGACTGGTATTTTATTGATGGATTCCCGCTTAAAAGCGAATGGGGAGAGATCCCAAACTTCAAATGTTTTGGTTATTATGGCGGAATGCCAAAGTTAAACCTGAAAAATCCTGAAGTTGAAAAATACATTACGGATGTTGCATGCTACTGGATTAAGGAATGCGATATTGACGGATGGAGACTGGATGTAGGGGACGAAATCAGCCATTTCTTCTGGAAGAATTTCAGAAAGGCAGTCAAGGCAGTAAAGAAAGATCTGCTGATCATTGGGGAAATCTGGCATTATGCTGGAGATTTCCTTGAGGGGGATGAATGGGATACGGTCATGAATTATCCATTTTACCTGAACCTGATTGATCTGCTTGCAGACGAAAAAATTACGGTCAGCCAGTTCGTACAAAATCTTGGATATTTGAAGGGACGCTTAAACAAAAACTGTTATCCCCTTATGTGGAATCTGATCGACAGCCATGATACCGCAAGATTTTTACATCTGTGTAACGACAATAAGAAAAAGCAACATCTGGCAGCCGCTTTTCAGTTGTTATTGCCGGGAATGCCTATGATTTATTATGGAGATGAGTATGCGATGCCGGGAGCAAACGATCCGGACTGCAGACGGGGCATGTACTGGGACGAAGAATACCAGGACAAAGAGATGTATGAATGGTACAAGCGGCTGATTCAGGTCCGGAAAAGCCATGCATGCATTGTAGAAGGCGAACTGGCTGGGATCGTTACGGAAGATGAGGAAGGGACAGTTGTCCTGATCAGAAAAAATGGTGAAGAGACCATTGCCATGATTTTTAACTGCAGCAGCAGTGCAAAAAAATTTAATGAGTACACCGAGAAGTACAATCTGCTTACCGAAAACACCTTTGATGGAAATGTAGAGGGGTTTGATGCTGCGGTAATCGTGCTTTAAGAAGCCTTACGGCAGATGGTTTCCCGGGAGTTTGTCTGTGGGAAGAAGAGGGAAAGCACCAGTATTTCTGGTAATGTAAAGTACGGAGGATGATATGATGAATGTAAAAAAGAAGGATGGAAAACGGTTTGGGGCAATCGTACTTAGCCTGATGTTATTGCTTTCCATGGTGCTTCCATATCCTGTGATGGCAGACCAGACGGTGGCAGACCAGACGGCGGCAGCTTCCGTTTATACCATTCACAAGACAGGTGATGATAAGGAAAATTTTGTGATTGTTATCATGGGTGAGGGCTATACCCGGGAACAGCAGGATCAATTTTTGAAGGATGCAACGGCAAAAGCACAGGGGCTGCTAAAGTGGTCTCCTTATAAAGAGTATTCCGACAGGATCAATATTTATGCAGTACAGACGGTATCCAGTGAAACTGGTGTGGGCGTGATGTATGGGGAGTCGAACCCGGACACATATTTTCATGTGCAGGCATTCGGAAAATCCTGCTATTTTGCAAAGGACGGGGAAGATAAAGCCAAGGCACTGAGGGAAGAACTGGAGAGCAGATACCTGGATACCGGTGCAACCGTTGGAACCATCCATATCATTTGTAATACGACTGCGAATATTGGATCTTCTTCCAATGCACTCTTTTCTTTTTCCGCAAATTCGAATGAGAATGCGCAGGGGGATGTCATGACCCATGAAATTTCCCACAGCATCGGAAGATTAGGCGATGAATACGATAAAAAGATGCAGGGAGAAAATATTTCCGATACCTCGGACCCGGATAAAATTAAATGGCATAAGATGCTGGGATTCCGTGGAATCGGAATAACGGCAGCAGGAACAGAAACGGTATTTGCGCCGAGCCGCGTCTGCATGATGCGGGATCTTGGGAATCCTTTCTGTGAAGTGTGTAAAATGGAACTGGCGCGGAGATTAAATAACCGTGATTATGTCAGCAGGCAGGCATCTGTTTATGTGTGCGATCCTGAAATTACAATTCCACATACCAGGACAGGAACACTTGACAGGGATAGTGACCAATACCGGATCGATGAGACAAATATCACAAAAGCAAATGGAAAGGATCTGGAATTCCGTACAGTCGTACAAAATATAGTGGATGCCAAACAGCATTTGAAGATTACTTTCCGCATTATTGGAGCAGACCATACAGTCAAATATGAAAAAGAAGAAACATATACCGTTCCGCCACACAGTAACTGGTATGATCCGGATGCTGCCAGAGAGTCCCTTTCTGTCACACTTCCTGCGGTAACTGGTCTGGTTTCCGGGGACAGACTGGAAGGAAAGATCATAGATGAGGACACTGGGAAAATTCTGGCTGACAATCAGACGGCAGGACAGGCGTGGAGTACCGTAACGATTCGTTATATGCTGCAAAACGAAGACGGGACCGAAACAACAGTGCCTGATACGGCACCCGCGACAGTGTATGTACCAAAGAATTCTGCGTATACGTTAAGAAGTCCGGATTTATATGGATATACATGTGTAGGAAACAGTGCAAATCAGGGAGAAATAAACATCACAGAGGATCGCCAGGAGATCACTTATTATTACCGGAAAAACAGTGAGATGCCGGAAATACAAACCGTACCTGTCCGCGTAACTTATGATGGAAAACCCCATACATTTGATATCAAACAGGAAGATGGTGTACAAATCAGTTACAGTTTGACAGAAAACGGATCGTATACACAAACGGAGATGCCATTTTACACAGAAGCAGGCCAGTATAAGATTTATTTTAAAGCAGAAAAGGCATCTTTTATTCCAACATACGGGGAGGCTGTCCTGGAAATCGAAAAGGCTTCCACCAACATGCAGCTGACCGCAAAAACCGATACGGTCAAAGGTGCGGGGACAGTAGAATTACAGCTTTGCAGACAGGGGATTCCGGAAGATGCCGGGATAAAAGTAACCTGTGATGTTTCCGGAATTGCACTAGAAGAAAAGGGAACGGATCATTGGATTGCAACACTTCCGAATGAAACGAAAACATATACGTTCACCGCATGTTATAATGGGAATGGCAACTATACAGGAAGTAAGGCAGATTGTCAGGTCCGTGTAACGGCGGATCATTCCCAGACCGGGGGCGGTTCTGGCGGAAGTTCCGGAGGCAGTTCCGGCGGAATATCCGGAGGCGGTTCAAGTGGAGGTTCTGGCGGAAGTTCGGGTGGGAGTTCCGGCGGAGGTTCCGGAGAAAATGCCGGTGGAAGCACGGACGGATCATCTGGCAATGTTTCACCGGATTCCGGCACATTACCGGCACCGGATCATGCAAAAGAAGAACCGGGGAATGTGACACCGCCATCCGCAGAAGACACGCCCGTTTCTGTTAAGAATCTTAATGTCAAAGTAAAATCTGCAGTTAAAAATAATACTGTCAAAGTGAAGAATATTGCAGCAGTTTTGAAAAAAGAAATTACAAAGGCAGAAAAAGAACAGGGTGGCAGGATAAAAGATCTGTCTGTTGAAATAACTTTTGATACGGGAAAAGCCAAAAATTGGAAGAATCTGCATCTTGAAATGGATAAGCAGGCGGTAAATTTACTTGTCAAAAAGAATGTAAAAGAATGGAAGGTCAATGGTGGCAATGTAAATCTTACCTTTGATTCGAAGGCATTAAAAGAATTAAAGAAAGAAATGAATACAGCTGTGGTTATCAAAATGAAACAGGCTGACAAGAAAAATCTTTCTGCCAGGGCAGGGAAAATTATTGGAAAACGTCCGGTTTATGATTTTTCCGTCACAGGAATAAAGAAAAAGCAGTCGTCTGTCCTGAAAAAGGGACGGATCAGGGTCGCTGTTTCCTATAATGCTTCGAAAAAGGAAAAAGACAAAAAGATTTTTGCATATAAAATTGATAAATACGGTGCAGCAGTTAAGATACCGGGATCTTATTATGATTCCGATACAAAGACCGTTAACTTTGTAAGCCGTGGGTTTTTCACAGTTGCAGTAGGCTGTGAAAAGTGATGAAACATAAAAAATCATCGTTCACGTTAAAAAAACTGTAATTCATGTCGAAAAAGACAAAAATCGGTTTTAATTTGGTATAATAATAGAACTCATTTTAGTAAAAATAAGTTTATACCGTGAATGATGGAGGGGATAACAATCATCGTTTTAGAAGAAATATTAATGGCAAACGGATTGACCGTGTTAATGATGTGGTTCCTTTTGTTTTGCAGACGAAAGAACAGAGAGAGCCTTCATGTGGGAGATAAAATATATGATGGAATAGCAATCGTAAATTTAGTGGGTGCATTGTCTGAAACCATTGCTTTTCTCGTAGATGGAAAACAGTTTACTGGCAGCCGGCAGATTAATTATATCTCTAACAGCATATGCTTTATAGGGACAGTCAGTATGGGTATGCTTTGGTGTATGTACGTGGAATTGCGTATCTATCGAAATTATAAAAGAATGGTTCAAAAAGCAGGAGTGGAGATATTTCCCTGGCTGGTAGAAGTAATTATTGTTTTATGTAATCTGTTTGGAACAGGGATTATGTTTAAAATATCCGGGGAGAATGTATACCAGAGAACTGCCGGTGTGCTGGTGGGATATATTTCGCTTGTCATATATTTTGCTTACAGTATCTATCTGGTGTATCATTCCAAAAAACAAGGGGTAAACCTGAATTTTTTCCCGGTGATCTATTTCGTTGGTCCTTGTTTTGCAGGTGTGGTTATCCAGTTCCTTTTTTATGGAATTACATCATCATGGGTGCTGGTTGCGGTCGCATTGATATTTGTGCAGATGCAATCATACGCAGAGAGTTTGTATATGGATGAGCTTTCCGGATTATACAATCGGAGATATTTTAATGCGGTGCTTGCGGAAAAGAAAATTGCAAGCCATAAATCCTTATATGGAATCATGATGGATGTAAACGATTTCAAGTGTATTAATGACAATTTAGGTCATAGTACGGGCGATAAGGCTATTTGTACGTTGGGAAATATACTCATCAGATCCATACCGGATGATGGTATGGCAATCCGGTATGCGGGAGATGAGTTTATTGTGCTGCTGTCAGGTGTTGATACGGAGCGTGTCTTAGCGACAATGGAGGAGATTAACCATAATCTGTCCCGGTTTAATGAATCCGGGATAGAACCGTTTCGTTTAAGTGTTTCCATGGGATACACGGAATTTGGGACAGAAGATGATGCAGAAACTTTTTTAATGCATATGGATGAGAAAATGTATGAGGAAAAACGGAAATATCATATGCGAAAGAAATCAGCCGGTTTGGAAAATAAAGTATAGCATTACGTTCCTGCCATTTGTCCGATAACTGGTTGCAATGGCACAAGAAAAGAAAATATTATAATCATCAAACGAGTAGCAGACTGGTGTAAATCCGGTTTTGCTGCTCGTTTTTATATTTATGGTTATAGGCAGGGATGCTCCAAGTTTCCGTACAGCAAATAACCGTGTTATGGTAAAAAATAACGGTTTTTCTCAAAAATATACAATTTAGACTTGAAAAATATAAAAATATATGCTAATTTATACAAAAAGAAATTTCGTAAAATTTCGTAATGAAGGGAGAAACGAAAATGACAAGAAAACGTATAAGCGCATTGGGGATGGCAATTCTTATGCTTATCATGACAATCAGTACGGTAATACTGGATACCGTACCGGTCAAAGCGGATGGAGGACCTGTGATAGAATTTCATTATCACAGGGCAGATGGTGATTATGATCCATGGTCTGTATGGATGTGGGCCGAGGGACAGGAAGGAAATGACTATCCTTTAGAGGCTAAGGATGGTGATGCAGTTGCCAGAATTGAAATTTCAGCCGGTGTGACTTCCGTAGGATTTGTTGTAAGAACACAGGATTGGGCGAAGGATTATGAAGAGGATCAGTTCATTGACATATCAGAAATGATATCAGGAACAGTGATCGTTAAAGTCGAATCAGGTGTTGAGGGTTATACAAAGGAATACGGTGATGATGCAGTAAGGGGAATAAAGCTTAATACTGCAAAGTACAATGGGGATAAGACGATCACAGCCACAATGACTGGTGATATTGAAGGAGAACTTAAAAATGCCTTTAAGGTAGAAGGTAAAAATGGGGAAATTCAGGTAACAGATGTAAAAGCGGGAGATGATTCTACCTATATACTTACTCTGAAAGAGGAACTTGTCAATTCAAGTAGTTATCAGATTACATATGATGGTACCGTAAGTGATATCAGAATGCCAATCATATATTCAACAAAAGAATTTGAAGATGAGTATACATATGATGGGGATGATCTTGGTGCTACATGGAGTAAGGACAGTACAACATTCAGGGTGTGGGCACCTACCTCTGAAAAAGTTATGCTTAATTTATACGAGACAGGAGATCCTGACGATAAAGAGCCGAAAGAAAGCATTGAGATGAATGCCGATAAGAATGGAACATGGGTTGCAAAAGTGGATGGGGACTTAAATGGAACCTACTACACATACAGTTCAACAATCGACGGTTCAACAAAAGAAGCCTGTGATCCATATGCCAGAACGACTGGTGTAAATGGACAGCGTGCCATGGTCATCAATCTTGAAGAGACAAATCCTGACGGATGGGATCAGGATACCAATCCACATGCAGGAGAGAGCATTAATGATGCGATCATCTACGAATTACAGATGCGTGATTTATCAGCAGACAAAAGTTCCGGCATAAAAAATGTTGGTAAATTCCTTGAAATGACAGAGACAGGAACAAAGACCAAAGATGGTATTTCAACTGGAATCGATCATATTAAGGAACTTGGTGTTACACATGTGCATTTACTTCCAATCTATGATTTTGGTTCCGTAGATGAAGGAAACGATCAGTCGAATTTATATAACTGGGGATATGATCCGGTTAACTACAATGTACCGGAGGGTTCCTATTCTACAGATCCACACAATGGGGATGTGCGTGTAAAAGAGGCAAAACAGATGATTAAGTCTATGCATGATAACGGACTTAGCGTTGTAATGGATGTGGTATACAATCATGTTATGAGTGCAGATGATTTCTGTATCAATAAACTTGTTCCGGGTTATTTTTCCCGTATCAATGAAGACGGTTCGTATTCAAACGGCTCAGGATGTGGAAATGATACAGCATCCGAGAGAAACATGGTACGGAAATATATTGTGGATTCCGTATGCTACTGGGCAGATGAATATCATATGGATGGTTTTAGATTTGACCTGGTTGGACTTTTAGATACCGATACAATTAATGAGATTGTAGAGGAAGTACACAAGACACATCCGGATGTCATTTTCTATGGGGAAGGATGGACAATGGAGACCGGTGTCACAAAAGATAATGTGACATTGGCTACACAGGTAAATTCCGCTTCCACTCCGGATTTCGCATTTTTCAACGACAATATTCGTGATGGATTAAAAGGAAGCGTATTTGATACTGCAACATTCGGATTCGTATCAGGAGCAACGAATGCAGAGAAGAAAATGGCAGATTCATTCATGGCAAACGAGTCATGGTGCAAGGAGCCAAGCCAGATTATCAACTATGCATCATGCCATGACAATAACACACTTTTTGACAGAATTGCAGGTTCTAAAACAACTTCGAGTGAAGAGGACATCATAAAGATGAATAATCTTGCAGCAGCATTTTATATGACTGCAGAAGGTGTGCCATTTTTGCAGGCAGGAGAGGAAATGCTTCGCACAAAGGTCAATGATGATGGAACATTTAATTCAAACTCATACAATGCAGGAGACGAAGTAAACAGCATTAAGTGGGATACATTATCCGACAAGAAATACGCAGATGTATTTGAATATTATAAGGGACTTATTAAGTTCAGAAAGGCACATCCGGCACTTCGGTTATCTACATCAGAGGATGTGAAAAAATATGTAAAATCCGTAGAAGGACTTGGGGATAATATTGTAGGAATTAATATAAAGGGCGGTCAGAAAGACGAAAGTGCAAAAGAGATGTATCTTCTTTTTAATGCAAACACTGACAAGGCAAAAGTTACAATTCCGGAAGGAAAATGGAAAGTCTGCATAAACGGACAGAAAGCTGGCGTTGAGACAATCGAGACAATCAAGGGTGGCGAGTATACGATGGATGGTATCAGTGCACTTGTACTTGTAAAACAGGATGGTGTGGCCATGACGATTGTTATTGTTCTGATTGCAGCAGCGGTAGTTGTTGCGGCAGGAGTTGTAATTGTTGTAATGAAAAAGAAAAAAGCAAATAAAGACTAA
>ENA-OWPL01001812-OWPL01001812.1-human-gut-metagenome-genome-assembly--contig:-NODE-1812-length-11840-cov-3.546203_pt1 | contig 11840 bp, 8 predicted proteins | sample MGYA00248263_ERZ651844 | MGnify/ENA primary metagenome ERZ651844 (study PRJEB26924, sample SAMEA4378256) | human gut metagenome | biome: human gut; feature: human-associated habitat; material: faeces... | reverse complement strand
GAGCCGCTGTTTGACAAGACCATGAGCAACGTCAAAGAGGTCAAGGCGCGCGGTGCGCGTGTGCTCGGCGTGGCGCTCGAGGGCAATCGCGCCATCTATTCCGAGGCGGACGATGTGATCCTCGTACCGCGCATGGACGACCTGTTCGTCGTCCCGGCGGAGATCGTGCCGCTGCAGCTCTTTGCATATTACGTCGCAAAAGCCAACGGCTGCGCGATCGATAAGCCGAAAAACCTCGCGAAATCCGTTACTGTCGAATAAGGAGAGCGTCATCCATGCCGAATCAGTCTGTCGTCGTCCTCGATTTCGGAGGACAGTATAACCAGCTCATTGCGCGCCGCGTGCGCGAGTGCAATGTCTATTGCGAAGTCAAGCCGAACACCATGACCGTGGATGAGATCCGTGCCTTTGACCCCATCGGCATCATCTTCACCGGCGGCCCGCAGAGCGTATACGCAGAAGGCTCGCCGCAGGTCGATCCGGAGATCTTCCGGCTCGGCATCCCCATCCTCGGTATTTGCTACGGCTGCCAGCTCATGGCGCAGTATCTCGGCGGGGAAGTGACCGCCGCCGGTAAGGATACCGCGCGTGAGTACGGCAAGACGGAGACTTGGTTTGACACCGATTGCCGTCTGTTCCGCGGCCTGCCGGAGCAGAGCATTACGTGGATGAGCCACGGGGACTACATGGCCAAGGTGCCGGAGTCGTTCCGGCTCGTGGCGCATTCGGATGCCTGCCCGACGGTCGGCATCTGCGATGAGGCGCGCGGCTTCTATGGCGTGCAGTTCCACCCCGAGGTCAACCACACCGAGTATGGTCAGGCCATGCTGCGCAACTTCCTCTATGAGGTCTGCGGCGCGACCGGTGACTGGACGATGGGCGACTTTATGCGCAAGTCCATTGAGGACATCCGTGCCAAGGTCGGCGACGGCAAGGTGCTGCTGGCGCTTTCCGGCGGCGTGGACTCCTCCGTTGCGGCGGCGCTGCTGGCCGAGGCCGTCGGCAGTCAGCTCACGTGCATCTTTGTCGATCACGGTCTGCTGCGCAAGAACGAGGGCGACGAAGTCGAGGCCGCGTTCCAGAACTGGGACATCAACTTCGTGCGCGTCAACGCCGAGGAGCGCTTCCTTACGCGCCTGAAGGACGTCTCCGACCCGGAGACCAAGCGCAAGATCATCGGCGAGGAGTTCATCCGCGTCTTTGAGGAAGAGGGCAAGAAGATCGGCTCGGTCGACTATCTGGCTCAGGGCACGATCTATCCCGACGTGATTGAATCCGGCACGAATGTCGCCGCCGTCATCAAGAGCCACCACAACGTCGGCGGCCTGCCGGACTTTGTGGATTTCAAGGAGATCATTGAGCCGCTGCGTCTGCTGTTTAAGGACGAGGTGCGTGCGCTCGGCCGCGAGCTCGGCCTGCCCGAGTATCTGGTCATGCGCCAGCCGTTCCCGGGTCCGGGTCTGGCCATTCGCTGCCTCGGCGCGGTGTCCAAGGATAAGCTCGACATTCTGCGTGACGCGGACTTCATCTTCCGCGATGAGATCGCCAAGGCACATCTTGAGCAGACGATGAATCAGTACTTCGCGGTGCTGACGAATATGCGCTCTGTCGGCGTCATGGGCGACGGCCGCACGTATGACTATACGCTTGCGCTGCGCAGCGTCACGACGACGGACTTCATGACCGCCAACTGGACGCGTATTCCGTATGACGTGCTCGACCGTGTCTCGGTGCGTATCGTCAACGAGGTTAAGGGCATCAACCGCATCGTCTACGATATCACCTCCAAGCCCCCCGCCACCATCGAGTGGGAATAAGAAACACACTCATCCTTTAGTATAGCAAAGAGGTTGTCTCAAAATTTGAGACAACCTCTTTCTTTTTAGTTCAAAGCCAATCTCTTTTTCCGGATAAACAACCAGTAAGCCGTAAGCACCAGCAATCCGGTAACCACCCACGACACCGGATACACCATCATCAGCACATCGTATCCTCTCCACACCGGTGATACCCCATACACCCAGACAATACGCAACAGGCAGGTTCCAAACACCGTGAGCACGGCCGGAGTCAGCGATTTTCCCATGCCGCGCAACGACGAACCGGCAATCTCATAACTGCTGGCAATAAACTGACAGGCCAGCACAATGTGCATGCGGATAGCCCCGAAATGATGCACCATCGGCACATCCGAAAAGAAGCCCAGGAAGAAATCATCCTGCCAGGCAAAAAGCCAGTTGAAGGCTGCACAGAAAGCCAGACTTGAACCCATGCAAATCCAGAACACCCGATGCACCCGGTCCATTCTTCCGGCCCCATAGTTCTGGGCAATGAAGCTGATGGCAGCCCCGTTGAATCCCTGAATAATGAAATAGCAATAATACTCAAAGTTGAGCGCAGCCGACGAACCGGCAATCGCATCGGCTCCGTAGCTGTTGATAGACGACTGCACCACCACATTCGAAATGGAGAAAATCATGCCCTGCACTCCTGCCGGCACTCCGATGCGCAGCATACGGCTCAACTCCACCCCGTGAATCTTCATCTTGTCGAAATGCAACCGGAAAGGTTCTTTCTCCTTACGCAGCAAACGAATGATTAAAGTGGCACTGACCGCATTGGCTATACCCGTAGCTATAGCCACTCCTGCCACTCCCATGCCGAAGCCTATCACGAACAGCAGGTTCAGCAAGGTATTGACCACACCAGCCATGACCAGAATATACAGCGGACGTCGTGTATCGCCCATGCTTCGCAAAATAGCGGCACCGAAATTAAATGCCATGATAAAAGGCATCCCCAGGAAATAAATACGCAGGTAAGTCACCGCCTCATCCAATACATCCGGCGGAGTACCCATCCATGTCAGAATCGGCCGGGCAGCTACCTGCCCCAATACCAGCAAAAAGAATCCGCTGAGAAGCGCCACCAACTGCACCGTACTGATGGCATTGCGTATGCTCCTGTCGTCCTGCTGCCCGATGTGGTTCGAGATAATGGCACAGGCTCCCATGGAAACACCCATAAACAGGTTTATCAATAACCCGATGACCGGCGCATTACTTCCCACGGCTGCCAGGGCCCTGCTTCCTACGAAGTGGCCCACTACTGCCACGTCCACCGAATTAAAAAGCTCTTGTAATAAACTGCTGGCTGCCAGCGGAAGGGCAAACAGCAAAATTTTCTTGAACAACGGCCCGTTCAGCATATCTATCTCATTGCTTTGGGCACGTTTTTTAGTCACACTGTGATCCATCTTTTTTACCTTCTTCAAAATGCGCGGCAAAGTTACGGTAAAATTGAATAAGATGGATACAGGCAGCTTTCTGTTTTATTCATTATTAATCACCCAGCCACCTATAATTACCCTCATTCGTAGTTATTCTTATTAATCAGGTTTACCACTACTTTCACCATGATATCTTTTTCCTCGGTACGGCTCTCAGCTATCATCAGCGTAAGAGCCACAAGGGTGTTATCGGCAATGCGCTTACTCCCATCCGGATTGTAGAGAATACCGTTACCGGCCATAAACCACAGAAAAAGGGTGGCAGCAATACGTTTGTTGCCATCACTAAACGAATGATTTTTCGTGACGAGATAAAGCAGCATAGCCGCTTTTTCCTCCACAGAAGGGTAAAGATCTTGCCCGCCAAAAGTCTGGTATATTTGCCCGATGGAACTTTTAAAGGAATCATCCTTCTCATGGGCAAACCACTGGCTTCCACCGAATTTTTCCTTCAGTTCTTCTATGGCCTGCATGGCTCCCTCGTAGGTAGCATGAAACTTTACGTCGTTAGTGGTCTGCTCTACCGCCAGCTGCTGATAATCGTATCTGTCTAACGTATCGAGAGCATAAGCGTAATCGGAAACCACTTCCACCAGATTGAGCGCATCTTCCGAAGTCAGTGCTTCCTGTGTCTTGACTGTACGGCCCAAGACCGTTACCAATTGCTTCAATTCAGTATAACGCTGTTCGGTCAAAACCTTATTGACGACATAGCCTTTCACCAGATATTCTTTCAGCACCTTATTGGCCCATATACGAAACTGAATACCTCGTTGGCTTTTTACACGATAACCCACGGAAATGATGACATCCAAAGAATAAAAGGCAACAGGTTGTTTCACTCCATCAACACGCAAAAAATGCGTGTTGTTCTCTTTTTCCAGTTCACCTTCGGAAAAGACATTATTGATATGTTTTCTTATAGTCTTTTCATCCCTATCAAATAGATTGGCCATCTGGTTAGCTGAAAGCCATACAGTCTCGTCTTCTAATTTAACGTCAATGGATGTTTGTCCATCAGCGGTACGATAAATTACTATTTTATCATTCAATTCCATAACCCAATTTCCTAAACCGATTCAACAACTCTGTCATGCTTTCTTCTTCCTGTTTCAGTAAATCTGTAACTGCTTTGCCATGTTCTTTATTCTTCTTTTCTTTTATTCATCAGTTACCTTAAATTTACCTTATAATATGAAGCTATCTCTATCCATATTCTCTAAAAGATTGATTAGCATGCAATAATTACAAATTTAATGATTAAGCATAAGAAAAGCCAATGTTAAATTTAAAATATTCGTAGCCTCCAGGACCTTACCATCTAAACATACCTCCACACTTTCCCAACCCCTTAATCCCCAAACTGCAAACGAACTTACAAAAATACCTCGACACGAACGTGTCAAGACCTCGTCACGTACGTGTCGAGGTAAATTTAACCATATTTTTAGAAATAACTCAGGTTAATTTCCTGAAAAAGCTCACATACCCTGTAAACGTTTTTCATGTATAAAAAGACAAAAAATTACCTTATCCCCATACGATTCACGCAAACTACCGTATCTTTGCAAAAAAAATTTGCAGATTATGAAGAAAATAGGTTTAATCATACTGGGCGGAGCACTGATAATGAGCAGTACTTCGTGCGTCACCAAGAAAAAATTCCTCCTTGCAGAAAACGGACGGATAGAAGCATTGTCAAGGGGAGACAAGCTGCAAGGGCAACTGAACGAATGCCACAACGAAATGGACAAAATGCGCGGACAAATTGACCGCCTCCAGCAAGATACCAACCGGCAGGGGAACTCCATCCGCCATTACCAGCAGCTATTGTCAAGCAACATGAATGAACAGGAGAAACTGAACGCCCTGCTCGGCGAAAAGCTGAAAGAACTGGATGAACGTGAAAAGACCATTCAGGAACTGCAAGGCATGATTGACCAGCAGAATGCCACGGTACAGAGCCTGCTCAACAGTGTGAAAGATGCCTTGCTCGGCTTCAGCAGTGACGAGCTGACCGTACGCGAGCAGAACGGCAAGGTCTATGTGGCCATGTCCGACAAGCTGTTGTTTCAGTCCGGAAGTGCCAAACTGGATAAACGTGGAGAAGAGGCTTTGGGAAAATTAGCTGAGGTATTGAACAAGCAGACCGAAATTGATGTATGCATTGAAGGACATACGGACAACAAGCCGATTCATACCGCACAGTTCAAGGATAACTGGGACCTGAGCGTTATCCGCGCTACCTCCGTAGCACGTATCCTGATTGAAAAATACAAGGTCAACCCGTTGCAGATACAATCCAGCGGACGCGGAGAATACATGCCGGTGGCCGATAACGAAACAGCCGAAGGTCGCGCCAAGAACCGCCGCACAGAGATTATCATGTCGCCGAAACTGGACAAGCTGTTCCAGATGCTGAAAAAATAAGAAGGACTGAAAGTTTTTACAAACCAATAGCCCTGACATGCTTCACCACACGGGAAGTATGTCAGGGCTATTGGTTATATGTCGGTTTACAAGAAGGTATTATTTATAGATATAGAAGCTGCGCTCCACCGGTTCGGCCGTCTGTACCTTTCCCTTCAATCCATACTGCCAGGCCACAACCGTCACTTTAACCGGGAAACGGCTCCGTGGCGGAATCGGGGTAAACTCCAGCGTATTGTTCGCCGTGATGCGAGCCGGACCTTCCTTTACGTAGTAATATACGGGCAAACCACAGTCGGAAACCGCCTTCAATGGCAACGGTGCACTTCCTGCCTTCACGTCTTCCAGTCCCTGGAAAAGGATGTGCTGGCGTTTCCCTTCCGTCAACCGATAAGGAATACGCAGATTCACCTGCTGCACGGCTCCCTTGTAATGCTTGTCACCCGGATGACTGGCCAGTAGCCAGATGTCCGACGTGCGGCGCGGATTGTACATCCCCATTCGGTAAAAACGGACCGTAAACGTGGTATCATCCACCTGCTCCACCGGTCCACAAATTTTTTCCAGACGAATGTCTCCTGCGGCATGTCCCTCTACCCTATTCCGACGAAGAGAATCCGTAAAGCAGGCATTCAGATGAAACGTCAGCCCATCTTCTTCGGGCAAGAACTTCAGCAACACCCCTGCATGCAGTTTCGGATTATAATCCACCCGCTTGCCCTGCTGGCAAATACCTAAATACTGCATCTTTTTCAGTTTATGTTCCTTATAGCGCTGCTCGGTAAGCTCTGCCATCTCCCGGTCAAAATACCAGAAGGCATCGTGCACATCCCCCTTGTAGCGCGCTACCGGCGCAGGAGTAGCACGCCTTGTACGTTCGTCGGGCGACCAGCGCTGTACCAGCCAGCCTGCAGCCGGATTCACTTTCTTCAGCGTCTTCCCGCCATCGGCAGGTAAGCGTTGCTCCAGTGCTTTCCGGATAAAACGGGAAATGTAACGGGCCGTCTGCTCCGACACATCGAAATGTCCCCTTCCCGTATCACAAAGAAACGAGATGCAGCTCTCCGGATACATCATCCGAAAAGCCAATGCCGGATTTACCCGGGCTTCCCACCACTCATACTCGCCTTCAATCATCAGGCCGGGAATGCCGTCAATGTTCCGCGTCCGTCCCCACTCCAGGTTTTCACGTCCGTAACCGCACAGATTGGTGCGCGGCGCGTCCCCATGGAAAGACACCACCGCCAGTGTCCGTTCCGGATTCCAAGCGGCAAAGTTCCACGGGAAAGTGGCCATGGCCGAATGTCCGAAAGGAATGAGAGGCACCTCACGCAGTTCCGTGTAGCCGCTCACTTCCGCCAGATCGTTCATCATCTGGTCAAATACTTTCTGTGTACCTTTGCGCACATCCCACTGCTGGTCTATTCCGGGAGCAATCCAAATCAGTCCCACTCCCATCTCAGCCAGCGAGTCACGGAAAGACGGCATCTCAAACAATGTTTCCTCCGTCATGTTCTGCTGGCTCCACATTACGGCCGACAAGCGCTCGCAATGTGCCGGAACCCACAAGAAGGCTTCCGGTTCCTTTTTCGTTTCGTCCGATACAAAACCTTTCAATGTAACCACCCACTGCCACTCTCCGGCACAAACCGTCTGCAGCCAGGCCATTACCATACATAATATACACACTCCTCTTTTCATCTTTCTTTCATTTATTATTCGTTCCTACAATTTCTGATACCGTACGCGACAGGACCGGACTGCCGTAAAATGACGAAAAGCCATCTTCCTTGCTGGAGCCTCCCTGCACATGGGCGATAAAAAAGCCGCACACTCCCTCGCGTTTGTTTATCCAGGGATAAGCCCCCGCCCACCCGGGAGAACTAATCTGATACGCCTCTCCGGTCTGTTCATCCAGTAATTCACGCCACTCTCCTAACCCGTAAATTCCCGTGTGATGTTTTCCAAGAGCCCGTTCCACATATTCTCCGGGCATCACCCGTGCGCTTCCTACCTGGTCGGCCTGCATCTCACGCACCGTTTCCGCCTTCAAGATACGTTTGCCCTCATATACTCCCTCGTGTGAAATCATTTTCAGGAAACGCATGTAGTCAGCCAGCGTCGTGCAGAGTCCGCCACCCAGCATCGGTGCATGTCCTCCGTCGGTGTTGACTGGGGTAAAGTGTGAATGCCGCATACCCAACGGAGCCGCAATCAGCTGCTGGAACAAGGTCTCAAACTCTTTTCCGGCTGCCACTTCTGCCATTCGTCCGGCCACCTGCATCGCCAGTCCGCCGTACTCAAAGTGTGTGCCCGGTGTAAAGACCGTATCCAGCGGCAAAATCTCCGCCACAGCCGAATCCAGGTGATTGTAATTGTCAACCCGGGGTTCAGGAAGATACGGCCGGATGCCCGACGTATGCGAAAGCAACCTTCGCAACGGAATGCTCCCCTTTACATCTCCCCGAAACTCAGGCAGCCATTTCTCTACCGGGTCATCCCAGTCCAAAGCCGTCGTATCGACCACGGCTGCCACCACTGCCGCTGCTACCCACTTGCCGGCCGAAGCCACATACACCTGCGTGCTGTCCGTAAAACCGCCATAGTCTTTCCGGAAAAGAACGGAATCGTCTTTCATCACACAGACTGCCCCGCCCGGATAATATCCTTTGTCCATCCAGGCGGAAATGATGGAGTCCAAAGGAGCAAAGTCATACGCTTTCTGTGTATGAGTCCCCTTCACGCAAGCACATAAGCCCGCCATTCCGGCAAGGAAAATCAAGTTCTTTATTTTCATATCCAAATTTACGCTTTTGTAAATAGTTACGTATGAAGAAAATGATTTACCTAAAAAAAGAATGCATTTTTTAGGTAAGAAACAAAAAAGACCGGAAAGCAGCCTCCTTTTATAGATTCTGTTTCCGGTCTTCACCTTAATATTATATTCTCAGTATTTGTATTGCCTTTATTCTCCGTCTACCAACTGAAGTTTATAGCTATAGCTGTACTTCTTGTCCAGCAGGCGGTATTCATTGTGCGGATACATTCCCCAGCTGTTATCGCCTCCCAGTCCGCGCTGTTTCAGGTCGACATGCAGACACACATTCTTTTGCGGAATCACGTCCACTGTATGCTGCAGCTTGCGGGTCAGTCCCGGATCAAGGTCTTCCGGCGTAAAGTGCAGGGCAGTAAATGCCAGCGGCTGCAAGCCCGTCACCTTCAGTCCGAATCCCTGAGCGTCGAGCAGTGAGACCCAGCGCACATCGGTCTTGTTACCCGTTTCCTGCGGACGGATATACGGATAGAACTGATTGCTGACCGTATCTTCATAACGCCCTACGAAGGTAGAGCTGCAACGGTCGGTATAGTTTTCTTCCGGTCCGCGACCGTAGTACACCAGCCGTTCATAGTCCTTCTTCAGTTCCATTCGCATACCGAAACGAGGAAGTTCCGGAAGCTTCCGTCCCGTCAGGTCGATGCTTCCTGTCACGACCACCGAACCGTCGGGACAAATCTGGTATTCCATCGTATAGGGCACCAGCACATCCTCCAGCATCCAGTCTACCGTTACCCGGATTCCATTGGCATCCTGCTCGCCCACTGACACCTTGCGTACCGAACGGTTTACATGCGCCGTACGCCATACACCGCAAAGCAGCGGCATCTTGTTGCCGAAGTCATTGTCGGTCGGCACACGCCAGAACGCCGGTTCCGGATACTGCGACAGCGGAGACTTGCCATCCAGCGCATACTGGAAAAGCACTCCTTTCTTCAGGTCAATCTTACCCGATACCCGGCCTGACTGGAACGACAGCACATTCCCCTTCACTTCGGCAGTCAGCTGTCCCTCTGCTTTCGGCTGCACGGCAAAGAAATCCCCCGTTCCAATCTTCAACTGTTCACGAGCCACCTCAAAGCCTGCCGGAATCAATTCCGTAGCCTCACGCGTATAGGCATATAAGTTCAGATAATGCTCATTTCCATCCTCAGGAATCTCCGGAAGCGACAGCTTCACCTCTTTGGAGGCATGCGGTTTCAGGCGCACCTCAAAACGTCCGGAGTCGGCCGGTACCCCGTTCTTGACGAGTTGCCAGCGGAAATCATACGCAGAAAGGTCGGTAAAGTCATACAAGTTGCGCACCGAAATCTTTCCATCCGACAAATCTTCTGCCTTGAAATGGATATACTGATACACCTTCTTCACCTCGTAAGCCTGCGGTTTAGGCACTCCGTTGGCCGAAATCAATCCGTCCGTACCCGTGTTCAGTTCCGTTTTCTTATCCTCCAGCCAGCGGCGACTGCCCATCTTTCCGTTATAGGTCCAGTATGTACGGCCATCCTCTGTCTGCGTCTTGAATCCCTGGTCCATGAAGTCCCAGATAAATCCCCCCTGCATGTTCGGGCTGTCGTAAATCACCTCCCACAGGTCTTTGATATTTCCGTTGCTGTTTCCCTGCGCATGCGCATACTCACACATGATGTAGGGACGCGTCTTGCCGGAATTGCGGTATTCCTTCATCCGGCCAAAGCTGGGATACATGGGACATACCACGTCCGTATTCCAGTCTTCCCATGCCTGCTCAAACTGCACGAAGCGGTCGGGGTCGTACGCCTTCAGGCGCTTGTACTCATCGTGGAACACTTTTCCGTTGCCGCACTCATTACCCAATGACCAGCCGATGACGCACGCATGGTTCTTGTCTCTCTCTACCAGGCGCGTAATGCGGTCTACATGTGCCGCATACCATTCCGGACGGTAAGCCGGATGTGGAATCGTATCCTTGAAGTAAGGCACGGAACCCATTCCGTGAGTCTCAATATTCGCCTCATCCACCACATAGAATCCATATTTGTCGCACAACTTATAGAACAGCGGATGGTTGGGATAGTGGCACGTACGCACCGCATTCATGTTCAGTTGCTTCATCAGTTTCAGGTCGGTCATCATGATGTCCCGACTCTGCACATGCCCCAGGCTGTCATTGTGCTCGTGACGGTTCACGCCTTTGATATACACCGGTACCCCGTTCACCAGCAGCTTCGAGTTCTTGATTTCAATCCGGCGGAAACCCACCTTGCAGGCTGTGACCGACTGCGGTTTTCCCGACGCATCGGCCAGTGTCAGCACACAGTCATACAGATAAGGGTGCTCGGCATTCCATTGGTTTACCCGACTGACCGTTCCGGAGAATGAAAGCGTTTCCTCCTGTTTCTCCCGGTCGAAGCGTCTGCTCTGCGCCCACACCTTCTTGCCGTTCTTGTCCAGCAGTTCCAGCTTCACCATTCCCTGCTTCATCCGGTTGCCACTGAACTCACGCAGGTCAACCGTTCCACGGAACACCCCGTGCTTATAATTATCGTCCAGTCCCGCTCTGAGGAAGAAGTCCCAGATAGTCAGCTTCGGATACGCCTGAAGGTACACATCGCGCTCAATACCAGACAAGCGCCAGAAGTCCTGGTCTTCCATGTAACTGCCGTCGTGCCAGCGGTACACCTGCACCGCCAGCAGGTTCTTCCCTTCTTTCAGGAAAGAAGTCACATTGAACTCCGCAGGCGACTTGGAAGCCTTGGTCATGCCCACCTGCTTCCCATTGACAAACACACGGGCATAGCCGCTGATGGAGCCAAAGTGCAGCATCACCTCACGTTCGTCCCATCCCGCGGGCACCGTGAACCATGTGCGGTAGGTACCCACCGGATTCTCCACATCAATAAAAGGAGGATTCGGTGAGAAGACATACTGGATGTTGCGGATAATCGGTTCGCCGAAACCCTTCAGCTCCCAGTTGGACGGTACGGCAATCTCCTGCCAGCCTTCCTCCGAAAGGTCGGTACGATAAAAATCTTTCACACTCTCTTCTATCGAAGAAGCATAACGGAACTTCCAGGTACCGTTCAGTGAATGAATCCACGGCGAACGGCTGTGATCCTCCGTACGCGCGTCCTCCGCATTCTCATACAACGCAAAGTCTACGTGCGGCTTCTCTTTGTTCCACTCGTATCGCGTAGGGTTCTCCCACTCGTTCTGCTGTGCCCATGTCAGACTTGCCAGACAGAGCAGGAGACCTAATATTGTTGTTTTCTTTTTCATGAACTATGGTTTGATTTCAAAAACAGCCGA
>ENA-OWPL01001804-OWPL01001804.1-human-gut-metagenome-genome-assembly--contig:-NODE-1804-length-11879-cov-5.911028_pt1 | contig 11879 bp, 8 predicted proteins | sample MGYA00248263_ERZ651844 | MGnify/ENA primary metagenome ERZ651844 (study PRJEB26924, sample SAMEA4378256) | human gut metagenome | biome: human gut; feature: human-associated habitat; material: faeces... | reverse complement strand
CGTATCGTACATACATTATTCTGTTTACTTGTATTACTAGCATTATTCAAAAAAAGAAAACCAATCATCTGCATAATCCTTTCAGCCATCATATCCACTTCCATCGTTACTTTTGGTTCTATGAATATGTATGCCATCCATAAGACGACCTACAATATCACAACAACAAAAGAAATCACAAACACCAAATTTCTATCTACTTGGCAAAGACTTCGTCTATGAATCCACACCCAAAGAAGATATAGAAATTCTATTTAATCAACTCGGAAGACTTACTAAAATAGCCCCTGTTTATTTTGTATATGGCAATCACGAAAACAAGATAAAATTCACAAAAAATAAACTCAATCACGAAATCACCAAAAACAACATTACCATTCTAAATGATCAAGAAGTACACATAAAATAAAACCAATTGATGCTCCGTCATAATTGAAAGTTCAAATAATACAAATAAACTTAGCCCTCAAGAACAATCTATTAATCTCGTGTGTTTGATTATGGTTCAAATAATACAAATAAACTTAGCCCTCAAGAACGGTTTTCGCTTATGGGCTACACATATAAAGTTCAAATAATACAAATAAACTTAGCCCTCAAGAACCATATAGAATATGACTATGTATCAAGTACGGTTCAAATAATACAAATAAACTTAGCCCTCAAGAACGTAAGAATCGTTGATAACTTTGACACTGCTGTTCAAATAATACAAATAAACTTAGCCCTCAAGAACTCTTTTTGATTTTTGGATTTGGTGGCGGCGTTCAAATAATACAAATAAACTTAGCCCTCAAGAACGAATAGTGCCACTCTCGTTACCACCCTTTGTTCAAATAATACAAATAAACTTAGCCCTCAAGAACGAGCTAGTTCCTTAGCTGATTCTGTATCAGTTCAAATAATACAAATAAACTTAGCCCTCAAGAACCGTTCCGAACTCAACAAAATGTCCATACGGGTTCAAATAATACAAATAAACTTAGCCCTCAAGAACCCATTCACTATTAAATTTTTCTGTTGTTGGTTCAAATAATACAAATAAACTTAGCCCTCAAGAACTCCTTAAACGTCTTGCTGTCAAACCTTTCGTTCAAATAATACAAATAAACTTAGCCCTCAAGAACGGTTAAGTGATCATCGTCCGCAAGCATGATGTTCAAATAATACAAATAAACTTAGCCCTCAAGAACCTAAGCATATAGGCTTTTTGTGTGTCTCTCGTTCAAATAATACAAATAAACTTAGCCCTCAAGAACTCGACAACATAACTGTCTGCAATCACGTAGGTTCAAATAATACAAATAAACTTAGCCCTCAAGAACATAGTTGTTATAATCCTTTCTTTTGTTTCTGTTCAAATAATACAAATAAACTTAGCCCTCAAGAACTGGTGAGTGGTATTAATTATGGATATTAGGTTCAAATAATACAAATAAACTTAGCCCTCAAGAACAAAGTGGCAATTCATTAATGCGATATTGTGTTCAAATAATACAAATAAACTTAGCCCTCAAGAACCAACTCAATAACTTGAGGTTTTAACTCAGTGTTCAAATAATACAAATAAACTTAGCCCTCAAGAACGTATAGAGTTACGTATTTACATCCGTCTTCGTTCAAATAATACAAATAAACTTAGCCCTCAAGAACAATGAGCCAGATAGATATTACAAATATGACGTTCAAATAATACAAATAAACTTAGCCCTCAAGAACTCCTCGACCTCGAACTGTCTGCCTGTGGTGTTCAAATAATACAAATAAACTTAGCCCTCAAGAACATATACTATTATATTCACATTCTTTTTTCGTTCAAATAATACAAATAAACTTAGCCCTCAAGAACAATAGCAATTGCAGTTTAATATTTAATAATGTTCAAATAATACAAATAAACTTAGCCCTCAAGAACTGGCAGGAATCCATCCTCTGTTAACATCTGTTCAAATAATACAAATAAACTTAGCCCTCAAGAACTGTTGGCCTTATTATAGCATATTTATGCTTTATTTACAGTATATCCGGAGTATAAGTATCATTAAATGCCAGATAAAAAGTTGTGTTTTTATCTTCAAATTGTTCCATTAATCGAATGTTTTTTTCTGTTTGTTGCTGCTTATGAAGCATAATATAAGGATTTTGTATATAGGAAATATTATTAAATTGGTTTAAATCATATTCATATTTTTCAATATAATCTTTATTAGAAACAATCAACATTGCAAATTTTTCTAGTTCTTCAATAGAATTGCAAGCCATATAATCATTGTTTAAAAGAAACAGGATATTATCTTGATCAAATGATTTCAACCATTTTAATGTGGTTTGTGTGATTGGAAAATCTATATATACGACGTTAAATTGATTTCTATTAATAAATAACAACAGGTTATAAACCATAATATATTGTTTATCTACAGAAATGTCATCTACATTTATATCCAGTATTGACAAAAACTTAGAAATATCAAAATCAGATATTTCTAAATTAATATTACAACCAATATTCCTTGTTAATATATCTCTCAATTTATACATGCCATGATCAGTAATCAAACTTCTAAATCCTTCTCTAATCAATTCAAACGATTTAAAATCATTTTCATTTTCTTGAATAAGATTAGTTGTTTCAATATTGAATATAGATTTTGTTCCAAATTCAAAATTAAAATTAATATCACTACCATATGGGTAATAAATAAAATTAAGCTCAGTGGGTTTAATTGACTGATTTTCAGAATCTAATACTTTACAATAATTTCTTTTCTTTTTAACGAATTGATTTGTAAAACAATCTATTATATCTTTTTGTTTAGCACCTGCTAGTACTACTATATTATTATCTTCCGGAATCAAGTAGACAGACTCCTCATGTATTATTTTCACTATTTAGTCCTCCTATAATTAAAGTACGATCTGTTGTCGTAATGTTTTCTTGTAAAGTATAATTACTATTCATATTCACAATGTTTTGATATTGCCTCTCAGTTATTATTAAATATCTTATATCCCCATTATCAGGAACATTGTTTTTCAGCCTTTTTTGAATCGTCTTAGCTGAATCATTATTTATGCATAATTTTGCATAAACTGAATATTGGATTCGTATAAATCCTTCAGTTTTTAAATATTTTACAAATTGTCTGTAATGTCTTTGATCTGTTTTCGTTTCTTGGGGTAGATCAAAGAATAGAACTAATCGCACAAATCTACTACTCCCCTCCATAGCGAATTCCTTTTGAAAAATCAATCTTCAAAATATCATCTGTTTTTTCATTCAAAAAACCAATATAAGAATCAATTAAATCTTCAATCGCATCTTTTAAACGCATCCATTTTTTATCTATATAAATTTTCGTTTCTAACAATCCAATCAATTCTTGTTTTTGAGCTACGCTAAAACTATCTTTAATATTTTCTTCAACCCATACATCTACTATTACTCGTAATGGCTCTATAAAATCATATGTTAAATTAAAGGCATTCGATTCGCCAATATGATGAATTCCTAGCTGAGTTAATAATCCCCTAGCTGTTATACATTTTGAAATATAGCTAGCTAAAATCTTATATCCATAATTCAGTGCAAAATTTCTTACGTCATTCTTATCATCTCTATAAAACTTTGTTCCAAACATCTTTCCAAAATAACACTTTGCACTCACTGCTTCTCGATTCGTTTGATCATCGTTATAAACTGAATTCTTATAGCCAATTAAAGTTTCCAATTCATCACAATCCTCATAAATCAAGTCCAAAACATCAATTTCAGATTGTATTTTTTGTTCTATTATAAATTTCCATAATTTCTTTTTTCGAGTTATTTTCCAATTAACTTGTTTATTCAATTGCTTAAACACCAAAGAATGATTGTTAAATGGTTGAAAAATACCAATTGGATCATTCTTTGAATCACAAATTATTACATTAATATTATTCTCTACCAATTTTGACAACATTGGAATTGTCATAGTGATTCGATCATGCGAGAAAATCACTGTATCCAAATCACATAATGGTATATTCTGATATTCATTTCCTATTGTAATTTTCATTCGATTTAATGTTAATGACACTGTACACTCAGTTCCAATTACTACTGTTTTCCAGCCCATATTAATAAAACTATAATAAAAAATGAGATAGCCACAATTAGCTATCTCTAATAGTTTTCGAATTTAAATCTTATTCTTCCAGACTAAATTCATTTGTATTATTTGACACACTTATTGTAGCACGTCGCTACAAATTTTCCAAGAGAACTTTTCCTTTTTAATCTTAGAATACTTTCCAGGAGCTTTTCTAGGACCTGATATTAATAATTTACCATTTTCATTATATGTATAACGAATGCCTAGAATACTTGATTTGATTTTGACATATTGCGCTTTATTTTCTTTATCTGTTTTATCATCAATTGATCCAGCTACGGGTTTGTATTGTTCAATTATTGAAGGCGGTGTACAATTACGATTCACAATCAAATCTAAGTATGCCATTGTTTCTAAGAATTCCTGATAATTTGTTTTATCCTTTAAAATTTTTTCAACAGTTCCTTTATAACGGTTCATATCACGAATATCCATTAAATTATCTAGACAATAACCAATAATTTCAGTGATTTTGTAATCCGAAATTTTTTTCTTTCCATCTGGATTAATCTTTGCCATTTTAAAATCAAATTGTGTAGCTAACTCTTTCTTGTAAAAAATGACCTGTTTATAGATTTCATCATAACTAAATACATACAAATGTTTCATTTCTAATTTTTTATTCACAATAGAACCAATATTAAACTTTTGAATTGTGTAGTTATTTGTATCGTAAATTAAATCATTTTTAAATACACGCATACGGAAATAACATTCCTTCACATTCCCATTTTCATCTAATAATTCAGGTACTTTATAGTAATCTCTAATTAACTTAACATATTGCTCTTTATTGATTTCACCATTGTTATTTACGATGACTTTTGGAATATGAATTCCAACATGGACTTTCTTTCCCTTCTTATCTGTGTATTTATAGAAATCTACCGCAACACAGTTAATCGAACTATAAATACGCTTATCATTATTTACCCCTAAAAGACCCAACACACCTTTTTCTCTCGGTATGTTTTTCTTCTTGTCCATTTGCGGATAAATAGTCGCATCAAAGAATGCCCCCTTATAGTTCTTTTCTGCTTTTACGGAATATAAAGGCACCGTAGCTCTTACTTGAGAAACCAATGAGTTCTTATCATTTGGATAATTACCAAATCGTTTGAAGTATGCATATTTAATGAATCCATACAATTTTTGATTTTCCGATTTATCACTATCTGGTCCCTGTGACTCCATCATTCTCTTCAAGAATTCTTGATAATACTTATTATTTCCACGTTCATCATAATTTGGATAATATGTCGATAAAACCATATCTGCAATCGCAACAATAGAAGCATCATGAGCATGGTGTTGATCACCAATATCACGATTTTTCTTCATATTAAATGCATTTCTATACACCGTTGTAAACGAAGAACGCAATGAAACAATATGAGTATCATAATTATTAACTGTGTTATAAGCTCTTAAAATAGCCATTAATTCTCGAATAATATAGCGTGTATCCACTAAGTTACGATTAATAAATCCCATAGCTTCATCAGTCGATGCTAATAATAATCGTTTTAATTTCTTATCCGAAATCAATTTCATTCCATTCAATTCATAGCATCTACGTTTGAAGTCACTAGAGATAATGCGTTTTCCCGCTTTGTTTGTTACAGTTTCTGCTTCAATATATTCTAATGGAAGTCTATCTGCCTTTTTACCATTAATTTCTTTTTTGATCAACATCAAGTTATCCATGGAATTATCACCAAAACCACGAGGTAGAATGTGATCCATTTCATAATCCTCTAATTTTTGAATGTCAATCTCATCTCCAGTTACCATATCACGTCCATTTTGACGTATATATAGTTCAACTTTACGCTTATTCTTCTCTAAATATGGCTCAATAACATCCCAATCTTCCAAATACTTTTTTGATATTTTAGCATTATCTTTCTGTTCTTTCATTTGCTTAGTTAAGTAATCATACAAATTTTTCATTTGATCAAAATGCTTAGCTGGTTCATCACCATCATGAGCGCTATCTTTCAAATCTCTTGCCGTTTCAATCACAACACGATCAGGAACTCCATAAGTGTTAACAACTTCTTCATATAGTTTAAAACATTCATTTAAAGCTCTTATTACAGGTCTAGCAATCGGAATAAATGGTTTACCATCTTGTATCAATAAATCGATAGACAACTTTTTAGTGTTCTTTAGTAAAGTCATATACTTGTTAGACTCAAAATTAATTCTATTTCCATCCAAGTCCGTTGCCTCAGTAATCAAAGTCATTTGTTCATTTTTTTGATTTTCTGAATTGTCCCTTAACATTTCCTCAAGTAATGTTTCTCCATCAACATTCATTTTTGTTTCCATAATAAATTGTTTAGAGAAAGCATAGAATCCATTTGATTTACATCTTGCTAATTTCTTCGCATCTTTTTCATCTAAATTCAACTTCTTAGTGAAATAATTAATTTTTGATTGTTCTTCATCAAATAAATTTAAGTTCAAAATAATATCTTCAATCTTATCTACTTTTTCTTTCTCATTTTCATTAAATAAATCAAGAATAGAATGCAATTCAAATTGAGGAAATACACTAATTATATTCTGATATAAAGTATATCTATTTTTAAACTTACCTTCTTTACGAGAGTCTTTAGGACCAAAAGATTTTAAGTTTAATAATTCTGCAACTTCTTTATGCGAAACATAATCTGTACGCTTCAAGAATAATTCATCAAATACTTTTAATTTATCTTCACGAGTTAAATAATATCTGTTTTCATTCTTATCAATTGCAGTCAGAATATTCAATTCATTCAATAAACTAAATGTCTCTGCAATAAACGATCCTTTTGGAAGTGCATATTCTTCAGGTAAATATGTACAATGTGAAATCATATTTAACTTCCAATTTTGAATACTCTCTTCTTCGTTAACTAAAGCATCCTTGCAATACTCATATCCATACTTAAAAGTTCCATCTTTACGATTGATCCAACTATTTTTAGCTTGTGAAGACAAAGGCCCAATATAGTAAGGAATACGTGCTTTAATTGTTGAAATACATGCTTCAATAAAATTATCCGTAATCAAATTGGGATAAAACTCTTGTTGTTTATGCAAAATATCACTAGCTTCTTTTACATACAAACCATTCGGATACTTATTCTCCATGTTTTTCACAACACGTAAACGATCTCCAATTGCCTTACTCATTTTTTTCTGAATATTATTCTTTTCTTCTTTGTATTTATCCGGATCTGAATGTTCTAATTTTTGAATTTTAAGAACCTCATTTAATTTTTCTACAGCCACTTCACAAATATAATTATGATCCTTTAAAATCTGAGAAACCGCAATTACATCATGAAGTTCTACTGCATTGTTCAAAAATTCATTTAAGCTATCCATCTTCAATAATTCATCTAATTTTACAGATTCTTTAATTTTATCCTCTTGAACAAGTACAACAGACTCACTAATTTTCTTCAAATCACATTTAAAGCCACAAATCAATTTTAAAATTTCCAATAATGCATCATTATCCTCAGCTTCTACTGTATATTCATCCTTTAACAAAGATTTTAATTCATTAGACTTTACTTTTCCTTTTTCAAAGATTGGTTTTAGTATTGTCTTTTCAAACTCTTTTGTGTTTTCTGTAAAATTAACATATGCATGGGTAAACTCATAAAACTGCTCAACAAAAAAATCAAAAGTAATTGGCTCACTAGAAGCAAAATTAATATTTTCCATCAAGAAATGGCCGCGAGTACCACAAATATTATAAAGACATAACAACAATTCTCTTAAAGATACTTTATCATTCAACGCCTTCAATCTTAAATGATAAACTGTATCCTCTTCAGGACGAGAAAATGTATCTGAATTTGCAGTATAACTCAAATAGTCTCTTTGATTTAATTCTTCTTTTGAAATCAATCCAAACTCTACAAATGCATTCTTTAATTGTTTCTTTCTCCAATTTCTTCTTCTCAATGTTCTTCTTGCCGAACGATTCAATCTAACTTCTTGTGCAGGGATTGCCTGTTCAAACATATGAACTCCCATATCCAATAGTTTTCCCTTAACTTCATCAATAATTGACCAGCCTATTGATGTAATTCCAATATCCAGGCCTAATACATACTTATTATCCATTTTAATGACCTCCATAAAGTGATTATGTCATATGCATTATATCACTTATGTAAGCCGTTTCCTACAAATTTCTATATAAAAAACAAAAGCGTATGCTCTCAGCATACTCTTTATATAAAGTAGATTTTATATGTGTAAGTTATATTTTACCTTTACATCGAAAAAGACATTATTCAAAATCAACATAGATTAATTTTAAGCTTTTTTCAAAAAGTTTTGGGATTTAATGTCTTTTTCACATTGGACCTTTAGAATAGATATTGCTACTAGATATGGCAGGTGGTTTCCTCTGGATAAATCCTTGAGACTTTCGATCCCCGGGATGGAGGAATAGGCGTATGCAAATTCAAGTTAATATTGATATAACTATTGTCTTAATAGCTATTTTACAACTCATACGAGTAATCATTATTATTCATGAAGAAAACAAAAAGCGCTAACCACCTCTCACAAAGGATTTAGCGCTTCTACCTAATCCAGAGTGACCACCATATCTAGTAGTCTTTTCTGTATTTGTATTATAACGAGAAAGATGATAAATATCAACTTACCGATTTACACATGTATTTTAAAATATTTTGAAAAACTTTTGACTTTTAATAATCTTTTCACATTGGACCTTTATAATGGAAATGACTACTAGATATGTAGGGTGGTTTTCATGGATTAATCTACCTCCAAAGTCTTTTAATTCCAAAGACGTACGCGAATTCAAGTTTTTGTCTTAGGCACTCTAACATATCTAGTAGTCTTTACTGATTCACGCCTCGATATAGAGATGTCATTTCTGAATTCCCCTTTAATTCTGAAACCATATATTTAACTAAGAACAAATCTTTATCAAAATTAGAAGCCAATTCTTTCTGGTAAATCATCATGTCCTTATCTTTATAATAAGCACCCTTTTTATCTGTAATTAATACAACTCTAAGATTGGGATATTTATTTAATAGTAGTTCTAGAAGTCTTTGTTCATCCTGAATTCCATTTTCTAATTTACTCGCATATTCTTTATTCACAAATATTGTATTTACTTTAGTCAAATCAAGATTTCTAACTTCTTTATCCACCATATGTAAATATACCGTACTTGATTCATTTAAATAGTTTTCTAAATCTTCATCATTATTATCAATAAATACTGTCTTACAATTTTCATTATGTTCCACTTGAAACTGTTTAAATAAACCTTTTAACTTTTCTTCTCTTACATTTAATTCCATACAATTAGCCTCCTTTTCTTGTACAATAGCACAAAATGAAAAAAAATTTGAATACATTGTTTAGAATTTGTATAAAAGCGTATAATACATACAGGAGGAGTTTTAAAATATGCAACCATTTGATAAAGAATATGTCTGTGACATCGCCAAACAAATTTTGAACATTGATTCACCAACAGGCTACACAAAAAGAGCCATCGATTTCATGGATGAAGAAGCCAAAAAATTAGGCTATACAACAGGACGTAACCAAAAAGGAAACTTGTTGATTTATGTAGACGGAAAAGATTCTGAACACACTTTAGGATTGAGCGCTCACCTAGATACATTAGGACTTATGGTTCGTTCCATCAAAGACAATGGAAAACTTGCCATTACTAAAGTCGGAGGCCCATGCTTACCAACATTAGACGGAGAATATTGTAAGATCTATACTCGTGATGGAAAGGTATATACAGGAACCATTCTTTCTTGTTCACCAAGCGTTCACGTATATCCAGATGCTTCTACATTAGAAAGAAAAGACGATACAATGGAAGTTCGTATCGACGAAGTTGTACACTCAAAAGCAGATGTTGAAAAATTAGGTATCAACAACGGAGACTTTATTTGTATTGATACAAAAACACAAATTACAGAAAGTGGATTCATTAAATCTAGATTCTTAGACGATAAGATTTCAGCTACCGCTTTAATGGGCGTACTAAAATACTTAAAAGACAACAACATTACACCTCAAAGAGACTTAGTCATTATGTTTAGTACATATGAAGAAGTGGGTCATGGAGCAAGTTGTTTACCAGAAGAAGTTGAAGAATTATTAGCCGTAGACATGGGATGTATCGGTACAGATTTAGCTTGTACTGAACAAGATGTTTCAATCTGTGCTAAAGATTCAAGCGGACCATACGACTACGAAATGATTACACGTCTAGTCGAACTATCAAAAGAAAACAAGCTTAATTATGCCGTTGATATCTACCCACAATATGGTTCAGATGTCAGTGCCGCATTGCGTGGTGGTAACGACATCAAAGGAGCCTTGATTGGCCCTGGTGTTCATGCAAGCCACGGAATGGAAAGAACACACTATGATGGTGTAGAAAGCACAATGAAGCTTGTTGTTAGCTATATCACAAAATATTAAAATCCTTTAAAGCAGCTACAATTCCCTGTTCCACATTGGACTTGGTCACATGAGCTGCTTTTTCTTTTACATAATCCATAGCCTGGCCCATCGCAAAACTATGAGTTACAACACCAAACATACTCACATCATTTTCACCATCACCAAATGTGAAGACTTTATCCTTATCCCAACCAAACATATCCATCATACGAACTAAAGTAGCTCCCTTACTATATCCTTTAGGCAATACTTCAAGTTCTCTAGGACAAGTACGGAACACTTCATATTGATCTTTAAATTCATTTTGAATATCCAAAGCCAATTGGGTAGTTACCTCTTCATCCTCAATTGTCTGAATCTTATTTACAGGATATTGAATTTCACTAAGATTTTTAATATAAGTAATCTTAGGATAGCCATCACGCATATCTGCAAGCCAAGACCAAGGACCACCCGTCCAAGGAAAATCTTCAGGATATTCTTGTGCATTTCTTAATGCCTTTTTCTTTTTCATTATATGATCTGGAATATAATCAAATAATCCATCATTAAATACAGCCATTGTCTCACAATTTTTATGCATCAAATACGCAAAGACAGGCTCAACATCTTCCTTATACATCTGTTTTAAAACATGACGCTCATCCTTTTGAACATCATAATACGCAATACCATCTACCTCTAACAAATAGCCACCATATACATCCATCTCTAATTCTTTAGCATATGAAAGTAATCTTGTATAACTTCTTCCACTCGCAAGTACAAGCTTAGTCCCCTGCTTTTGACAAGCAATCAAAGCCTCTTTTGTTTCCGGTAAAATCTTATTATTTGGATCCAATAAAGTACCATCCATATCCATTACAATCGCATCTAACATAGTCCATTCCTCCATATAGAAAATAATATATCACAATTTTAAAAAAAAGTACTTGCATAACACAACATCTTTTGGTATTATATATAGGCAGTCAAGTGAAAAACAAATGCCTGAATAGCTCAGTCGGTAGAGCATCCGGCTGTTAACCGGCAGGTCACAAGTTCGAGTCTTGTTTCAGGCGCCACTTGATTATGAAACCAGCTTAGCTGGTTTTTTTATTTCTGAATTGAAATTTGTCTAAAAAAATTAAAAAAGTGCTTGCATAACTCTAGTTCTTTTGGTATTATATTTAGGCAATCAAGTGAAAAATAAATGCCTGAATAGCTCAGTCGGTAGAGCATCCGGCTGTTAACCGGCAGGTCACA
>ENA-OWPL01001786-OWPL01001786.1-human-gut-metagenome-genome-assembly--contig:-NODE-1786-length-11986-cov-10.774705_pt1 | contig 11986 bp, 12 predicted proteins | sample MGYA00248263_ERZ651844 | MGnify/ENA primary metagenome ERZ651844 (study PRJEB26924, sample SAMEA4378256) | human gut metagenome | biome: human gut; feature: human-associated habitat; material: faeces... | reverse complement strand
TCTGCCGCACCTCGCTCGCCGTATCGGCACTTAGAATTATGCGGTATTGCCTTAGGTAAAGCAAACAGGCGTAACTCTGCCCAGCCGATTACTTCTCATCCTCATCCCACGTGCGGTCACTGATGATGTAGCGGGGGCGGCGCTTGGTTTCCATGTAGATCTTGCCGATGTACTCGCCGATCACGCCCAGACAGATCAGCTGTACGCCGGAAACAAAGCAGATGATGCTGGTCATGCTGGCCCAGCCGGATACGGTGGCACCCAGCAGCGCTTCCACAATGGCCCAGATCACGCCGATAAAGCTGATGAGCGCCACAATAACGCCAAACCCGGTAATGAACCGGATGGGCTTGACGGAAAGGCTGGTGATGCCGTCAAACGCAAGGGACAGCATTTTGGACAGGGGATAGTGGCTTTCACCCGCAATGCGCTCGTGGCGCTCGTAAGCAACGCTGGTGGATTTAAAGCCCACCAGCGGCACCATGCCGCGCAGGAAGATGTTGACCTCTTTATAGTCCGCAAAGCTCTCCAGCACACGGGCGCTGATGAGCCGGTAGTCGGCATGGTTGAAGACGATGTCGGCCCCCAGAGCGTTCATCAGGTGGTAGAACCCCTCGGCGGTGAACCGCTTGAAGAAGGTGTCGGTGTCGCGGCGGCTGCGCACACCGTAGACTACCTCGGCACCGTCCAGATACTTCTGCACCATCTCGTCCATGGCGTTGATGTCGTCCTGCCCATCGCAGTCGATGGAGATGGTGACGTCGCAGTCGTTGGCTTTCGCCTCCATCAGCCCGGCCAGCACGGCGTTCTGGTGGCCGCGGTTCCGGCTCTGGGAGATGCCGATGAAGTGTTCATCTTCCTTTGCGAACCGGCAGATGAGCTCCCAGGTGGAATCGCGGGAGCCGTCGTTGACGAAGAGCACCCGGCTCTTGTCGCTGACAAGACCCTTTTCGGCCAGCGACTGGAGCTTCTGCAAAAACATCGGGGCCGTGATGGGCAGGACCTTTTCCTCGTTGTAACAAGGGATGACGATCCAGAGAATGGGTTTGGACATGAAATGTTACCTCGTGTTATGGATTGTACGCAGGAACGGGCCGTCAAAGCACCATCTGCCGCAGCGCATCCGGCTGCAGCAGCTTGAAGCTGGAACGGTAGGTGTCCAGCAGGCCGTCGCGCTGCATCAGGCTCAGCTCCCGCGAGAGGGCGCTGCGGTCGCAGTTGAGGTAGTCGGCCAGCTGGATGCGGGAGAAGGGGATGGAAAAGGTCAGGCTGCCCTGCTGCTCAGCTTCGCTGAGCAGGTAGGCGCAGACCTTGGCCCGCAGGCTTTTCAGCACCAGCAGGTCCACCCGGCGGGAGAGCAGGAAATACTTGTCGCTGATGGTGCGCACAAGGTTCTGCAGCGCCTGCTGGTGGGCGGCGCTGCCGTCCGAGAGGAGCAGCCGCTCATAGGGGAAGAGCAGCACCTCGCAGCTGGAAGCTGCCACCACGGTGACGGGGCTGTCCAGACTGGAGCCGCCCAGCACATCGCCGAAGACGCCGCCCGGCCCCATCCGGGTGATGGGCACACGGGCCCCGCCCGGCGCAGGGCGGTAGGCTTCGATGCTGCCGGTGAGCACGATGCCCACCCGGCGGCTGGGCATCCCCACCTGCACCAGGGCTTCGCCCTTGCCGTAGCTGCGGATCACCGCACCCAGCTCGCTCAGCAGAACGCGGAGCGCGTCGTCTTCGATGCCGGTGAAAAGAGAGGTCGATCGTAACAAAGGAAGAATGTTTTCCATAGCCGTCCTGTGAGGTTTTCTCCGGGCCCTCACCGCCCACTGGCGATTCCGTTGCGCGTGCAACGGTATTTTTGGCTCTATTATAGTAAACTTGAGCCTGTAAAGCAAATGTTTTTCGAAAAATTTGCAAATTTGTTCACGATTGGAACAGATCAAGAGAGGAAGGAACAACACAATGATGAAAAAACTGACATCCCTGCTGCTGTCGGCGGCGCTGCTCGTCGGGATGCTGGCCTGCGGGGCATCGGCCAAGACGAACACCACCATCCGGGTGGCCGGCCTGAAAGGCCCCACCACCATGGGTCTGGTGAATCTGCTGGCCATGGAAAAGAACGGCACGGCTTCCCAGAACTACGACCTGCAGCTCTACGGTGCCGCCGATGAGGTCGTGCCTAAGCTCATCAAAGGCGAAGTGGACATCGCCGCCATTCCGGCCAACCTCGCCGCAACCCTTTACCAGAAGACCAGCGGCGGCATCCAGGTCATGGCCGTGAACACGCTGGGCGTGCTGTATGTGGTGGAAAAGGGCGACACCGTCCACAGCTTTGCAGACCTGAAGGGCCGCACCATCCTGTCCACCGGCAAGGGGACTACCCCGGAGTACGTGCTGCGCTATCTGCTCCGAAAGAACGGCATCGACCCCGACAAGGATGTGAAGATCGAATATTACAGCGAGGCATCTGAGGTGACTGCCCAGATGGCTGCCACGAAGAAAGACGCCATCGCCGTGCTGCCCCAGCCCTATGTGACTGCCGCCCAGATGAAGGACAGCAGCCTGCGCGTCGTGCTGGACCTGACCAGGGAGTGGAACAAGGTCTGCGACACCCAGCTCATCACCGGCGTGACGGTGGTGCGCACCGCCTACGCAGAGGAGCACCCGGAGGAGGTCATCAACTTCCTGAAGGACTACCAGAAGAGCGTGGATGCCGCCAACGACGACCTGGACGGCACCGCCGCACTCTGCGAGGAGGTCGGCGTGGTGGCCAAGGCAGCCATCGCCAAGAAGGCTCTGCCCAAGTGCAACATCGTCTACCGCATCGGCGACGAGATGAAGGCGGATGTCAACGCCTATCTGCAGGTGCTCTATGACGCTTCGCCCGCCGCCGTGGGCGGCAAGCTGCCGGATGCAAACTTCTACTACACCGAGGCCACGGTGGCCAAGCGTGTGCAGAAGGCATTCCAGCGCCTGGTCAACTCGCTGAAGTAAACAGGACTTCCATAAAAAAGTGCCGTGCAGCCGCACGGCACTTTTTTATGGGAACAGGAACCCGACCAGCAGCCCCGCCGCTGCCGGGACGACCCAGCCGAAGCCATAGGCCCCCAGCGGCAGGGCGGTGACGAAGGTGGCGGTGAACGGCAGGGCCGCAAGAACGCTCTGCACGGCGGTCAGTGCGACGGTGCAGACATAGACGCTCCGCTTCTGGAACGCTTGGGGCAGGAACGACAGCGCGATGAGCACGATGGCTGCCGGATACAGTGCGCCCAGAACCGGGGTGGACAGCCGGATGATGCCCGCCAGCCCGATGTTGGAGATGAGCATACTGGCGGCGGCGAAAAAGCCCGCGAGGGCCGGGTAGGGGATGCGGGGGAGCAGGGTGTGGAAATACTGCCCCACGCAGGAGATGAGCCCCACACAGGTGTTGAAGCAGGCGATGAGGAAGATGGCTGCTAAGAGCAGATGCCCGGCCCGGCCGAACAGGGCGCTGGCAAGGGCAGAGAGGACCTCGGCGCCGGTGGTGCAGTCCGGCGCGGCGGCACCGGTCAGCGCGCCCACATGGCCCAGCATGGCGTAGATGACCAGCAGCAGCCCGCCCGCGAGGAAGCCCGCCCGGATGGTGTTCTGACGGATGGCGTTTTCCTCGGTGACGCCGAGGGCCTGGATGTTGAGCGCGAGGACGGCCCCGAAGTTCAGCCCCGCAAGGGCGTCCATGGTCTGGTAGCCGCCCAGAATGCCTTCGAATGCGGGCAGACGGGCATAGGCGGCGGCAGGGGAGCCGTACTGCGCGGCCACAGGGTGGAGCAGACAGCCCGCGAACAGGACGAAAATCAGCGCGATGAGGGCCGGGCAGAGGACGCGGCCCAGCCGGTCGGTGAGCTTTTCCGGATGGAGTGCCACGAGGAACGCCGCCGCAAAGAAAACGATGGAGTAGCCCAGCTGCAGACCGCGTCCGCCGCCCACCAGAGGCACCAGCATCTCGAACGAGGTGCTGGCTGTGCGGGGGATGGCGAGGCATGGCCCGATGGAGAGATAGACCAGAATGGTGAACACGAGGGAAAACTTCGGGTGGACCCGGCTGGCCAGCTGGTCGAACCCGCCCGCTCTGGCCACGGTCACCACGCCTGCGATGGGCAGGCCGATGGCACTGACGGCGAACCCGGCAAAGGCAGGCCAGAAGTTGGAACCGGCCTGTGCGCCGAGATGGGGCGGAAAGATCAGGTTTCCGGCTCCGAAGAACATTGAAAACAGCGTAAAACCGAGGAGCAGGCGCTGCCTGACGGGGAGCTTCTGCATGGGGGAGGGTCTCCTTTCCGGGCGGGATGCCCGATGAACTACTTTACAGTATAGAAGCGAAAACTCCTCACGTCAAGAAAAAGAAAGGTGAAGAATTGTATTCTATCACATGATATGCTATCTTATAAAAGAAAAAACAGGGAATGGGAAGGAGCGGACGAACGCAATGAAACAAACGAAAAAAAGCCGCCTGGCAAAGTGGGCGGCGGCGGGGTTCTGGCTGGCGGTCTGGCAGGCTGCGGCCATGGCCGTGGGGCAGGAGGTCTTTCTGGTGTCGCCGGTGCAGACGCTGGGCACCCTGCTGGAGCTGCTGCCCCAGGCAGAGTTCTGGCAGCGCATTGGCTTCAGTGCCGGGCGCATTCTGCTGGGCTTCGGGCTGGGGGCGGCGTCCAGCGTGGTGCTGGCCGTGGCCGCCGGGCGCTGGGCGTGGGTGGAAGCTTTGCTCGCGCCGGTGATGCAGCTGGTGAAGGCGACGCCGGTGGCGAGCTTCATCATTCTGGCGCTGGTGTGGGTCAGCGGAAGCTCGCTGTCGGTCCTCATCAGCTTTCTGATGGTGCTGCCGGTGCTCTACGGCGCGGTGCGCACCGGCATCGGGAGCGCGGATGTGCAGCTGCTGGAAATGGCAAAGGTGTTCCGGCTCCCGCTGGGGCGTCGGCTGCGGGCCATCTGGCTCCCGGCTGTGCTGCCGGCGTTCCGGCAGGGGTGCAGCGTGGCACTGGGCATCTGCTGGAAGAGCGGCGTAGCGGCGGAAGTCATCGGCCTGCCCGACGGCAGCATCGGCGATGCGCTGTACCGGGCCAAGATCACCCTGTCCACCGGGGAGCTGTTCGCCTGGACGTTTGTCATCATCCTGCTGAGCGCGGTGTTCGAAAAGCTGTTCCTGGCCCTGCTGGACAGAGCCGTGGCCCGTGTGCTGGGGGAAGAGGGGGTATAAAATGCAATACAAACTGGAAATTTCGAATCTGACAAAACGCTTCGGAGAAAAAACGCTCTTCGAAGCGCTGGACCTGACCGTTACCGGCCCGGTCATCCTCTGGGCACCCAGCGGGTGGGGCAAAACGACCCTGCTCCGCATCCTCATGGGGCTGGAAGTGCCCACCTCCGGCACCGTGACCGGCGTGGGGAAGGTGGGGGCTGTCTTTCAGGAAGACCGGCTCTGCCCCCAGCTGAACGCCATCCAGAACGTGGAACTGGTGCTCTCCGAGGGAAAAACGAAATACAGAAAGCAGATCCGCGACGACTTTTTACAGATTGGATTGGATGAAGCCGCCCTCTCGCTCCCGGCACGAAAGCTGTCCGGCGGGCAGAAACGCCGTGCGGCCCTGCTGCGGGCACTCTGGGCCGAGAGCGACACCCTGCTGCTGGACGAGCCGTTCACCGGCATGGACCCCGACACCATGAAAAAAGCCGCAGCGCTGCTGAAGGAGCGCTGCGGCGAAAAGGTCGTTCTGCTGGCCACCCACGATCAGGAGGCCATTCAGGAGCTGGGGTGGCGGGTGATGGAATTATAACAATTCTGCCAGGATGCTGTTTTGCACGATCAGCCCGGCGGGGGTCAGCGCGAGGGTGCGGCCGTCGAAGGACGCATAGCCGTTCTTGACGCAGTTTTTGACAAAGGCAAGCTGCGACGTGGAAAATTCCTTTCCGAAGCGGGCCTTGTACGCCGCCAGGTCCAGCCCCTTGCGCAGGCGCAATTGCAGGATCAGATAATCTTCTGCGCCGCAGCCGCCGTCCAGAACGGGAGCGGCGGTGTCGTGAAGAAAGGCTTCGGTGTCGGCGGGGTAATAGAACCGCCTGCCGCCCATGCAGGAGTGCGCCGCCGGGCCGAGGCCGAGGTAGTCCCCGCAGTCCCAATAGATGAGGTTGTGCTTCCCCTCATAGCCGGGCTTTGCAAAGTTGGAGATCTCGTACTGCTGGTAGCCGTGGTGTTCCAGCTGCTCGACGGCATAGAGATAAAAGTCCGCCGCTTCGTCCGGGGAGGGCAGCCCCTCCGGCGGATGCCGGCCAAACGCGGAGTCCGGCTCGATCTTGAGCAGATAGGCCGAGATGTGGGTGGCGCCGCCGCTCTCGATCAGTTCCAGCGTCTCGTCGAACTCCGCCTGCGTATAATGGGGCAGGGCCAGCATGATGTCGCCGCTGATGTTCTCGAAGCCTGCCCGCCGCGCGGCTGCGAATGCCGCCCGCGCCTGCCGGGCCGTGTGGGGGCGGCCCAGCGTTTTCAGCTGGCTGTCCCGTGCAGACTGGACGCCGAAGGAGATGCGGTTGATGCCGGCTTCCCGGAAGGCGCAGAGCGATGCCTCGGTGACCGTTTCCGGGTTGGCTTCCAGCGTGACCTCGGCACCGGGGAGGGGAGACGCTGCCGCGATCAGCCGGGCGGCATCCTCCGGGGCCAGCAGGCTGGGGGTGCCGCCGCCGAAATAGAGGGTGTCCGGGCGGAGCGGGGCATCCGGCGAAAAGCGGTGCAGCTCCCGCAGCAGGGCGTCCACGTATGCCGAGGGGACGCCCCGCTGGCCGGGTGCAGAATAGAAATCGCAGTACCTGCATTTGGAAAAACAGTAGGGAATGTGGAGATAAAGTCCAAGAGACACGAAATATCACAGCCTTTTTCATGAAACGTTCATTTCTATGCAGTATACTATATTTCGTAGACCGGGGCAAGGCTCCGGAACAAGATGGGAGGACCTTACCATGGATTACAGAAATTATGACCGCGGCTATGCGGAGCCTACGATGAGCGCATCGGACTATATGACCCGCACCTACCGCTGGATGGCCAGCGGGCTGCTCATCACCTTTGCAATGGCCTATATCACCGCGACAACTCCGCTGCTGTATCTGGTCGATTCGCTTTACCTTGTGCTCACCATCGCTGAGCTGGCCCTCGTGTTCGTGCTCAGCTCCCGTGTGCAGACCATGTCGGTGCAAGGGGCGAGGGCGACCTTCTTCGGGTACGCGCTGCTCAACGGCATGGTGCTCAGCTACTACTTCCTCGCCTTCTCGGTGGGGACGCTGATCTTAGCCTTTCTTTCCACGGCGCTGTACTTCGGCCTGATGGCCGTCTACGGCACCACCACCCATAAAGACCTGACCGGCTGGGGCCCCCGCCTGATGATGGCACTGGTGGCCATGCTCATCACCGGTTTTGTCGGGATGCTGTTCGGCTTCGGTTTTGGCGGCTCGGTGCTCTACTGCGGCATCGGCCTGGTGGTCTTCATGCTGCTGACCGCCTACGATACCCAGAAGCTGCAGCAGATGTACAGCTACTACGCTGCCGACGCCGAAATGGCGGAAAAAGCTTCCATCTACGGTGCGCTGACCCTGTATCTGGACTTCATCAACATCTTCCTGTATGTCGTCCGTCTGCTGGGCAACAACCGCCGCCGCAGCTGACGATCCTAAAAAATAAGGGATGTGCCCGGCGGGCACATCCCTTATTTTTTATAGGAACAACTGAATAAACCCTGCGCAGCCATCGCACACTACAATCAGAATTTGGACCGTACACAAACGATGATTGGAGTAACGAACCATGGAACAACTCAAAAGATTTCTGCGGGACAAGGGGTTTGCGCTGGCGCTGCTGGCCTGTCTGGTGGCCGCGGCTGCGGCGGGTGTCTGGGCCGTGCGCACCGTCCGGGACGAGCTGAAAGAGAACCTTGACGGCCTGAACGAGCCGGACAGCACTTCGACCCTGCCCGGCATCGACGAAGACCTGACGATCATCCCGGAGGAGGAATATCCCGAATGGCAGCAGCCTACTACGCCCGCCGCAAACAGTGTGGCCAATGTCCCCAAGGCCGACCCGGCCCCCAGAGCCGGGTCTTCGACGTCGTCTGCTGCCTCGTCTGGGCAGGCGTCTGGCTCTGGTTCGGTGCGCGAACCCTCCGCCTTGCAAGGCGCATCCTCGCCTGCCAGCAGTTCGGCAGCGCCTGCTTCCACGCAGCCCATCTTTGGCAGAGTGTTGAACGCCTACAGCGGCGATGAGCTGGTGTACAACAAGACGCTGGGCGACTGGCGCACCCACAACGGCATCGACTATGCAGCCCGCGAGGGCGAAGCAGTTCCTTCCCCGGTGGACGGCAGCGTGGTGCTCGCTGGTGCCGATGGCAGCTGGGGGCCGGTCGTGGCCGTGAAGGACAGCGCGGGCCGTGTCTGGCGGCTCTGCGGTGTGGCCAGCCCCAAGGTGAAAGAGGGCGACACCGTGTCGGCCGGGCAGGTGCTCGGCACCGTGGGCAGCGTGAGCTGCGAGTGCGCCGAGGAGAGCCACCTGCATCTGGAAGTGAAGCAGGGCGACAGCTATCTGGACCCCGCAGCGTGCAGGAACTGAATCAGCGGCCCGCCGGAGGGAAAAAGCCCCCGGCGGGCCTTTTTTGTGTGGGGATTTCCAGCAGTTTCGGGCCGGGAAGCGATTGCATTTGGAAGCCGATTCTGGTATGATACAATAGAACAAGTTTCGACAGAGCGTGAACACAGGAGGAAGCAGGATGGCAAAGGTGTTGATCGTGGGCGGCGGTGCGGCCGGGCTGATGGCGGCGGGTGCCGCTGTGCGGCAGGGGCACGAGGTGACGGTGCTGGAGCACATGGAAAAGCCCGGCCAGAAGATCCTCGTCACCGGCAAGGGCCGCTGCAACGTGACCAACGACTGCACAGCGGAGGAGTTTCTGCGCCATGTGCGGACCAATCCGCGCTTCCTGTTCTCCTCGCTGGGGGCGTTCCCGCCAGCCAGAACGATGGAGCTGTTTGAGGGGCTGGGCGTGGAACTGAAGGTCGAGCGGGGCCGCCGGGTGTTCCCGGTGTCAGACCGGGCCGAGGAGATCCGTCAGGCGCTGCTGCGCTACGCCGAGGAGGCCCGCATCGTCCGCGACGGGGCCCAAAAACTGCTGCTGGAGCCGCTGGCCCCGGTTGAGGAGGCTGCCCCTGCGGTGTCGGAGAACCCGCGCCACCCCAAAAAGAAAAAGCCCGGTGCGGCCTGCCGCTGCGTCGGGGTGCGGGGAACCTCCGGCAGGGAGTACCGCGCCGATGCCGTGCTGGTGGCCACGGGCGGCCTGAGCTACCCGACGACCGGCTCCACCGGCGACGGCTACAAACTGGCCGAGCAGGCCGGGCACACCATCGTGGAGCCGGTGCCCAGCCTGGTGAGTCTGGTCAGCCATGACCCGGACTGCAAGAAGATGATGGGGCTGGCCCTGAAAAATGTGACGCTGACCCTGTTTGAGGACGGCAAGGCCATCTTCGACGAGCAGGGCGAGATGCTGTTCACCCACTTCGGTATCAGCGGCCCGCTGACGCTGAGCGCATCCAGCCACCTCGGCGACATGAAAAAGCACCGCTACCATGCGGAGATCGACCTGAAGCCCGCCCTGAGCGAAGAGCAGCTCTACGACCGCATCACCCGCGATTTTGCCCTGTTGGCGAACCACGCGGCGCAGGGGGCGCTGGTCAAGCTGCTGCCGTCCAGTATGCAGCCGGTCATGGTGGCCCGCTGGGGCATCGACCCGGCCACCAGAGCCAACCAGATCACCCGCGAGCAGAAGCGGGAGCTGGTGCAGCTGTGCAAGCACTGGAAGGTGCCCATTGATGCCCGCGGCGACCTGGCCCATGCGGTCATCACGTCGGGCGGCGTGTCGGTGCGGGAGGTTGACCCCAAGACCATGCAGAGCAAGAAGGCGCTGGGCCTCTATTTTGCAGGCGAGGTGCTGGATGTGGATGCCTACACCGGCGGCTACAATTTGCAGATCGCGTTCTGCACAGCACAGAGCTTTGCAAATAATTTATAATTTAATTTATATGTAAGGAGACATACACATGATTTCTGTTGCGATCGATGGGCCTGCAGGTGCGGGCAAATCCACGCTGGCGCGCCGTCTGGCGGCTGAGCTGGGCTACATTTATGTGGATACTGGTGCGATGTTCCGCACCATCGGCCTGTATGCACTGCGCGCGGGCAAAGACCCCAAGGACAACGAGGCCGTCAACGCACTGCTGCCGGAGATCTCGCTGCGGCTGGATTCGGTGGACGGCGAACAGCACATCTACCTGAATGGGGAGGACGTCAGCCGGCTCATCCGCACCGATGAGGTGGGCATGGCGGCTTCGGCTGTGGGGGCCAACCCGGCAGTCCGCGCTTTCCTGCTGGATCAGCAGCGCGATATGACCCGGACTCAGAACGTTCTGATGGACGGCCGCGACATCGGCACGGTGGTGCTGCCCCATGCGACCGTGAAGATCTTCCTGACCGCCGCCCCGGAGGCCCGCGCCAGACGCCGCTGGAAGGAATATCAGGAGAAGGGCGTGGACATCTCCTTTGAAAAGGTGCTGGAAGATGTGAAGCAGCGCGATTGTCAGGACACCCACCGCGAGGCTGCCCCGCTGAAGCAGGCCGACGACGCCGTTCTGCTGGACACCTCTGAGCTCAACTTTGAGCAGAGCCTGGATGCCATGAAACAGATCATCGCATCCAAGGTCTGAGAGGAGCGCAATGGTACTCTATTATATTTTGCTCCCGCTGGCATGGATCGTGTTCCACATCGGGTTCCGGGTGGAGTGCATCGGCCGGGAGAATCTGAAGAAAGTCCGGACGAGCGGCTGCATCATCGCACCGAACCATGTTTCCGCCATCGACCCGGTGTTCGTGGTCATTACCCGGTTCTGGGGGCGGCGGATGGTGGTCTTTGCCAAGAAGGAACTGTTTGAGATCAACGTGCTGCTGACCTGGTTTTTCCGCTGGATGGGGGCGCTGTGTGTGCGCGGCACCCGCGAAGAGCTGGATGTGATCGACCAGACGGTGGAGGCCTGCCGGAACGGCGGCACACTGCTCATCTTCCCGGAGGGCACCCGCGAAAAAGAAGGAAAGCTCCTGCAGCCCAAGAGCGGCCTGTTCGTCATTGCGGCGCAGGCGGCGGTGGACGTGGTGCCGGTGCGCATCCTTTATGACACACCGGACGGCAGGATGAAGCTGTTCTGCAAGGTGAAGGTCGTCTACGGCGAGCCGATGCCCGCCGCACAGTTCGCCATGGAGAGCCGCCGCGACCTGAAGACCCTGCGGGCCAACAAGCAGGCGCTTCTGGACGCATGGGAAGATTTGGGCCGACCGTGAGGGAAGCCGATCAAGACAGGAGGATAACATGGAGATTCGTTTGGCGAAGACGGCGGGCTTCTGCTTCGGTGTGAACCGGGCGGTGGAGCTGACGTATAACCTGCTGGATGAGGGCCACAAGGTGGCAACGCTGGGGCCGCTCATCCACAACCCGCAGGCTGTGGCCGATATGGAGCGCCGGGGGGCGCTGGTGGCCGACACGGTGGATGACATCCCCGCCGGGTACGAAGTCATCATCCGCAGCCACGGTGTGCCCCGCAGCATCTACGACACGCTGGAGCAGCGCGCCCTGGTTTACCACGACGCGACCTGCCCCTTTGTGAAGAAGATCCAGAACATCGCCGCCAGGGCCGAGGCCGAGGGCGCGGTGCTGCTGGTGGCAGGCGACAAGACCCATCCGGAGGTGCAGGGCATCGTCGGACATACCGGGGGAGAGGTATTTGTGTTCAGTGATCTGGACGAGTTGAAGGCCTGGAAAGGCCCTTCGGACCCCTCAAAACCCATTTTTGCGGTTGCACAGACCACATTTCAGGTAACAAAATGGCAAGAAAGTTCGGAGTTTCTCAAAAAAGCCTATACAAACGCCCGAATTTTTGATAC
>ENA-OWPL01001785-OWPL01001785.1-human-gut-metagenome-genome-assembly--contig:-NODE-1785-length-11987-cov-2.725444_pt1 | contig 11987 bp, 7 predicted proteins | sample MGYA00248263_ERZ651844 | MGnify/ENA primary metagenome ERZ651844 (study PRJEB26924, sample SAMEA4378256) | human gut metagenome | biome: human gut; feature: human-associated habitat; material: faeces... | reverse complement strand
ATCAAGGAGCATATTCCGTTGTCTGTGACGACAACATTAATTTCATAGATCCGATCATCTACACTGATGCGTACGAAATCTTTCTCTTTGCTGAGTAGTTGGATTTGAGCGGTTCGTTTCCCAATAGTCATTTCCATAGTTCTCTCCTGTTTAAATCCCTAATACCCCTTTTCGTTTGCCAAATTCTCGCCAGCGGTTCGATGGATCAGCGGAAGTAGAGGATGTTGATGAACCTCCGCTCTTCTCTAAAAGATTCAGGTAATCGATATGTGCTGCAATTAGTGCCAGATTTTCCAACTCTTCTGCCTGCTCATCGCTGGGGTGATTGGTACAGCAGTAGTCGGCAATTGCCTCTCCGTTTTGTTCTAAAAATGCGGTGTTGTAGTCCCCGGTCACAAAATCCGGCATGTGTAGAATCGCATTCAGGTAGGCGATATTGGTTGTAACACCTGTAATTTTGTATTCGTCCAATGCTCTGCACATTCGTTCGATAGCATATTCACGTTTTACGGCATGGACAATCAATTTCGAAATCATCGGGTCGTACCAAATCGGAATTTCATAACCTTCGTAGATGTATCCGTCGATCCGAATCCCCAAACCATTGGGCTCGGTGAGCTGACAGACCACTCCAGGCGCCGGCATGAAGTTGTTTTCCGGATCTTCGGCACATACACGACATTCAATGGCATGACCACGCTGAACGATATCGGTCTGTTTGTACTGCAAAGGCTGTCCCGCAGCAATAAAAATTTGTTCCTTGACTAAATCGAGCCCAATGACCTCTTCGGTGACGGGGTGCTCCACTTGCAGTCGGGTGTTCATCTCCAGAAAATAGTAGTTCCCTTGTCGGTCCACCAAAAACTCGATCGTCCCTGCACCGACATAACCGACCGCTTTGGCTGCAGCGACAGCCGTTGCCCCCATGCGTTGCCGCAATTCGTCCGTCAAAAAGGGCGAAGGACTCTCTTCGATCACCTTTTGATGACGGCGTTGGATGGAGCACTCCCGATCGTACAGATGGATTATGTTACCCTGCTTATCTCCTAAGATCTGAAACTCGATGTGATGTGGCTCTTCGATGTATTTTTCGATATAGACCGTTGCATCGCCAAAAGAGGCTAATGCTTCGGAACGGGCCGTCTCGTAGGCACTGCGGACCTCTTCGAGTGTTCGGATCAGCCGCATGCCTTTGCCTCCACCGCCGGCAGCCGCTTTGAGAATCACCGGAAATCCGATCTGTTGGCACAAGCTTTCGGCATCGGCTGCAGAGTCCAGTTGTCGTTCAATGCCCGGGACAACCGGAACGCCAGCGGCAATCATCGCCTCACGAGCGGCAATCTTATCTCCCATCTGCTCGATGGTTTCGGCACGTGGGCCGATAAAGGCGATGCCTGCTGATTCACACATACGGGCCAAGTGTGAATTCTCGGAGAGAAAGCCGTATCCCGGATGAAGTGCATCTGCACCGCAAGCTCGTGCAACAGCTATGATCTTTTCTACATTTAAATAGCTTTCTTGAGATGAGGCAGCGCCAATATGGTAGGCTTCGTCCGCCAGCAGCACATGTTTGGCCATGCGGTCTGCATCGGAATAGAGAGCTACAGTGCCGATCCCCATCTCACGACAGGAGCGTATGATTCTGACGGCGATTTCGCCACGGTTGGCAATCACTACTTTCTTGAACATATGTGTGGATTTGGTTGAACATGATGGCGGTAGATCGGATTGGTTCCATACAGGTAAAACGAATCCTTGATGGTGTGCAAACATTCGCTGCACAGACATCCATCGTAGTTTTCCGCAATAAAAGCACGTTGAGCAGCATCCAATGAGATGCGCGTGCAATGACAATCCATAATGGATTCGTGCAGGCACGTAAAACGTCTCCTGCAACGAGGACATACTTTCTCCATCGCAACAAATACAATGAGCCAAGCGATCTGTCTTGGGGACAGAACAATTCGACTTCTGAAAAAATGATTAAATGTTTCGTCACTTTTACGCCTAACCCTCGAGGCGAAAAAATGGTACATGAACTGGCAGGTCTTCTGACTGACTCCCGTCCTGATGCCTTCCCGACCGAAAGGTCAGTGGCCATGCAGATGGTTTCAGGACGTTGATTGGAGCTTCACAGCAGCGGGACTGTCCGGGATTTGCACCCGATTCCCTTTTATTGTCTTTTCGTGAATGCGAAATGACAAACCAATTCTGCGATAAAGATAGGAAATTACTTAAGTTTTTTACAAACTTTTTTGTGGCTTTTTGCGTGGTTTGTTTTGCAATATTTTGGTTTTTAGATTGTTACTTGGAGGGTTGTTGTTTGATAGCCACAAAATTGTTCCGTGTGGTTAGTTGCTTGCTATCGAAAGGATTATAGCAGGACAGGAAGTAAAGTGGCGGAAATAGGCTGAATAAGGGAAAAATAGTAACATAAGCCAATAAGTGAGCAGGAGAGAGCAGGAGTGGTACGAGGTGGAAAAGAAAGACGGGGTGGTGTTGGCGAAGGCAGTGATAAAAGAAGAGAAGGGTAGGGTCGGTGGGGACTTAGTTTGTGAAGATTTGAGAACAGAGTAACGTGTAAGGCGATTCTTTATTGTTTACGGGATTACTGCACTGAGCAGGGGGAAAGGCCTACAAGTGTGGACGTAGTATCTGCACGGTAAAAGTGCGACTATGAGGAAGTAGGAGACAAGGAAACCCGGGGGGCATGATGTCGGTTCGGATAGTTGTAGGGAGCGGAAGTGCAGTGGATAATTCGAAAGATTGCAGGCGCTTTTTCACTGCAACGAAGTAACAGTCCATGACGGCCGGATTACCGATCGGGTATCCCTTCTGATCGTTAGGGGCGAGCCGGTTTGTTGTAGCATGTTGGATATTCTGATCGCGATTATTTATTATAAAGGATTGTGTCCTTCCTTGCCGCTCTATCCGATAATAAAAATAGCAGGACGCTTATGGATGTCGGGCTTGGGTTGTTTGCGCCATTCGTCGATCGTTCGGGTACGAATCAGTTGATCGGGTTGCAGCAGGTCAGCAGCCACGGTCAGGCGAGTCTGCGAACGACAAGTAGCCAGAAAATCATCGAACAACTTCAGGTTGCGATAAGGCGCTTCAATAAAAATTTGCGATTGGTGTTCGCTTTGAGCCCGGCTTTCGAAATGGCGGATGGCTTTGTTGCGGTCGGGCTGTTTGATCGGTAGATATCCATTGAAGGCGAACGACTGCCCGTTGAGTCCTGAAGCCATCAGTGCCAGCAGAATGGAAGAGGGTCCTACCAGCGGAATAACCTCAATACCATGCCGATGTGCTAATGCTACTGCATCGGCTCCGGGATCGGCTACTCCCGGTAATCCTGCTTCGGAGAAAAGCCCTGCATCGACACCCTGCAACAACGGTGCGAAAAGTGCGGAAACTTCCTGTGGCGTTGTGTGCTCATTCAGTTCGGCAAACCTCAGTGTGTCGATCGGACGTTGAATTCCGGCTTTGCTTAAGAACCGGCGTGCCGAACGAATATCTTCGACAATAAAATATTCGAGAGCGTCGATGACTGCCCGATTGCTGGCCGGAAGTACATCCCATACGGGACGATCCCCGATCGGAGTAGGTATCAGATATAGTTTGCCGTGTTTCATAAAGATTGGTGGCGGTATGAGGTAATTCAGTAAAAAAACAGGCAAATCGAAATGCCTTGCTTTTTTTATACAGAAGTGTTGATCCTTGTTTCCCTATGCACGATAGCTATTCGTGCGTAACAACAAAGTTGTCAATAATATTTATTCTTTGGTATATATTCGTTTGACGCGGGTCGAAATGCTGGTCATGATCTCGTAAGGGATGGTGCCCAATACGTTTGCCATGTCAGTGACCGTATTGCCCGGCTCGGAGCCGAAAATCGTAACAGGGTCACCCTCTTGGGCCTCAATACCGGTAATGTCCAACATACAGGTATCCATGCAGATGTTGCCGATAATCGGTGCAGGCTTGCCGTTGACCAGCATGCTCCATGCACCACGGCTCAGATGACGATCCAATCCGTCGGCATATCCGATTGGTACGGTTGCAGTACGGGTCGGGTGGGTGATTTTGCCCCAACGTCCGTAGCCTACGGTTTCTCCCGGTTGCAGCTCTTTGATCTGTACAATGCGGCTGAGCAGTGTGCTGACCGGCAACAGCTGCTCTTGGTGCGTAAAACCAACCCCATACAAGCCGATGCCCAAACGAACCATATCGAATTGTGCATCCGGGAAACGCTCAATACCGGCCGTGTTGCAGAGATGGCGGATGATATGCTCGTTGGGAAAGGCAGTAATCAACCGATCGCTCATGGCTGTGTAACGGGCGATTTGTGAGCGGGTAAACTCATCATGCTGTTGTTCGTCACTGCCGGCCAGATGTGTGAAGATGGTGCGTATATATAGGGTTTGCTGATTGCGAAGTGCGGCAATAACGCCGTCGATGTCCGGCTCCATAAAGCCCAAACGGTGCATGCCGGTATCCAACTTGATGTGGATCGGGTAGCGGGTCTCGCCGTGGCGTTGAGCCGCCTGGGCAAAGGCTTCCAAAGATGAGAAACTGTATATTTCCGGCTCCAGATGGTAATCGATCATCACTTCGAAGCTGTCGGCGTCGGCATTCAGTACAACGATAGGCATGGTGATTCCCGCTTCACGCAGCGTCACCCCCTCATCGGCAAAGGCAACGGCCAAAAAGCTGACACCCTGATGTTGCAGCATGCTGGCCACTTCGTAGGTACCGGTACCGTATCCGGAGGCTTTGTCCATGATCATGATGCGGACGTTGGGCCGTAACAGTGAACGGTAGTAGTTCAGGTTGTGGATCATGTTGTCGAGATTTACCTCCAGCACTGTGGTGTGGGTACGCTGCTCAAGAGCATGGCTGATCTTTTCAAATCCGAAAGCCCGGCTACCCTTTAGCAGAATGCTTTTGTTGACAAAAAAGACCCGATTGTATCCATGAAGGAAGGCCTCCGTATTGCGAAAGAAGTGTTTGTCGCAATCGAAAAGTCCTGCATGGCGCGAAATCTCCTCTCCGATACCGATGAGGGTGTTGATCCCTTTGGTATGCAGCAGAGCGGCCACCTGCTCGTACAGCTTTTCGGCCGGCAGGCCGCTTTGGCGAATATCGGAAAGAATCAGCACTTTGGGCTGTCCACCGGCCACTGAAGCCAAATAGTCCAATGATACGGCCAGAGAGTTGATATCTGAATTATAGCTGTCGTTGATCAATTTGCAGCCGTTGATACCCTCTTTAAGCTCCATACGCATCGCAACGCTTTGCAGCGAGGGAAGGGTTGCCAAGATTGACTTCAGATTGTATCCCAAGATGTCATATAGGGCAATAGCCTTGGCTGCATTTTCCAGCGAAGCCTGATCCCGATAGGGCAGTGTGCTCAAATCGTAATGGTTGGGATCGACGGCGCAGAGTTTGTGATCTGCGTAAGTGCAGGCGATCTGGTCTGTGACCCATTGATCGCCAGCGTTGTAGAGAATGGTGCGGGCGTGGCGGAACAGGATCAGCTTTTCTGAGAGTTTCTGTTCCAGGCTGGTAAAGTGCTCCTGATGGGCATCACCCAGGTTGGTAAAGATACCGATATCGGGGCGAATCATGGCTTCGAGACGCTCCATTTCGCCCGGCTCCGAGATGCCGGCTTCGATAATAGCTAACTGTTCGTCCCCCTCAATCATCAACAGCGAGAGGGCAACCCCGATCTGTGAATTGTAACTGCGAGGGCTGCGAAACAGTTTGATACCGGGAGGACAGAGTTGGGCAATCCACTCTTTGGTGACGGTTTTGCCGTTGCTGCCGGTGATGGCCACTAAGGTGCCTTTGAAACGGTCACGATGGCTGCTGGCCAGTTTTTGCAGTGCCTGGATGGAGTTGTCGCAGCGGACAAACCCGGCTTCAGGATAGCGGGAGGTATCGATCTCCGAATCGATCAGAAAGGCCCGAACTCCCTCCTGGTAAAGGGTGGGGATATAATCGTGCCCATTGTGGTTGTTGCCACGAATGGCGACAAAAAGGGTTGCTGTGGGGTCGAATGGATTTCGACTATCGGTTATGATACGTTCGATTCGAGAGTTGCGGCCTGTCAAAATGCCGCCGGTGATCGATGCGATCTCCTCTAAACTGTAAGTCATCTCTTTGTATGTCTCTTTGAACGCTACAAAGTAAATGATTTTTTGGTCGTGTCATTCTTCCTTAGGTCTCTTTTTTGTAGCATGCATGTTTACAAGAGAGTAGGTCTATAAGAGAATGGTATAAATTTCAGATTGAAGATCTGACAAATAAAAATGACGTTCGGATGCTGGGTCGGGAGACAAGTGTGGCTACTGATGGTCGGATGGCCGATCGGAGAATGCATAATTTCTCAGGATTCGAGCTGGATATGCACTGTAATTCGGTGTATGGATAGTTGGTCGTTATGCACCTTATGTTCCTTGCAACAGATATTGGCCGTGCCCGAACAATTTATTAATTATGGTCTCACCCTGTTTTTGTATGACGAAAATACGATCCCGGTTGCATCGGTACCGATCTCACTGACCTCTGTTTAGCCGATTCCGATTCAACCGGAAAATATGGTGTCAATACCGATCTAACGAGAATTGGTGCGTTAATGGCAATTTATCAATGTAATCACAACTACCCATTAAAGGTCGAGCTTGACCACTGTGATACCGGCTCCGCCGGACTCTTCGTGTTCATCTTTGACGCTCGAAACCAGATCAACCGTACGCAGATATTTGCGAATCTCCTCCTTGAGAGCTCCGGTGCCTTTGCCGTGAAGGATGCGTACTTCGTTGAATCCAAGCATGATGGCGTCGTCAATGAACTCTTGGGTTGCATCCAAGGCTTCAGAAACACGCATTCCCCGTACATCGATCTGCTGGCTGAAATTGATTCGCCGCTGGGCCGTGTCAAATGCCGCTGCTGGAACTCCAACCGGTTTCAAAGTGCGAGTAACCTTTTTGTACTCCGAATTGGAGATCGCCTCTAACCGTTTCAGATCGATCGTCGTGCGGATCTGCCCAAATCCGACAATGGCCTTTTTGCCGCTCAACTCCAAAACTTCACCGACAGCATCCTGTCCCTGAATTCGAACTTTGACGCCTGGTTCAATTGTCTTAGGTTTGATCTGATCCACTTTCGATTCGGTCTGTTGGGGTTGTGTGCCTTTGGCTTTACGCTCGGCACGACACTGCTCCCGGGCGCGAAGCTGCTCGATCTTGCGATCGATCGCTGCGTCATCCACCGTGGTTTGCTCCAACGACTCCTTATACTCTTCAATCTTACGGCGGACAAAACGGGTCTTCTCCTTATCCGCCTGCGATTCGCGAATCACCCGAATCGTGTTTTCAATCTGACGATTGGCCTCCGAAGTGATCTGTTGGGCCTGAGCTTTGGCCTCCTTCAACAGACGGTTGCGTTCCGCCTTGATCGTCTCCAGTTCTGATTTGTATTTCTCGGCCAGCTCATCGACACGCTTTTCGGTCTGATGGATCTTGTCGCGTTTCTGCTCCCAATACCGACGATCACGGGCAATTTCACGCAGTTGACGCTCCAGATTGATGTGATCCGTACCCGCCTTCTCCGAAGCGGAGCGGATAATCTCTTCCGGCAGACCGATTTTGCGAGCAATCTCGATGGCAAACGAACTACCCGGCTTGCCGGTCTCCAACCGAAAGAGCGGACGAATATTTTGTACGTCAAAGGTCATGGCCCCGTTTAGAATCCCTTTGGCGTTGCTTGCATAGTATTTGATGTTGGAGTAGTGTGTTGTAATGATCCCGAAACAGCCTTTAGCTTCGAGCTGTTCTAGGACGGCTTCGGCAATGGCCCCTCCGATAATCGGTTCGGTACCGGTTCCGAATTCGTCGATCAGGATCAACGAACGGTCGTTGGCATGGCGCAGGATATTCTTCATGTTGAGCAGATGCGAGCTGTACGTACTCAGATCGTTGTCGATCGATTGCTCATCCCCGATATCAATAAAAATGCTTTGGAAAATTCCCATCTCTGAGTTCTCCGAAGCCGAAATAAGCAAACCACACTGCAACATGTATTGCAGGAGTCCGATGGTTTTCAGGCAGACCGACTTTCCTCCGGCATTCGGACCGGAGATGACCAAAATGTGTTTTTCACGGGTTAAGGTCAGATCCAGTGGAACAACGCTTTTGTTCTCTTTGCGGAGAGTTTGGGCCAAAAGGGTATGGCGGGCATTTTTCAACAAGATGGAGCTCTGCTCTTCAATGATTGGCATTGTGCAGTCGTTGTCGAGTGCAAAGCGGGCCTTGGCCCGGATCAGATCCATGGTCGTCAGGTACTCTCCGGAGTGGGCAATGCCGGGCAGTTCGGGGCGCAACATGTCCGTAAAACGGACCAGTACCCGAATCACTTCACGCCGCTCCTCATACTCCAACTCTTTGAGTTCGTTATTGATCTCAACCACCTCGACCGGCTCAATATAGACCGTTTTGCCGGTGGCCGATTCGTCATGGACAAATCCTTTGATCTTGCGTTTGTTGGCAGCGTTGACCGGGATGACGGCCCTTCCTTCACGAATCGAGATCGAGGCGTCAGCATCGACCAATCCTGAGGCCTGAGCCTGCGACATGATCTGTTGCAGACGGCGGGAAATTTGGCCTTCACGTTCATGGATGGCCCGGCGGACTGCATATAATTCAGGGGAGGCGCTATCTTTGACTTTGCCGAAACGGTCGATGATCGAATCGATATGGTTAATGATGTCGGGAAAACCCTCCACGTCCCGACACAACTCCTTCAAACGGGGATATTTGGCTCCGCTTTCGCTGTCGAAAAAACGGACCAGTTCGTATGCAGCGGTCAAACCCTTGCGCAGAGTCAAAATTTCGGAGGTTTCGAGAAAGGTTCCGGTTACTTCGGCCTTTTTCAGAAACGGTGCAGTATCAACGTAGTTGTTTTCCGGAAAGTCGCTTTCGAGCATCAGGATAGTCCGCATTTCGAATGTCTCTTCGAGCAGGCGGACAATTTCATCGCGTGAGGTGCTGAAATGAAGCTCGGCGAGTTTGGCGCGAGCCCCGTCCGTAATACACAGTGCTGAAATCTGATTGCGGATACGGTCGAAACCTATTTTGGATTCAAAATTTTCGGGGTAGATCATCTCCTTTTATATAAGTAAAGCGCGCTTCGGAGGTGCCGTGCGCGCCGGATCGGTGTGGAACAATCCGCACTATTCGCGGTTGCGTCCTCCTCCGAATACCGATATATTGATGTAACGTTTGGGGTTAGCCTTGATGTCGTGGAGCAGGGCTGAGAGGTTGGCCGAGGCATCCACCAATGAGTCGTACAGCGCTTGATCGTTAACAAACTTGCCGATCGTTCCCTCGCCGCTGTTGACCTTGTTCAGCGTTGCATTGAGCTGGTCGAGAGTCTGGGTCATTTCGGCAATGGCGGTCGGGAATTTCGATTGGCTCAACGAGTCGGAGAAGCGATCAACGTTAGTCAGAATATTGTCGATTTGTCCCTCTTTATCCTTCAGCATTTGAGACAGAGAGTTGAGATTGGCAATGATGTTGCGCAACGAGCCTTTCTCTTCGGTCATCACCTCGTTGAGATTGCCGGTGATGGAGGCCATGTTGTTGACTGTGGTGTTAAGACCAGCACGATTATCTGCCAAAATTGCATTGAGGTTATCGAGCGTAACGGTCAGACGTGAAATGACATCATTGGCCCGTTGTTTGATAAACTCGAATTCGCTGCCGGCTGTCTCCAAAAAATCTTTGTTGATCTCAGAGTAGAGCGTATCGCCCGGCTGCAACATCTCTGGTGAAGAGCCCAATACGATCTCAATGGCCTTTCCGCCCATGATGCCGTCGCTGTAAATCAATGCTTTTGAATCTTTCGGGATAGGGTATTTCGATTTTACCGCGAAGGTTACCACAACATTCTGTGATTTCGATGGATCATAGCTCATACTGCTGACCGTACCGACCTTGAATCCTTTGATAACAATGGACGCAGAGGGCTGCAAACCATTCACCTGATCATAGACGGCGTAATACTCGTTATCTGAGGCGAAAAGATCTTTGCTTTTCAGGAAGTTGATTCCCCAGTACAGGAGAGCGAGCATGGCTACTCCAAAAAAGCCTATTTTGAATTCGCGGCTGAATTTCAGTTTTTTCATCTGTGTAGTCTCTTGTCGTTAGTACGCTGTTGAAGTCGAATCGTGTTGCTTCAACAATTTGAGCGACTTTGTGTTGTCCGTTTTCGATGTGTCGCGCATCGCCGGTTAGGATATCAATCTTTCGTTTTGTGTCGTTCAATCAGATTGACATCATCACCCTGGTTACTCCATTTTACGTGCTTCGGAAACCGTGATGCGTTTTCCGTTGCAGAAAGGCACCATAAAGGCATCTTTGAACTGAGCCCGGACCTTCCTCTGCAAAGATAACGCTTCTTGGTAAGTTGGCACGCATCCGACATAATATTTATATACTCCGCCAACAATCATTTCGGTAACTTCGCCCCGGTAGGGCCCGAAACGTGATGAGTTTTTAGGTACTTTACGATCCGAAGTCATCACTTGAATTCGGTATTCAACTTTGCCTTTGGACGTATTGGCTGATGTATTCTTGCTGTCTTGGGAACGTGAGACCGATGAGTTGTCGTTACCTGCAGGGTCATCGTTACGATCCATCTCCCGATCTTCGGCAGCAGAGAGATTGTTCAGCGTTTGCCAGGAGGTTTGCCCCTCTGATTTGGCTTTGTATTCACTGAAAGCGTTGAACAAAGAGCGCGCCAATTTTTCTTGTCCGCTGCGGGTAATGAGCATTTGGCGATCTGCCGTATTGGAAATGAACCCCAGCTCAGTCAGGATACTGGGCATAGCTGCGTTCCAAAGGACAAGAAATCCAGCCTGTTTAACGCCCCGATTTCCCATCGTCGTGTGTTTTACATACTGCTTCTGAATCATATTTGCCAAAGTCAGACTTTGGCTTTGATACGAATATTGCATCAAAGAAAAGATGATGAATGATTCCGAAGAGCCCGGAACATAACCCTGGTATTTGGCTGAGTAATCATCCTCGAGGGTGATGACGTCGTTCTCCTTCATGGCAATGTCGAGGTTCTTGCCCGCTTTGTCCACACCCATTACAAAAGTTTCGGTTCCAGCAGCTGCTGAACTTTGGGCGGCATTGACATGAATGGAAAAAAACAGATCGGCACCGGCTTTGTTGGCAATGTTACCTCGATCGTACAATGGAATAAACACATCGGTCTTGCGGGTGTAGATCACCTCCACATCGGGGAAGTTCTCTTTGATCAGTTCTCCGAGTCGAAGGCCGACTTGCAACACAATATCTTTCTCTTTGTATTGTTTATATGAACATCCGGGGTCTTTGCCTCCATGTCCGGGATCGATGACGATTTTGCGAATGCCGACGCGGGTTGCCGTCTGTGCGAATGATAGATTGGAATACAACAAGGTGCCCAAAAAAAGAAGCGGAAGCACCCAAAGACGGCGTTTTGTTACTTTCATTGCGTCGAACGTTAGGGAACTCTGTTTTTTTTTACCTATTTTTGCCCTGGAAAAGTGATTACTCCCCGCGGGTCAGTGCAAAATTAAATATTTGTAGGGAATTGCGCATAAAAAAAACGAAATATATCATTTCCGCTTTTTTGGTCATGGCGATGGTTTCGCAGACCGTATTCAACTAACCAGATTATACCAATTGTATTCGCCCGTGTCAATACGGCGCGGGCGCTCAGCGGCCGTCGATTTCCTCCTTGCGGCGCTTGCCGCCAAGTAATCCTGGAGACGGAAAAACGATACGGTCAACCTATCCGTATCTTGCTTTACGGTAAAGAGTGTATTTACGAAATTAAAAGTATAGGCGATTTATTGCCACTATCATTTGACGCATCAGCAATGGAGGATTAATTATGTTACAACAATATCACACGAAACTAAAAGGAACACT
>ENA-OWPL01001782-OWPL01001782.1-human-gut-metagenome-genome-assembly--contig:-NODE-1782-length-12008-cov-2.237012_pt1 | contig 12008 bp, 10 predicted proteins | sample MGYA00248263_ERZ651844 | MGnify/ENA primary metagenome ERZ651844 (study PRJEB26924, sample SAMEA4378256) | human gut metagenome | biome: human gut; feature: human-associated habitat; material: faeces... | reverse complement strand
AATGATTTTTCCATGTATTGGATAAGTGCATTGTCATCATTGCTTTGGAAGATGCCGCCTTCGTCTTGCAGGGCTGCCTCAAACTCTTCCTGAGCTTTTTGAGGAGCGACATTGGAGATACGCATGGCAAATCTCATTCTCAATGAATTGGCAAACTTAATCCACGAAGTATATTTACCATCCATCAATATATCAAAACGGGAGAACTCAGCAGCTTCCGGATTCGACTCAACATAATCGGTAAGAACTGTCACAGCCGTATCTAACTCACAAAAGAATTCTTTGTATACAGCTTCCTGTGTATCGGGAGCATATTCTGCATCAGGATCGGCAAAGTGTGTATACACAATAGAACCATAATAATCCGTAACGCGATGCATCACTTCAACTTTCAGAATCTTTGTTATTCCGAAAAAGCCGGAATGCTTGTCACGAGTTGCATTTTCCGACTGGTATATCTGCGGAAAAATATACGAATAAGTATGTCCCCACATAGCACTATTCCAACCATCCTGCAAATTATAGTCCGAATTATGACTTCCTCCATTCAGCGGTTTACCATCATGCATATATCCACTGAACATATCGGCATTCAGATTCTGTGTCAACTGAAAAGGCCAGTTCTTACCTTTTCCATAATCATAATTAAAGTAAATACCTTGCTGGATAATGCCTAAACGAATACCATGTTCATTGTAATCAATCTGCAAATCTTCATCCGTTACTCCGGACAAATCCGTATTGATGTCTTTAAAGTCACCTGTACACGAAGCTAATAATAGCAGTCCCCCGAATATCCAACTATATCTTTTCATTCCACTTTTCTCCTCATCCATTAAAATTCACACTTCAATGAAAAGCCCCAACTACGCGTCGTAGGCATTCCATACACATCAATACCTTGATTGTCATTGCCGGTAGACAATACCAAATCAGGATCAAAAGGAGCCTTCTTATAAAAGAAGAACAAATTACGGGCTATAAATGACAGTTGTACTTTCTTCAAAACCTTAGATTTCTCCATCCAGGAGGCAGGTAACTGATATGACAACGAAAGTTCTCTCAACCGGATATTTGTAGCGTCATACATATAGTATTCCGTTGTTCCCGCACGTCCACCAACTATCTTATAAAATCCCTTTACATTATCTATCCGATGTCCTTCGAGCATTACATAGCCTTCATCGCGAGCTTGCGCTGTAACTTCCGATACACCATACAAGTCCATATCTGCCTGCGTTTGTGAAAGTACTTTCCCTCCATAACGGCAATCTACCAGGAAATAAAGCGAGATGTCTTTATAAGAAAGTGTATGATTCCATCCCATCTGGAACTTCGGATTAGAGTTACCTACCTTTACCGTGTTCCCATCACCTTCTATTTTAGGTAATCCGGCATTACTTCCTTCCGTCTCATACACAATATTACCTGAAGCATCCCGAACAAAAGCTTTTCCATAAATATCACCGATAGAACCACCTTTCACCAACTTCATGGCATAACTGGAAGAGAAGCTGGTAGGTCCATAAACAAACTCTTTCAATTCTTCATGCAAAGCGACAATCTTATTCTTATTAGTTGCAAAATTAAGAGTGGTACTCCACATGAAATCTTTCGTCAACACTGGTGTTGCATCCAATGCTATTTCCCAGCCACGGTTCAGAATATTACCAGCATTGACATACCGATAAGCATACTTATCACCCGCCAATGTAGGTAATTTAAAGAATTGGTTACGAGTATTCGTTTTATAAAAAGTAAGATTAAAACCAATGCGACTATTCAAAAAACGCGCCTCAGCACCAGCCTCCCACGAATAATTCATTTCCGGTTCCATCTCTTTAAAAGGAGCTGCATCATTTGCCAAATACTCACCACCGGCAGTTATATGAGACAGAGGATATGTCATGAATGGAGGAATATCATTGCCTACCATACTATAAGCTCCACGTACCTTAGCGTATGACACCCATTCCGGCAATGTAAACAAGCGACTCAAGATCAGCGATGTTCCGATAGAAGGATAAAGATATCCCCGTTTCTCATGTTTGGTATGTGAAAGAGTGGATGCCCAGTCATTACGGGCAGTCAAATCAATATAAGCGCTTTCTTTGTATCCCACCTGGACAGTGGCAAACAAGGATTGTAGCTGGCGACGGGCATCTATCTTCTGATCAAGGGCAGCCGAACCATTCATTATGATATTTGCCAGATTGAAAACATTGGCATAATATAATGAAGCAGTCTTAGAGTCATAACGAGTAGAATTGGTGGTTTTGTCATTGAGACTCGTACCCAGCGCGCCGTTCACAGAGAAGTCACCCCATTGCTTCTTCATCATAAGCATCAGATCACCATAAAACTGGATATCCTGATAGTCCATTTCTATGTAACGTCCGTTCGTACCTGCTAAAGCCGGAGCTGTGGAAGCATAGAATTTCTGACGAAGTTTGTCATTAATACAATCAACATTACCACGAGTCTGTACTGTCAACCAATCATTTACTTTGAAACTTGCCGATAAGGATACTATAGCATGCAAGCGTACTTCTTTACTTTGTATACGATTCACAATCCAATAAGGATTTTGTTCAAAGTCATCATAAGAAGTATGCCAGTTTTGTATATTCAAATTTCTACTCTCATCATATACTTCGAAATTATCCTTGTAATAGGTCAGATCCTCTCCACGAGGAAAGCGATAAAGACCGACTAACGGATTCATATAAAATCCGCCCACCGTCGGTTTATTCTTAGTAACTTGCCGCATCAGGTTTACACTACCATCTAACCTCAGACGATCGTTAAACAAAGTAGAAGTTTCTCTGAAAGTAAGATTATGTTTCGACAAACGGTTTTTATCAATAATTCCTTTACCGGTAGTATTGGCATACGAGAAGTAGTTTTGCAATTTTTCGTTACCATGACTCAAGGATACAGAAGTAATAGAAGCCATTCCCGTAGAAAAGAAATCTTTCAGATTATCATTTTTTGGCAAATTTTGTCGCTCACCCCAACTATCTATAATTTCACTGACTCCATAACGGTTTTGCATCTCAGGCAAAGAAACAGCTTTATCAAACATAAGACTGGTAGAGAATGAAATACTACGCTGTCCCTGTGATTTACCTTTCTTGGTTGTAATCAAAATCACACCATTACCTGCCTGGCTTCCATAGAGTGCAGCAGCAGGAGCGCCCTTCAGGATACTTATACTTTCAATATCTTCTGAATTTAAATTTGAAATGCCATCACCACCATCGCGATTTCCTGCATTAGCTGTCCCTCCTATGGCACTGAAAGCTTGTTCCGAACTTGAATTCAGCATAGGAACACCGTCAATTACATAAAGAGGTTGATTTTCACCAGCCACCGAACGGATTCCACGAATACTTACCTTCGCAGAAGCCCCCAAACCTGATGAGACCTGATTTATTTGTACACCCGCAGCTTTACCTGTCAACGATGTTATCAAATTCGGCATTTTAACCCTCGTCAGTTCTTCATTCTTTATCTGACTCATGGCATAAGAAAGAGAGTGTTCTTTCTTCTCAATACCCAATGCAGTCACAACTATTTTATCCAGTTCCACAGCATCCTCTACCATTGTTATATTCAGGAAAGTCTTTCCACCCACACTTATCTCCTGCGTTTTATATCCCATAAAAGAAAATCGCAACATAGCATTGTCTGCAACAGTCAATTTAAACTTCCCCTCCATATCAGTAACCGTACCGTTTGAAGTACCTATTTCTAACACTGTAGCACCCGCCAAGGGCACACCATCCTCACCTACAACGCATCCTGTAAGAGTTTTCTGTGCCAAGATTACCATCAAACGACTTTCTACGTCGTTTGCAACAAAAGCATAACAAGAACTACTGTATAAGAAAAAATAACTAAAAAATAAAAAACAGATATAACTATAGATAGTAAGTTTCATAATTTGCAATAAAGAAATAACAATCTGCAAATGTAACCAATTTCTTTTTCAATTAAAACCTGTTATATAACATATAAGTAATATCTATCAGTGAAAAAAGAACAATAATATTTGTTTTTCGAGGATTTGTATGTATATTAGGGGCATGGATACTAATGCGGACATATTTAAAATAGAAACAAACCATGTGGTCCCCTCACGTGGCAAAGTGTTGATATCTGAGCCTTTTCTCTATGATGAGATGTTTGGACGTTCCGTTATTTTGTTGGTAGACCACTCTACAGATGGTACAATGGGGTTGGTACTCAATAAACCACTTCCTTTAAGCCTAAATGATGTATTGAAAGAATTTAAGGATATAAGCAATATACCGATCTATAAAGGTGGCCCATTAAGCACCGACACATTGTTTTATCTTCACACTCTGAAAGATGTGGAAGATTCGTTGCAAATAGGAAAAGGAGTTTATCTGAATGGAGACTTCGATGCCATTCGCCGTTATATTTTGCAAGGTAATGATATCGACGGAAAGATACGTTTCTTCCTGGGCTATTCCGGTTGGGAACATGATCAATTATGCCAGGAAATAGAAGAAAATACCTGGCTGATAGGATCAACAAGCATCGCCTCCCTTATGAATGAAAAAGGAAGTGCAGAGTTATGGAAAAATGTATTGGGACAGCTGGGAGGCAAGTATGAAATATGGTCACGCTTTCCACAAATTCCTACACTAAATTAATCATGCCGGATACGCTGCAATAATGCAACATCTTTGAAACATCCCTCGATACATAGCCAGTCTTTTAATAATCCGCAAGAAACAAAGCCACATGAAGTAAACAGGCGCATACTTGCTTCATTATCTGTAGCGATGTGAACGAATAGTTGTCGCATACGCAGAAAATCAAAAGCATATTCGCAAAGCAATGTTAATGCATCCTTTGCATAGCCTGCTCCGCGAAACTCTTTCCTGATCACGATACCCACTTCTCCACGCGCGTGCATAGGAGAAAAGTCTGTTATATCAACCGTGCCAATTGTCAGACCGTCTTCAAGACGCACAATCATCATACGCAGTTGTTTATCAGCAAACATATCACATTGTGAGTTCTCCATGTATTGCTTCATAACATAGCGCGAATAGGGTACTGTAAAGTTGCTGATATCCCACTGTTGAGGATCATTTTCCATCTCACAAATAAGTTCCAGATCTTCTGGCTCCATAGCACGAAGACGAATACGGTCATTTATAAAATAGGTATGTTTCATTCAGATGTAACATTTATCAGGAGTCACCAATACGCGACTCTCCGGGTTATAAATACCAAGGCTCAATCCCATTTTGTGATGATGGGACAGCAAGCGAATAATAGCTGAAAAAGAAAAGGCACGGCAATCATATACTACATGTGTGAAACCTTTCAGTGAAATGAATGGACTTCCATGGCCATCTACAGCAGACATTTCATTGGATACAACAAAGTGATGCTTTCCACTTAATCCATTACGCTTTAAAAGTACGCGCAAGCTATGAATGGTTGCTTCTTCACCAAATACGAGAAAACGAGGAAAACGTTCTCCTCTCTGAAAAGAGGTTTTCATCTCTTTTACCGGAAAACTAAACAAACGCTGAACAAAAAGCACAAACAAGCGAACGCACATCTGTAGATGAATACCTGCACGCACCAGCCAACGCCCTATAACACCATAACGTTCTCCATGTTTACAAAAGAAAATATCCATTGCCTCACAAAATACACGCACATGCCGATAAGTATCCTTCGATGTACTTTCTCCCTTATAATGCAATATCGGATAAGGCAAATAATAATTTTGATATCCTGCTTCTTCTATCCGACAAGACAGGTCAATATCCTCACCATACATGAAGAAATTTTCATCCAGTAATCCGGTTTTATCTAATGCTGAACGACGAAGCAACATAAATGCACCCGCCAGCACTTCCACCTGATGAACGCCATCCATATCCAAAGCAGTACAATAATAACCACCCAAACTTTTAGAGTGCGGAAACAATCGTCCCAAACCGGACAATTTACCAAAAGTTGCCGCCAAAGTAGGATATCCACGTTTAGATTCCCTCAAAAAGCGTCCGTCATGCGTTATCATTTTCACACCGGCAGCCCCGGCTTCAGGATGAGCATCCATAAAAAGTATTACCTCTTCCAATGTCTGTTCCGACAATACAGTGTCAGGATTCAGCAGTAGCACATACTCCCCTTTCGACTCACGAATTGCTTGGTTATTGGCACAGGCAAAGCCCAGATTTTCTCTATTATAGATATAGGTAATATTCGGAAAGCGCTCAGTGATATATGCTTCAGAATCGTCCATAGAGGCATTATCCACTACCAGGATCTCAACTGAAAGATTGTCAATAGCCCTGTATAAGGAACAAAGACACTGCTCCAGGTAATACTTAACATTATAATTGACTATGACAACGGAAAGTTTCATGCTTCCTCCTCTTTATTAATATGCAATTCCTTACGCAAGCGTCCCTCACCGGGCAAACAAAACAATGAAGCCGTTAGAGCAATAAAAGCACAAAGAATTCCTTTATTACTCAACATGAGATAATAAACAGCAAAACCCGCCAACACCGGTAACATTAAAAGTATAATGCGAATTTTACTCCAGAAAGAATACAAATGTAAGGCTTCGGGCAAACTAACCTTGTCGATCTTGCGCGTAAGCACCCATGCAAATAATTTTAAGGACACAGGCACACAGATAGCTGCCAGCAAAATAACCAAAGTTTCAGCAAAATAAGTAGCACGTACATCAGCAGCGTACATGCCTACCCATTCCCCACCAGTTTCACCTACTATTATTAACAGAACCGGCAGCAACCAAAAGCTGATAAATATAACTTTTAAACGAGCTGCCACGTGTTTTATTTGATTTTCCATGTGCTAATAACTTAATAACTAATAATTCAATTTGTTCCGGAAAAAGGAGTTCGATTCACAATACTACGTCCCAATGTCACCTCATCAGCATATTCCAGTTCATCACCAACAGAAATACCACGGGCTATGACACTCAACTTCACACCCAGTTTCTCCAATTTACGGTAAATATAAAAATTGGTTGTATCACCCTCCATTGTGGTACTAAGTGCCAGGATAACTTCTTTTATTCCACCTGCAGATACACGCTGCACAAGGCTTTCTATTTGTAAATCGCCTGGTCCCACCCCATCCATTGGTGAAATGACGCCACCCAACACATGGTAAAGTCCACGAAATTGCTGTGTAGCCTCCACTGCCATGACATCACGGATATTTTCCACAACGCACACAGTAGAATCATCTCGCTGTGGATTAGCACAGATACGGCAAGTCTCGGTATCCGATATATTGTGGCAGACTTTACAATATTTCACTTCGTGCTTCAGCGTAACAATGGCATTGCCAAAAGCCTCCACTACCGCCGTATCCTGTCTCAAAAGATGCAACACCAAGCGCATAGCCGTCTTTCGTCCAACTCCGGGCAGCTTGGCAAATTCACTCACTGCCTTCTCCAATAATATCGAGGAAAATTGTCCATTCATACTTAAAAATCAACTATTGGCGACAAAGATAATGCAAATTGAGTGCAGAACTTTCATGCAAGCATGAAAAAGTTATGCCGAAATGCAGCTTATCTTATAAAAATATACAATAATGAACCGAATAACCATTAATAAACAAATAAATAAGATACTCCTTTTTTATTTTTTGCCTTTCTATCATTTAATGCCACAGCACAGAATGACAAAAAGCAAATCACCATACAAAATAAAAACATATCACTGAAAGAAGCTTTTGCCGAGATAGAACTACAAACCGGATACAGCATAGCCTATGAGTTGTCGACCGTAGATGTAAAGAAGAAAATATCACTGTCATTAGAAAACCAGAGTATTGACGAGGCATTATCACAAATCCTGAAAGAAACCCGGTATTCGTACAAAATAACAGGCTACCATATCATTATCACTCCATCCGACAACGAACAACAGAAATCCACCAAGGAAAAAACAGAGAGACCTACCCAAACAGTCAGAGGAATCGTACTGGATTCCAAAACCAATGCCCCCATAGAGTTTGCTACTGTAAGAATTATGAATAGCGGTTCTTTGGGCAGTACAACAGATAGTCTGGGAAGATTTCGGATAGACCATGTTCCTGTGGGACGATGCAATATACAAACCTCCTATGTAGGATATAATGCCAATATTTTCAATGAAATACCTGTAACCTCTTCCAAGGAAGTATATATGGAAATCCCATTGGACGAGAATGTTCATTCGTTAGCGGAAGTCGTCATACAACCTGAGATAAAGAAAGATAAGCCCCTGAATGCAATGGCCATTACCGGCGGACATATGATCAGTATGGAAGAGGCAGGCAGGTTTGCCAATGGTTTTGATGATCCGGCACGCCTGAGTTCTGCATTTGCAGGTGTGGCAGGAGATGTAGGAACCAATGCTGTAGCTATCAGAGGAAATTCACCCCAGTTTACCCAATGGAGACTGGAAGGTGTAGAAATTCCTAATCCTACTCACTTCGCTGACCTTACCGGACTGGGTGGAGGTTTTCTTTCGGCCCTGAGTACACAAGTGATCGGTAACTCCGATTTCTACAACGGTGCGTTCCCTGCCGAATACAGCAACGCATTATCAGGTATCTTCGACATGCAAATACGAAATGGTAACAATCAGAAGTACGAACATACATTTCAGTTGGGTATTCTGGGTATTGACCTGGCATCGGAAGGCCCGATAAGCAGGAAGAATGGAAGTTCCTATATCCTTAATTACCGCTTCTATACTACTTCCTTAGCCACAGGAAATGACATGAACCTCAAATATCAGGACTTATCATTTAAGCTGAATTTTCCTACCCGGAAGGCCGGAACTTTCTCTATCTGGGGGATCGGACTGATTGACCGCTATAAACCGGAGATTCTCGACCGTGATGAATGGGAAACACAAAGTGACCGGCAATCCGGAAATACAACATTTGATAAAGCAGCAGGAGGAATTACTCACAAGTATCTTATCAATGCGGATACTTATATCCGTTCTTCATTAGCCGCTACTTATGCAAAAGATCACACAGAAGCTGATCAGATGACAGAAGACGATAAACTGGTCCATGTAGGAGATATCCGGAATTCCAAATGGGATATCGTTTTCAATTCTTATCTGAACAAGAAGTTCAACTCCAACCACATCAACCGGACAGGTATCACAATCACAGGACTTAAATACGATCTGGATTACAAAATCAGTCCTAATTTTGGTTTAGATATACCTATGGAACAGATTTCAAAAGGGAACGGAGAAAGTTGTGTACTCTCGGCATACAGCAGTTCTGTCATCAACCTAAGTAATCATTTTACCACCAGTCTGGGCATCACTGCGCAATACTTCACTCTAAATAAGAACTGGACCGTAGAACCCAGAGCAGCCCTTAAATGGACTTTCAATCCGAAACATGCCCTAGCATTGGCATACGGCCTGCACAGTCGAAGAGAAAGACTTGACTACTACTTTGTGGAACAAGAGGTCAATGGAAAAACTGAATCCAACAGATATCTGAATTTTTCAAAGGCTCATCACTTTGGGCTTACATACGACTGGAATATCAACTCATATATGCACTTAAAAGTGGAACCCTATTATCAATATTTATTCCGTATTCCCGTTGAAGAGAATTCTTCCTTTTCTATCATCAACCATCAGAGCTTCTACCTGGAAAGAATATTAAAGAATAGAGGTTCCGGAGTGAACTACGGTATAGACATCACATTAGAACAATACATGAAAAATGGTTTCTACTATATGATAACGGCTTCTCTTTTTAAATCGAGATACAAAGCCGGGGACCATATCTGGCGCAACACACGGTTGGACAAAAACTACCTCCTAAACGTACTTGCCGGAAAAGAATGGATGGTGGGACGCAATAAACAAAATGTACTAAGCCTTAACGGACGTATCTTCTTCCAAGGTGGCGACCGCTACACTCCTGTAGACGAAGAGAAAAGCCTGATAGAACATGATATCAAATTTGATGAAACCAGAGCTTACAGCAAGAAATTTGATCCTTCTCTCAATGGTGATATTTCTTTCAGTTATAGAATCAACAAAAGGAAAATATCTCATGAGTTTTCCATTAAAATGCTAAATGTAGGTATGCGCACAGGTATGCACTTTTACCAGTACAACGAAAAGACCCATAAGATAGAGAAAGAAGACGGATCGGGTATGATTCCGAATATCAGTTATAAAATCTACTTTTAATTTATGAAAGAGAACACTTATTGCTTACACCATTTTACAGCGAAAATATTCTATTGTCCCCCGATAAAAGCAAAGAAGATGTATCAGGAAATTTCACAGTATCGGAATGAATTATCATCCTTTGTATGAACTAACCGTTCACGACAGACGTTATATCCATAGAACTTTAAAGACCAACGATCATGGAAAAGTATCTGATTCATAGTAATGAGTTGCATTTCATCAACAAGGAACGCATTCACAGGGAAGTAGAAAAAATGGTAGAGTCATTAGACATGGCAGCAGGTTCCACCGAAGGGTTCGATCTGTATACCGTAGTAGAAAGTTATTTCACTGATCTCGAAAAGCGAAAGGAAATCAATCGCTTACTGCATATAGAGAAAGATGAATGCGAAGCCATAGAGGAAGAACTCGGAGTATATGAAATGTGATTTACAATAAAAACTATCACGAGTAATTAACTATAAAGAATAAGGGGGCATAACAACAACCTGTTATGCTCCCTATTTTTTACAGTAATCAGTTCCAGACCACTATCAGTCCTTCGCCTGATGTACCGTCAGTTGTGGGAAAGGGAAACCGATACCTTCCTTATTGAATACAGAATAAATGGTCTTGTTCATATCGAAGTAAACTCCCCAATAATCTCCACTCTTTACCCAAACACGGATAACAACATTTACACTGCTTGCATCCAAAGCATGAAGGGCTACAAAAGGTGCCGGGTCAGCAAGGATACGCTTATCTTCAGCAATAATCCGCCGAACAGTTTCTTCCACCTTATCATAGTTCTCACCATATTCTACGCCAATTACCCAATCCACACGGCGGGTATCTTCACGACTATAATTGGTCACTGTACCACTGCTCAAGGCTCCGTTCGGTATATAAATCACTTTATTATCAGCCGTAGTCAGAATCGTATGGAAGATTTGTATCTCACGTACCGTACCTGATACACCCTGGCTCTCTATCCAGTCCCCCACCTTGTAAGGGCGGAACAAGAGAATAATCAAACCACCCGCAAAGTTCTGTAGATTACCGGATAAAGCCATACCAATAGCCACACCGGCAGATGCCAGCAAGGCAGCAAAGGAGGTCGTTTCTACACCCAGCTTACCGATAACAGCAATAATCAGCAAGATGGTCAGAAGGATATTTACCAAACTCTTTACAAAGCTCTGAATACCGGCATCTACATGACGCTTTTCCAACAGTTTGGAAACCATCTTCTTGATGAGAGAAATAAGGAAACGTCCAATGACAAAAATTAGGATAGCCCCAATAATATTTCCACCGGCAGCTACACCCCAGTCTATTAATTGTTGAAGAAAGACTTGCAATTTACTAAAGCCTTCTTCTACTACAGTTCCATCGGCAGGAATTGCCGTTTGTAATAACACTAACATAATATTTGTTCGTTTGAAGTTAATAAAATCATTATCTCCCAATAATTACAGGAGATTACAAAAGTAACAAATATTTCCGGTTATCGTTCACTCGATTTGCGTGTTTCAGCGAAAACACTTAATTTTGCCCCCGATTTCAACTAAGGGGTGCCCTAATATGACGGGCTGAGATCATACCCATTGACCTGATCCGGGTAGTGCCGGCGGAGGGAAAAGAAGAAAAGTTCCCCTTTTCTGTATTAATCTTTAATAGTTAAAATTGTAATGAGAAAACATGCAATGGCGGCCTGCCTGTTGATGGCAACGCTGAGTGTCTGTGCGCAGACGCATGAGAAAGACA
>ENA-OWPL01001777-OWPL01001777.1-human-gut-metagenome-genome-assembly--contig:-NODE-1777-length-12033-cov-3.157706_pt1 | contig 12033 bp, 7 predicted proteins | sample MGYA00248263_ERZ651844 | MGnify/ENA primary metagenome ERZ651844 (study PRJEB26924, sample SAMEA4378256) | human gut metagenome | biome: human gut; feature: human-associated habitat; material: faeces... | reverse complement strand
CGGTCTAATATTAGTAATTTGAAAAAAACCATTTTAGATGATTTAAATGTTTTATCCTTAGAATATTTAAAAATGGCTATTATTGCTAAAGATCATTATATAGCAACAAAGTTATACAATACTATAAAAAATGATATTAATGTTTCTCTAATTAATGATAATACGAAAGGAATAAATAGTGATTTAGTAATAATTCCAGCTTACTTAGCGAAAGGACTAGAGTTTGATTGCGTTATTATATATAACGATCCATTATCAAAATATAAGCGTAATGAAAAAAATTTACTTTATGTTGCTTGTACTAGAGCTCAACATGAATTATATATTTATAATTAAAGATATTTATTATCTTTTTTCTTTACTCTAATTTTTTTCTAACTTGCTTTATGTTCATCATTGTAACTACTACAACATTCAAACTAGTTGAAAATATTAACCCCCACATTCCAATCTTTATCAGTGAAAAGAGTGGTAACATTACAAGCCTTGTTAAAACTCCAGCCAGATTAGATGTGAAATTCTCTTTAGACATTCCAAGTGCGTCTAGAGTAGAAGCAAGCGGAGCTTGAATATATTGTAAAAGACAAACAGGCGCTAAAAATCTGATATAAGATACACCACTTGTCGTATTATAAAGTAGTTTTAATAACTTATCTGGAAACATTTCCAAAACAATAGTTAACGGTATTCCAATAAGGAGAGAGTAGGCTATACCTTGCCTTATTTTCCTTTTTACACCTGCAATATCTCTCATTTTATACTTTTTAGTAATTACTGGAAGTAGAGCTTGGCTAATCGCATTGCTGAAAAAACTTGGAAGTAAAATTAATGGTAGAGCATATCCACTAATAATTCCATATTCTCTTACGATAACAGAATTAGGATAACCAACATATAACAAAACGCCTGTTAAAATAATAGGTTCCAAAAAGTAGCAAATAGATCCAATTAATCTTGTGGCCGTAGTTGGTATACTAATAGAAAGACAATCTCTTAGATAGATTTTACTAGGTTTAACATCACTTCTTGTTAAACTAAAGTTTTTAGGTAAAAAGAAAAATAAAATTAAAATAGAAGTAACTTCAGAAATAATATTAGTAAGTATTACAAAACAAACAGCGTACTCAACTCCCTTATGCATAAAAAATGGTACCCCAATAACCATTGCAATTATTCTTACAATGTCTTCTGTGATATGTGAAATTACATGAGGCCCCATTCTTTCCCGTCCAAAAAAGTAACTTCTTAGTATTCCGGATATACTAGCAAAAGGAATAACTAAACTTATTGCCATGATGGCGTAATAACTTCTTTTTTCATGTAGTAAATTAAAAGATAAATACTTTGCTATAAACAAAATAAATATCATTAACAAAAAATTAATAAAAAGTACAAAAATAATTGAAGTGAAAATTAATTTTTTATTATTCCTATCATCTTCACTAACTAATTTAGAAACAGCAACCGGAAAACCAAATGATGAAATATTTAAAAATAAAATAAATGATGGAAGTATCATCATATAAATCCCAAGGCCCTCAGTTCCTAAATATCTTGCCATAATAACCTTGTTTAACATCCCAAGAATTTTTGTAATTATACCACCTATAATTAAAACAATCGTTGATTTAATAAATTTTTCTTTCATATATCGTCCTCTAATATACTTAAATATATGAAAAATATATAAAAATAGAATTTATTTAGATAAAAACAGATATTTTGTGTTAATATATAGATGTGGTTACAGTGTAAATCCAGTTGTCAAAAAAAGTAGAAAAATTATAGAAAAAGAATAAACTAGTTCACAACTAGAATATATTATGCTAGACTTAAAATAGAGGTGTAAGTTATGGATAATTTAATAGAATTTTTAACAAGTTCTAATGCAATAATTATATATATTACTTGTTTTGTATTGTGCATGGGAGTATTTATTTCATATTATTTAAAAAAGAATAGTAATAAAAGAAGGCAAAAACAAAATACTAAAGAGCTTGAAAATATAGTTGCCAATGAAAAAGAAGAAAAAATAGAAACTGTGGTAGAACAAAAAGAAGAAATAGAGCCAGTAACGATTACTAAGGTAGTTCCACTTGAAAATGTAGATATTATTGAGGAATTATCTAAAGATATTAAAGAAGAACCCCAAGTACAAGAAGTAAAAGTTCAAGAAGAACCTACTAATGTAGAAACTAATGTAACAAGTGAAGCAATAAATAAAGAAGAAGAGAAAAAGGAAGAAGTAGAAGAATTAACCTACGCTCCTATAGAATTAGATCAAGAGCAAGCTAGAAAAGAATTAGAACGTATTACTCAAGAATTAACCATAAAAGAAGAGCAAAGTAAAAAAGAAGAATTAGTAGAAGAAAAACCTGTTGAAGAAGAAAATATAGCTTTAACAAATTTCGAAAAAGAGCAAGAAGAAAATGCCATTATCAGTCTAGATGAACTTATGGCCAAAGCTTCAGACATCTATGAGAAAAATGAAGAAATCCAGTATCAAGACGAAGGAAACGAACCAATTAGTATTGCTGATTTACAAGCAAAATGGGAAGAGGAAAAGAAAAAGATTGCCGCTATTGAAAAAGATGTTGTAATAGAAGAAGTTGCACCATTAACAACAGTTGCTGATGTTCAAAAGGAATTAACTAAAAAGGTAGAATTTGATGAACATATCGCTATTGCGCCAATCAAAGAAGAACAAAAACCTTTAAGAGTTCCATACAAAGAAACAGAGCAAGGCTTTAAAAGTAGTCCAATTATTTCACCTGTATATGGTATTGAAAGAAAACAATTTGAAGAAGCAGAAAAAATTAATCCACCTCAAATTAATAGTAATGAACTAGCTTTAGAGAATACAGCCAATTATGAAAAATTTGATGCCGAAATTAGAAAAACAAATGAATTCATTGCTGCTCTGAAAGAATTACAAAAAAAATTAGATTAAATAAGGTCATAAAATGTGAATACAAATAAGTATTTACATTTTTTATTGTAATAGAAGTTGCAATAAACTATAGCGTGAATTAATTATCTATGATAAAATTCATATTGTACTTAAAAAATTAGAAATTTAAAATAAAAATATTTATAATATTATTGGAAGTAAATGAGGGATATAAATGAAAGTTGGAATATATACATTAGGTTGTAAAGTAAATATGTATGAAAGTGAATATGTTATTGATAAGTTAAAACAAAATGGCTATACCATAGGAAACTTTGAAGATATTTGTGATATTTATATTATAAATACCTGTACTGTAACCAATAGCGCCGATAGTAAATCAAAGAAAATAATAAGAAGTGCTATTAAGAGGAATAAAGATGCCTGTATAGTTGTAATGGGATGTTTCATTGAAGCAAATAAAGATTACCAAGAAGATGGTGTAGATATATATTTAGGAACGAAAGATAAGAGTAAAATTGTATCCCTTTTAGATGAATATTTTTCTAAAAAAAACGCTATCAGAGATATCACTAATGAAGAAAAAAAAGAATTCGAAGACATGTTTATTACAACTTTTGAAGGTAGAACTAGAGCCTTTGTTAAAATACAAGATGGTTGTAGAAACTTCTGCAGTTACTGTATCATTCCTTATGTTAGAGGAGCTTGTAGAAGTAAAGATTTTAACAAAGTAATAAAAGAAGTAAAAACGCTTACTGAAAATGGTTATCAAGAAATCGTTCTAACTGGGATTCATACCGGTAATTATGGTGTTGATCTAAAGACAAATTTTGCTAATTTATTAAAAGAATTAGTTAAAATAGAAAAGCTAAAACGTCTAAGAATTTCATCAATTGAAGTAACAGAATTAAATGATGCTGTTTTGGAAGTAATCAAATCAAATAAAGTAATAGTTGATCATCTACATATTCCATTGCAAGCTGGATCAGATGAAATATTAAAAGCTATGAATAGAAAATATAATCTCGATTACTATAAAAATAAAATAAAACAAATAAGATCTATTAGACCAGATATTTCAATTTCAACAGACATAATTGTAGGTTTTCCAGGAGAAGATGAAAAATTGTTTGAGCAAACTCTAAAAACAGCGCAATCTATAGCTTTCAGTAAAATCCATGTTTTCCCATATTCAATAAGAAAAAATACTAAGGCTGCCAGCATGCCAAATCAAGTTGATGGAAAAATAAAAAAAGAAAGAGCTAAAAGACTAATAGAATTATCAAAAGAACTAGAAATAGAATATATGAATAAATTCGTTGGAAAAACTGTAGAAGTATTAACAGAGAATAATAAAGATGATATAACCTATGGCCACACAGGAAACTTTTTACATGTAAAAATTAATAAAGTATTACCAAATGATTTACTTAAAATGGTAAAAATAACCTCAGTTTCCTATCCTTATGTTATAGGAGAATTAATAGATGAATAATTTGGAATATATTAAGGGAGAATATAAAAGAAATATCTTTCAATCATCAACTGGCTATGTAGTGGGATTATTTAAAGTAAAAGAAACCAGTGAAAATATACCAAAGGCATATATTAATACAACAATTACATTCACTGGTTATTTTCATGAATTAAACGATATTGATACTTATATATTCTATGGTAAGTTTATAGAACATGAAAAATATGGTAAACAATTTCAAGTAGAAAGTTATGACCGCTGCAAACCCGAAGAAAAAGATAGTATAGTAGAATTCTTAACCTCTGGATTATTTAAAGGAATAGGAGAGGCCAAAGCTACTAAAATAGTCAATATTTTAGGCAAAAACACTTTAAACACAATTCTGGAAAATCCTAATAATTTATTATTAATACCCAGTATTACAGAAAAAAATGTCCAAGAACTTCACACAAAATTAAAAGAATATGAAAGAAGTTATGATACTATTATAAAGCTAACTAACTTAGGTTTTACATCCAAAGAATCTATGATTATCTATAACTATTACCATGAAAAAACTCTAGAAGTAATCGCCAATAATATTTATCAAATAGAAAAAGATATAGATTTAATTAAATTCAAAAGAATAGATCAAATAGCATTAAAAAATAACACACCATTAGATGACGCTAAAAGAATAGAATCTGCTATTATATATATAATGAATGAACTAAGTAATAGTTATGGTCATAGTTATTATTATTTAAATGAATTAATACCATACCTAGAAAAAGTATTAATGACAAAAATTAGTAATGAAAAAGTCCTTGAATGTCTTAGTAATCTTAAAAAAAATCAAGAAGTGATAGAGTTAGATGAAGCCTATTACACTAAAGAAATGTATGATGCCGAAACCTATATAGTAAATAGAATTAATATCCTAATGCAAAAAGAGGACAACAAAGTCAAAAATATTGATAATGATATAGAAGAACTAGAATCATATTTTGATTTAAAATATAATAAGGACCAACTAGAAGCCATCAAAAATAGTTATTTAAAAAACTTTCTTATTATAACGGGTGGACCAGGTACAGGTAAAACTACCATTATGCGTGCAATCTGCGAATTATATCGAATGATTAAAAAATATAATTACGAAAAATTACAGGATAGAATAGCCTTACTAGCCCCAACAGGAAGAGCCGCAAAAAGAATGAGTGAACAAACACATCTTCAAGCATCAACTATTCATCGTTTTTTAAGATGGAACAAAGAAGCCAACAAATTTCAAATAAATGAGTATAATAAAAGTAAGGTTGAATTTGTTTTAATAGATGAGGCTAGTATGATTGATACATATTTATTTTCAAGTCTTTTAAAGGGACTAAGTATAAACACTAAAATAATTATGGTTGGAGATGTTGACCAGTTACCAAGTGTTGGACCAGGACAAGTATTAGAAGATCTTATTGCTAGTTCAAAAGTAAATGTCATACGTTTAAATGAGCTTTATCGTCAACAAGAAAACTCAAACATCATAACTTTAGCATATGATATCAAAAAAGGTTGTCTTGATGAGGAAATATTTAATAAAGCAGAGGACTTAACATTTATAAGCTGTTCAAATGATAATGTTTTAGCCAATATAGAAGAAATATCAACAACATATTTAGATTATTCATATAAAAACTTTCAAGTATTAGCGCCAATGTATAAAACAATTAATGGTATAGACGCTATCAATGAACACTTACAAAAAATATTTAATCCTAAATCTTCTGAAAGAAAAGAAATATTAATATCTAACATATTATATAGAGAGCAGGATAAAGTAATACAATTAACCAATATGCCAGATGATAATGTTTTCAATGGAGATGTCGGGATAATAGAACGTATTAATAATACTTCTAAAAAAGAAATATATATTGATTTCGATGGTAACGTTGTTAAATATAGTCAAAGTAACTTTTTAAATTTTAAAAAAGCTTATGCTACATCAATTCATAAAAGCCAAGGTAGTGAATTTGATATTGTCATTATACCTATAGTTAAAAATTTTCAAAAAATGCTTTATCGTAAATTAATATATACTGCTGTTACACGTTGCAAAAAGAAATTATATTTAATTGGTGACATTGGAGCCTTAAAAATAGCTATTAAAAACAATAATAACGATTTAAGAAGAACAACTATAAAAAAATTTTTAATTGAAGGCATAAAATGAAAAAATTTCACCATACTATTTATGAGGTGAATATAATGAAGAAAAAAGGAAAAGTAATGTTAGCCATTACAGCATCAGCCCTAACAGCCGGAGCATGGATGTGGTATAAACAAAAAAATCCAGATGCAATGGAAGACATGAAAAAAGGTATTAAAAAAGTAGCTAGTAGTGTAGCAAATTCTATAGAAGGATAAGCTAGATTATACTAGCTTTTTTTCTTGCATTATTTTACTATATACCTTAAAATTAGTAATAGTAGAAGGTGAAAAAATGAAAATAAAAAAGCATGCTGGTTTTACGTTAGTAGAACTTCTAGCAGTAATTGTAATACTCGCAATTCTTTCGAGTCTTGCCATCGTCAGTTACAACAAAATAGTAGAAAAATCTAAAAAAGCATATTATAAAACAGAAGAAGAAATGTTAAACAATGCAGGAAAAGAATTCTTTAATGATAATAAAGGAAAACTACCAACCGCAGGAGGAGAAAAGAGCTGTGTTAGTCTAAATACTCTTATCAAATTTAGATACATAGAAAAAATATTAGATTACAATAAAAAAGCATGCAATGTAAATACTAGTAAAGTATGTGCAGCAAAATTAAGTGATACTAAATATCTATACACACCATATTTAGATTGTAATAATACTTATCAAACAGAAACTTACAACAAACCAACTATCAAATTTTCTCTTGCAAAAGGAACAAACATAACTAATACTCCAAATAAAGATTATCAAATGAAATTAACTATAAGCGATAGCGCTAATTCTTCAAAATTAAATCCTGGAGTAGCAAGCTATAGATATGTTATTTATAAAAAAATAGCTAATAAAGATGATTTAGTTTTTTATGATACAGGTTGGAAAACTTATAAGGATCAAACTAAATTAGAAAGAACAGTAAATATCACACTTGATAGTAAAGGCACATACTATTTAAAGGCTTGGGCATATAATAGAGGTGGCGAAAATAGTGATGCAGAAAGTGGCAGCGTAATTTTAACCTATATCTTAGATTGTAGTAAACAAATAAAATTTATTGCCAAAAACTATACTAACGGAACTTGGACAAACAATAATATTAATGTTGATATAGAAAAAAAAGGAGCCGTAGAAAGTTTTGATGTTCTTTTAAACAATAATTCTACTCAAGATATTTTATTTAGTAAATATATGGCTAAAATATATAACGCTAAAATCACTAAAGAAGGTATTAGTAATTTGGAAGTCGTTTGCTACGATGACGAAGGAAACACCTCAAAGGTTAAATCAAATGATTATAAAATTGATAAAATAAAACCAACTTGTACCATAACAGGCTCAAATACTACTAATTCTTGGAGTAAAGAAGACATATTACTTCAAGCAAATTGTATAGATAATGGTGGAAGTGGTTGTAAGCAAAAAACTGTAGAGAAAAAAATTACAACTGATACCAGTACTTCTAGTATTACCATTCAAGTAACAGATAATGCTGGAAATACTAATACTTGTAGTGGTAGCTCATACTTAGATAAGACATCACCAACTTGTACCGTGACAGCAACAGGAACTGTAGGAAAAAATAATTGGTATACAAGTAATGTAAGTATTGCCCTTTCAAGAACAGATCCCAAAAAGAACAATGTAAATAGTGGTATTTTGGAATATGGTCTATTAAATACCAATTCAAAAACATATAACAATACCAATGCCTTAACTCTAAGTACTGATACTACAGGAACTACCTACTATGGATATGTTAAGGATAAAGCTAATAATGAAAATACTTGTAGTAAAACAGTAAAAAAAGATTCAACAGGACCAAATCTTAGTTTTAGAGGATATCTCATGAAAAAAGATAGCAATGGAAATTATCAATACGTTAACACATCAGGAGATATAGTCACAAGTGCCAATAGAGTACAATATAGTTTTGGATCATGGACAAAATATAGCGTTCTATTAGAAGCAAACGGAAGTGACTCCACAAGTGGTATAGATAGCACCACCTATAATTATAATGTCAAATATGGTAGCGCAACAGGAAATGGTGATAGCACCGTTCAAAATCAAACTAATAATATCTGGATAAATAAAAATCAAAGAAGAGTAGATGCCACTGGCGAATCAAACGTCCGTTTTAAAGTAAGCGATAAAGCTGGTAATACTAAAACATTAGACTGGGTCCTTGCAAAAGTTGATAAGAAAAAGCCCGAAGTTTCCACTAAACAAAGTGGAGGAAAAATTACTGTTACAGGTACAGATGCAGATTCTGGAATAAATGCAGTATGTCTTAGAAAAAAAGGTACAAGTTGTACCTGGACTTCTAGAAATAGTAATGTATATACTGTAACTAATGGAACATACTACGCTAAAGTAAAAGATAATGCATCAAACGTCAGTGATGAAAAAAAAATAACCGTCAAAACTGAAAAAACTTATAATGATGTAACACCACTAAATATCAAATATAGATATGCAACTATTGGTAATGGCAGTAATGGTAGTTCAGTTCTATATAATCAAGAAATGAATGTATCAAACCTTACAGTTTATAAAAATTGTTATAACTGTAATACAAATAGCTGGAAGAATACTGGCAATCAATATGTCAGCACCAAAATAGCCTTTGCCAAAACAACAGACACTAAAAAAATAAAAGTTAGTCTTGATTTAACTAATAACGTTGGAACTTACCTTATGGCATCAGCTGATAAGGATTATATTAGAAAAATCTGTTTTACAACATCAAGAAAATATAGTGAAGCATCATGTTATAATAATCAATCAATAACCATCAAGGGAGCAAATGACAATTGGCAAAATGGTTCTAAACCAAGTGTTGAACTTAGTATTCCTCAAGAATCCGGTAAATACGCTATTAAAATCTTCAGTCCAAATTGCGATAAAGACTGTAATCCATACCAAACGGGTGGTAACTGCAATGGTTATAAGTGTAGTGGAATAGCAACCTTCCAAACAGATTATGTAATAGAAGTAAAATAGGAAAGTATCTTGTAATAAAGGAAGATGCTTTCTTTATTTTTCAAAAATTAATTTTGTCAATCTAATTTTTTTATGATAAAATAATAAAAGTGAAATAAAAATATGTAAATAATTGTAAAGATAATTACTTTTAATTTACTTTTTCAGTATAATAAGATAGTAAGGATGTGTAGAAATGGCATTAAAATATGATGATAACTCGATAAAAATTCTAGAAGGTCTAGATGCTGTTAGAAAAAGACCAGGTATGTATATTGGTTCTACCGATAAACGTGGGCTTCATCACCTAATATGGGAAATTGTTGATAATTCTATAGATGAAGCTATTAATGGTTTCGGTGATTATATAAAAATAACTCTTCATTCTGATAAATCAGTAAGTGTAGAAGATCACGGTAGAGGATTACCAGTTGGAATGCATCAATCTGGAAAACCAACACCTGAAGTAATATTTACTGTCTTACATGCCGGTGGAAAATTTGAAAGTTCCGGTTACAAAGTATCAGGAGGACTTCACGGCGTAGGTGCCAGCGTTGTTAACGCCTTATCAAAATGGGTAGAGGTAACAATTAACCGTGATAAAGGCACTTATTACATGCGTTGTGAAAACGGAGGACATGTTACTGTACCTTTAAAAAAAATCGGTACTACAAACAGAACAGGAACAACAGTCCGTTTTCTTCCAGATAACGAAATATTTCAATCTACCAATTTTTCATTCACCACAGTATGTGAAAGAATGCAGGAAAGTGCCTTCCTAATGAAAGGAATTACAATTGAAGTAATTGATGAAGAAGACGGAAGAGAAAATAAATATTGTTATGAACGTGGAATTGATGAATTTGTAGAATATTTAAATAAAGGAAAAAACGTTTTACACAAAGTTCTTCATTTAGGTGGAACAAAAGATAATATCGAAGTAGATGTTGCTATGCAATATACAGATACTTACAGTGAGGATATAGTATCATTCGTAAACGATGTTAAAACAATAGATGGCGGTTCTCACGAAGTTGGATTTAAAACTGCTCTAACAAGGGTGTTTAATGACTACGCCAAAAGTAATAATTTTATAAAATCTAAAGATAAAGCTCTTGAAGGTGGAGACGTAAGAGAAGGGCTAACAGCTGTCATTTCTCTAAAAATACCAGAATCCCTTTTACAATTTGAAGGCCAAACCAAAGGAAAGTTAGGAACTCCTGAAGCTAGAACTGCAGTTGATGCAATAGTTACAGAACAATTAAAAGTATTCTTAGAAGAAAATAAAGCAATTGCAACCGATATAATCAATAAATCTCTTCGTAGTAAAATAGCAAGGGAAGCTGCACGAAAAGCCCGTGAAGAAGCTCGAAAAGGTAAAAAAAGTACACCTAAAGAAAGAGCTTTATCAGGAAAATTAACTCCTGCTCAATCTAAAGACAAGACCAAAAAAGAATTATTTTTAGTCGAAGGAGATTCAGCAGGTGGTTCAGCAAAGCAAGGAAGAGACAGAAGATATCAAGCTATATTACCACTTCGAGGAAAAGTCTTAAATACTGAGAAAACAAGAGAAGAAGAAATCTTAAAAAATGAAGAAATAAACACTATGATCTATACCATAGGTGCTGGATATGGTTCTAACTTTGATATTAAAGACTGTGAATATTCTAAAGTAATTATCATGAGCGATGCCGACGAGGATGGAGGTCACATTCAATGTTTATTATTAACATTCTTCTATCGTTATATGAAACCATTAATTGAAGATGGTAGATTATTTGTGGCCCTTCCACCATTATTTAAAATAGACTTTGGTAAGGGTAAAGAAGTAAAATACGCTTACAATATCGAAGAAATGCAAGCAATGACTAAAGGTAAAAAATGTGAGGTTCAACGATACAAAGGATTAGGTGAAATGAACGCCGATCAATTATGTGAAACAACAATGCAACCAGGCACTAGAACTTTAATCAGAGTTAACATAGAAGATGCTCAACTAGCCGAAAAAAGAGTTAGCGTTTTAATGGGTGATGAAGTTGCGCCACGTAAGGAATGGATTGAAGAAAATGTCGAATTTTCACTAGAAGACGACTATAAAATTTAAGGAGGGTAAGTTATTATGGTAAAGAAAAAAGATGAAACAAAAGAAATAATTGAAAAAATATATGACTATACCCTTGAAGATATCATGGGGGAACGTTTCGGTAGTTATTCAAAATATATAATTCAAGACCGTGCTATTCCAGATGCTAGAGATGGTCTAAAACCAGTTCAAAGAAGAATTCTTTATTCAATGTATAAAGAAAGAAATACCTATGATAAGCCTACTAAGAAAAGTGCTAATGCCGTAGGACTAGTAATGGCTAATTATCACCCTCATGGTGATAGTTCAATATATGAAGCAATAGTTAGAATGAGTCAGTGGTGGAAGAATGAGGCACCACTTATAGAAATGCAAGGTAATAACGG
>ENA-OWPL01001769-OWPL01001769.1-human-gut-metagenome-genome-assembly--contig:-NODE-1769-length-12049-cov-4.736785_pt1 | contig 12049 bp, 7 predicted proteins | sample MGYA00248263_ERZ651844 | MGnify/ENA primary metagenome ERZ651844 (study PRJEB26924, sample SAMEA4378256) | human gut metagenome | biome: human gut; feature: human-associated habitat; material: faeces... | reverse complement strand
TATCGAACTGCAAAAGTAGATATTTTTAATGAGACTTTGGATTCAAAGTGTGACGAGAAAATGATAGCTTTTCTAAAAAATTATGTTGACTGTTTTACGGATAATCGCAAAACCAAAATTTGGAGTATAATATCAAGTAGCATAAAAAGTGTGGCGTACATTGTTTTGTTTGCTTCATTTGTTGTGCCGTTTGATTTTCCATCAAAGATAAACAACGCAATATCAATTGCATCGTGTGCATTGGTGTTTTTTAGTATGTGGTTGGTTGACTGCCAACAATTTACAAAAGGGCAATGGAAACAATTCAAATTGTTCCTTTTACTTTTCAAAGATAATAAAACTGCCGAACAAGACAAAGAAACACAACTATGAAAAAATTTATTAAGGAACATCTCATCCAAACATGGATTATCGCCAGTATTGTATTTGCTATTTTGATTCATATTCTATTCGTTACCGATGCGCCATGTGATAAACTTCAAGCCCAATGGGGTGCGGGCGATATTTTAACCTATACAAGCACGGTGGCTCTGGGTTTGCTTGCAGTTTGGCAAAACCAAAAATTCAAGGAAGAAAATGATAGGGCACAAGAAAGACTGGAAAAGTTGACACAACAGGCAAACGAGTTAGCGATAATTGGGAAAATTATAGATAACCGTAGCGCAAAATTACAACGCCTTCAAACTTGCTTTTTTGAATTTGAAATTGTATCTAGTCCAGGGACTATAGAATCAGCATATACAAGGGCAGCAGATATGTCTGAACGAGGAAGCCTTTTAAGCGAATGTAGCCGTGATCTCACAATAAAAGTAGAAAATCTTATTATTGAAATTTCTGGGAATAAGGGGATTCCTTCTCAAAAGGTTTGCGATGCAATTATTAGATTAAGTGATGCAACTGAAGAAATTATAGACCACTATTTTTCAGGAACGTCCGATTCACTTGGCGAAAAAGTGCTTGCAGAATATATTGCGGCACACCAAGAATTCATTAAATATAGATCAATATACATATCCCGAACCGAACGAGTTTTAAATAAGATATCATATGAAGATGTATCTTTAGCAGATATTAGAGATTTTATAAATAGTACAAGCAAAAAACAGGAGGACTCTCCCAATGAACAACAAACTTCCCCTTCAGACCCCCAACCTGACAGCCCAGAACATTGATAAAATCGCCGCTCTTTTCCCAAACTGCATCACAGAAATGCTGGATGAGGAAAAGAGTACCCCCGACCGCAAGGTTTACAAGCGTGGTATCAACTTTGAACTGCTGAAGCAGATGCTCTCGCCGGACGTTGTAGACGGAGATGAAGCATACGAGTTTACATGGGTGGGCAAAAAGGCATCCATTGTGGAAGCCAACAAGCCCATCCGCAAGACCCTGCGCCCCTGCCCGGCAGAAAGCAAGAACTGGGATGATACCGAGAATCTCTACATTGAGGGCGATAATCTGGAAGTGCTCAAGCTGTTACAGGAGAGCTATCTGGGCAAGGTCAAAATGATCTACATTGACCCTCCGTATAATACGGGCAACGATTTTATCTATGCAGACGATTTCATGCGTTCGCAGGATGAAGAAAACCGTCAGATGGGGATGTATGACGAGGACGAGAATCGGCTGTTCAAGAACAATGACAGCAACGGACGGTTTCACTCCGACTGGTGCAGCATGATGTATTCCCGGCTAATGCTGGCACGGAATCTTCTGACTGATGATGGCGTTATTTTTATGTCAATAGATGACAATGAACGAGATAATCTCGAAAAATTAGGAGCTGAAATATTCGGCGAAAGTAAGTATGTGGCTACTTTTCCATGGAGAAAACGTACAGCAAAGTCAGATGTCCCATTTGGTGTTTCTCAGGACTATGAATGGATTATTTGCTTTTCTAAAACGGGTGCTTTTAGTGCAAGTGTTGACGGGAAACAGCGAACCTATTATGAAACAGATGATTTTCCCGATAGGCCTTGGCGAGTTCACGATTTGACGAAGCAAACAACTGCAAGTGAACGTCCGAATAGCTTTTTTGATATTGTAAATCCAAAGTCGGGTGAGCGATATCCTGCAAACCCCAATCGTACATGGGCAATTACAGAAGAGACATTCGAAAAATATTATGCGCTTAATCGTATAGTTTTTCCGGGAGATTATGATTTCTTAAATATTGCAAAGCCAGTACTTCGTTATTGGAAAGAAGATGACATAGTTAAAGCGGGTGATAAATTTGGTAGAGTTGCAGTAAGTACCAAATTTCCGGATTATGTCGGGATGTCACAAGATGGAACAAAAGAAGTCACAGCATTATTTGGAAATAAAACATTCTCGTTTCCCAAACCGCTTTCACTAATTGAATTTTTGTGTAAAATTAGCACGTCTTCAAATGATTTGATTTTGGACTTTTTCTCTGGCTCTGCCACGACCGCTCATGCCGTTATGCAACTGAATGCTAAAGATGGCGGCCACCGTAAGTTTATTATGGTGCAGTTGCCTGAACCTTGTGCTGAAAACGGTGAAGCCTACAAAGCAGGATATAAGAATATCTGTGAAATTGGTAAAGAACGTATCCGCAGAGCTGGCGAAAAAATCAAGCAGGAAGATGATTGCTGGAAGTGCGTTCCTCTGAACCGCATGGATGGCTCTAAGCCGGGCGATGATACCACTGCTAAAATTGTAAAAACCATTGACGCGGGAGATGGAAAGCCGCCGATTGAAATGGTGGATATCAGCAAGAATCCCGATGTGGGCTTCCGTGTTTTCAAGCTGGACGATACCAATATGAAGGACGTCTATTATTCTGCCGAAGAATACTCTCAGACCAACCTTGAAGATTTGGAAAGCAACATTAAGGAGGACCGCACCGACCTTGATTTGCTCTTTGGCTGTCTGCTGGATTGGGGACTGCCGCTGTCCATGCCGTATCGGTCTGAGAAAATCGACAACTGCACTGTCCATACCTACGCACCCGGCGATGCTGCGCTGAATGTTCCCGATGCCCTGATTGCCTGCTTTGACAGCAATGTGCCGGAAAATGTTATCAAGGAAATCGCCAAACGCAAGCCGCGCCGTGCAGTGTTCCGGGATTCTTCCTTTGCCAGCAGCCCGGAAAAGATCAACGTGTTTGAAATTTTCAAGCTGTATGCACAGGATACCGATGTCAAGGTGATTTGAGGGAGAGCAGCAGATGAAACTTCAATTCAAACACCAGAAATTTCAGGCAGATGCCGCAAAAGCCGTGGTGGACGTCTTTGCAGGTCAGCCCTACCTGACTACGAATTACCGCATCGACAACGGCAGCGGCATTTACCAGACTGATATGGAAACAAGCTTCACAGGCTGGCGCAATGAACAGATTGTACCAGAGCTGAACGACAGTATTATTCTGGAACACCTGCAAAAAATCCAGCGCACCAACCAGATTGAGCCGTCCAAGCAGTTGGAGGGACACTATAACCTTACCATTGAGATGGAAACAGGTGTCGGCAAAACCTACACCTATATCAAGACCATGTATGAGCTGAACAAGCATTACGGCTGGAGTAAGTTTATCGTGGTCGTGCCCAGTGTTGCCATCCGTGAGGGCGTGTATAAATCGTTTGAGGTCACACAGGATCACTTTGCAGAAGAGTACGGCAAGAAGATCCGCTTCTTTATCTACAACTCCGCACAGTTGACGGAAATTGACCGCTTTGCCTCGGATAGTTCCATCAATGTCATGATCATCAATTCGCAGGCGTTCAATGCCAAAGGCAAAGATGCCCGCCGTATTTATATGAAGCTGGACGAGTTCCGTTCCCGTCGGCCCATTGACATTATTGCAAAGACGAACCCGATCCTGATTATTGATGAGCCGCAGTCGGTAGAGGGCAAGCAGACCAAAGAGCGGATGAAAGAGTTCAACCCGATGATTACCCTGCGCTACTCGGCTACCCACCGTGCAGACAGCATCTACAACATGGTCTACCGGCTGGATGCAATGGAAGCCTATAATAAGCGTCTGGTCAAGAAAATCGTGGTCAAGGGCATTACGGAATCCGGCAGTACCGCTACGGATGGGTTTGTCTATCTGGAAAGCATCAATCTTTCCAAGGCAGACCCTACGGCAACGATCCAGTTCGACTGCAAGGGAAAATCCGGCCTGCGCAAGGTAACGCGCACCGTTGGGCTGAAATTCAACCTCTATGACTATTCCGGCAATCTGGACGAATACAAGGATGGCTATGTGGTGAAAGAGATTGATGGCCGTGATAACCACATTGAATTTCTGAATGGTGTCCGATTGTTTGCCGGAGATGTGGTCGGCAAGGTGGACGAGGACCAGCTGCGCCGCATCCAGATTCGGGAAACGATCCTTTCGCATCTTGAGCGGGAACGTCAGCTGTTCCACAAGGGCATTAAAGTGCTAAGCCTGTTCTTTATTGACGAGGTGGACAAGTACAAGTGCTACGATGCCGCTGGCCAGCCCTACAACGGTATTTATGCAGAGATGTTTGAGCAGGAGTACGAGGATATTGTCGGCCAGATGCAGCTTTCGCTGGGCGAGGATGATTACATCCGCTACCTGAAAGCAATTTCTGCACACGATACCCATGCGGGTTATTTTTCGGTGGATAAGAAAGGCCATTTTGTCAATCAGGTTGCAGGCGATGACAAGCGGGAGAAAACCTCCAATGACATCAGTGCCTATGACCTGATTATGAAAAACAAGGAGCTTCTTCTTGACCGGGACCCCAAGCGTTCCCCCGTGCGCTTTATCTTCTCACACTCTGCCCTCCGGGAAGGATGGGATAACCCGAACGTGTTCCAGATCTGCACCCTGAAACAGAGCAGCAGTGAAGTCCGCAAACGGCAGGAGGTTGGCCGCGGCCTGCGTCTGTGCGTCAACCAGAACGGTGAACGTATGGATGCGAATGTTCTGGGCAACGATGTGCATAACATCAACATCCTGACTGTCATTGCCAGCGAAAGTTATGACAGCTTCGCCAAAGGCTTGCAAAGCGAACTGGCCGAAGCAGTTGCGAACCGCGCCAGAAAGGTGGATGCTACCTTGTTTGTTGGCAAGGTTCTTACGGACGCAAACGGCAACGAGCAGATCGTGGATACTGACACCGCCGCCGCCATCTACTTTGATCTGGTACAGAATGGCTATGTGGACCGCCATGGTGCGCTGACGGACAAGTACTATGCCGACCATGCGAATCATGCGGTGCAGGTGGCAGAAGAAGTTGCAGACTGTGCAGCATCGGTCATTGATTTGTTGGATTCTGTTTACAGCGATAAGGTCATGCTGCCTGAAAATGCACGTTCCAACAATGTGGAATTAAAAATCGACCCGGACAAGCTGGCCATGCCGGAGTTCAAGGCCCTTTGGAACAAAATCAGCCCGAAATCGGTTTATGTGGTGGATTTTGACACAGATGAGCTGGTGCAAAAGTCCATTCGCTCGCTCAACCGCAATCTGAACGTATCAAAGATTTACTTCAAAGTAGAATCCGGTGAAATGACGGAGATCAAATCCAAGGATTCTCTGTTAGATGGCTCTGCTTTCGCAAAAGCGGATCAGCATAAATATGACCCACAGACCAAAATTCACGCCAGCCAGAGCGTCAAGTATGACCTGATTGGCAAGCTGGTGGCTGAAACCAAGCTGACCCGCAAGGCGATTGTACAGATTCTGGTCGGCATTGAAAAAGCGGTGTTCGATCAGTTCAAGGATAACCCGGAAGAGTTCATCCTAAAAGCAGCTGCCCTCATCAATGACGAAAAGGCAACGGCCATCATCCAGCATATCACCTACAATATTCTGGATGAACATTACGATACAGACATTTTCACTGAGCCGACCTTGAAGGGAAAACTCGGTACGAACGTCATGAAAGTACAGCGGCATCTGTATGACCATTTGATTTACGATTCAAGCAATGAGCGTGATTTTGCCGCCGACCTCGATACGAACCGTGATGTGGCAGTCTATGTAAAGCTGCCAGATGGGTTCTATATTTCCACACCTGTTGGAAAATACAATCCCGACTGGGCGATTGCGTTCTATGAGGGCACAGTCAAGCACATCTACTTTGTTGCTGAAACCAAAGGCACACTGGATTCCATGAAGCTCAATCACATCACCCCGGTAGAACAGGCTAAAATTGATTGTGCCCGTGCACATTTCAAGGCACTGAACGATGAAAACGTGGTGTACGATGTGGTGAGTGACTATCAGACATTGCTGAACGCAGTTATGAAATAATAAACCAAAAGAAATAATACGGTGCTGCTGTGCAGCATTCCCCAAAACGGTAAGGTTCTATTGTGAACTTTGCCGTTTTTCTTTTTGTCCAAAATTGTATTCCAAAACGGCCCTATAGATTCATATTGGTGTAAGAAGTTTTCCAAACAAAATTTGAAAATCAGGTTGCCAAACACCCTTTTTAGAATGTTATAGGTATAGGAGGTTGTTTGAAAAAGTGAAAATTTCCCAAATTTTCATAAGACCCCGTTTAAAAATACCCCTTTAAGTTTGTATAGGGTGTAGGGACTACTTTCAGAAACGAACCCCTTGGCATTTTGGAAAGTCCACAACTTCTTACAAGACAACATCGTACCTTGACAACAACATGATCGGCTGCAAGTTAATATGCTTTTTCGGAGAAGTGCCGCCACGACAAGAGCGCACCAAGAAGAAGCCATACGCCGGAGGAAATCGGGCAGGAACAGCTTGCGGGCAGACCGACGCCGAAGAAGAACCGGGCAGCTGGCAGAGAGGACTTCACAAGTCTTGTCTGTCAGGTTGTTCGGCGCAAGAGTGCAGAGATCGCAGATCTTTGCGCGGGTCAAGGGCGGCAGCCTTGCCCAGTGGATGTGATGCCCTGCGTCATATCCTACTGGGTATTATCTGGCGCATAGCAGGCGGCAGATTTGCAGCTCCGCTGCACCGCGTTGCCCCTACCCCGCGCACGGCGCTCTCTGTGTGACCCCAGAAAGGAGAGATGGTCGCTGAAACTTACCCGACACAATGGCCGCGCCGGAAAGCACGGCACTTATAACCCAAAGCACAATGACCGCAGTTTTAAAATTGCCAACAGCGAGCATATCGACCCGGAACGTGTCCAGCAAAACATCTATTGGGATTGCTATAACGGCATCCGCTCTGCTCTGCAGCCCAAGAGTGAGGAAAGTCTGGCCGACACTTTTGAAGAAGTCGAAAAGCTCTACTACAAACTCCATTACACCAATTTCACCGAAAAGCAGAATGCGCGCAACGCCAAAATCCGGCACACGGAACGAAACCGTTCTCCCGAAGATTTGCTTACCAGCAAGAAAACCTGCCCCGAAGAAAGCATCTATCAGCTTGGAACGCTGGAGAGCCACGCTTCGCCCAAAGAACTTTTTCAAATCGCCACAGAATTTATGGATGAGTTCCATGAGCGTTTCGGCAAACACGTTCACATTCTGGATTGGGCCTTGCATCTGGATGAAGGTACGCCGCACATCCACGAACGCCATGTGTTTGACTGTGAAAATAAGTATGGAGAGATTGCTCCGCAGCAGGAAAAGGCATTGGAAGCACTGGGTTTTGAACTGCCAAAACCAGACAAGCCCCTTGGTCGCTACAACAATCGTAAGATTACATTCGATGCAGCCTGCCGCACGATGCTGTTTGAGATTGCCAAACGCCACGGCTTGGAACTGGACGAAGTGCCGGAATACGGCGGACGGGCTTATCTGGAAAAGCAGGATTATATTCTGAAAAAGCAAAATGAACGGATCGCAGAGCAGAAGAAAGAACTGCAGGAACAAAGTATTCAATACGTCGGATTGCTGGAAGATTGCCGTAACCAGCGAGATGAATATGCTGAACTATTCAATCAGGCGATAAGGCAATCTGAAGAGATTTCGAAAAACAATGAAAAAATTAAAAGCCAGGAGAACGAATTAGAAGAGCTGTTTTCGCAATGGGTAGATGTAAACGATTTGTTTAATGATGCGGTAAATGGTTCTTATGACCAAGCGGTCCTTGCGGTTTCCGATGTTGGATTAAACAAAGCATTACAGGAAGCTGTAAATGAAATTGATCAACATTTGGAATGGTTAATGGAACCAGAACGAATTGCAGACTTCCGCACCAGAAAATATGCAGAAGAACAAATACTCTGCCTGCGGAAAAATATCATTGGGGCAATCAAGAGCCTTCTTTCAAGAGGAACGCCGTTCTTCTATATCCCAGAGGTGAAAAAAGCGGCCATGGAGCAAATCAAAGAAGATTCCCGCCCGTCCGTTTTGCAAAAGCTGCAGCAGCGGCAGGAAGAAATCGCACAGCGTGAGCAGACATGCACCAAACCGAAGAAGCGCAGTCATGGCATAGAACTGTAAAGGAGGAAAATCTTCAAGAACAACAATTTATTTGAAATCGTAAAGCTGAATATCACCACCCGGCAGGCCGCAGAAGCCTATGGTTTTCGTCCAAACCGCAGCAGCATGATTTGCTGTCCATTCCATGCAGACCGCAATCCCAGTATGAAAGTGGACTCTCGGTTTCACTGCTTTGGCTGTGGAGCGGATGGCGATGTGATAGACTTCACCGCAAAACTGTTTCAACTGTCCCTGCTGCAAGCGGCTGAAAAGCTGGCTATAGATTTTGGACTTTCTGCAACAGATAATTTTCAACCACTTCCCTGCAAGCCGGTGGAAAAACCGCTAAGTCCGAAAGAGCAACTTTACAAAATCTTGTGCAGCTATCGTTCTCTGCTAGCAAATTGGCGCATGGCCTATGCACCCAAAAATCCAGAAGCATCCCTGCATCCTTGTTTTGTAGCAAGTCTACACTATGCAGACCGTGTGCAATATCTGCTGGATATTCTTTTGCTGGGAAGCCTACCTGAAAAGCAACAATTACTCAACGGAAAGGAAGTGACCGCCCTTGGAGAAGCAATCGAACGATGCAAGGAAGCCGAAGAAGCAGCATAGTGCACCTGCCCGAAACTGGGTGGGTGACAACGGGAAAATCATTGAACCATTATTCGCAGATTACTTTTTGAGCCTGCACCCCATGCGCTGCTTTCAAGGCAGGCTGTTCACGGTGGATGGCATGGTGGAGGATGAAGCTCCACTGAAAAAGGAAATCTATGAGCAGATTCGCTATTATGCCACCACCAGCGTAGCGCGGCGCATTGAACATATCATGCAGGCCATCAAGTTGGCCTGCGCATCCGAGCCGCCGGAGATTCAGACAGACCGCATCCATGTCCGAAACGGCACATACTTTGTGGACGGTCACTTTACCCCTGAAAAAGAATACTGCATGAACCGACTGCCCATCTCCTATGTGCCAGAAGCACCAGCACCGACACGCTGGCTGCAATTCTTGAACGAACTGCTATACGAAGAAGATATTCCGGCCTTACAAGAATACATTGGCTATTGCCTGCTGCCTGTTACCAAAGCGCAGAAAATGCTGCTGATGGTCGGCAAGGGCGGTGAGGGAAAATCCAGAATCGGGCTGATCCTGCGAGAATTGTTCGGCAGCAGTATGTACACAGGCAGTCTGCAAAAAGTGGAAACCAACCGCTTTGCCCGTGCAGACTTGGAGTACAAGCTGCTTCTGGTGGACGATGACATGAAAACCGAGGCCCTGCCGCAGACGAACAACATTAAAACTCTTGTCACGCTGGAAGATAAAATTGACATTGAGCGCAAAGGCCAGCAGAGTGTGCAGGGTACGCTGTATGTGCGGTTTGCCTGCTTCGGGAATGGCAGCTTACACGCACTCTATGACAAGTCCAACGGTTTCTATCGCCGCCAGCTGTTGCTCACCACTAAGGAAAAGCCCGTTGGCCGGGTGGATGATCCTTTTCTCATTGATAAGATGCGGAACGAAAAAGAGGGCATCCTGCTTTGGGCATTGGAGGGGCTGCATCGGCTGATTCAAAACAATTACCAATTTACCATCAGCGAACGCACCGCCGCGAATCTGAAAGAAGCGATGGAGCAGGGCAACAACATTCTGGGCTTTCTCAAATCCGAGGGTTACTTTGAAATTCGGCAGGGTGCCAAGTGCAAATCTACGGATTTCTATAAAGTCTATGAACGCTGGTGTCTGGATAACCTGGAAAAGCCGCTGGCAGCATCAACCTTTATCCACCATCTAAAAGATAATCAGAAAAGTCTGGGCATCGTCTACGATGATAAGTGCATCGGCACAAATCGGGGCTTTCACAATGTAGACGTTGACCTGTTTTTACCCGTTGATGTTCCAAGTCCGTGGGATTAAAAAATAGAATCAACTTGAAAAAGCCCTGCTCAGCCTGCTCACAGTGCGCAAAAGGTGCAGGATGAGCAGAGTGAGCAGGCAATTTTGAACTTACATCAAAAATAAAACATGGAGGTTTTGCCTATGAACAAATCTCGGCCTGTTGCGACCAAAACTGTGAAATCTTTGAATTATACGAAAAATATCTTGCAGACCATTCCGAATAACGATACAATGGAAGTGGTCACTCAAACCAATGCCGTCAAGTCTCCGACTGACAGCCTGAAAGCCACAACACTGGTGTACACGGTGGAAGAGATTGCGCAGATGCTGTCCATCAGTCTGCGCTCTGCCTACAATCTGTGCAACAGCACTACCGAATTTCGTGTTCTTCGGGTCGGCGGAAGCATCCGCGTCCCGAAAGACAGTTTCGATGCGTGGCTCCGGGCAGCTTGAAAAAGGAGATAACGTATGGCATATATTACGAAATGCGGCAGCTCCTATGGTGTCCGCTATACTTACCAAGATGAGCAGGGTAAAAACTGCAACAAATGGGAAAGTTTTCCCACGAAAGAGGAGGCAACAAATCGCAAAAAACAAATCGAACATGAACTGGCAAACGGAACGTTTTTGATTCCGTCCACCATCACCGTCAAAGAGTTTTTGATGGAGTGGCTTCCCAAACAGTGCAACAAGCACAAGTGGGCACCGCAGACCTATCAATCCAATCTGGGAACGGTCCAGAACCTCATTATTCCGTACATCGGCGATATGCAGATGCAAAAGCTCAAACCCTACCATCTGGAAGATTTGTATGCCACTCTCGGCAAAATGCCCTGCGGCCAGTATTATGAGGGCAAAAAGCAGGTGCTTTCGGAAAAACAACAGCAGCGGCTTCTCTCCGGCACGACCATCCACGAGGTACACCGCCTGCTGCGGACAGCGTTTCAGTATGCGGTGGAGTGGGGCATCCTCATCAAAAGCCCCGTTCCGGTGGACAGCCCTAAAAAGTCAATTCAAGAGCGTGCCATCTGGAATGCAGATGAGATGTGGGCCGCACTTGCCAGCATGGAAGACCCGATTCTGCATCTGGCTGTTCACCTCACACTGGTGGGCGCACTGCGTGAGGGCGAAGTCGCTGGCCTGACTCCGGAAGATCTTGATTTTGAGGGAGCAGACGGCACAGGCACGTTCCGCATCAACAAGTGTATGCAGCGTGTCCAAAAGGCATCGCTGGCAAAAACGGGCAAGGGCTGCATCTTGCAGGAATTTGAAGATAAGCGTGAGGGCAGCACCACAACGCTGGTGCTCAAAAAGACCAAAACAGCATCTTCCAACCGAACCATCTTCATGACAGCCGTGCTGAAAGAGGAACTGAAACACTGGCTAAAGCGTTTGGAAATGGACGAAGCCGTTGACCCGGAACGCTATCGCAACAGCGGGATGCTCCTGCGCTTACCCAATGGTCTGGCGGTAGAGCCGATCCTCATCCGCAAAAAGTTCATCAAGTGGCAGGACGAGCACCCGGAGTTCACCCGCATTGTGTTTCACGGTCTGCGGCATTCCAGTGCCACCTATCAACTGATGATCTCCGGCGGCGATGTGAAAGCCGTTCAGGGCACCACAGGGCACGCCACGGCGGATATGCTGGTGAACACCTACGCTCATATCCAGCAGTCCTCTCGTGTAGAACTGGGCAGGAAATTTGAGGAAGGGTTCTATGCTAAACAGGAAAGCCCCAGCCCGCAGGCTGTCCCCGCCGCAGGCGAACCGACCATCTCTATAACTGCTCTGCTGGAA
>ENA-OWPL01001763-OWPL01001763.1-human-gut-metagenome-genome-assembly--contig:-NODE-1763-length-12073-cov-3.107589_pt1 | contig 12073 bp, 14 predicted proteins | sample MGYA00248263_ERZ651844 | MGnify/ENA primary metagenome ERZ651844 (study PRJEB26924, sample SAMEA4378256) | human gut metagenome | biome: human gut; feature: human-associated habitat; material: faeces... | reverse complement strand
AAACTCAGATACATCGAGCTGCTGCGGATTCACGGATACTTCCTGCACGCCAATGCGTTTTGTCTTGCTGCTCAAATCCGCATATGCCTGCTCCGAAGTCATTGTATTTGTACTGACACTTGCATCACGCAGTATCGTCTGCGAAAAAACGCCAACCACGACGCCAACGATAGCGATGGTGGCAATTACCGGAAATACACCTTTCTTTGCCATTGTTATTTACCTCCGTTCAGTGTATCGAACTGATGCATTACTTCCTTGCTGACTTTTTCATGCACCGCTTTTGATACCGCTCAAACACAGCGGTGCCGAACCGGAACCGACATAGCCGTCAACGATGCTGCTTGCATCGATATGAGAGATGTACGATTCGTCAACATCCGGGAAAACATAGATAGAAGTTACGGCAGTTTCCTGCGGTGTTTCTTTACCATCGAACTGGTCATAGCATTCTGCTGCGAGCGTATAGCCATCACAATCCCAGACCAGCCAATAACTCTTAGCTTCTCCTACATCCTCATAAGTGGCAGCCTTCAGTTCGTCAAAAGAATTGAATGCCATACCTCCAAAGGAGGTCGTCTTCCAGTACAAGCCTGACGGGTTGCCGAAATGTTTATAGAGAGCCTCGAACTTTTCCTGTGCGGTGCTATCGTATGCCGGAAACCAGTCGAAATCGTAGATGTTGATACGGCTGTAGTACAAACCCTTATCGAACGCATCGCCAAATGTCATGTTCTCTTCTTTGGCAATATCCTCGTTCAGCATCATTGCATACGAGCCATCTGTGGCGTATGAGCCGATTTGATAGTAATTGCCTTCTTCTCCCGTAACACAATAGTCTTGAATGTTGCGGTATATCTCCTCGGCCGTGTCGTATTCATTGCTGGTTCCTTTGATGCTGTACCCTTTATCTTCTCGATTAAGAGCCATGTACCCGCTGATGGGGAGAGCTTTCAACTCCTCCAACGATACATTTACACCGTTGAAGTTAGGTGCTCCGTCCAAAGAAAGGCTCTTTGTCCAGTCGACATCATTGAGGGGGTTCTCTCCGAAAGGAATACCACTGTTCGGGTCTATCGTAACTGCAGGAGTCACTGTTCCTTCTGCCCACTCTGGGAGATGGTCGAGCAGCGACCAGTTTTCCCCTGCTGGTGTCGTCTCTGTACTAACAGACGAAACGGTGTTGCTCTGAGTCTGTGTCGTAGGTGTTTGTTCTGAAGCGTTGTTCTGCTGGTGTGCAGCGCATCCAGTCAGAAGCATGGTTGCTGCAGCGACAGCAGCAATAGCACGAATTTGTTTTTTCATGGTTTTCTCCTTTACTTCAATGCATCAAATCGACGCATTACTTCTTTACTGATTTCTTCGTCTTGTTTAATGTCATTTGCCGTTTTGCTGATAACAGAATCCAACTTTGACATTGCGAGCACAACATCCGTATCCCACGGGTTTTGCGCCGAACGCTGATTCAGTGCATAGGCGAGCGAGTCGAGTCTTAAAATCAACCGTTCGTTATCATGTATTACTTTATTGATGGTATCTATAATCCCGCTATAGATTTCCTTTTTCTTTTGTGCTGTTTCCTTATCTCCGAACGAAATTGTGCCTTTGCAAAATGCTTTGTACTCATTTTCGTCGAACATGGACGCAGAACGAATCGCATCATCCAAGCGGTCATAAAAAATCTTCTCCGCTGACGCAAGTAATATCAGACATTTTGCCTGCTCACCGGAAGTCTTGCTGTCCTGCGTCATGCTGTATGCTGTAGCCATCTTTTGTCCGAACCGTCTGACTTGATACCGCATCTGGTCTGCCTGTTCCGAGAATATGGTTTTCGTTCCGATTACAGCATTGATTTGCGTCAGGTATTTCTCTTCTTTAGATTCTGCCTGTGTGTCTGTTTTATTTTGCTCTTTTTCTCTTTTCTTCTCGGTTTGTTTATAGATGATATGCGCACACAAAAGGAGGAAAAGGACAGGAACACCGTATTGCGCGAGCAGCACAAAAAACAAAGATGTTCCGTGCATATACTCTACGGCGTAATAGGTATGGATGTATGCCTCGACCATGTATACGATGGCTGCCGCAATAATAAGTAAGCTGATACTGAACATTTTGTGTTACCTCTCGAATTATAGGTAAACATCGCCGCTTGGAAGAAGGACTCCGCAGATATTCTCAAGCGGGATGAAATCGAGCGCATCCTGTATAGAGAAGAACGGTTCGGCGCTCGGATTGAGCCAGAGTTCTCCGTCACGCAGATACAAACCATCTTGTTTGAATGTATTGATGTATGTCAGAGAGAACACATCACAATGGGCAACGACCGGCTTTTCATCCTTTGCTTGACGCTTGATAAGCAATTTGACATCCTTGTAATTCTTGATGAGTTCAAACAGCTTTTTGAGGCGGAGATACTTTTCGTCAGATTCGATGCTATCTGCGAGAATCCGTTCTATGACTTTTTCGTAAACAACAGTTTCCTTCATGCTCCTGTCATCGACGACATCGTAATAGTCGTTTTTGTATTTACGCATCTGCAGCAGCGATTTGAGCCAATTATCTTTGTCCGCAAGCCAAAAAGCATACGCGGCTTCATCGCAAAGATTGGCGTTTATGATAAAACGCTCAACCATATTCACTTTCTCTCCCGTCACGAAACTATGCGCAGCGGAAATTGTTGCATCTTTTATCTCCTGTTCTGGCCGTTGCACAAAAAACAAAGCGACGCTTGCTTCTGTGGGAATATACTTATTGCGAATATACTCCTCTATCTTGTCCTTCATCATCTTTTTTAGATTCTCAGGCATATCACCCGCCTCGAATCCAAACAATCTGAGCTGTTCAACATCTTCCTTCTTGGCATCAAACAAATAAAATGTCTCATTGTCTACAATGTAACCCATAAAATTGAGCTCATCGTGAAAAAGGCTGATGTTTTCTTCTTCCTGCCCATCCTGAACATCGCTCACTGCGCTGTAAAGAAGTTCTACCTTATGTTTTTTCTGAATCATGGGTTTGCGGATGAACTCTGCATAAAACGATACGCCTTCTATCTTGTCGCTCAACATTCCGGCAATATAGCTTTGATTGGAGTCTGCAATGAATGCTGTCAGGACTTCTTTTGTCAAAATCTTCATGTCAATTCATCCTTTTAGGTTTGCACCAATCCGGTAACTGTAAAAACGAGTAATGATGCAACGAATAAGACCGAGCAAACAAATATCGCTCTGTAGGTGACGCTGTGGATTTCCTCCAACTGCCGTATCTTATCAGTCAGCTCATCTATCTCGTTTTCTGCTTCGTCAAACTGTCTATGTTCCTCTTCCGTCAAAACGAGTGTTTCATAAGCACCCTTGTTGTTAAACTCATCCTCTGATTCTGGGTTATTTTTGGGTTTTGTCTTGAACCGCTTTACGGCTTTTTTGTGCCAGCGTTTGCTCTTTCTTGCAAGAACGGCTTTCTTGGTATCTCTTTCTTTGATTTTTTCCTGCAACATCTTCCATGACACTCCATAGCAGACAAGTGCCGCAATGCAGACCGCTGCTATTATCAGGACGACACAAAAAATCATCTTCATGACTCACCTCCGCAAATATCCGATTTTTCATTCTCCTCTTTGACGAGGTTGAGCTTCTCAAATGGAATTGTAAGATAGTCATATAGCGTTTCAGCTGTTGGCATATCGTAACGCATCCGACGACCATCCTGAAAGTCATACCAGATACACTTGCGTACATCTTCGTAGAGCCACCACTGAATGATGTCGGCTCTATCGTTCAATTCTTCTTTGAGAATTCGCAGCAGGGCAGTCAGATACAGATTGTTGACATCAAAAACTACGGATGTATCGCAGATTTTATTGAGTGCATCGCCAAACTCATTCATTCTCGTATCCTGTGTCTGAATATCTGCGACAGTCTGGCAGAAAAGTTTTTTAGAAATCACTCGCATTGTCCTCCATGAAATTTGATTTTTGTTTATGCTAATATTGATTTCCTTGTTGATTCGTGCTAAAATAAATATGATTGAAATAAGAACGGAGAAAGTTACGTCTAGGAGCACAACTCCGCATTGCAGTTTATACAATTTTGATAAACTGCGTTACAGTAAACAGAAAGCCCTGTCCTTTATGGATGGGGCTTTCTTACTTCTTAGTCTACGCGGGTATATCCGTGGTCAGCTAACCACTTATGTACTTCGTTTGTAATGTCAACAGTATCAATGGAATAGCCGTTAACTCCCAGTTTTCCATTGGAAAGATTCATACTGATATTATAAATGAGCTTATGGCCTTTCATTCTGCCGATGGTCGTTGTGCTTCCTGCGGCGAATGTTTTGACTCCGATGCCGAGTTCCGAGTTATTCTCGTAGTCCAGCTCTTTGTAAGTAAAATTGTCTTGTACGAGAATCAGTTTTTTGAAAATCTGATGACTCTGCAAGATGCCATTATGAATGGAAAGACAGTTTTGCCAATCGGCTTCAAAATCAATCCAGTTCCCGAATATGGAAGCTGTCAATGGAGCATTAGGACTCTGATTGATGGCTGCCGCTTCTTGAAGCAGCAGTTTCTTAGGTGTCTTGTATTCTGCTACAGGATAGTTAATTTCACCCTTACTTAGCATCTTAGTAAACGCTTTGACGGCAAGCTTGCCAAAGATGATGCAGAAACATCCGCAGAAACCAAAAAATGCGCCAAGCAGATAAAATACAAGTGTTGCCGTATGGATGCTTTTGGGGTCGTATCTCTGCGCTGATGCCTCCGAGATGACAAGGCCAATCGGAATCAGCGGCAAGATAATGCCGAAAATTATAAAGGCGATTCCCATCATTACCCACATCCGGCCCGTACCTGCCGGGGTCGCATATTTCAGTGCTCTTTTCCGTTCTTTCTCAGACGGAATCATCTTATCCTTTTTGGCTGCCATGATTTCCTCCTCCTTTTAATCGTGAAATGCCGAGGTACCAAAGCTCCTGTACCTGCCGCAGCAATATACTCTGCAAGGTTCTTGTCCAGTATCGGCAGCGTGCCATCAATCTTTCGGCCACTATCCAAATATTTCTGAGATGCTTTTTTATTGTGTACCGTTTCCATTTTTTCATATTTCCCGCAGATGGTACTCTCAAATACCACACAGCAATTACTTTATCATCGTCATTATCAAAGAACGACCAGTATGTTTGCGCATCTGCATATAGATAATGGCCGAGAACACATATACAGCAGCGTATCTCGTTTGTCTGCAAAAATTCTTTTAGCCGTGGGCGTTCGTTCTTTTTGAAATCTATCCTTTTTGCAATAGGAAGATACTCGCGAGCAAATTGGTTCATATCCCTTAGTCTCAAGTACCCGTCATATCTCATTCCTTTCGGTTTGATAATCGTAAAAGGCCATGTATGTATATGGTCATACGCTGTACCCACACATGTGACAGAACATGGCTGTCCGCGATACTTCTTATCTGGTTCTTTGCTAACAATTTCTTTTGCCATCGTTTTACAAAACGCGTTATTCAGCGTTTCTCCTTTTTTGTGTTTACTCGATTCAGGTGTAACGAGGGATAAACATAAACTCCCAATTTCCGCTTTTCGCGTTATATCTTCGCACAACTGTGCCGTCACGAATAAAGATGACACCGTTTCTTTTGATAAGTGGTTGTTCTTCACCAACGAACTGCATTGATTCCAGCTCCTCGATGGTGTAGTTCTGTCTTAGCAAAGTTTCGGTTTCTTGATTTTCATTGACGCCAACGAAGCGTTTCGCGCCAAGAATAGAGCTTGCTGCAAGTTCAAACATTGCATCTGCACCTCCTTTACTGTGTAATAAAACAATAATCTATGTGTTTTTTTCGAAATTCCGGGATTTTATTTTTTTCTTGAGATAATTATCCATACTTAATCATTGGCGAGATGTTTTTTTTGCTTTTTTATTGAGTGCGCAGAACTGTGTAAACAATGCTTGGAGAGATATTGTACTTGGAAGCAATCTCTGTAATTGGAATATCCGGATGTGTCTTCACATCTGCTATGATTTTCTTGTTGCGTTCAATTATCTCCGCACGGCGCAAAGTTAACACGCCAGATACGCGATGACTTACATACTCATCAGAATTACTCAGAATCTTATAAACTCTCGCACGGGTCAGATTATACTTCTTTGTCAACTCGGTAGCCGAAACGCCGTTGCGATATTCATCAATGATTTGCCGGTTCCTATCTGGAAACGGGCTTCTGGACTTTACAGCAGTGCGCTCATATTTTCTGTAATCCAGTTGCCGTAGAATACTGTAACAATGATAACTGCTCAGCTGATACTTTTCAGAAATCGCCTCTACAGACATTCCTGCAACATAATCGTTAAGTATCTGCTCGTTCCGCGCCTTTATGTTTTCATGGTTCACAAAACTGTCCTCTTTTCTTTATTCTCCATTTATACTCATGTAGTCATCATCATCTGTGGACAATGCGCTCAGATTTATCGTCTCGCTTTCCGGAATCAAGGTTGCCATTACAACATATCTCTGATTCGTTGCTCCATAATATCCGAACGGATAACAGGTATACATGTAGAGCCTGTCATCTGAGTCTCCGAGATTCACAAGTACAGTGCCGTCACCCGCTACAATCGTTCCCGCATCTGCCGTTACATTCCCGCTTCGGCAGGAATCGACCTCATAGGCGTATCGGCCATATTCTGTCGTTACGGTAAAAATATCCCCGACACTTGCGTATTGTAACAGTGAAAACACGCTGCTATTGTGTGCTGCAAGAAGATGACATCCGGGGTACCCGATTTGCGAGGTACCCGTATACTCATAAACACCTTGCGCGGTGTTTATCATGGACTGGTCGTCTCCCCAATATAACCTGCTACTGAGTCCAATTTCGTCACAAGTTATAGATGCGTAGCTTTGCCCATAGGTTGGTGTAGATACCTCACTCCACACATATGTTGTTGAATTCAGGATTCTCTGTCTTTCTTCTTCCTGTTGAACTGCCAGTTTTGCAGCTTCTTCTTTTTGAACAATTTGATGCTTGGCGTTTTCGAGCATTACCTCAACGGGATACCTTGCAATGTCTCTTCTCAGAATCTCCCTTTGGAATTCAAGAACTGTATCTACCGTTTGCGTCTGCGTATCTTTCTGTAATAGCCCTTTTACGCTGACATTATAGCTGCCGATAACTCCGACAACCAGCACAGCCAACGCAATGACTTTTGTTTTGATAGTTACATGTCCCATTTTATTCCTGTCTCCCCTACCCTGTTTCTATGGGATAAGGTACCCGTTTTATGAGGTACCCGTTCATCGCTCTTGTTTTTTGAATGACTGTTTGATAAAGGATGAATGCATTTTACCGATAAGCTATCTTATTGCTGTTAAAAAACTTACATATCTCGTCCATTAAATGAACGCTTTCGCTTAGACTTGGATAGAACACACTGAATGCGTGCGTCAACTGCTTATTCTTTGGATAATCAATCAATGTACAATATCTTCCGTACTTTTCGGCAGCTTCATAAACATCAACCGTATACGAGTGTAGCATATCGCTTCTACTGGTAACAAACAGCGTCGCCGGAAGTGACTTGATAATTTCTGGATTTGTGGGGTTGATATACGGATAGAATCCGGCTTTTTTATATCCGCGCCCATACAGGTACTTCGGCATAAACAAGCCAATCTTATCTTTTCTGGTTGTGTAGAACATTCCACTAATAAATGCGGCAGCTGTGATTCTTGTCGTCATTGGTCTTACCTTGAATTCTCTCGCCACCTCAGGACTGCCTTGAACAGCGAGAATATACAACGCAAGGTACGCGCCTGCACTATCTGCCGTCAGGTATACGGGAACGCCCCAATCATAATCTCTCTTTGATTTTCTTTTGTCGCTTTGGTTTACTTCATCTTCTGTTACGCCCCATATGGCTCGCAGAACTTCTCTTTCTCCTTCTTGGTGTTTTCTTGCTGCCTCAATTCCGTCAATCACATCCTGCATCTGCTCAAATACAGTCACCTCCGGAACCAGTCTATAATTTACGCTGATTACAAGGTACCCGTTCTGCGCCATCCTGATATTGAATCTTGTATTGAAGTCTTTATCCCCCATTACAAGCCCTCCGCCATGAATATTGATGATGACGGGAATATCCGGTTTTGCATCTGTTGGATATATCATGTCGAAGGTTTGAAGTTTATCTTCGCCATACTGAATATTTCTTTCAATATTGATTTTCTGAGGCTTTCTGTATCCTCTGTTCTGTTCTTCCACTTGCTTCTCAAAGGCTTCTCTTTGCTTTTTAAACACTGCTTCCATCATACTCATGGCTTCTCTCCATTTTTTTCAATTTGAAAATTCAAAACGGGCGTTCCATCATCGGAGGCATCTCGTCATGGTTATGATGTGGACTCAGCATCTCTGTCGTTTTGATTCCATTTTCCTTCCGGCTTTTCTCCACTGCCTGCGAAATTGCCTCTTTGACTTTCCGATGGTTCTTGACATGCTGAATCAAAAGCTCTGGTGTTCCTACATCAGAAGAACAGATTCGAATCGTGCCTGTTTTATTTAACTTCTCAAAGATGTTTTGCGTCGCAGAAATGTCTCTGATTCTGTAAAGCATGATTTCATCTTCTCTTGTAGTAAATAATCCGGATTCGATGAGAATCTTTGTTGGAGTCAAATAATAGGTGGTGAAGGAAATCGGCAATGCAAAAATTGTATACCGCTTTTTATCCATCCAGACGGGTTCTTCTTCTTTAAGCTCAATATTGAACTCGCCTGCTTCGAGGTTATTATTCATGGGATTTTCTCCTTTCTCTCTTTACGACACAGAATTAAACAGAGTATTTTCTTTTATCTCTGTTTTCTCTCTGTGTATGGGGCTACGCGATAACAAAAGGGTACCCGGCATTCAGGTACCCGTATTCTATCTATTCCAGATGTCCTTTTTTGGTGAGGGGGTTGATACCATCACAACGAATGCCATTGTTGTTGTATTTATGAGGAGTGAGCTTGTTGAGATTAAAGTCGTATGCAGAGACAAGAGATGCACCAAGCACACGGCTTACTGCTTCGGCCATGACCTTATCGATGATGATTGAGGTACCCTCCGGTAAATTTCTGATATGGATTAGCATATCGAAATTGAGTGTCAGCAAAATGGCTACGCGTGTAGAGGTACCCGTATGGATAAGTTGGAACATGCCGTTGGCGGCTACGCAATCATAATCAAATTTGGTTGCCCATGTCTTACACATATCAAGCATTTCAGCTTGTGTCATGTAAACAGTTCTGTGCAGATAGTTTCGCCCGCAATCGTTATTCGGCACGAATTCGATGGACGAGTAAATGAATTTCAAGTTTTCATAGGAACCCATTTGAGCAGCTATTTTTTGCTTTTGTTTGTTATCGGATTCCGTTTCGCCCCATTTTCTACCGGTAAAGATTTTTGGAAGCATGGACGGCGTATTTCCAATGATGATGGCTTTTGGCTTTGCGGATAAGAATCCAAAGAAGTTTGGATATTGCTGAACCAACCAACTTGATTCCATAAACCGGATAACAGCTTCTGTGAATGTGAGTTCAATTTGTTTTGTGAACTTCATCAACTTATCGAGAGAATGATAAACAAACCATAAGCCATTTTTATTGATTATCAACCCTGTAACTCTGCTTTGCGTTTGTGTAATTTCCTCACCGAAAGTATTCTCTGCCTTGATTGTTTTCGTGATTTCGTCAGCTCTAAAGAATACAGCCTCATCAATAAACAAGTTGGAGAACTCAATAACAGTATCTTCGTCTTGTTCCTTTTGTGAGAAAATAGAAAAACTGATATTAGATGTCTGTGACGTTTTAATTCCAGAAGCCACACACATATCAATCGTTTTTTGAACTCGTTCGATACGCTCTTTCTTGCTTGAAGATGTTACTGTGCTTCTGATATTCGCTTGCATAACTGCATCTTTTTGTTTTGAAAGATAATCCATGCCAGCTTTTGTAATCTTGATTCTGGTTGGTCCTTTAGATACCGAGAGCAATTCGATATAATCAGAATCCAGAAGTTCTTTCGTTGCTCTGAATACTGTGTTATAAGCCACATCTTGAAATGCCAGCTTTAATTGCTTTCTTGGAATACTGCTCACTGTGTATAGATATTCGAGGATTCTTACCTTGGTCGGCTTTGACATATTTCAGGCGTTCCCTCCTTTCCATACCTCAACGCAAAGAAAATGCGTTAAGTGCAATAATACCGCATTATTTTGGTGTGTGAAATGTTGATATTCTTGGGTACCCGAATACATATCCATAAAAATCTACATTTTTAGTGTTGATTTTCCTTGGGTTCAGGTACCCATATATCTGTGCCATTCAGGAAGGTCAGACGCCTGTATAAGCGTCACTTCTGTGTGCGGATATTCGTCAACAGACGCTGTATAAACGAACCCCATAGAATAGGCATTATCTGACCTGCCGATAGCCTGTGAAACTGCGTTTGTGATAGCCCCTGTTTCCATATTATTGCTATCACAGACAAGCAATTTGTTTCCGTTTTGAGGGATAAATCTCTTAAAAATCAGGTACAGGAAACCATCCGGAAAGGCCAAATTCGGATGTTCATAGAGAAATAAATCGAGCTTATTGCGTGTCATTACGCCAATACTTTTCTCAATAAATGTGGCTGATGAATCATTCGAGTCTGAATTACTGTATGTTCCAAGCAGAAACGGATATGAAATTTGCAATATACCGTTATTTATTTGCGCTACGGAACATAAAGAATCAGGTACGCTTTGGGATTCCAACCGCATTCTTTCTGTGCGTGGCATATCACTTGAATTGATGATATCTCGAAGTGCATATTGCGCCAAAAGAAGCTCATGGATTGCTTTTTGCGCCTTTATCGTGCTTTTCTGCGGTTCTTCGATATATTTTTGTGCTTCATTGATATGCTTTGCTGCGATGTCAAATTTATCCCGCATACAAAAAGAAGGCGATTCCGCCCCCTTAAACAGGATGCCAGAATCGCCTGGATTCGTCAGGAATTTATTAGTTCCGCTGGACATCTGCCCATGCCTTTTCGATGGTATTGCGGTCTTCGGGTGCGTACACCTTAATGTCATAGTTATCGTCAACTGTGCAGAACTGCATAATACCGCAGTAAGGAACCAGAGACATATCGGCTCCATTTTCAAGAATGCCGATTCTACGAGAATTATTGAGCAAATCCTTATCAGCGCCGAAGCTGTTCAGGATAGTACCCATCTGATACTCGCTGCCACGCGAAATATTAACGATATAATAAGTAACATCGCCAGCAACGAATGCCAACTGCCACGGAGAAGACGGGCGGCAATAAGTGAATCCGGGGACATGCTCCATGAATTCGAGGAAAACACAGAAAGCGCGTGCGCCGGATTCGATTTTGCTGTCGATTTTGACGAAGCTGTTGGCAAGCAGGTACCCGTCCTTCTGATAACACACAAATTCACGTACAGCCGCATAAATTGTCTGATTCGCCAGCGGCAAAGTCATGGACTCACCAAACATAATAGTGAGATATTTTGCCACCAGTTCAGCCGGAAGAGCCCCGAAATCATGAAGCAATTTCTTAATTACAGTGTTATGAGCAGCAGCCATGATAAAAACCTCCAAATTCTTGTTTTTGAGTGATTTTCTATTTTTGAGTGAACGTTCTTTTTCAGTCTGCGTCAAAAATAGAAATGTTGTATTTTATGCGCGTGTTAACGCATAAATCTGTTCGGATTTCGACGTAGACTAAGCTGATTTAAAAATGTCTTCAGTCGACGTCAAAATAAGGTGGTTTTATGAGCTCTGTTAACGAGATTTCCCGTTATCCGCCGCACACCAACGTGGAGGTGCTCATACTGTGCAGCAAACGCAGAATTTTTCGATTCTGCGTCATCGTTTTTAGTGTTTTGACTTTTTGATATCGCCAGAGATAACCTCGGCCTCAAAATCAGAAGCTGTGAAGTCGGCGAACAGCTTACTGCTTCCTGCAATCACGAGTCCAGAACCACGATGGAGTTGCTGGATTTTATTGCATTCATCGTCAGTA
>ENA-OWPL01001762-OWPL01001762.1-human-gut-metagenome-genome-assembly--contig:-NODE-1762-length-12075-cov-4.044426_pt1 | contig 12075 bp, 10 predicted proteins | sample MGYA00248263_ERZ651844 | MGnify/ENA primary metagenome ERZ651844 (study PRJEB26924, sample SAMEA4378256) | human gut metagenome | biome: human gut; feature: human-associated habitat; material: faeces... | reverse complement strand
ACGCATACGAAAACCTCCTTCCAAATTATTCGAGAGAATATTTTGCTGAGTGAAAACCAAAAAGCGCTTAGAAAAAACTCCCTCTACTATACAGAGAAAAATCACCGTTTTGTTCGGGTGTTTTGCAAAATTCTTTACACCTTGTTTACATTTGATTTCACCATAGAAAAATACCCCTCTATAATACGGAGAAAAATTCAAGTTTTGTTGATGTGTTTTTAAAAAAAATTACAAAAAAATAACCTGCACTTAAAAAAATGCAGGTTGTGAATAAATAAAGTGATTATTGTTTAATAAGCTGAATACTTAACTGATTACTTACTGGTCGAATGATAAATACTACTTTTTGAAAAAATATGAAAGTGTTATAACAGCAACGCAAACAAGGTTTTAATAGATAAATTTTATAAAGATAACGAAAGGGAACAGTCAATTTGACTGCTCCCTTTCGTCAACAAGAAAAGTTATAAATATATGTTTATTGTTTGATTTTCTTAAACACAAAAATATATTCGTGCTTAAACAAATAAAAATCACTTGCTAATGCTCTATAACGCCAAATTGCTTTTTGATTTGCTTTGCCATTTATTTATAACGTTATGATTGATTATGCAAAAGTGTTGAAATATTGTTAGCTTTATAACATTTCTTTTGCAATAATATAAATATACGTTTTATTACTTATGAGTATATAATTATTTTAATGAATAAGGTTATTGAATTTCTATAAGAATCTTGCGTTAAATTATAATTATCAATTTGACTTGATTTTTTCAATTTCAACATCTAATTCGCTATTGAATTTTAGAATAGTATTGTTTCTAATGCTCTCGAAAAACGCATTATAACTTTTAGGAGTAAGCATGGTGAATTTATATCTTTCTTCGTTAAGATATTGATTAATTAACCTAACATGTTCAACACCGGCCATATGTTTGCCTACATTTTCGGGATGCGGAGAAGATATTTCTTCATCACCCTTAATTTCTACAATAATTATGTTATTATTTACTTTGATGAAGAAATCCGGATTGAATTTTTCATATCTTATGGCTTCACCGTGTCGAGGGTTTTTCTTCCACGAAAAATCTATAGAATAAAAGCCTTTTGAAGTAGATTTCACCCACGAAGTTATAATATCAGAACTAGCAATTAATTCATCTATAAATTTCTTTTCAGGTTCATGATTAGAAAAGCAAAACGATGTTACCGTCTTAAAAGTATTTTTATTTGATACCTTTTTCTGTTTATATCCATTACTCGTGTCTATGATTTCATCAAAAAACTCTGTTTCTTCGTCTGACAAATATCCTTTTGTATCATCAGTCCAAAATAATGTATTACTGTTTTTTAATAAACTGGCACTTGTTGACTCACTGCCCATATCTCTCGTGGATACAACAAAGTATTTGTCTGGATTTGTACTATAAGTTACATAGGTTGAGCCTTGGCGCCAGGCAGTAGACATAGCAGAAATAAATTTGTTAGACAATGAATCTGTTATTACAGTATTGCCACTTTCTTCTAACGAGCGCTTAATTATTTCCTCTAATTTTTCAATCGTATACTTTTCTTGATATTGTTCTGCCAACCCCAAACCTTCGTCGTCCGGAACATCTCTAAATCTATCCCACATTTTTAAAGCCATATCTTCAATGCTAATAGTCTTATGTTTTAGTTTTGTGTTCCATGTTTTGCTTTCATTTTTTAGATTAGAAAGCTCTATTTCAACTGTTTCTTCCGGTGATACGGTTGGTAATGTTATATAACCTTTATCAAACAAATTATAAAGACCAACCTTTTCCTTCTTTTTAGGGGAAGCTATAGGATCTTTTTTATATTCACAATTGCAAATTTCAAAATGAAATTCCGAATTAGGTTCAACTTTCGTTGAAATACGGCGTTCTATTTCCAATATTTCATCAACAAGTTTTTTAACTGCAAGTGACCATTTTTCATGATTGAAAACTATTACCTCAGGCTTGCCAAACATCATATTCCAGTTTGATGGTATACGAAGTCCTCTACCCAAAACTTGAGCAATTAATAATTTTGAATTAAACGCTCTTTCTTCATCAGGAATTATTTGAAATACGCGCTTAACATCCCAACCCTCTGTAAGCATAGAAACAGAAAAAATCCATTCAACTTTAGATGTGCTTGAATCTACATCTTTCAATCTTGCCCTGTCACCAGCTACATTCGGTTTGGAATGAACAACTAAAACTCTTTCGTTAACTTCATCATCAGATAATTTAAAGTTATCCTTAAGGTAGTTTTTAAATCTTCTCGCAAGTGCGTCACACGAGGAGGTTTTTTCGGTTACAACAATAGAAATAGGCAAGATGTTTTTAGAACTTAATTTTTCCTTAATTTCATTATGTGAATTGATAATAACTTGCCATTGATCTTCTTTTTTAGTTGGCATATTTTCTTTTATAATATATGAAACATTTTTAACCCAACCATCATCTATTGCTTGCTTTAAAGAATATCGATAGATTACATCCACAAAATAATCATTATCTTTATAGTAACAAGTACCCGATACTCCGATATTATATTTAGGTTTAATAGTTTCTATAAAGTTCTTCCATTGATTTTGCTCTGTGTAATAAATATGATGCGATTCGTCACTCAAAACGAGTGTTTTCTCACCTTTTCCGATTAAACTATCCGTTATTGAACTGCGAGAATTTTTATAAATAGCATCTCTATTTTCTACACAGATACATCCTTTGACAACACTTTCATCGCCAGCAATAATTCTAGGAGGAGGTGTGAATAAGCAACTATTTAATTTGTTATCAGCAGCGAAAGTTTCAAATTTGTTTTTTAACTCACGCTCTATAGTGATACTTGGTACAAGAACAAGAACTTGATCAACAAATCCTGCACTTAACATTATTGTGGCGAGTCCATATAATACCCAACTTTTTCCTGTGCCTGTTGCTAAATCTAAGTTTGCAGTATAAGTGTTTTTAAAAAACAACTTATTAATGAAATTTTTCTCTGTGGAATATTTGTCTTTAAGATGATAATTATTAGAATAATTTTCTTTTGCTAAATCTTCAATATTCCTATATTGATTACCGCACATAAATCGTAACGCTGTATAAATAGCTTCTTCTTGATATTTTCGGCCATCTGTTAAAGTTAAAACAAATTTATCGTATTTACTTTCATCCCACTTGTTTATATCTACATTGTTAGCAACATTTAACACCAGTTCTTGTTCTTTAATTCTAATCTTATTTCGTTCCATCAATTACCACCCTTTTTTCATTGCCAGCATTGTCGACAAAAATGAACATTGCTTTCTTATCAATCGTCTTAATTTTAATAGATTTTTTTAGTTGTTTCTTTTTTGTTTTAATATTTGTTTCGTATAGATCTTTATTGTAAAATACTTCATCTATATTAAAAACTTCTCCATTATAATCATAATCTATTAGTATCATTGCCAATTCTGTTTTTTGTTCGCCTTTTAATCTACTATTACTCCTGAAATTTTTAATTTGCAAGGTGTTTTTTGTGGTTTTGAAATCAACATAAGGTGGCTGAACAAAATCGAACCCAACGGAGTCTACAATTTCATTTACAGAATCGCTATCACGAGGCTGTTTAGGTGGAGTGAAATTTTCAGTAAATTTGGCGAGCATAGAATATGGAACACGCAAAATATGATATATTCTGTCTTTTATTTCTACCTCATCTTCGGCAAATGTAAACTGTCCTTGTGGTGCTATTATGAAAATCTCATTACCAACATTACCGCCAAGAATTACATCTATTTCACTAATTGTTTCATATGAAATCTTCATATTGTCTTTTTTTAATTCTTGAGGTGAATATACTTTAACTAAACAATTATCTTTCTCTCCATCAAACTCCAATCCCCGAATTGTATTTTTTACCACTTGACAATTCCATAATTGAAGTGCAAACAATTTCCAATTTTCATTATCAAATTTGTTTAATTTTTCAGCATCGTATAAACCGCCAGAATACAACATAAACGGACGAATGTTATTTATTTGTAACAAGCGCTTTTGGATTGTATAAATAGAATATTTACCAACATCTACAGCTATCCAACGACGCCCTATTTTTTCAGCTACCGCAGGCGTTGTACCGCTTCCGGCAAAAAAATCCATCACTAAATCACCATGCTTAGTTACGGCTTTTATTAATATTTCCAATAGTTTTTCAGGCTTTTGCGTTGGATATCCAATTCTTTCATTCGATGTTCCCTGCACAAAAGGTATTTCAAATACTTCAGTCGGTTTACCTTGTTTCATATAGGCAATACGTTCAGATCCGTCTTTGTTTTTGTATATTTTATATCTTTTTCCGTTCTCATCAACCTTATCATATCTTTTAATTGCTTTTTCATCATAATTAATTAATGTAGCATTGCTATCAAAGTAATAATCAGATGACTTTGAATAAAACAAAATAATATCATGCTTTCTAGGGAAATTTTTTTCGGTTGAAGTAGGGCCAAAATATTTCCATATAATTTCATTTCTGAAATTATTCTTTCCAAATATTTCATCCATTATTACTTTGATATAGTGAACCATTTTTTGATCTAAGTGAACAAAAATTACACCGTCGTTTGACAATAGTTCTTTTGCTAAAATCAAACGTTTTCTAATAAATTCTATAAATTCCGAACCAGACAATTTATCAGCATACGCCACCTGTTCTTCACCATTCACTTTAAACTCCTGTTTTGTAGCAAACGGAGGATCGATGTATATTAATCTAACGCCATCTGTTCCATCTGTATTCTTAAGTTTCCCGTCCTTTTTCATTTGAATTAGGGTTTTTAAAATTTGCAGATTTTCTCCGAAAATCAATTTGTTAATCCATTCGTTAGAATTAACTGTTGCATTTGGAGGGAAAATTCTATCTTCTTGCAACGGGACGGGAATGGTTTGTGACAAAATTTGTTCTCGGCTTTCTTTTCCCCAATATGTTAATTCATATTCGCGTTTTTCGGGTGGAAAAAGAACGCGTGAAAGTTCATTTGGGATTTCTTGATTGTTTTCTATATACTCTCTTGCCACTTCAAGTGCTTGCAGTTGCATTGCTTTTTTATTTTGATTAGTATAACTCATTGTTTATTCCTCCAACAACCTTGTTTTATGTTTAAAGTGTTTTACGTTATTTTAACACTTAATGGTTATTTCGCATTTTTATTTTATGTGTTCTATAATAGAATTTGTTTGTTATTTACATTAGATTCTTAAATTGAAAAAGAATCTATAAACTTGAAATTATTAATTAAATTAATTATAACATTATATGACTTTTTTTTCAATGGGAGCAGTGATTTGTGTTAAATTATGTATATTAATATTATCACTTGACATTATCACGGAATACCGTTATAATTTAATAAAGGTGGTGATAGCGTGAATGTTAATTATTTAGTTGCCGAAAAGCAAATTTCTAAATACAATTTATCAAAATCAACCGGCATACCGTACTCTACTATAAGCGATATTTGCAATGGGAAAACTACGCTTGAAAATTGCAATGCTAAAACCGTTTATGAGCTGTCAAAATTCTTTAATGTTTCGATGGAAGATTTGCTTTATAAAGACAATGATGTTCGTTATGATTTCGAGGCTTTTAAGAGTAATATTCGCCATCAACTTAAAGAATTGGGCTTCAAAAAATTTATTGTATCTGTTTTGAAAACTGATGAAGTTACCGATTATATGAACAAAAAATGGTATCCTGAAGCATTGTATCTATTGGCAATGATTGATTATGTCAGCAGGATAAATAATATTCCCATTTGCAAAAAATACAATTCGTATCGTTCTGCAAAACTTAGTGAAGTTATTTACCCGGCAAGCGTTGTAGCCGAGGCAAAGGTTATGAATGATGAGAGCATTTTGAAGGATTCTATTACTAATTCTATACCCGAATTTATGCGTTTTAATATTGTTGAAAGCGAAGTGTTTGATGTTGCATAATGATATTCAAAAAAATATGGTTGACATATATCTCAAAGAACTTGCAAAGGAATTCAATTTGAAGAAAAATATGAAAATGTCCTAAACGAAGATAATGCAGATGACATTATAAATAAATTGAGCAAATAAAAAATGAGCCGAGAGGGGATGCCACTTGGCTCATTTTTGTGTTTATGCAAAGTTCATTTAATTTTGAAACTATTTTTTCTTTTTCGCCGCTTCCTGTTGTGTTCAATCTCTTTAGTGGTAAGTCATGCTTTGCGAAAATGCCGTCTCTTAAAATTTCCTTTGATAAGATTATACACAAGGTTTTAGGAATCATAATAAGAAACTTTGGAGTTTGAAGAGTGGCTTGAGAGTAGCTTCCCGAATAGAATCAAGAAAAACAAATAACTATAATTAACTTTACGGAGCCGTTCGAGTAACAGCTCCGTTTTGTTTTGATTTTTTCTTGCTTTTCCCTTATAAATCCGCAATAATCATTGATTTTAAGTGCTCTGTGTGATATACTAAACTTGTATAATTGTAACTATCTGAAAGCGAGGAAAATCTAATGGTTTCTAACATCGAGCGCTGGTACTCAATGAAAGAAATATGCGAATATCTTGGCGTCAGCCGTGATACCGTACTTGATTGGATAGAAAGAAGAAATATGCCCGCAGCAAAAATCGGACGCCTTTGGAAATTCAAAGTCAGCGAAATTGACGCTTGGATGAAATCCGGTATTGCAGCGGATAAATAATCAAATTTCGGAGGCATATATGAGTTTTATTGAATCTTACAAGCATCTTGATAAAATATGCGGAGAAATGTTTGAAACTCAATATGGAGTATCCGCCTATATAGAGGAAATGCTAAACAATCCTCATGGTTCTTTTCTTGTCAGAGAATGGGAAAATGATTTAAAACAACTGAAACACTACCGTTGGGTTAGGAATCAAATAGTACACGAACCCGATTGCTACGAAGAAACTATGTGCGAAGCCGGAGACGATGAATGGCTTGATGATTTTTATGAAAGAATAATAAATCAAACTGATCCGCTTGCAATGTATTTTCAAGCAACAAAACCTCAGCCTGTCGCAAAATCCGCACAAAATCACGAACCGGCTCAACTGCAATATACAGATTCTAAACAACCTGACCGGCCGAAACATAAATCAAAAAAGGTCGTAAGATGGATTGTGCTTTCAATTATCGTGGCTATTGTTCTACTGTACTTAGTACTTAAATACTTTATTAATTGATTTTGGAGGTGCAAATATGCCAGATAAGAATTGGCAATTTGAACTTGAAGAATATATAAAGCAAGGCGAACCCGACAAAGCCGAAAAAAGCGAAGCGTGGCAAACTGCCATCGGTTTGCAGGCTGTTGACGGGCTGAATACATCTGACTATTTGTTAGACACCGCCAAAGAGCATATCGAGGGTAAAATCACAATCGACGAGGCTCAAAAGCGTATTCACAGTTACTATGAGCAGCGTTCTGTACGCACCGAAACGGAAAATGAAACCAAAGAAGCGGACATTGTTTCGGCAAGAATTGCAAAGTTGTTGGGAGAAAAAGCGTTTCAGTTCTCTCCTGCCGAGTGGCTCACCATTCACCGCAGATTGTTTGAGGGCGTATTTGACCACGCCGGACAAATCCGCCAGTACAACATTTCCAAAAAGGAATGGATACTGAACGGCGAAACGGTTATTTACGCTGATTTTAACAGCATAAAAGATACTTTGGATTATGATTTTGCCACCGAAAAGCAGTTCTCCTATGAGGGGCTTTCGGTTGAAGCATCGGTAAAGCACCTTGCAAAATTCGCATCGGATATTTGGCAGATTCATCCCTTCGGTGAGGGTAACACAAGAGCCACCGCCGTGTTTATGATTAAGTATATGAAAACATTTGGGTTCCGTGTCAATAACGATGCGTTCCGTGAAAACTCTTGGTATTTCCGCAACGCACTGGTTCGAGCAAACTATAACGATTTGCAAAAAGGTATTCATTCCACCACAAAGTTTTTGGAATTGTTTTTCTCAAACCTTCTGCTCGGTACAAATTACGAATTAAAAAATCGCTATATGCACGTTGATTTTGTGGATGAAAACACTTCCCAAAGTGCCAAAAGCGAAACGCCAAAGTGCCAAATTGACACTTTGGAATGTACTTTAGAAGAGTTGGCAGTATTAGATTTAATAAAAAAGAACCCGTCTGTTAAGCAAACCGAACTTGCAGAACAAACAGGAAAGTCAGTCAGAAGCATAAAGCGCATTATAGACTCCCTGAAAGAGAAACAATATATCCGTAGAGTTGACGGCAAACGCTACGGCAAATGGGAAGTTTTGATATAACACTTCCACCATAACTACTGCGTTGTATAAAATTACAATGAAGCAATAAAATAAGGAGAAATTTCTATGGCTACCGGAAATAACACCAATATCGGCTTTGAAAAAGAATTATGGGAGGCGGCGAAAGAACTGTGGGGAGCGATTCCTGCCGCTGATTATAGAAAAGTAATCATCGGGCTCATTTTCCTTAGATATATTTCTGATTCTTTTGACAAACGCTATCAGCAATTAGTTGCCGAGGGCGACGGTTTTGAGGATGACAGAGACGCATATGTGGAAGAAAATGTTTTCTTTGTGCCTGAAGAGGCACGATGGTCTGTAATCGCTTCGGCTGCTCACACGCCTGAAATCGGTACAGTTATTGATGATGCAATGAGAGCTGTTGAAAAAGAAAACACTTCATTGAAAAATGTTTTGCCCAAAAACTATGCAACACCTGATTTGGACAAGCGTGTATTGGGCAATGTTGTAGATATTTTCACAAATATTGATATGCATTCTGACGATGCAAAAGATATTTTAGGAAGAACATATGAATATTGCATAAATCAATTTGCTGAATATGAAGGCAAAAAAGGCGGAGAATTCTATACACCTGTAAGCATTGTAAAAACAATAGTATCTATATTAAAGCCGCTTGAAAACAGTCGTGTTTATGACCCTTGTTGTGGAAGCGGCGGAATGTTTGTTCAAAGCAATGCGTTTATTCAGGCTCACAGCGGCAAAAGAGGTTCAATTTCTGTTTACGGACAAGAATTTAACCCGGACACTTGGAAAATGGCAAAAATGAATCTTGCGATACACGGAATTGATGCCGACCTTGGGCCGTATCAAGCCGACACATTCTCAAATGATTTACATAAAACATTAAAAGCGGATTATATAATGGCAAACCCACCGTTCAACTATTCGCCTTGGGGATATGATTCTCTCCAAGATGATGTTCGTTGGAAATACGGAACACCGCCTGCCGGCAATGCCAACTATGCGTGGATTCAGCATATGATACACCACTTAGCACCGAACGGAAAAATAGGTCTTGTGCTTGCTAACGGTGCTTTGTCCTCTCAGTCCAGTGGTGAGGGTGAAATCAGAAAAAATATCATTCAGGCTGACCTTGTAGAAGGTATTGTTGCTCTACCGACCCAGCTCTTTTACAGCGTTACGATTCCGGTAACACTTTGGTTTATTTCAAAGAACAAGAAGCAAAAAGGAAAAACGCTGTTTATCGACGCTCGCAAGATGGGTTATATGGTTGACCGTAAGCACAGAGATTTTACGGACGAGGATATTCAAAAGCTGGCAGATACATTTACCGCTTTCCAAGAAGGAACACTCAGCGATGTAAAAGGTTTCTGTGCGGTTGCCGACCTTCAGGAAATTGAAAAGCAAGATTTCATTTTGACGCCGGGTAGATATGTCGGAATTGAAGAAGTCGAGGACGACGGAGAACCGTTTGAAGAAAAGATGACCCGTCTTACCTCCGAATTATCGGAAATGTTTGCAAAGTCCCACGAATTAGAGGACGAAATCCGCAGGAAGTTGGGGGCGATTGGATATGAAGTTTAATAGATACGCTCTTTCCGACTTGGCAACTATTAAATACGGAAAGAATCAAAAAAAGGTTCTTTCAGAAAGTGGAAACGTTCCTATCTATGGTACTGGTGGACTGATGGGGTATGCGACAACAGCTCTTTATGATAAACCTTCTGTATTGATTGGAAGAAAGGGCACAATAGGAAAAGTTAAGTATGTGGAGCATCCGTTTTGGACAGTTGACACACTTTTCTACACCATAGTAAATACGGATATTGTACTTCCTAAATATCTATATTATGTTATGTCGCTTATTGACTTAAATAACTATAATGAGGGAACAACAATTCCAAGCTTGAGAGCTGAAACTCTTAATAGACTTGAATTTGATATTCCATCATTGGTAGAGCAAGAAACAATACTTTCTTGCCTTAATCCGATAGATGAAAAAATTGAACTTAATAATGAGATAAACAATAATTTAGCGGCTTAAAGTTCGATGTCTGAGACATCAAGCTCGCCGGACATAAGTTTGGGAAGCAATGTGTCACGAATCATTGCAAGATTTTCAATTTCAAATTCATTGGATTGAATAGCTTCCGTAAGGCTTTTGAATAATGGCGCATAATTAGCAAACATTTCTTCATTGTAAATGAACTCAAATTTTGCCAAATCATTCATTACGATGTATGGAATTGCAGAACCACGGGTTCCTCCCATAATTTTCTTACTAAGTTCTAATTTTACGAACCAATAAAGAGGAAATATGAAATCGGGATTCACATTATCAAGTAGCGTACAAGCATAAGTCCTTTGGTAAAGGTCAAACTTTCCACTATAAAAACGAGTTCGACCAGTATAAGCCCCATTTCCTGAAACGATGATTGCATTTCCATCAAAAATATAACTATCAATTTGAAGAGCTTCAGGTGCACAAGTAAAGAATTTGTATTTACCGCCATTAACAGAAGCGTTAGCATTCTTTTTGCCAGTGAAAATAGAACAATATTCATCAAGTGTGACAATTTTGCCCTGAGTTCCAGACTTTGGTGAAAAAAATGTCTGATACAAAGCGTCTGCTTGCTGCTCTAAATTATTGTTTACATTAAAAAATAAATGTCGTAAAATATAGTTATATAAAAATTTTGGAGGAAAAGATTTTGTCGAATGATAAAATTGTAATAAAGGGCGCAAGAGAGAATAACCTTAAAAATATTGACGTTACCATACCGCGTGACAAGCTTGTGGTGTTTACAGGTCTTTCGGGCAGCGGCAAGTCTTCGCTTGCGTTTGATACAATATATGCCGAGGGTCAGCGCCGTTATGTTGAGTCACTTTCAAGCTACGCTCGTCAATTTTTAGGGCAGATGGAAAAGCCGAATGTCGATAGCATTGACGGGCTTTCTCCCGCTATATCCATAGATCAAAAAACAACCTCAAAAAATCCGCGCTCTACCGTGGGCACGGTTACCGAAATTTATGATTATCTGCGTCTTTTGTATGCGCGCGTGGGCGTGCCGCACTGCCCCGTTTGCGGTAAAGAGATAAGCCAGCAGTCAACCGATCAGATTGTCGACACTGTTATGGCGCTTGAGGAGGGTAGTAAGGTTCAGATTTTATCACCCATAGTTAAAAACAGAAAGGGCGAGCACACAAAAGAAATTGACCGTGTAAGAAAATCCGGTTATGTTCGTGTGCGCATTGACGGCAACATATATGACCTCTCCGAAGAAATAAAGCTTGAAAAAAACAAAAAGCACATGATAGAGGTTGTGGTTGACCGCCTTGTAATAAAACCCGACATTCGCTCGCGCCTTGCCGACAGTATTGAAACCGCCCTGTCACTTTCGGGCGGACTTGTTGCGGCAGATGTTATAGACGGAAAAGAACTACAATTTTCACAAAGCTACGCCTGCGACGAGCACGGCATCAGCATACCCGAGCTCACCCCTACAATGTTTTCATTTAACAATCCTATGGGTGCATGCCCTACCTGCACGGGTATAGGCGTGTTTATGAAAATCGATCCGCGTCTTATTATAAGCGACGAAAATTTGTCTTTGTCGGAGGGCTGTATCAAGGCGGCAGGCTGGGGGGTTAATTCATGGTTTAATCCCGATGCAGGCTCAATAGCTCTAATGTATTATGACGGACTTGCCCGCAAGTTTAACTTTGATATAAATACGCCTTGGAAAGATTT
>ENA-OWPL01001758-OWPL01001758.1-human-gut-metagenome-genome-assembly--contig:-NODE-1758-length-12094-cov-3.433757_pt1 | contig 12094 bp, 10 predicted proteins | sample MGYA00248263_ERZ651844 | MGnify/ENA primary metagenome ERZ651844 (study PRJEB26924, sample SAMEA4378256) | human gut metagenome | biome: human gut; feature: human-associated habitat; material: faeces... | reverse complement strand
TCACGGCGGAGGCGCTGCGCCAGTATTGCCGCGCGCATATGCCGACGTTCCGCGCGCCGAAGGAGATCGAGATTGTGCCGGAGCTGCCCAAGGGCGCGACCGGAAAAGTGCTCACGGCCGTGCTGCGCGCGCGCAGTGTCCAGGCGAGCTGACGCGCGCATCTTGTAGGCCGTGCCCATCCGGCGCACGGCGGCAACTGCTGTTTTTTGGAGAAATCAGCGTTGTGAAGCGACTGACGGTTTGCTATTGTGAAATCACAAACAACCAGACGCCGCACAGCGGCACACGTGAATATTTCAGGAGGTAATACCTATGATCCGTACCAAACTTACCGAAATGCTGGGGATCGAATACCCCATCGTGCAGGGCTGCATGCAGTGGATTTCCCGCGCACCGCTGGTCGCCGCCGTGTCGGAGGCCGGCGGCCTGGGGCTGCTGTCGTCGAGCACGTTTTCCTCGGCCGATGAGCTGCAGGCGGAGATCCGCAAGATTAAGTCCATGACGAGCAAGCCCTTTGCCGTCAACCTCACGCTCATGCCGTCGCTCGTCGTGCCGGACTATGCGGGCTACATCCGCGTCTGCGCCGAAGAGGGCGTCAAGGTCATGGAGACCGCCGGCCGCCCGCCGAAGGACGACATGGTGCGCGCCATCAAGGACGCCGGCATGGTACTCATCCACAAGTGCACCACCGTCAAGCACGCGCTCAAGGCGCAGTCGCTCGGCGCGGACATGGTCGTCGCCGACGGCTTTGAGTGCGCCGGCCACCCGGGCGAGAACGATCTCGGCACCATGGTGCTCACGCCGCGCTGTGTGGAGGCGCTTGACATTCCGGTCATCTGCGCCGGCGGCGTTTCGACCGGCCGCCAGATGGCAGCCGCGCTCATGCTCGGCGCCGAAGGCGTGTACATGGGCACCCGCTTCCTGCTGTCCGAGGAGTGCCCGGTGCTCCCGGCCGTGAAAAACTACCTCGTCGAGCACGCCAACGAGATGGAGACGATCCTGCTTCTGCGCTCGTTCCAGAACTCCACGCGCATGTATAAGAGCGAAGTCGCCAAGCGCGTCTTTGCCAAGGAGCAGGCCGGCTGCGAATTCAAGGATGTGGCCGAGGACATGGCCGGCAAGACGGCCTGCAAGATGTTCTTCGAGAACGCGGACGTGGAAAACTGCGGCGTCATCTGCTGCGGCCAGACGTCCGGCCTGATCCACGATGTGCTGCCCGTGCAGACCATCATCGGCCAGATGATGCACGAGTGCGAGGCGACCATCGCAAAGTTCGCCTGACTTTGGTAATCCCCCCATTCCCTTCTTTTTTCTTTGGAGCGGCTCGGCCCACGGGCCGGGTCGCTCCCCCCTTATTATCAGAAATGGAGATCCGATCATGTTCTATTCGTTTCATGGAAAATGCCCGCGCGTCGATCCCACGGCGTTTGTCAGCACCAGCGCCGAGCTTATCGGCGATGTGACGGTCGGCCCGCGGTGCTATATCGGTCCCGGCGCCGTGATCCGCGGCGATGCCGCCGAGATTATTCTCGAGGAGGAGGTCACGGTGGAAGACGGCGTCATCATCCATGCCGGCGGGGCGGACAAGCGCTGCCTGCTGTCCCGGCGTGTGACCATCGGTCACGGGGCGATCGTCCATGCGCGCTATCTCGGCCCGGAGGCCAGCATCGGCATGGGCGCGGTGCTCAGCCTTGGGTGCGCGATCGGTGCCGGCAGCGTCGTGGCGGAGTCCGCGCTCGTGCCGCAGGGCAAGTCCGTTCCGCCGGAGACGCTCGTTGCCGGCATCCCGGCCAAGCCTCTGCGCCCGCTCACGCAGGCGGACCGCGAGAGCTGGCAGGCCACGAAGGATTGGTATGTCCGGCTCACGGCGGCGTACCTGGATCCGAATCATTTCTTTCCCGTTGCACGGCGGGAGGCGTGAGCACGATGGATTGGCGTGAGATCTATGCGCGCAGGCTCTGCACGCCGGAGCAGGCGGCGGCGCTGATCGCGCCCGGCGACCGCATCTTTGCCGGCGGCGCCGGCAGCTTCCCGGCCGTGCTGATCGACGCGGTGAGCGACCGCGCGGAGCTGCGCGGCATCCCGGTCGTGACCGTCGTCAACGGCACGGAGAGCCGCGCCCTGTCCGACCCGGCCTGCTTTGCGCGCACGCCGTATCACTCCCTGTTTCTCGGCCGCGCCGACCGCAAGTTTCAGCAGCGCGGCGGCCTGCACGAAAACTCCGTGCAGTTTCACCAGACCGTGCGCGCAGCGCGCGAGGTCTACCGTGTCAATACGCTGATGCTCGAGGTGTCCGAGCCGGATGCGGACGGGTATCTGTATTACGGCCCGCGCGGCACGGCCTGGAGTTCGCTCGATACACAGGTCGAAAAGCGCATCTATCAGGTCAACGCCTTTCAGCAGCGCACCCGCGGCGAGCACCATCGCATCCATGTCTCGGAGGTCACGGCGCTCTGCCGCGCGGATCATCCGCTCAATACCTATCATTATAAAGCGCCCGATGCACTCGATGCGCGCATTGCCGCGCACATCCTGCCGCTCGTCCGGGACGGCGATACGCTGCAGGTCGGCATCGGCGGCATTCCCAACGCCGTCGCCTACGGGCTGCACGGACGCAAACGGCTCGGCATTTACACGGAGGTGCTCACACAGGCGCAGCTGCGCCTGATGGCCAGCGGCGCGGTCGATCTCGATCGGGTCGAGGCGTCCATCGTGCTCGACGCGGCGGGGCATCTGGATGATTTTGCGCTCGCGCACATCCGCATGATCCCGGTGGACGTGCTCAACGATCCGTTCCGTGCCGCGCAGCAGCCGGGGCTTATCTCGGTCAACGGCTGCCTGATGGCCGATCTGACCGGGCAGGTCTGCGCCGAGGCCATTGACGGCCGGCAGTATTCCGGCGTCGGCGGTCAGCTCGATTTTGTCCGCGCCGCGGCGCGTTCTGCCGGCGGACGGAGTTTTCTGTGCCTGCATTCCACGCACGAAGCGCCCGACGGGACGCTCACGTCCAACATTCGCGCGCATCTTCCGTCCGGCGCAGTCGTCACGACGCCGCGCAGCGATGTCATGTACATCGTCACAGAGTGGGGCGCGGCCGATCTGCACAATCAACCGCTGGAGACGCGCATCTGCGCCATGATCCGCATCGCGCATCCGCGCTTTCGCTGCGCGCTCGCACAGGAGGCAGTCGCCTGGGGACAACTGTCACCGGAGTGCGCCGCGCAATTTGATACACAACCCGAACCAGAGAAGGAGGAAACCACATGAACCCCGCATACGAACCGCTGTTTACACCGTTTTCGATCCGCAATACGCGCATTAAAAACCGCTACTTCATGGCCGCCATGGGCACCGTCACGCACAACGATGAGGATGGCGCCTACCTGCCGGACGCCGTGGACTATTTCGTCCGCCGCGCCGCCGGCGGCGTCGGCCTGATCATCACGGGCGCCAACTGGGTGGACAACAACATTGAGATCCACAGCCCCGGTTCTTTCCCGTGCCCGACGATCTGCCCCGGGAAATACATCAAGGCCGCGCGCGAGCTGACCGACCGCGTGCACGCCTTTGACACCAAGATCTTCGTGCAGCTCACGGCCGGCCTTGGCCGCAGCGCCATGCCCGCCATGATCCATGACCGCAAGTTTGTCGCGCCGAGTACGATCAGCAACCGCTGGAACCCGCGCATCGAGTGCCGCGAGCTGACGACGGAGGAGGTCGAGCAGCTCGTGGAGCAGTTCGGCGTGTCGGCCGCTATCGCCAAAAAGTGCGGATATGACGGCGTTGAGGTGCATGCCGTGCACGAGGGCTATCTGCTCGACTGCTTTGCCATGTCGCTGTTCAACAAGCGCACGGACAAGTACGGCGGCGATCTCAACGGCCGCCTGCGCTTCGCCATCGAGATCGTGCAGAAGATCAAGCAGTACTGCGGCGAGGATTTCCCGGTCATCCTGCGCTTTTCGCTCAAGAGCTATATCAAGGATCTGCGTCAGGGCGCGGTGCCGGGTGAGACGTTCACCGAGCTCGGCCGCGATACGGACGAGGGCCTGCAGGCGGCCAGGATCCTGGTCGATGCGGGCTACGACGCGCTCGATGTCGATGCCGGCACCTACGATAGCTGGTACTGGGCGCATCCGCCGATGTACTTTGACAAGGGCGTCTATCTGCCGTTTGCCGAGCAGGTCAAGCAGGTCGTGGACGTGCCGGTACTGGCTGCCGGACGCATGGACGATCCGGATCTGGCGGCGCAGGCGCTGCGAGACGGCCGCTGCGACGTGATCGGTCTGGCGCGTCCGCTCCTGACCGAGCCTGACTACGTCCGCAAGGTGCGCAACGACGAGCTCGCGCTCATCCGTCCGTGCCTGTGCTGCCACGAGGGCTGCTTCGGCCGCGCGTTTGACGGCGCGGTCGGCTCCTGCGCGGTCAACCCCGAGTGCGCGCGCGAGCGGCTCGTCGGCATCACGCCCGCAGCGGAGAAAAAGCGCGTGGTCGTTGTCGGCGGCGGGCCTGCCGGCCTGGAGGCGGCGCGCGTGAGCGCGCTGCGCGGCCATGATGTCACGCTGCTCGAAGCGAGCGATGCCCTCGGCGGCGCGCTCAAACCGGCCGGTGTGCCGCACTTCAAGCAGGCGGATCGTGATCTTGTTGCCTGGTATACCGCCACGCTTGCGCATCTGGGCGTGGACGTGCGTCTGAATACACGCGCGGATAAGGCGCTGCTCGATTCTCTCAAGCCGCAGACGGTATTCGTCGCCGAGGGCAGCACGCCCAGAACGCTGGCACTGCCCGGTGCGGACGGAGACAATGTGGTCAGCGCGCTCGACGTGCTCGAGGGCAAGGCGAAAGCCGGCAAGTCGGTCGTCATCATCGGCGCGGGACTCGTCGCCTGCGAACTGGCGCTGCACCTGGTGCAAAACGGCCACACCGTCACGCTGCTCGCCCGGCGCAAGCTCCTGCGCTCGGCCAAGCTGCCGGCCATGAATGAGCTCATGCTGTGCGACCTGCTCGTGTTCCACGGCGTGCACATCGTCGAGGGCGCGGCGCTGGAATCCGTCGATGCCAAGGGCGTTTATTACGAGGTCGAAGGCGTGCCCGCGCTGGCGGAGGGTGACACGGTCATCACTGCGGTCGGCATGGAGGCCAACCACGCGCTCTTTGACGCGATCCGCGATGACTATGAGACCGTGCTCGCGCTCGGCGACGGCCGCCGTGTGCGCAACATCTTCGGCGCCATCTGGGATGGCTACGAGGCGGCACGCAGTCTGTAATTGCGATCCGAATACGTTTGCCCGGGCAGGTTCCTCCTGCCCGGGCGTTGTGCTTGCATCCGGCGGCTGTGCATGATAAAATCATGCATCTTTTATTTGAATGGAGAGACCATTATGCTCTATACCTTTGGCGGGAAAGCCCCGCAGGTCGACCCGACGGCGTTCGTCAGTGCGAGCGCGGAGCTCATCGGCGATGTGATCGTCGGCCAGCGCTGCTATATCGGCCCTTATGCCGTCATCCGCGCCGACGCCTCGCGCATCGTCCTCGAGGAGGAGGTCGCGGTCGAGGATGGCGTCATTATCCACACCGGCGGGGAAGATCCCGTCGTGACCATTTCGCGCCGCGTGACCATCGGCCACGGCGCGATCATCCACGCGCGCGCCATCGGGCCGGAGGCCAGCATCGGTATGGGCGCGGTGCTCAGCCTCTGCAGCGAGATCGGCGCGGGCAGCATCGTGGCCGAGTCGGCGCTCGTGCCGCAGGGCAAGATCATTCCGCCGGAGACGCTCGTCGCGGGCGTGCCCGCAAAGCCGCTGCGCGAGCTGACCGACAAGGACCGCACCGACTGGCACGAGACGAAGGACTGGTACGTGTGCATGGCGGCACAGTATCTCGACCCGGACAACTATCATCCGGTCAAGTGACGGCTTGAAATGCCCGGGCACCCATGCTATAATAAACTGCTATGTCAGCCGCGGCCGCGGCTGGGAAACGAAGGAGATGCTCGGATCTATGAAACTCGGAATCGTCGAAAGCGAGCCTGTTTCTGAAACTCTCCGCAAACACACAAATGCCGATAAAGCTTGATAGGACAGGCATTTTCGGATGAGGGCAAAACATATAAGTTCCTATTTCCCTACGCATCTCCACGCAGAAATGGCGTAAAAATGGCGTAGAGGAACCGGCGATACGCAGTTGCGAAAATCGCCTGCTGCAACATTACTAAGAATATTCAAGCTGCCCTGCGCACAAGCAGGGCAGCTTTTTTATCCGCGCACCGGCGTGGAGAGATAAAAGTTATTTTACTCCGCGTTCGTCTGCGTCGCAGCGTCCGGCGCAAAATATTTCCGCCACGGGAAGCGGTCACAGAATGTCCAGTGCTCTTCGTAGAACGCAGAGAATCGCCCGATGATATAGCCGTTGATCAGCGCGCACAGGATCGTCCCCCACTTCACGCCCTCGAAGTGCCAAAGTCCGAAGGCAAGAAAGCTCATCGCCACGCCGACAAGACAGCTCACGCAGTCATACCCGGTTTTGAACCGGTTGATGTCTGCACCCAAATGGGCGGAGACCTCCTTCACAAATAGCTCGTAGACCTCGGGTGAAATGTAGGTGTGGAACATGGCGGAAACTCCGGCCGCGCAAAAAAGCATCCCCAGCACATAGTATATCGCGCGCAGCCAGACGCTGCCCGCCGGAAGCGCGGCGCCAAGCAGCATGAAAGCGTCCAGCACAAAGCCGTAGACGACCGCCGTGACAAAGGAGAAGAGATACGACACGCGGAAGCGCCGCAGCAGCAGGCGCATAGCGAGCAGCAGCACCGCCTGCAAGCAGTATTCCGCCATGCCGAAGGTGACGAAGCTCCACACGGGAGACAGCCAACGGTAAAGAAGGTATGCAGGCGCGACCACCATGGAAACGCCGAAGTCAGCCTTTTCCATCAGGACAACGCCCCGCGCGACAAATACGATGCCGAATACATAGGCAAGCTCCGTGCTGAATGTTCTCTTCATTTTTGATCCTCCAAACAAAAAATGAGCCTTCTCCGTTTGGTATAGAAACGGAAAAAGCTCATTTATATTGTACCACGCCTGTCAAGCGGCGCAGAACTTTGGCAGCGCTATGCCTCATCCTCCGCCAGCATCCGGTATCCGACGCCAAGCTCATTGATGATGTAGCGCTTTTCACCGGGCGTCACGCCCATTTTCTTGCGGATGTTCTTCATGTTGACTTGCAGCTTCTTGACGCTGCCATAGTCTGAATACCCCCAGACCGAGCGGATGATGGCGGCATACGTCAGCACCTTTCCCGCATGGACGGAGAGAAACGCCATGATGTTGTACTCCGTCTGAGTCAGGTCAATCTCCTCTTTGCCAACAAAGACCTGCCGCGTATCATAGTCGATCAGCAGATCCTGAAGGTGGAATTTTCCGCCGGGGGAGCTTTCTTCCTCTTCGCTGTGCCGATGACTGCGGAGAACGGCGCGGATACGGGCCAGCAATTCCTCCGTGCCAAAGGGCTTGGTGATATAATCATTTGCCCCCAGATCCAGGGCTTCCACCTTATCCCGCTCGTTGGAACGGGCGGAGAGCACAATGATGGGCACGGTGTCCGATTCCCGGACTTTCTGAATCAAGTCCAAGCCATCCCGATCCGGCAGGCCGAGATCCAGAACGATGAGATCCGGACGATGGGAGGCGTACATCATTATGCCGAGCGCACAGGTCTCCGCGCAGAGCACCTGATAGTCGCTGGTTTCCAGATTGGCTTTGATAAAGCTTCGGATGTTGGCCTCGTCCTCTACGATCAGGATCTTGTACTTGTTATTGCCCATCGTCCTCACACCCTCTTTCCAGCGCAAAGCGGAATACCGCACCGCCGCCCTTTCTGTTTTCTGCGGTAATGTCACTGCCGTGCGCTTTGACGATGGCAGCGCATACAGATAGTCCGATCCCCATATTGCGGCGGGTCCCGTCCACCGGCGCGGCAGACTTTTCATAGCTTCCGGTGAAAATCTTTTGAAGCGCATCCTCCGGGAGGCTGCAGCCGTTGTCAGAAACCTCAAATACCGCCTTGTCTCCCACGAGAGAAACGGAAAGCGTCAGCTCCGTCATGCCTTTTGCGTGAAATACGGCGTTTTCCAGAAGATTCAGCAGTACCTGTTCAATAAGGAGCGAATCCATGGGAATGTCCACAAATTCCTCCGGTATCTGTGTGATGACCTTCTGATTCGGATGCTTTTTGGAAAACTTCATGAGAACCGAGTCGATCAGTTCATCCAGAACAGTCGGCGTTTTCACGACCTCGACCTTCGCGCCGTCGATCCTTGTGACAGACAGGAGATTCTCAACCATGCGGATGAGCCATTCGCTGTCCTCCTGAATTTCTCCCAACAGCTTGAGCTGCTGCTCCTTCGGCAGCGCATCATACTTGGAGATCAGCGTGGAGGATGACCCGTATATGGAGGTGAGGGGCGTGCGCAGGTCATGGGAGATCGCCCGCAGCAGATTGCCGCGCATTCTTTCCTTTTCGTTTTCTGAGCGCAGCTTTTCCTGATCGCGGATGCGAATATTCAGCGTACTGGTGGAAACGGCGACGACCATCATGATGACAGCGGATAGGATACTTTCTTCTACGAAAAAGTCAAAGACATAATAGGGATAGGTGAAGGCAAAATTCACCGCAAACACGCTGACGATGGCAGAAGTGATGCCATAGCAATACCCATGCGTTTTCAGCGAGATCAAAAATACGCCGAACACAAAGATCATGGGCACCAGCGTCTGCGTGGTAAAGAGCTTCTGGATGAGCAAATTGACGGCAAAGGCGCAGCAAAAAACAATGACCGAAAACAGAATATCTTTTTGTCGTTGGTTGCTTTTCATGGCAATCTCTCCAAAGATGCTTTTTAACACTTTTATTATACTCCATGAAAAGAAGCGCATCAAGATTTCAAGCAGGACGATATTGCCCTGCGCCAGTTTCTTTACCGAATCTACACCGGAGAAATGCTATGATATAAGCACACAGCAAAAAGGAGGAAGAAATCCGTGGAAAACGACAGTAGCGACGATAACGGTAATCGCTCTTATATGGTCTGTTCGTATGTGGCATATCTACGCCCTTTGCTGCGGTATCGGGTATAGGTGTGTCTTTTTTGCTTGGTACGATAATACGAACAGAACATAAAGGAGTTTTATATGAGTTATTCTATTGCATCTTTGCTGCTGATACAGATTATTTTGATTGCATTAAATGCCGTGTTCGCCAGTGCAGAGCTGGCTGTATTGTCTGTAAACGAATCGAGAATCAATCGCCTTGCCGAACAGGGAAGCAAAAAAGCAAGGCGATTGAGAAAGCTCACAAAAGAACCGGCGAAATTTCTGTCTACAATTCAAATTGCTATTACATTGTCCGGTTTTCTTGGTAGTGCATTTGCAGCCGATGGCTTTTCAGACCCGCTTGTTGATTGGCTTATCGGTCTCGGCGTGACGCTGCCCCGAAACACGCTGGATACTTTGTCCGTAATTTTTATTACGCTTGTTCTTTCTTACTTCACGCTGATTTTTGGAGAATTGGTTCCCAAGCGAATTGCCATGAAAAAAGCGGAGGCATTGTCGCTTAAGGTGTCGGGTATTGTCAGCGGAATCTCGATCCTGTTTAAGCCGATTGTGTGGCTGCTATCCGTTTCAACAAATGCCGTGCTGAAAATGCTTGGTGTCGATCCTGATGAATCAGAGACACATATTTGCGAAGAAGATATACGTATGATGGTTGAAACAGGTGGTGAAACCGGGGCGATAGATAAAGATGAGCAGAATTTTATACAAAACGTGTTCAAGTTTGACGACCTGTCGGCCAGAGAAATCCTTACGCATCGCACAGACCTGATCATGCTTTGGTTGGAGGATACAGACGACACATGGGAGAAAATCATATGCAGCAACAACTTTTCACGGTATCCCGTTTGTGACGGCTCCCCTGACAAAGTTGTGGGCGTGCTGAATGCAAAGGTTTATCTGAGAGAAAAGGACAGAAGTCGGGAGAAGGTTATGCGTTCAGCGCTGGAACTGGCTTACTTTGTACCGGAAACGGTGAAAGCCGATGTTCTATTTCGGAACATGAAGCAGACGCATACTACATTTGCTTTTGTTTTGGACGAATATGGCGGTCTGACCGGCATTGTTACAATGCATGATTTGATTGAAGAACTGGTCGGTGAAATTTGGGACGAACATGACGAGGTGGAAGAAGATTTTGAAAAGCTGGACGAGAATACCTACCGCGTGGACTGCTCCGTCAGCTTGGAAGATTTTATGGAATTCTTTGATGTCAAGCTGGAATCGGACAGTGTTTCTGTCGGCGGCTGGGTCATGGAGCAGCTGAATAGAGTCCCCGTCAAGGGCGATTCCTTCGCTGTGCAGAATTTGGAGATCACGGTCTCCGGGCTGAGCGCGTATCGGGTATCCTCTGTCACAGTCAGGCAATGCGGCGTGTGTTTGACCTGCGAACAATAAATCTATCGCGCAATTCACAAGGAGTGAGGATGATGTCAGAAGAAATGGTTTGCAGAAAGCGTCGTCTTTCGTCTTTTCAAATCATCATATTGGGCTTTGCAGGGGTAATCCTGCTGGGCGCGCTGCTGCTGATGCTGCCGCTCTCCACAACAGCCGGGTGCGTAACGCCATTTCATGAAGCACTCTTCACCGCGACCTCCGCTGTTTGTGTAACGGGTCTTGTGGTGCAGGATACCGGCAGCTATTGGTCGGTCTTTGGGCAGGCTGTGATCCTGACGCTGATTCAGATAGGCGGGCTTGGTGTTGTCACCGTGGCGGCATCGTTTGCGCTGCTGTCCGGGCGAAGGATCTCTCTGATGCAGCGCAGCACCATGCAGGACGCCATCTCAGCGCCGAAGGTCGGAGGGATCGTCCGGCTGACACGGTTCATCCTGCGGGGAACATTTCTGATCGAACTGATCGGTGCGCTCGCCATGCTGCCGGTGTTTTGCCGCGACTACGGATGGCACGGGATCTGGATGGCGGTATTTCACTCCATCTCCGCCTTTTGCAACGCAGGGTTTGACATTCTGGGAACGAACAATAACTTGTATCCGTCCCTTACCGGTTATGTCCAAAATCCGGTGATCAATATCACGATCATGCTGCTGATCATAACCGGCGGCATTGGTTTTCTGACATGGGATGACATTTGCGAAAACAAGCTGCACTTCCACCGTTATCGAATGCAGAGCAAGGTGATTCTTGTCACGACACTCACGCTGATCGTCCTTCCGGCGCTGTTTTTCTTCTTTGTGGACTTTGATGCCCTTCCCCTCAGAGAGCGGGTTCAGGCAGCCCTGTTCCAATCGGTCACGCCGAGAACGGCGGGCTTCAACACAGTCGATCTACCCGCCATGTCCGGCGCATCGCTGGGCGTGATGATCCTTCTGATGCTCGTCGGCGGTTCTCCCGGCTCCACGGCAGGCGGCATGAAAACCACAACGCTGGCTGTTCTGCTTACCAATGCTGCCGCGAGCTTCCGCCAGCGGGACAGCGCTCAATTCTTTGGGCGCAGAGTCGATTGCGGTGCCGTCAAAACCGCCGCGACCATTCTGACGATGTACCTTGCGCTGTTCTTTGGCGGAGGCGTTTTTATCAGCGTATACGAGGATCTCCCGCTGTCCTCCTGCCTGTACGAAACCGCGTCGGCGGTGGGCACCGTGGGACTGACATTGGGTATTACGCCGCAGCTGCACATTCCCTCGCAGGCGGTATTGATCGCGCTGATGTATCTGGGCAGGGTCGGCGGGCTGACGCTCATTTATGCGGCGGTGTCCAGCAAAAAAAGCGGCAATGCAAAGCTGCCGCAGGAAAGAATCACGATTGGATAAGCAAAGGAGTTGTCTATCCCATGAAAAATGTTTTATTGATTGGAGCAGGCCGCTTTGGGCGGCATATCGCCATGCAGCTCTCTCCACTGGGGCATCAGGTCATGGCAGTCGATACCAATGAGGAGCGGATCAACGATGTGCTTCCGTTTGTCACCAACGCACAGATCGGTGACAGCACCAATGCGGAGTTCCTGCGTTCGCTCGGCATCGGGAATTTTG
>ENA-OWPL01001756-OWPL01001756.1-human-gut-metagenome-genome-assembly--contig:-NODE-1756-length-12116-cov-3.025454_pt1 | contig 12116 bp, 7 predicted proteins | sample MGYA00248263_ERZ651844 | MGnify/ENA primary metagenome ERZ651844 (study PRJEB26924, sample SAMEA4378256) | human gut metagenome | biome: human gut; feature: human-associated habitat; material: faeces... | reverse complement strand
GTCCAGGCGGTTCGACGTCACGGGGGTGCATATGTTCTGCCTGGGGGAGGAGGCTGTGTATTGCAGCAATTTTGCCCCATTGTACGACATTCCCGAGGAGTGTGCCACGGGAACCAGCAACGGCGCGCTGACCTATTATCTCTATGAGCGGAGCCTGGTGGAGCCGGAGCGGGAGAATGTGTTTTTGCAGGGCGAGCACATGGGCAGGCCCAGCGAGATACGTAGCCTTCTGTATGAAAAGGACGGCGCCGTGACCGTACGTATCGGTGGCAGCGCGGTGATGAGCCTGGATTGTGAACTGGAGCTGTGAGCAAAAAAGAAAGCCCGCGAGGGCTTTCTTTTTTTGCGGATATAGGCCACGGCGAAGAGAGAACAGGTATCAGACGTAGCGCTGAGTGGTGACGTCGAACACGCCGCGGGTGGTGATACGCAGACTGGGAATCACCGGCAGGGCCATGAAGCTCAGGGTCATAAATGGGTCGATACCGGTGGACACGCCCAGGTCGTAGGCAGCTTTTTTGGCGTTCTCCAGGTCGCGGTTCACGTTTATGAGGGTGTCGTCGGACATGATGCCGGCGATGGCCAGCAGCAGCTCACCCTTCACCTGACCGTTCTCCACCACGGTGATACCGCCGTGCTGCTGTACGATGCGGTTGGCGGCGAAGGCCATGTCCTCCTCATTGGTGCCCACCACGATGATGTTGTGGCTGTCGTGGCTGATGCTGGTGGCCACGGCACCCTTTTGCAGGCCATAGCCCTTGATGTAGCCCAGACCGATGTGGTGGGTGTTCTTATGACGCTCGATGACGGCGATCTTCAGAATGTCATAGTCCACATCGATACGGTCGGTATAGCCGCCGTCGGTGGTGGTGATCTCGCCGTTGACCATGCCAATGACCGCGTGGGGGCGGCTGTCGGTAAAGTCGGCGGCGGTCAGCGGGGCCACATGGAAGGTGTCGTGGGCGCGGTTGACCAGATAGGGGTCGATCTCCGGGACGGGGAAGTCCGCCACCACGCCATGGTCTACCATCAGTACGCCGCGCTTGTAGACCTTTTCGATGTTGAAGTGCTCAAAGTCGTCGATGATGACGAAGTCCGCCAGATAGCCTGGTGCGATGGCACCGCGGTTGTTCAGCAGGAAGTAGCGGGCAGCGTTGTGACAGGCGGCCTTGATGGCGGTAATGGGGTCGGCGCCCAGGGAGATGGCCTTTTTGACGATGTAGTCGATGTGGCCCTTTTCCAGCAGGTCGTTGGGGTGCTTGTCGTCGGTGCAGAACATACAGCGTTCCACATACTTGTCGCACAGCAGGGGGACCAGCGCTTCCAGATTGCGGGCTGCGGTGCCCTCGCGGATCATAATGAACTGGCCGCGCTGGAGCTTTGCGATGGCGTCGTTCAGGTCGTGGCACTCGTGGTCGGAGTAGACGCCGGCGGCCACGTAGGCGTTGAGGTCGTTGCCCACGAGGTCCGGGGCGTGGCCGTCGATTTTCTTGTGGTGGGCCTGGGCGGCCACGATCTTCTCCACCACCTGGTCGTCCCCGGCGCCCCAGGGCCATACACGTTTGTGAATCACCTTATAGCGATGAAGTCCCAAGACCCAATAGGTCATTTCGCAGAGGCGATCAGCGTAGTGGAATGCCTTTTGGGCGTAGGCTTCATCTCCGGTCATTTGGTAAAGAAAAGCTAATAATTTAGCCCCTTCCCGATAGTAACCGACGAAATGTTCGAAATCAAAAGTCTCGTTATATACGTTGGCATCGTTATCCAAAAAAGGTTCGGGTTCGACAGTTGTCAACAACAGACGTCGTCCCTGTTGTTGCAACAGATCGAAAATCTGTGCCTCGGTGGGATTAGCGGCAATGCGATCGAGCATCTCCTGTTTGCTCTGATTGTCGAAAACCAAATAGGGGTGTTCGAGTTTGCGTTCGAGAATACCCTGACTGATGGTTGTGTAGTCTCGCGCTGCAAATGACGGGGTGATGCAACAGAGCAGCAGTACTCCAAAAAGTATTTTAAGTTTCATAGGTATTGAGGTTAGGTGTTCAAGGTTTTGTTCAAATAGGTCAGGCCGGAGCGTCAAAGAAATGAACCATACTCCTATATTGTAAAATGATTGTCTTTTGATAGAGATGTCTGTGAATACGTTCTATATGAGAATGCGGTCGTGACAGGATGTATGTGCTGTTTCGATAGTGACCATAAAAAATGCTATCCGATGTGCCAATAGGCTAATCGAATCGCAATTTAAGAAAAATAGGTCAAATCCCAAAGATGTCCGGAGAACTATCTTGTGTTGTTTGATCGCTATCGTATGTTATGGGGAAGGGATCAAACTTTACCGTATCCATTCCAGTGAGTATAACCAAATAAGGCTTGCAGGATGAGTTTCTCCTTTGGTTACAATCTCTTGTCGAGAGGAGCTGTATATCGGTTGTTGTTACGTTTGATCTCTTTCCTATGAGGTAGGTGGTGTATGCTTAAATTTCGTTGCCGTATTTTGGCGAAATGGCTACAATGTGTTCTACCTCGTCGTCTGTAAGTGGCGTGTAATCCTCCAAATGGTAATATTCGAGCAAGAGGGAGCCAATGAGATTTAGGAATTGCTCTGTTGTGTCATCGTTTCCGAGCAGATCGCTCATGTTGACCACCGGACTGGGAACCGAAGCAACTCCCTTTCCCCGGACGGAACGATCTCCGCGTAACGCGTGATGCAGCACCTCTATGTCACTCCGATGTAACAGTGTGCCATGAAATAGTTGGCGGTTGCGGGTGACATGCGATGCTGTGCCGGAAATTTTTCGTCCATCAACCAGCAGTTCTTTGCGGTGTCCGACTGTCGCGTTGATCCCGATATGTCGCAGTACGGAAACAATCGGTGTCAGAAAGTCCCGATCCAATACCGGAGAGGCCTCTTTATTGGCTATGAACGAATAGTTGATATTCCCATAGTCATGGTAAACGGCCCCCCCTCCGGATAATCTGCGGACTACCTCGATCTGATGCGTACGGCAAAAGGTCTCGTCGATTTCGGCTGCAACGGTTTGGTTGCGTCCGATGATGACCGACGGACGGTTCCTATACAATAACAGAACGTCGTCTGGACGTTCTGTTATCATGTATTCTTCCAATGCGCAATTCTGCGCCGGAGAGTTCCAAGGACTGATGATTATTTTCATCTTGAATGGGTTGTCATTGGTCCTTTGCTCATTATTGTGTGTTCAAATTTCCGTTGCTTCCTTCATGGTGATTTGGGCCCTTCACCTCTGGAATGAGAACTGGACAGTGTGCCATGATCTATTGATCCAGGTTCAAGAACAAATCACTTGTCGTGGAAGATCGGACGTGAACTACTGACCTACGTGGAAAGCAACACGCAACTCTTCGATCTCCTTGTCGTTGATCGGCTGAAGTGTTCCGATCGGAGCTGCCATAATCAGCGATTTAGCACTGAATTCAGCAACTTCGAGGTGGTCGAAGGTGTCGATCAGCTTCTTGCCGGTGATCAGCACTGAGTCGTTGGCCAACAGCAGGCAAGGATGTGTTTTGGTCATCTCTGCGATTGCGTTGGGATCTTCGTATTGCAGGTTGAATGGTACCAAAGGTACATCCTGCAACTGAATCCAGCTCTCAGGGATCGTACGGACATCGAATTTAATGCCTGATGTACAGAAGCCCATCAAATAGGGTGACTGGGTCAGGATGATTGAATCGATGTTCGGGTTGCTCTGGTAAATAGCCTGGTGCATAGCCACCGAGCGGCTCGGGATCTTACCAGCCTCTACCATGCCGTTTTTCACCTGAACGATGTTTTCCGGCTCAATGTCCCAACGGGGTACACCCGGAGGGGTGATCAGGAAGTCATTGCCGCGCCAGCGAACTGATACGGTACCATAAGTACTGATCATCAAACCCTGGTCGCAAGAACGACGTACAATGCGGCAAATATCGGTACGGATTGCACGTTCGTCTGAAGGATAACTTACACCCATGAAGTGTGGGTAATCTGTCGGAAGAGATGCATCGTGGCGGCCGATCTGCTCGTCTGTCAAATAGGTCGGATCACCCAGAACTTTGGCGTTCAGTTCAGTACGTGCACACAACTCCAGGGTTTCGAAACGCTGATAAGCATCCATCAAATCCTCACCGCAGAGCACAACACCATGGTTCTCCATGATCACAGCTTTGTAGTCAGGGTGGTTGCGGAATTCAGTCGCAATTTTCTTACCCAGTTCCTGGCTGCCCGGACATGCATAAGGTGCAAATCCGATCTTACCGCAAATGCGGCGAGCCTGCGGAATGATATTGGTATTTGGAATTTTGTGTACGATGCTGAACGATACCAATGCGGGTGGGTGTGCATGGATTACGGCACGCATGCCGGGACGCATCTGATAAATCGCTTTGTGGAAGGGGTACTCCGAAGAGGGTTTGTGCGGACCGATAATGGTACCATCCGCTTTCACACAGATGATGTCCTTTTCGGTCAACGAACCTTTGTCAATCGCACTCGGGGTAATCCACATGTCGCCATTGTCGTCCATGATCGAGACGTTACCGCCCGATGTGGTCGTCATGCCACTGCGATAGATACGGCCGATGATCACCGTAATCTGTTCGGCAGGATGCATCAACTTGGTGTCTAACTGTTTCATAACCTAACCTAAAATTGTTTTTTATTTGTCCGGCTCATGCCGGTCGTTATTGTTTTTTCAACTCTTGGGTTTGTGTTCCCGTCCTACACTGTGGGTGAAACCGTGTCTTGTTTCACCCTGCAGTGTGGTTTGTTGTGTCAGGCCTGTCGTTGCATCTCAGCCGATGAGAAACTCTATGCGAGCTTGTCAGCATTAGCCAGAAGATACTCTTCGGCTTCGATGTTCCACAAACCTTTGTGGCGTGCGCAGATCTTGGCCAGTTCTGCAAACACCGGTTGTTTTTCACCCAGTTTTTCGAAATCCGCAATCGGGGTTAGCGGCATATCGATGTGGGTGTATATCAGTTTCTTTCCGCCTGGGATGGAAGGCAGATTGAGCGTTGTGTCGATTACAGCATTCAAACCTCCTACGTGAGTGACCAATCCGGCCGGATCGAGTCCTTCGCTCATCATTTTCAGCGCTTCGATCATATCTGCCGTATTTCCTCCGCTGGTTCCTACAACGTGGGTATAAGCGTAGTGTACGTTGTAGAAATTGAACGGAGCTTTGAAGTCGGTCTTGGCCGGTCCTGCAAAGAAGTTCAAGCAACCATCAAAAGCCAGGATGGCATCTGCCTGTTCTACTACAGGAACCACCGGGGCAAAGACAAAGACATCGTTGTAGCCTTTCCCGCCTGTAAGCGCTTTCAGCTCGGTGGTAGGATCTGCCATTGCGCCGGTATTGACATATTTCAGTTCGATGCCATTTTTGGCAGCCTCTTCTGGAGAGTAGAGCGATGCTGCACGATCCAAACGGCTTTGATCGATATCGGTTACTACCAGCAGGCGAGGTTTCCGGTCTTTGCGGTGGATGGCGTAATTGATTGCTGCCAATCCCATCGGACCGACACCTGCCAGAATTGCCATGCAACCTCCGTCAGCAATCTCCATCTGGTGAACATACGATCCGGGGGTGATATGGTAGTTGGCATGCATGGCTCCGATTACGCATGAGAGCGGTTCAGCCAATGCAGCCGGATAGAAACCTTTACCGGTATAGTTGAGCAGGCATCCCTTTTCCATCACTTCGTTGGGAATAACTACATAAGTTGCATCGCCGCCGATATGGTGATAAGAGTATCCCGGTGCACTTAATACCCCGACCGGCCCGTTCTCATAGTTCAGCGCAGGCTGAATGGAGAATTTTTGACCGGGAGTGAACTGATTTTTCCATTTGGCTCCGACTTCGATGATTTCACCGGCAAACTCGTGGCCGATGATCACCGGGTTTTCGGCGATATCACGAGGTACACGTTTGTGAATATCTGCCTCATGTGAAGCTTTGTATGACGACATGCAGATGCTGTCACACATAACTTTGGCCAGGATTTGATCCTCGCTGATTTGCGGCAGCTCAAACTCCTCCATTCGGAGGTCGTTCTTGCCGTATAGTCTGACTGCTTTCGTTTTCATGATAGCTTGTTTTAACGATACTTGCCGCTTTCGGCTGCAAATATACGCATTAAATTAATAAAAATAGGTCCCGCAAAAACTCGTTAAAAATATCGAGCTTCCTGCGGGACTTTTTTGTTACCTGTTCGCAGGTTAGCTTAACATGACCTGACCTCCAGTGACAGGAAGTGCCTGGCCTGTTTCGCACGTCTGCTCAATCAAATAAAGTACGGCCTTGGTCACATCTTCCGGACCAGTTCCTTTACGCATCGGCACCTGTGCCATGTAGTATGCACGAACATCTTCTACATTCTTTGCACCTGGCACCTTACCTGCATGCAGATATTGCAGGAACAGTCCATTTTCGGGATTGCTCCACAGCGGACCTTCGTAGTAGTTGCCGGGACAAACGGCATTTACTTTGATACGGAACGGTGCCAGTTCCAAAGCGAAAGATTGGGTGAGTCCTACACCTCCGAACTTGCTGCCTGCGTATGCAAAATTGGCTTTCGAGCCGCGCAGACCTGATTTAGAGTTGATCTGAATGATGTCGCCGTAATTATCTTCGCAATATTTGTTCTGCAGTTTCATGACGCGAGAAGCGGCCTGTGCGCAGTAGAAATAGGCGTTGTAGTTGATCTTGGTGACAAACTCGAAATGTTCGGGAGTCATCTCTTCCAAACCTCCTGCCCGCAATACACCGGCGTTGCTGATAAAGACATCCAGACCTCCGAATGCACAAACCGTTTTGTGGATCAATTCGCGCAGACTGGCCGTATCGGCTACATTGGTCTTAACGAAAATCGCTCGGTTACTTTTAGCCAGGGTGTTGAGATTCTCTGCAGTTTTCGCTCCAGCAACTTCGTTCAAGTCGGCAACGACGATGTTGGCGCCTTGTTGAATCAGGCAACGTGCGATGCCCTCGCCGAAACCTTGGGCTGCACCGGTAACGATGATTGTTTTGTTTTCAACACGACCGGCTGTCGCACCGGCACTCACTTTGCGCCGGTAGTTTTCGACCTCCCAGTTGTCAATGAAGTCGATCTGTGCCTGAGTCATTGGATGCTCACCGCCGAAAGATTGTGCGAGGTAAGCGATCTTCATCATGTCCTGGTAAACCTCGGCAATGATGTCGCAGCCAGCAGCATTATCTCCGACAGCTACCAAACCGATACCTTTGATCAAAATCACTTTCGGAGCATAACCGTATTTTGCTTTGTAAGCGTCGATCTCTTGTTGAGCTGTTGCCAGAATGGCTTCAGTTCCTTCGCTGTCGATATAGATGTAGTTCGATTTGCAGTAAACGATAATATCGGGTGAGAAGGGTTTTGAAATTTTGGCAAACAGCTCTTTTGACTCGGTGAAGTAGGAGATCAGAGCATTGTTGATCACTTTCAATGTTTTGAGGTTGCCTTTGTCGCTGACCATCATGCGGATGGCTGGAATAATCTCTTGAGCAGAGCCGCAAACATCGGCTTCTCCTCTCAGCGGACTTTGGGTCAGTGCCTTCTCAATTTTCCCCAAAACGTCGTCGTAAATGGCCTGAATCTTTTCGGTTGATTCAGCTCCTACGAAAATACCGTGGTTTTGGAGCAAAATAATTGAAGGTTCGTGTCCGTGTTTTTTTGTGTATTCACGAATCTGACTCTCCACCTCTTTGAACAGGATATAACCCGGGTCAATGTACGGAATGTACAGCGCTTCATCACCGAACAGTTTGTGAGTCATCTCTTCAGCCTGTTGTGAACACATCAGTCCGTTGACAAAAGTCGGGTGCAGATGCACGATAAAGCTGGCGCTAAGTGCATTGTGAAGCGAAGTCTCTACACTGGGACGACGATCTTTCGTGATGCAGGCTGCGGCCAGATCATTCTTAACCTCCTCTTCTCGTGTAGCGGTATCGCTCGAATACTGCTTTTCAGAGATAACATTCAGTTTTTTTCGGTCCAGAACAGCAAACCCATCTTCGGTGATCGTAGCTAAAGCGTGTCCGCTTGCTTTGACCCACAAGGTGTCTGCATTTTTGTAAGAGGTGTTGCCGCCTCCTGCAATAACATAGCGGCTGTCGGAGCCGTAAAACTGCGATATTTTTACAAGTTGTTTCAGTTCGTTCATGGTTTTACGTTTGTCGATATGGATAAATTTTTATTGTCTGTTTTTTTCTCTTGCTCGGATTGTAGGGTGTTTTGACTCTATTTCCCATTCTCTAATTGGAATCAAGCAGCAGAAACAGACAATATCAATTATCCGATCACTGCTTTGATTGCTTGGTCTCCGTAGGCGATATACTCGTCACGTTTGCTGACATCGGGACGGCCCGTGCTATCCACATAGCCCTGTTTGCCATTCTTAACCAGCTCTTGATGTGCCGCTACGACGCATGCCCCCTCATAGTTGATCTGACGCAGTCTGTCTGAAAGAGGTACACCGCCGCGTGCCGCAAGTTGGATTGGCTCCATGGCCGGTGTGTTATGTTCGCTGCCGAACGTAACGACAAATCCACTGTCATGTAGGTATCCGGCGTACTCTTCCAATACTTCGAGACTGTTACGCGTAGGAATGAACTCGACAGAGAAAAATCCTCTCCGTTTGAGCTCTGCAGCTGTCTTACGCACGTCGGCTTCAAACTGAGTAAAATTGCCCTTGGCATCATCAGCCAAGAATGGATAAGTGGGAATGCCTCCAGCTGCCAGAATGATCTGACGAACATCCTCGACAGGCAAAAATGCTGCCGGAGTCTCGGCAACGAAGGCTGCACCACCCGCTTTAAGCAGATTGCCGCGAATCTCATTCTCCAAACCAGCCAGATCATTCAGTTTCGATTTGAGCGGTTTCCCTTCGAACAGTTCGGTGAAGAAAGCAGTTAACTCTTCTTCGGCATTGCCGTACTTTTCCTGGGCTTTCATGCGCAGCGCTTTGGCTAAGTGCCGCTCACGAATTGAACCGCTGGTCAGATTCTGCTTGATCCATTCGAAATCGAGCACGATATCTTTGCCTTTGCGAGCTAACAGGTCGTTGAGCTTGTCGCACATCTGTTTGACCTGTTCGTGCGTCTCGGCGCATACACCGGCCAGTTGTGAAGCGTAAGGCTCAGGTAAAACTGCAGGGCAGGCAAGTCCTTTCCCACTGAGGTAGGTCCGTCCCGGATTATTCGGGTCGTTAACTCTGACCCCTGCCTCCTGATCGGCTTTGTGCAGGCTGATAAATTCGATGTTAAAGAGCGGATAGAGGTGGCGTTTGCGGCACTCTTCGTCCCACTGGGTGTAACCGGCTGTGGTGTAGAAGTCGTTAATGCCCACCACCTTCACATTCTCGGCGACCGCTCGTTCCAACGAGTCGGTCAGCGTGTCGAATGCGCTGAAGGAGTATGGTGTGTGGAGGTGAGCATTGACGCTCACCTCCTTCACCTTGGGTTTTGAAGTCGGTTGACAGAGTTCACACATGGTTCGGTTAGATTAGGTTAGGTTAGCGATGAACTCTGATTAGATTCCGGCTTTCGCGCGACGGATTTGTTCTGCCTCAGTAAAGTTACGGGTTGGAACGTGACCTTTGAGCGGAACGATCTTCTCGTGGATGGCATCTATGAAGCTGTCCACTTGTGGGAAGAAGGCATACTCCAACTCGAAAGCAGGAGTGATCCAGTCACGAGAACCGAGAACTACTGGAGGTGCATCCAACTCGTCGAATGCCAATTCTGTGATATTGCGGGCCAAATCGTTGAGGAACGATCCACGGCTGGTGGCATCGCCTGCGATGATGATACGGCCAGTCTTCTTAACTGAAGCAAGTACCTTTTCGTAGTTGAATGGAACCAAGCTGCGGGCGTCGATCACTTCGGCGCTCATGCCGTATTTCTCTTCGAGGATTTTTGCAGCCTCCAAAGCACGGTATAAAGTAGCTCCGATGGTGAGGATTGTAATGTCTTTTCCTTCGCGTTTAATGTCGGGCTCGCCCAGCGGAATTTCATAGTAACCTTCCGGTACACCGCCTTCGTGGAATTGCTCTCCCACGTCGTAAATGCGCTGGCTTTCGAAGAAGATAACCGGGTCAGTTCCCTGCAATGCTGTATTCATCAAACCTTTGGCATCGTATGGAGTTACCGGGAAGACAACCTTCAGACCCGGAATGTGAGCTGCCAACGAGGTCCAGTCTTGAGAGTGCTGAGCACCATATTTAGAACCAACTGATACGCGAACCACTACCGGCATTTTGAGGATGTTGCCGCTCATGGCCTGCCATTTAGGCAGCTGGTTGAACACCTCGTCACCGCAGCAGCCGAGGAAGTCGCAGTACATGATCTCAGGGATTACGCGACCACCGCACATGGCATAACCGATAGCGCTACCGATAATGGCAGCTTCGGCGATCGGCGCGTTGAACAGACGGTGATAGGGCAGAGCCTCTGTCAGACCACGGTAAACGGCGAATGCACCACCCCAGTCGCGGTTCTCTTCTCCGTATGCGATCAGCGATGCGTCTTTGTAGAAACGATCGATAATAGCTTCGAAAATACCATCACGCAGCTGGAACTGTTTCATCTTCGAGAAGGGTTTGCCATCCTTGTCGAAAGCGAAACGCTCTTTTTTGGCGATCTGCTGTACACGTGGGTTTTCGCTCATCGGATGGTTAACCTCCGGTTTAGCGTCTGACAATGAGTCGATGCTTTGGTTAGAGAACATCATTGTGCCGAGCAGTTCCGGGTCTTTGTGCAGATCCATACGCGGTGACAGCTCGTCGTCGATAGCCAGTTTGAAGGTATCGAACATGATGTCTTTGATCTCTTTGGTGATGGCATCCAGATCAGCCTGAGATGCAACACCAGCGTCGATCAACTCTTTACCGAAGGCAACGATGCAATCCTGTGCCTCCCATGCTTCGATCTCCTCTTTGGTGCGGTATGACGAAGCGTCCGAGGGCGAGTGTAACGATAGGTCAGAACATCGATCAGAACAGGACCGCTCTTCTCCTCTTCAAGAATCTTCTTTTTGCGGCGGTATGCGTCGATTACAGCCAGCGGGTTGTAACCGTCCACACGTTCTGCATGCATTTGCTCGGGGTTGACACCGGCACCGATACGGGCTGCAAAATCGAAGCCCATCGTCTCACCGCGGGTCTGACCACCCATACCGTACTGGTTGTCCATGATGTTGATGATGACAGGCAGACCGCCCTTCATATCACCTTCCCAAAGTTGTTTGAACTGATCCATGGCAGCGAAGGTCATACCTTCCCATACCGGACCGCGGGCCATTGAAGCGTCACCGAGGTTGGCGACAACGATACCCGGTTTGCGGTTTACTTTTTTGTAAAGAGCAGCACCGACTGCGATACTACCGCTACCACCTACGATCGCGTTATTCGGGTAGATACCGAACGGAGTGAAGAAGGTGTGCATACTGCCCCCCAGACCTTTGTTAAATCCGGTGGTGCGGGCAAAGATTTCAGCTAATGCTCCGTAAAGCAGGAAGCGGATACCCAGGTCTTTTACAGAACCGCCTTTGAAAGCTTTCTTGGCAACATTGACGGTAGCACCATCCCAAAATTCGTTCATGATCTTCTCGAGAGTCTGGTCGTCGAGCAGCTCGATAGCGCGCAGTCCTTTGGCGAGAATTTCGCCGTGACTACGGTGAGATCCGAAGATAAAGTCGTCGATGTTCAACATGTAGGCCATGCCGACAGCAGCGGCCTCCTGACCGGCAGACAAGTGGGCCGGACCGGGGTTGTTGTATTCAACGCCATTATAGCCACCGGTGGTTTTTACCAACTGCAGCATCGTTTCGAATTCGCGGATCACGACCATGTCGCGATAGATGCGTTTCAGATCCTCTTTGGTGAAGTTTTTGCTTTTCAGCTCATCCTTCACACTCTTTTTATACTGATTGACAGGGATCGGCGTGAAGGTGATTTCACCTGCTTTACGCATCTCCTTGGGATCGATGTATTGTGATTTAGGCATGATTAGTTGTTTTTATGTTTTGATTCACTACTGTCCAAAGAAATTACCCCATAGGTTCAGTTGATCTGAATCGGAATC
>ENA-OWPL01001755-OWPL01001755.1-human-gut-metagenome-genome-assembly--contig:-NODE-1755-length-12117-cov-94.943790_pt1 | contig 12117 bp, 8 predicted proteins | sample MGYA00248263_ERZ651844 | MGnify/ENA primary metagenome ERZ651844 (study PRJEB26924, sample SAMEA4378256) | human gut metagenome | biome: human gut; feature: human-associated habitat; material: faeces... | reverse complement strand
AGAAATTGATACGGCTTATCGGACCGTCTGTCAAAACTTTTGAGAAGTAACGCTGCCCTTTCTGGATGGTGGTAGATGCATTCCAGTTGAACCTGATCGTTACCCTTTCTGTCACACTTTGAACGCCCACGCGCTGTTGGCCAAAGAGGTTGAATGGATCAAAGGCGAGGCACATGATGCGGAACTGCTGGTTGCCGCTACCCCGGAGAGCATCAAACTGGTCCAGCTCGTTAAGCGAAGTATAGAGGAAACGCCCCTGCGCCTCAGCGGTTCGCATCACGAATGCCGGACTGGTCATATCAGCATCAATCTCCTGTATAACGAGATTATCCGGTCGTTTGCGCTTATCCTTGTTGGCACCCTTGCGCGTCACTTCCTCCTTCCATTCCTTCTCACGTTTCAGATTCTCCGCATCCCGCTTTCTGATATCCTCCATGATATACCTAATCGGCTTATCCACAGACGATTTACCTGCACCCGTACCAGCCAGCAAGCAAGTAGAAAGCGTAGCCTCATGCACTACATTATCAATATACCGGAAGCTCGTCTGCCAGAGATGCGTAGCGAGCGGTGGGAAGATAGCGTGCGCCACAGCCGGCTTATAAATCTCCGGTGTCCGAGATATCAGCAGTTCCACCAGCTTCGGCAGTTTCTCCGGCATCGCTGGCGGTTCGGGATAATCCTCCTCGGTACTTTGAACTCCGTTACTTTGAACTTGGAACATTGAACTTTGAACTGTATGATTTGCGTTAGGGCTATTAACTGTTAACTGTAAACTATTAACTTGCTTGCTGGCCTGTTTTTCCGCCAGCGCATTCACCCTTATCACATCCCTCGACATCGGCTTACAGCTGTCAGCATATTTCGCATAGAAATCATGAATCAGCTGATGGCAGTCATCCTCCTGATAGTAGCTTGGCATTTTCGTCCTCACCACCTTCATCAGTTCCTCCTCGCTCATCACCCTCGAAGCGCCTGCGCTCATGATAGCGAGCAGCGAAGAGTGCCGAGACCCGACGGTATCAATCGCCATCCCCTCAAGCCCTGCCGACTGGACGAACAGATCAAAGGCTATCAGATTCTTCTCACTGGCCTCTCCCAGCTCACCAGAGCCATGATTGCCTCCAGGATTCCCGAAATGAGAATCATCAGCATAATTGCTATTACCAGATTGGGCAGGCTGAACAGCAGTGCCAGCAGGAGCAGCATAATTGCCATGATTGCCCGAAAGTCTATTGTTTTGAACGTTGTCATTACTATTGCTATTAACTGTAAACTGTAAACTATTAACTATCTTGCCGTCCACGGTAAGCCCACGATTAAGGAACGCTTGTCTTCGAGCCTGTATCTCGCTCTCCGGCAGCACCGCACACCACATTTTAGACCGGTAGATTTCCGAGTCCTTATCCGTCAGGAAAATCATCCTCTCAGGTGTGATGCAGCTTTCATCATACGGCACGCCCAGTGCCTCACAATACGCCTTCTGCGTCTCTTCGATGGTCATCCCAATCGGCATTCTAATCCCGATATGCAGCTTCTTGCGAGCGCTATAACAGAGATGCAGCAACGAGCCGTTCCATATCCCAGGAGAGCAGTTCAGCTCGCGCGCCTTCTCAATCGCCTTCTCCACATACTCCTTATCATCCACATCGATAATCGTCTGGAAGAGAAAGCTTTCCGGCAAGGCATTCTCCTGTCTGCGCACATTATTCTTGAACATGCCGTAGTGCGGACAGAAGAAAGGCAGCTCGCTCTTGAGCCTTTCCTGCGCCTTCTTCACCGCCTGCGCATCGTTCAAATCCACTCCGTCAATCGGCAATTCACCCCGAATCTGCTGAATCATCTTTTTAACGGCAGCCGATTCAATCACCTTATCATAAGTATCCATGCCATAGGAAAAAACTTTCCCCTTATTTCCCTTACGATAAGGATTAATTGCCACTACATGTACTATCTCCATTTTACCTCCCTATTTTTATTAATCGAACACTTCGCTGTTAATCATGATATACCCTGAGCCATAACTTACATTGATAGGCAGAATCAGCGAGTTATCCGAAATCTCCTGGACCCCGTTCGCCTCGAAGAGCGAAGCATTCTCGGCATCATCCAGTCTGCTCTTGACAAAACCTATTACCCATTTTGCCGCAATTTTCTCGGCAGCAACATGCCTGTCTACGAGGTCCTTCACCAGCTGTTCATCGCAGAAGTTAATATCCGCATTCACGTTCTCAGCCTCCGCTTCTTCCTTCCCCATTTCCTGGTTCTCGAAGAAGAGGTTATACTTGATTTTCATATCCTTCATCATTACGATGTTCAGATTTTTCAGTTCCCCCTCCGAGTCAGCAATCGTCTCATAGAGTTTCTGTACCGACTTCTTAAAGATGTTCTTCACGTCCATCAGGCAGTAATAGATTTTGCCTCCAATCACCACCACCCTCAGTTTTCCGTACTGCGGATGAGTAAAATAAAAAGGTTTCATTGCTTTCATCTTATAAATTCCTTTTTAAAACAGTTGGGCGCTCCCACAACGGTTGATGTGCCTATACACAAAAGCCCCCGAAACCCAGACCATATCGGTTCTGAATTCCGGGGGCAAAGGTACAACAAGATGCTGAAACCTACCTGGTACGTACCTGGTACGCGTACCAGGTACGAATTAATTTATGAAACGTCATTCACGTTATATAACAGACTAGCTAACAGATATTTATCGATTTTGCAGTTTCTCCGATAAATCCAGACATCTGTTGCTGATCCATCCCTTTATTAAAGGCAGAGCGAAGATTCTCCTTGTCAATATTCCAAAAGGTGCCAAACACCACCCATACATTCTGTATGCCGAGTTTGGTAGAAATCTGGGACGCAAGAACTGCAGTTTTAGCTACAGAGAGTCCCTTAGGCTGGAAATGCTCATCAAGAAAGCCATGTATCGCCAAACTGGAGAGAACCATTAACCCCTGAGGATTAGCAAGAGATTCCGGCAGCGGACGGAAATTCTCTTCTGCCTTCGCCTTTCCTTCCTTCTTCTTAGGTCCATCACCATAATTTTCAATATACGTTGCATTATCGTGCAATTCAATTGTTCTATTATCACTCATGATTATTATGCTTTTAGATTCCATATAATTTACAATAAACTCACTGTCCAGACTTAAATAGCCATCTGTTATAAAAATATATAGTGCCTTTATCCTCGACAGACTACGCTTGATTCGCGTACTTAAGTTTTCTTTCATATTGTATTATTATTGTTGTTGTTTTAAGTTTCTTGCCTCATTATAGCAGAGTATGAGTGTTTGCGCTAACAATTTATGAGGGCGTAAGCAGCCTGGAGTGCTGGTGATCGCCTCTTATCGTGAGGTGTGGGACCAATTCTACATCATTTTTCCTTTTGTTGAATATTTAAGTTAATAAAATGACCGAAAGATGCGTTTTTCAGTATCTAAGGCCGGTTAATTCTATCCTCCTCCCATTTTTCGAGATGCAAATATATAAAAAATATTAATACATACACAAGCCAGGCTTAACATTAACACGATTTTAACACAATTAGTAACAGAAAGCAAGTTCCAAACACAAGTATAGTATAAGTTAAACACAAAATCATCATCAGAAGTCGATATCGAATAGGAAGAAAACACTTATCATAGGTATTTATATCTCCTATTTCGTGTCTGCAACATTTCTGTTGTGCAAGAAACATGTGCATATAACGTATAGATATAGAACCATATAGAGGAATATCAAATTGGCTGTTCAATCAGATTGAACACTTAATATTTATCAGGCAACAAAAAACAAATCTCAATGAAGGAGATTACAATATTTGGATTCTTTTCGTCTTTATGATAATCTTATTTGTTTGTAGCAGTATACTAACATCACGACACAGATGATTGGGAACAGACTATTTATGAAGTTAGATTAAAACATAAAAAACAAACCTAAAAGAATCAATTATGAAGAAATTGAAAAATCCTGGCGCTATCTCAGGAATTACCTCTAAGGTAATGTTGGTTTCTACTATCTTGTTGACTCCAACAACTATGATGGCAGGTAAAATTCAAGGAGGAATTCAAACACCTCTTTCTGTAGTGCAGCAGTCAAACTCCATCAATGGTACTATTGTTGATGAGACTGGTGAGCCGATGATTGGTGTAACCATCAAAAAGAAAGGTAGTGGTGTCGGTGCCATTACTGACATGGATGGCAAGTTTTCTGTAAACGTACCTGCTGGTACAGTCTTGGAAATCAGTTACACTGGTTATAAAACTCTTACTGTTTCTGCCAAGCAAAATATGGGAATCAAGATGGAGCCTGATGCTATAGGTCTTGAGGAGTTGGTTGTTGTAGGTTACGGTACACAGAAAAAACGTGACTTGACAGGCTCAGTAGTATCCGTTAAGAATGAAGATGTAGTAGTTGCTCCTACCTCCAACGTAATGGAGGCTTTGCAAGGTAAAATCGCAGGTCTGGATATTACAAAATCCAGTGGTCAGGTTGGTGGCGGAGTAAATATTCTGCTTCGCGGTTCTCGTTCTATCTATGGCGATAACAGTCCTTTGTTTATTATCGACGGTCTGCCTGGAAGCTATGATGACATAAGCCCTAACGATATAGAGAGCATCGATGTATTGAAGGATGCTTCATCTACCGCTATCTATGGTTCAGCAGGTGCCAATGGTGTCATCATTATAACAACCAAGCGTGGAGCGAAAAATTCCAAGACAAAGGTTAATTTTGACGCTTTCTATGGTTGGAGTGGTTCTCCAGAGTACAAGAGTGGCATGACTGGTGATGAATGGGTTAATTATTATACAGAGGCGTATAAATATAAAAATGGCGTAGCTCCAGCGAGCGTTTCAGACCTCTTCGGTGGTAACCAGGATTATGTAGATGCTTATAATGCAGGAAAATGGATAGACTGGGTAGATCAGGCTATGAATAATAGAGCTACGACTCAAAAATATTCACTTTCCATCCAGGGTGGAACTGACAAGACAAATGTATACGCTTCATTGGTGTATAACCGTGACCAAGGATTACTGTCTAATGAGAAACTCAACAAATATTCTGTACGTTTGAATATCGATCAAAAGGTATTCGACTGGTTTAAAGCAGGTGTGTCGACCAATCTCAACTATAGCATCCGTAATCGCGGCGACAACAAGACATTCACAGGAGCATTGAGGGCTTTTCCTCTTGGTGATGTTTTTGATGAATTTGGCGAGTATAACTCTGAGTATATCAATAACCAATACTCTCCTATGGGCGATTATATCAAGAATCAGTATGACAATAATAATCGATATACCTATATCAATGCAATTGGTTATGCAGAGATTACTCCTTTCAAGGGTTTGTCTTACCGTACTCAACTTAATGGTTCGTTAGGTCATGGCCGCCAAGGTACATATTGGGGCAATTTGTGTCATGCCAACAGACCTACATATGCAGGTTCACCTCACGCACAGATACAGAACTCAGACAGTTATAGTTATACATGGGAGAATATTCTTTCATACAACTTCAGCATTGCTAATGACCATAACTTTGGTGTTACAGGCGTTACTTCTTGGCAAAAGAATTCTAATGAATATACAAATGCAGACGGTAGTGGCCAGGATTTGGACATATGGAAGTATTGGCGTTTGTTGGCAGCCAATAGCCAACGTATAGAGTCAGGACTGACAACCACCCAAAAAATGTCATACGCCTTGCGATTTAATTATTCCTATAAAGGTAAGTACCTCTTCACTTTCTCAAATCGCTGGGATGGTGTGTCATTCTTCTCTCCTGGTAAGAAATGGGATTCATTCCCTGCAGGAGCATTAGCTTGGCGCGTGTCAGACGAAAGCTTCATGAAAAGCTCAGAAAAGTGGCTTGACAACTTGAAACTCAGAGTGGGTGCAGGTATTACAGGTAATTCTGGTGGCGTAGGTGCTTATTCAACACAAACAAATGCCTATAAATACACTTCTGCCGGCATCACTATAAATGGCAACATAGTGCCGTTCACTCAATATACCGGTACCTATGGTAGTCCTTCTTTGGGATGGGAAAAATCTTATAATTGGAACTTCGGTATAGATATGGCTGTACTCAAAGGACGTCTTGATGGCAGTTTGGATTTCTTCACCACTAAAACACGCGGTTTGCTCTTCAAGCGTACTATGCCTGTAACAAGTGGCAGCACTGGTTGGGGCTCTCCTTTGGCTAGCTGGGAAAATATTGCCAAGACTAGCAACAAGGGTGTGGAATTTACCATCAACAGCCGTAATATCGTTACCAAAGACTTCAAATGGAATACCACATTGACAGGAACTTGGAGCAAGGAAAAGATCGAGAGTTTACCTAATGGTGACTTGATTTCAGAGAATCTTTTCGTGGGTAAGCCTATTCATGCTATATACGATTACAAGTATGCTGGTATCTGGGGTACTGATGCTTCACAGGAAGAACTTGATAAGTATGGCGTAAAACCTGGATGGGTAAAGGTTGAGACGATTGAGAAATTTGACGAAAATGGCAATGGTGACGGAGGTGCGCATAAGTACAGCCAGGATGACCGTCAGGTATTGGGACACGAGAATCCTAACTGGATTATTGGTCTTAACAATACTTTCGTATATAAGGACTTCGACTTGACTATCTATGCAATGGGACGTTTCGGTCAGACTATCTATAGCAAAATGCTCGGTTCATATACAGCAAAGTCTGGAATTGGTACAAATCAAATTTCAGGTATAGACTATTGGACAGAAGAAAACCAAGGTGCTTATTATCCACGCCCTGGTAGTGGTGATGACCAAACAATTGGCAATACAGCCATCAATGTATATGATGGTTCTTTCATCAAGATAAAGAACATCACATTGGGTTATACACTTCCAAAGAGCATCTCTAAGCATGCGCTTATGGAGAAGTGCCGTTTCTATTTTACTGCCTACAATCCTTGGATTTTTGCTATGGACAGTAAGTTGAAAGGTACAGATCCAGAAATGGGTGGCTCGGATACTTTCCCAACTTACAAGCAGTTTGTTTTTGGTATAAATATCACATTCTAAACAATTAAGAAAAATGAAAAAGATGAATTTTAAGAATATATTGTTCTCTGCAGCTCTCGCTGCTGGTGCGATGTCTTTAGCTTCGTGCTCTTTGGAAGAAGAAAAACCTGGTGGTTTTACCATGGAGAACATGGCAGCGAACTCGGTAGAGTCTTACCAGACTTTGCTTAATCAGTGCTATTTTGGTATGGAACGTTTCTTGTATGGTACGGATGGTTTCATGGAATTGACAGAAGGTGATACAGACCTCTGGACTTACCAGGGAAATCAGAATACTTCCTATACTCAGTATTTTTGGTTCTTCGCAGGTGCAGCACCTAACACCACCTATACAAATGGTATCTGGAACTCTCTCTATGATGGTATTGGCAGTTGCAATATGGCTATCAGTTTGGCAAATAAAGCCCCTTTTAAAACTGAGGCTGAGAAAAATGCCAAAGTTGCAGAAGCAAGATTCTTGCGTGCTATCTATTATTTCAATGCTGTAGAGCAGTTTGGTGGAGTTACCATGATTACTGAACCGGCTAGCTCAATGAATTTTGCTCCTACACGCACAGAACCTCTAACGATTTATAAGGACATCATCATTCCTGACTTGGAATTTGCGGCGGAATGGCTGGATAAAGGCAATGACGCAACTACTACACAGCCTACCAAAAAAGCTGCACTTGGAATGTTGGCAAAAGTTTGTCTGCAGACCAAAGAGTATGCTACGGACGAGTATATACCAGAGGCACTTGATGCAGCTAAAAAGCTGATAACTGACTGTGAGTCGGGTGGCTCTACATATGGTGCTTACATGTATCCTACGTATGAGGAGGTTTTTGCTGAGAAAAATAATAAAGAAAATAAGGAGGCTCTATGGAAGCATCGCTGGTATGCTGGCAGCGATGGACATGGTTCTAGTAATGGTAACTTCAAATTGAATCGTAACAATGAGAAGTTCCTCTGTAATATCAATAAGTTTGGTGCTCGTGAAGACAATCAGACTAGCCGTCTAACATGGGAAGGCAGCCAGGCAGGTATCTTCATGCCAACTCAGTATTTGCTCAATCTATATGTACAGCAGGATGGAACACTAGACCCACGTTTTCATAAGTCTTTCACTACTCAGTGGAACGCAAACAGGAATTATGAGTGGGACGAAAGTTCAAAGAACAACTTTGGTAAGGAAGATGCCATTGTTGGCAAGAAGCTGAATACAGGCGACTTGGCCATCAAAATCGTGATGCCTCAGGATGCAGATTATGCAGCGGAAGTAAGTAAGAAAGCTACAGCCAACTACTTAGTAGTAGATTATAAGGATGTATATGATGATGCAAATAAGAATGTGATAAACGAGCGTGGCGCAGGTGAAAACATGTTCCGCTACTTCTATCCATCTCTTAACAAGCATAATAGCAGCAACTATTATGTTGCTAATGCCAACAAAAAACGTAATGGAAACTTGAATGCAACATTCATCATACGCATGGCTGAGATTTACCTCATTGCAGCAGAGGCTGATATCTACCTAAATGGCGGATCTAAAGCTATGGGCTATATTAATAAGGTTCGCCAACGTGCAGGAGCTACCCCTCTCACTGGTTCCGCTTCTGTTCGTACAGTGTTGGATGAACGTGGTCGTGAGTTATGTGGTGAATACTGCCGCTTCTATGATTTGAAGCGCACAGGTATGTTCAAGGACAATTCATATCTACAGGCCACACATCCTGACTTAGCTAGGTATTTCAAACCAGAGTATGCTCTTCGTCCAATTTCAACAACCTTTACAAATGGTATTATTAATGGCGCAGAATACCAGAATCCTGGTTATTAATTTTTTTAGATTTAACTAATATATACTCGAGTAGGAGGTGAATGCTGATAATAGGTGTTTATCTCCTACAATCTTATGATTCCCAACACAGCCAGAGCAATCTTCTGTTTTACAATAAATTTAGTCATATATCTTCTCCATTTAAGATAGACTAAATTTACTTCCTCAATCTTGAAAGAAGAGGTGGTATACGATTTTTTTAATGATTCTCAGAAAAGTATACAAAAAAAGGGAAAAAGTGAGCAATTTACGTTACTCGCCTTCTTCCCCTTACTTTTATAATTTTACGGTAGGTGCATCGCTCTGCACAATCCTTATTTCATTGCAATCTTGATAGAATCCTTACCCACTTTGGCGATAACCAAAGACTCGGATACAGCATAAGAGGCAGCACCGTTGGCTGCAACCGTAGAGCCGAGATACTTGCCGTCAGCAGCGAAGAACTTCACCACCTCGCCATCGTCAAGACCAGAGAGGCTGATGATGCCATCATGAGCCGAAGCCACCACGCCCCGTGTTCTTACCTGGTTGATGTTGGTACCATTATCCAGGTTAGCATTAATCCAATACAGCGTTGCCTCCGCCTTATCAGATGCATTATATCCATCTGCTGTAGCATAAACAGAAATATTATAGGCAGCAGAAAGAGTAACCTTGCCATCCTTGCTATAAGCATCAGAAGCCATATCGGCATCCGTTATTGTATAATGATACTCGGCACCTGCCGTTTCGCTAGCGAACTTCAACTTTCCTGATTCGTAAGAAATGGTTGGTGCAGCGCATGGAGTAACAGGCTTGGTATCATCACCTGATCCATCAGGATTCCAGGCATAGATATATTTATAACTAGACCCAAAAGCATTTTTATAATCCTGTAGATATTCTGTTGGGACTTTGATAATAGTTGTAGTTGGTATTTCTGATTGAGATGTATTCTTTGGCACTTGACCTTTAAAATAAACAGTTTCAATACCACTGCAAGCTTTGAAGCAAAAATCCCCCAATGAAATGACTGAAGAAGGGATGGTGATAGAGGTTAGACCACTGCAACCATAGAAGCAATTTTTTCCCAGCGAAGTGACTGAAGAAGGGATGGTGATAGAGGTTAAACCAATACACCCTCCGAAGCAAGATTCCCCCAATGAAGTAACAGAAGAAGGGATGGTAATAGAGGTCAAACTACTGCAACCAGAGAAGCAACCATCACTCAACGAAGTAACAGAAGAAGGGATAGTGATTGAGGTCAAGCCATAGCAACAAGAGAAGCAATAATCACCCAATGAAGTAACAGAGGAAGGGATGGTGATAGCTTTTATACCACTGCAATCATAGAAACACCTTTCCTCGAATGAAGTAACAACATACTCCATTCCATCACTACTATTAACTTTTTCTGGAACAACTATATCACCGGAATATTTACTATCAGTTTTAGGCATAAGAGTTGCTGTCTTAGCACCAGTATCCAACAAATAGCGAAGCCCACCAATCACTTCAAATTTGGCTTCTTGTGCCATCGCAGAACTTGCCATCATGAGCATCAGAACTACCAACATAATAAAGCCCTTAAAAGAGCTGCGGGTTCCACATTTACTTCCCAAGAACCCTCTTCTTAAAGTAAAATTTCTCATAATCTTATCTATTAAATTACACTTTCTATATATATAAGAGGCAAAGCCTCAACTACTATATCATTTTAGAAATATCCTTCCCCTATTTTAGGAATGACTTCAAATGTTGTCTCTTCGGGCAAAGATTCTTCTTTTCTATATTCTCCTTCAAAAGTACAACAATATTTCGAAACATGCAAGAAAATCGGGAAAAAGTTTTAGAAAAAGTTATCAGGAAGTATTAGGGGAGGCTGGTATCATATATTGGCTCGCATCAGAACTGAAATTCAAAGTCACACTTCTCTACGTTGTGCAACTTCTCCAGTTGCTCAGCTTTATGAGCCTTCAGTTTCTTTACCCATTCTGCCATCTTGGGAGAAGAGCTCTTTATAACTATTGTTTCATTTACATGTACCATAAGCCTATAGTTTTATATATAGGGGCAAAAATACTACATTTATTTGGAAACACCAAATTTTTGGCAGAAATTTTTGCTCCGACCTTCAATAAATCGATAAGTCGACGCTCTGTGTCTGAAAAATCCGGCATAATCTTATCTATTTAGTTAATATTCAAAATGCAAAGTACATGAATATTAGCCTAACAGACAAGTTTTCAGAGTATTTTTAGTTTTCTTTGGCCTTTTAGCAGTACGCTACATGCTTTCGAAAGACATCATAGAGGGATTTGTGTTGCTGTACAGATAGAAAACACGGAAAAGTTGTACTTTTATAATCGAAATTTAAGAAATAACATTCAACATATCTATATTTTTTGTATCTTTACCGGCAAAATACGGATAGGATTGTCCGCAACTTAATAAAATGGATTGTATGAAGAAGTATTTGGTATTCCTTATATTCGCAGGACTAAGTTCCTGTATTGATGCTCAGACAGTCAAAGAGACTGTCCGTGGCAAGTATGGCGAGAACCTAGGTACTGCTGAAACTACGGTAAGAGGTGGCAAGCGTGTGACTGTGTATAAAGACAAGTATGGACAAATTACTGGAACATCAGAAAGTAAGACCCACTCTTTCGGCAAGACCACTACGGTTTACAAGGATAAGTATGGGCAAAAAACGGGCACCAGCACCAGTACAACAAGTCATGGATTGTTCTCTTCCAGAACGACTTCTACCACTTATCGTGATAAGTATGGCAAGAAAACAGGTTCTAGCATCACCAAACATTCAGGAAATACAGGTACCACCGTCTATAGAGATAAGTATGGGCAGGTTACTTGCAAGGGCAAGGTTAAGGGTAGGTTGCCAAACAAAAGTAGCAATTATTATTATGGATGGAGCAGTTCAAAGTCAAAAGGTAAATAATCCGAAAAAGCTTCTCCACGTTGCGCAGCTTCTTGAGGTTTCAAAGCTTTTGACCTTACAGGTAGGGTGTTCAGTATTCAGTATTCAGTTTTTTTCGGGATAGTTACCCTTCCTGTGGTTACAAATTATAAGAGATTATTTTATATTATATATATATATTTATATATATATATAATATACTATCTATACAGAGGATGGTAACAAGGGCGAAAAAAACTGAATACTGAATACTGAATACGTTTCCATACAATCGGGTATTACTTCGTAATATGCTGATTTATATCGCAAAA
>ENA-OWPL01001749-OWPL01001749.1-human-gut-metagenome-genome-assembly--contig:-NODE-1749-length-12137-cov-3.646913_pt1 | contig 12137 bp, 8 predicted proteins | sample MGYA00248263_ERZ651844 | MGnify/ENA primary metagenome ERZ651844 (study PRJEB26924, sample SAMEA4378256) | human gut metagenome | biome: human gut; feature: human-associated habitat; material: faeces... | reverse complement strand
TTTCACACAGAATCGACCTCAAAAGTATGGTGGTCGACAATCCTTTATATGTACCCGTAAGATGCGGTGCAGCACTTGACGAGAATGATAAAGGCAACGCAATAATGGGCGACAACACAGGCGATAACATATCCGAGAAAAGAATTTCTTTTTGCGAATACACAGTACAGTACTGGGCGTGGAAAAATTATGATGCGGATTATTACGGACTTTGTCACTACAGAAGGTATCTTTCGTTTATGGATTCCTTTATGCCGGGCAATGACTACGATGTACGAATGGAAAACAACCTTTCGGTACGCACCGCAGAGTTATATCAGCTTTTCAATAAGTCAAAGATGGAGAAGGAGATCTCATCCTATGACGTTATTGTCGGCAAGGCTTTCGATACGACAAAGATCACCAGAGTACGTCCCAGAAACAGTGTAAAGGAGTTATGGTACGCATCAAGAAATCTTGTCGATCCTATAGCTATTGATACATTGATAAAGATAATAGAAGACAGGCACCCCGAGCTTGTTGAATCTATGAATGAGTATTTTGCCTCAAAGTATTACAGAGGCTATAACTGCTTTGTAATGTCAAAGAAGATATTCAACGAATACAACAAGGTGCTTTTTGACATACTCTTTGAGTTTGATAAACAGTTTGATACCACCGGCTACGAGGGCAACAAGCTCAGAGCCACAGGCTATATGGGCGAGATCGTTTACGGCGTTTATATGTGGTATCTTCAGCATCACACCGACTGCAAGTTCCTTGAGCGCCAGATTGTATACTTCAAGAACACCGAAGCAGATCCCGATGCAAATACCCTTGCACAGCGTACTCTGTCATACAAGAAGCCCAACGATGACATCAAGATTTTCGTTTCGCACAGAATGGATCTTGACAGTGCCGTGATAGGTAATCGTATATTCGAAAACTATAAGTGTAATGCAGGCTCGGCAAGATGCTTCCTTAAGATGAACGGCGATGACACCGGCGACAATATCTCCGATCTTGCAAAGTATTTCTCGGAACTGAGTGTTCAGTATTGGGCGTGGAAGAATGCCGATGTAAATTACTACGGCCTTTGCCACTACAGACGTTATCTTTCATTCAGCAATAAGAAGTTTGACCAATGCTCAAGAGGCTACATAATCGAAAATATGCTCAATGACGAGAGCGTAGAGAAGTATGGCCTTAAAGACTATGACGGTATGGCAAAGCAGATAAAGAAATACGATCTTATCACAGGCGGAAGCATGGATGTTGATGAGATGGATTTCCTTTTTGGCGGAAAGCGTGCACATTGCATCAAAGATATATTCATGATTCAGGAGCATTTATTCGATAAAAGCGCACCTGAGCTTACGCTTAAGCTGGTTGATGAGCTTTACCCCGAATATTCTAAGGCTGCCGAGGAATATATGGCTTCAAAGAAGTACTATGCGTACAACTGCTTTGTAATGTCAAAAGAGCTGTTCAACCGCTTCTGTACATTTGAATTCGGCGTACTGTTTGAATTCATGAAAAGATTTGATATGTCAAAATATCAGGGTACCAAAATGAGAACGCCCGGCTATATGTCTGAGGTTCTTTACGGTATCTTCATATACTGGGTATTAAAGCAGAGAAAGTACAAGGTAAAGGAAAATCAGCTTGTATTCTTCAGAGAAACCAATGCCGCAAAGTGCAAGGTTACATCTGCAAAAACAGCGGCTACTCCCAAAAAGCCCAAAAAAGACGAAAGCGTTTTAAAGAAGATAATGAGAAACACCTTCCCTGCATATCGTGTTGCTTTACGAAACGAGGAAAGACTCGGCGCACTGGTTGCTTCTGTTAACGATCTTCAGAAAAAGTCTACAGAACACAGCGTGCTGCTTGCGAGAACCGTAAAGGTTTGTCAGAGCACTGCTCCTAAGAGCGTACAGGCAGCGGCCGCTAAGCCTCCTATCATCGCTACCAGTCTTCGCAAGGATATATGGGATGCAAAAACACTCACTTCAAATATTAATCTCAATATTGCCTGCCTTGCAAATGAGATACACGAAACTCATAAGAAGTCATTCGGCGAGTTCAGAAATATCAATACCGGCAGAGATGTTGTTGTAATGGCATCAGGACCTTCGATGAGATACTACAAGCCCATTCCCGGTGCCGTACATATAGGTATGAATGCTTCATTCTTAAATCCTGATGTTGATATTGATTACTATTTTACTACCGATTACGAAAGCCGTGCTCCGTGGTTTGAAAAGCTGAAGGAATACGATTTTGTCAAGTTCTTCGGTCAGTATTCTACCGGTGAATACAGAGATAAATTCCAGGTATCAGAGAAGATCATCAGAGAGAATAACGGCAGAAGATTCTTCCAGGCGGCTCCCAGTGAGGATATACATATTAATATAGAATTCTATCCCCTTATGGCATTCTATTCAATTGCGTTCCAGGCTATCCACTTTGCACTCTTTACCAATGCGAAAAGAATTTATCTCGTTGGTTGCGACTGCACCAATGCAGGATATTTTGACGGCAGCAAGCAGAGATTGTCCGATCTTGTAGCAAAGACAAGTGTTCCGCACTGGTTAGACGGCTATCAGAAGGTCAAGGCGTTTGTTGAACGCTTCTATCCGGATACAGAGATTATATCCGTTAATCCTATGGGTCTCAGAGGACTTTATTCAGACGTTTATACGGATGACTTCATAGCAGATCATCCTGAAATAGATAGCAGTAAAGTAACACGTCTTAACAGCACACAGGAGGAAAAATGAAAGTTGTAATACTTGCCGGAGGTTTCGGCACCAGAATCAGCGAAGAAAGCCAGTTCAAACCCAAGCCGATGGTCGAACTTGGCGGTATGCCTATAATATGGCACATAATGAAGCTCTATTCAGCTTACGGCTTCAATGAATTCGTTATATGTGCAGGTTACAAACAGCACGTTATAAAGGAGTATTTTGCAGACTACTTCCTGCATACATCCGATATTACATTTGACTTCACAAGCGGCAAAAACGAGATGATTGTTCACCGCAACAGCTCGGAACACTGGAAGGTTACCGTAGTGGACACAGGCCTTAACACAATGACCGGCGGACGTGTAAAGCGTATAAAGGAATATGTCGGCAACGAGCCGTTTATGCTGACATACGGTGACGGCGTTTCCGATGTCAATATAGCCGAGCTTGTCGAGTTCCATAAAAGTCACGGAAAGCTGGTAACAATGTCGGCTTACAATCCCGGACAGAGATTCGGCGTTCTTGACATTGATGAAAGCGGAAGAATAAATGAATTCCGTGAGAAGACATCCGGCGACGGAAGCCTTATCAATATCGGCTATATGGTATGCCAACCCGAATTCTTTGATTACATTGACGGCGACGATACCGTTCTCGAAAAGAAGCCCCTTGAAACAGTAGCAAAGCTCGGTGAGCTTATGGCATATAAGCATACAGGCTTCTGGCAGTGCATGGATACTGTAAGAGAAAAAGAACAGCTTGAGAAAATGTGGAGCAGCAACAATGCTCCCTGGAAGATTTGGAAATAATGAGTAAATTATCCGATAAACTTGCGGGATTTTTCGGAAGATTATTTCCGATGTCACGCAACAAGACAATAAAGCTCAACAACGAGATAAGGCAGACAGAAAGCGAGCATTTTGCACAGCTTTGTGAAATGCTCGGTTTTCTTGAAAACAGCCTGAATATTTGCACGGATATATGCCGTAATAATGCGGAGCAGATAAAACTGTGCCGTCAATCGTTGCGCACATTGGAAGACAATCAGGTTAAATTCGGTGAGTCTACCGCATCAAAACTCAAAGAAATAAAACTTGATATTGAAAATCTGAAAAAGCAAAATGAGTGTATCAGCGAAAAACTGAGTAACGAAATATCAGAGAAATCTGCCGGAATATCCGGTGAACTTATCGGCTGTATTTCACATCACACAGAGGAAATACTCGGTTGTATAACCGACAGCGACAAGCGTTCTTCCGATAGCGATAAGCACATTGTCGAACTTATTGAAAACGGCATATCTGAAAACAATAAGCACGCAGGAGAAATAAAAGCGTTCAACAACTCGCTTTCCGGTGATATTAAGTCACTTTCGGACAGCGTAACCGCAGGCTTCGACAAGACCTCAAAGACAGGCGAATACGCACAGTCTTTGCTTGATGCAGAGAATACGGCAAATACAATCCGCCGTGAGATGAATCTGTTCAAAAGGCAGTCATATCTCAGAAAACTGTATTTTCATCCCGGTGAACGTGAAGCTCTGGCAAAATTGTTCAGTGACGCTATGAACAGAGAGGACAGCGCACAACGATTCAGCGCACTTATAAGCGGACTTGACAACGAGAGCAGAAACACCGTTTCCGATATAATTCATCGTATGGGAATGATAGCGGACGGCAACAAGTCCTTGCAGGATGTCTATACACAGCGTGAGCAGGAAGAATTCGTTCGTATGAATGATGAATTCAGCTCAAAGATAGTAAAGTTGAACGATAATCTTTATTATTACAACGGTTATTATCTCCCCGTTAACCAGTTTGACAGCAGCGTATTCTTCACAAGATACGGAATAGATAAGCTGACCACGCTGGACAGCGTGAGAAATAAGCATATAATCGACGCAGGCGGATATGTCGGTGACACTGCGCTTCTGTTCTCGTCATATACGGATAAGAACATTCATGTATTTGAGGCTTCTCCTTCAAATATGGATATTATCCGTGAAACGATAAGGCTGAATCATCTTGATAACATAGTGCCTGTAAGCAAAGCACTGGGCGAGAAAAGCGGCACGGCAACATTCAGCCTGGGTGAGCGCAATTCCTGCAATTCCCTTGTTGAACGTCCCGGTTATAATTATCCGGATCATATCGAAGTTCCCGTTGTTACTCTTGATGATTATGTACGGGAAAACGATCTCGAGGTCGGTCTTATAAAGGTGGACATTGAAGGAGGCGAGCAGCTGCTGCTCAGGGGCGCTGTCGAAACTATCCGCACACAGCACCCGATACTTCTTATCAGCATCTATCATTCGGCGAACGATTTCTTTGAAATCAAGCCTATGATAGAGAAAATGTGCGATAAATACACTTTCAGAATAGTTAAACCCGCTAATCCGGCTATTGCGCTTGAAACAATACTGTTAGCCGAGGTCAGAGATGAAAGCGGCGAAAATATTATTAATTCGTAAAGGAAAAATCAATATGGATATGTCATTTTACAAGGGTAAAACTGTACTGATAACAGGTCACACAGGCTTCAAGGGAAGCTGGATGTGCAAACTGCTTTCTATGGCAGGAGCAAAAGTTATCGGTTATTCTCTCAATCCCCCCACAACGCCCTCTCTTTTTGAGCTTTCCGGAGTTGAGAAGGAAATAGTTTCGGTTATCGGCGATATAAGGGATCTTGCAAAGCTGAACGAAACAATGCAGAAGTACCGCCCCGAAATAGTAATTCACATGGCGGCACAGCCCATAGTAAGAGAAAGCTACGCAGAGCCTGTCTACACATACGAAACAAATGTTATGGGTACTGTAAACATATGTGAGGCTGTAAGGCTGTGTGACAGCGTAAAATCATTCGTAAACGTAACCACCGATAAGGTTTACAAGAACAACGAATGGGAGTGGGGATACCGTGAAAATGACGCACTTGACGGCTATGATCCTTATTCCAACTCAAAAAGCTGCTCGGAGCTTGTAACAAGCTCTTATATAAAGTCGTTCTTCTATAACCGTGACATTGCGGTTTCTACCTGCCGTGCAGGTAACGTTATCGGAGGCGGCGACTTTGCAAAGGACAGAATCATCCCCGATTGCGTAAGAGCAATGGAGGCTAAGCAGGAGATAACAGTAAGAAATCCTTATTCGACACGTCCCTATCAGCACGTTCTCGAGCCGGTCGTTACATATCTTGTACTTGCGATGAAGCAGTATGAGGACAAGAGCCTTGCCGGTAATTATAATATCGGTCCGGATGATTGCGACTGCGCCGCTACAGGTGAGCTTGTCGATTTGTTCTGTTCACACTGGGGCGACGGCGCTTCGTGGAAAAACGTTGCGGATAAGAACGCTCCCCACGAGGCAAATTTCCTCAAGCTTGATTGCTCAAGAATAAAGCGTGTACTCGGATGGAGTCCTCGCTGGCATATTTCCGACGCTATCGAAAAGGTGACCGAGTGGAGCAAGGTATATCTTTCAGGCGGCGACATTAGTGCCGTTATGGAAAAGCAGATAAACGAATATCTGGAGGTAAAGTAATGAAAAAAGCTCTTGTTACAGGTGCAAACGGCTTTGTCGGAAGTGCGCTTGTGCGTGAATTGGTAAAGAATAATGTTGAGGTGATCGCACTTGACCGTGACGGTTGCAATAACAACATACCCGAAAATGTAAGATTTGTGGCTCACGAGCTTTCCGAATCGTCAAAGCTCGCCGATATTATCCCCGACCGTGATATTGATGTATTCTATCACTTTGCTTGGGTAGGCTCGGCAGGCCCTGCGAGAGCAGACACCGCTTTACAGCTCAATAACGCTCAGTGGACGGTAGATTGTCTGCGTGTGGCAAAGGATATGGATTGCAAGAAGTTTGTATGCGCCGGCTCTATAATGGAGCATGAAACAATATCAGCCGCATTCAGACAGGGTAATAAGCCCGGTGCCGGCTACATATACGGAAGCGGTAAACTTGTTGCTCATACAATGTGCATGAGCGTTGCCGCACAGATAGGTATAGATCTTTGCTGGGCAAAGATAACCAACGCATACGGTGCAGGTGAGCTTTCACCCCGTTTTGTAAATACGACCATCAGAAAGATTATAAACGATGAGCCTTTACAGTTCACAAGCGGCACACAGAATTATGACTTTGTATATATAGACGATGTTGCAAGAGCGTTCTATCTCATCGGAGAGAACGGAAAGCCTTTCTGCCACTATCTTATAGGCAGCTCGGATGCAAAGCCACTCAGAGAATTTGTTCTTGAGATGAAGGCCGCACTGGCTCCCGACAAGGAGTTCGTGTTCGGAGATGTTCCGTTCACAGGCGTAAATATGCCGCTGTCGGACTTTGATTGTTCGATTACAGAAAAGGATACAGGCTTCAGAGCTACAATACCCTTCGGTGAAGGCGTCAAAAAAACAATGGATTGGATTAAGGAGCAGAAATGATACAGAAGTTTGAATTCAAGGAAACAGAGATTAAGGGACTTATAGAAGTAACTCCCTTCAATGCCGATGATATAAGAGGCTGTTTCACAAAGGATTACTCGAAGGAAGTGTTCGAGGCAAACGGCATAAAGCACGATCTTGCCGAGGTTTTCTATACGACAAGCTACAAGGGCGTTATCCGTGCACTTCATTTTCAGCGTGAGAAACAGCAGCCCAAGCTGGTACGTTGCATACACGGACACGTTTACGATGTAGTAGTCGATTTACGCAAGGACAGCCCCACGTTCAAGAAGTGGCTTGCATTTGAGCTTATCGGTGAAAAGCACAACGAAATACTCGTTCCCGCAGGTTGCGCTCACGGTTATCTTGTACTTGAGGACAGCATAGTATCCTACAAGTGCGGAGAAAAATTCTACGGCGAATATGATGACGGCATTATGTGGAACGATCCCGACATTGCAGTAGACTGGAAGCTTGACAGAGTAGGCGGAATTGATAAGGTTATACTTGCCGATAAGGACAAGAATCTGCAGACCTTTAAAGAATTCATGAGCAAGTACGGTGGCTTTTGATGAGCAGTTTTGATTTTGACACCCTTATAGTCGGCTGTGGACTTTCCGGAGCGGTAATTGCCCGTCATTTAGCGGAAAAAGGCAAGAAGGCCGAGATATGGGAACGCAGGGATCATATCGGCGGCAATATGTACGACCATGTTGACGATCACGGAATACTCGTACAGGATTACGGTCCGCACACATTCCACACGAAAGAGAAATATCTTTTTGATTATATGTGCCGCTATGAGCAGTGGTCGGATTACAAGCTGACCTGCGGTGCGGTATGGAACGATACATATACCCCCACTCCCTTCAACTTTACCACGATTGATAAGTTCTTTGATAAGCAAAAGGCAGAAACGCTCAAGGCAAAGCTGACTAAGGTTTACGAGGGCAGACCGACCGCTACCGTGGTCGAAGTTCTCGAAAACGAGGACGATGATATAAGAGCATACGCTCAGTATCTTTTCGATAACGATTATGCACCATATACCGCTAAGCAGTGGGGCGTATCTCCCTCTGAGATTGACCCGTCTGTGCTTAAAAGAGTACCTCTGCGTTTTTCATACGACGAGGGATATTTCGATGACGCTTATCAGGTAATGCCGGTGCATTCATTCACGGAGTTCTTCAGAAATCTTCTGAACCACGAGAATATCACGGTCAGAACCGGTGTCGAGGCGCTTGAGCGGATTACCGTAAAGGATAATAAGCTGTATGTTGACGGTGAGCCGTATAATAACATTCTTGTATATACAGGTGCGCTGGATGAGCTTTTTAGTGAAAAATACGGCAGACTTCCTTACCGTTCACTGCGTTTTGAGTATAAGTATACCGACAAGGACAGCCTTCAGGACGCTCCTGTCGTCGCATATCCTCAGGAAAAGGGCTTTACCAGAATCACAGAGTACAAGAAAATTCCCGTCCAGAATGTAAAGGGCAGTACCTATGCGGTAGAATATCCTCTCCCGTATAAGTCGGGCGAAAAGCTTGAGCCGTATTATCCCGTTCTCACAAAGGAGAGCATGGAACAATATGAAAAGTACGAGGCTCTGGCGTCGCAGATTGATAATCTTATCTGTTGCGGAAGACTTGCCGATTTCAGATATTACAATATGGATCAGGCGTTAAAACGTGCGCTTGAGCAATGCGATAAAATAGATAATATATAACGAACCGTCTGAGCTGTGGGCATTGACCCACAGCTTTATTTTTTACACTTATTGCAAAACGCTTTCAGCCATGTTATACTGGAATAAAAGAGGTGAGCAGATGAAAAAAAGAATAGCACGGTCGTCCGTTTTACACATAATATTGATAATAACCGCCATAGCCGCCGCAATGCTTTGCAGACAGCTTGACAGGATCGGTACTATGCAAATATTCGGCATTATCAGAAGTCTGATATATATTTTTATGTTTCTGATATGGGGAATCACCCTGAGAAACAGGATAGTGCAGATACAGGCAAAACGCTTTATGACATCTATAGCATGGCTTATTGTGTTCTGGGTAGCTATCCGTTCGGTGAAGTTCATCATAGCCCAGAGTCCGCTCGCTGTCAGAACGCTGTGGTATATGTATTATATCCCGATGATATTTATCCCTGTGTTTGCGCTGTTGGTCGCTCTGTCGCTCGGAAAGCCCGAAAACTACCGCCTGCCCGCAGTTACATCCTTACTGTATATCGCTTCTGTCCTGATGGTAATATTCGTGCTTACAAACGATCTGCATTGCCTTGTTTTCAGATTTCCGGGAGATAGGGAAATGTGGAATGACGGAGATTACAGCTATGCAGGCGGATATTACATAGTGGCAGGATATATGCTTTTATGCACTATCGGCGCATTTGTGGCTTTAATATCAAAGTGCCGTATACCAAAGGCAAGAAAAACGTTTATTATGCCGTTACTGCCTGTTGTTGCAATGGTTATCTATACGTTGCTCTATGTGTCAGGCGAAATCACAGGCGGTACGTTCATTCACAGACTGGCAGGCGATATGACTATTACCGTAAGCCTTCTTACTGCGCTTTCTTTTGAATTCTGCATACAATGCGGACTTATACGCTCGAATACTTATTACATACAGCTTTTGCGGCCGTGTACAGTTCCTGCTTTGATTACCGACAATAATTACAATATACTCCTCTCGTCCGATTGTGCCGAAAAAATAGACCGTGAAATAATGCAGATGGCAAAGTCCTCTCCCGTAATGCTCAGCAACGGAAAACGTCTTTCCTCCGCAAAGATAAAAGGAGGCTATGTCTTGTGGCTGGACGATCTTTCCGAACTTATTGAGGTAAACGACAAGCTGGCGGAGGCTAAGGACGATCTCAAGGATGATTATGATCTGATTTGCGAGGAATACGATCTCAGAAACAGAGAGGCTCACATACTTGAGCGTGACAGGATATATGACAGGATCAGCCGTGAAACGTCAGGTCAGATAGCTGTATTGAACAGCCTTACAGACCGCTTCGAGATGTCGGAGGATGAAGATGAGCGCAGAAAGCTATTGGGTAAAATGGTGGTAATCGGCGCTTATCTTAAGCGCAGGAACAATCTCATATTCATATCGGAAAGAAGCAGTATGATAAGCGAAAAAGAGCTGTACCTTGCGTTCCTTGAGCTTACGGATAATCTTGGGCTGTACGGCGTGACCTGCGGATTTAATATCAGATTAAACAAGCCTGTACCGGCTGTGGCAGTAATGGAAATGTTCGATACATTCGAAAAAATGATTGAGCTGTCACTGGATAATTTATCGGCTGTGAATATATCCGTGACATTAAATGACGGCATATTCACAATGACAGTCACTGCTGAAAGCAGTACGGATTTTAATGTAATGAACGGTGATTTTGTAACGGCGGTATGTGATGATGACGGTGAATGGCAGATTGTATACAGATGGGAGGCTGGAAGATGCAAGGCTTAGGCAGACGCTATCTGTTGCGCAGAACGGTAAAAGACGCATTTGATAATCTGCCGTCGGGTATATGCTTTTTCGACAGCAACGGAATAGCGGTCCTGTGCAACAAGCAAATGGACAGGCTGATATATGAATTGAAAGGCTTTGACGTACAGTGCCTCAGCGAACTACAGGATATATTTTCGGAGCATAACAGCGGCTCGGTCGTGCTTGTAAAGGGAAAAGCGTGGCGCTTCAGACTTGATGTGATTTCGCTGAACGGTATCGGCTACTATACGCAGGTAACAGCAACAGATGTTGACGAGTTGTACAGACGTCAGCTTCAGCTTGAAGAAAGCAGCAGAAAACTCGAGCGTGCGGGCAGACGAATGCGAAAGCTGACAGAGAATATAAGAACGGTTATCCGTGAAGAAGAAATACTCAGTATGAAGATTCGTGTACACGACGATATAGGCAGGAGCGTAATTGCGACCCGTAATCTGCTGTCAAATAACAGACCGACAAGCGAGCTTGACCTTACAGCGTGGAAGAATGCTGTAAGACTTCTTATGAGGGACAACGAAAAAAGCTACGGAGCAAACAGCTATGATATATCCGGTCAGCTAAAGGAAACATCTTCCGTTCTCGGAATCAAAATAAACGTTGAAGGAGATATTCCCGACCCGTTTTATTATAAAATATTCATAACGGCTGTCAGAGAGTGTGCAACGAATGCTGTACGTCATGCAGGGGCGACAAAATTGAACGTTAAATGCAGTAAAAGCGGCGGCAGACAATGGATAGCCCTGTCCAATGACGGAAAAGCACCGGTCAGCACCGTCACTGAAGGCGGCGGCCTTTCGTCACTGCACGACAGAGTAGAAAAAAGCGGCGGAAATATGAGCATTAACTCATATCCGTATTTCGAGCTTGTAATTTCATTTCCGCTCAACAAGGAGGTAACACTATGACGCAGGTACTGATTGTAGAAGACCAGAAAATGATAAGGGAAAGCCTTGAAAATCTTGTAGCACAGGCAGATGATCTTTCTCCTGCAGGCTCGCTTTCTTGTGCGGCGCTTGCCGAGCAATACTGTATGCGTGGTAATATCGACCTGATATTAATGGACGTATGTACGGAAAATGATGAGAGCGGATTTGTCGCTGCGGAAAAAATAAAAAAACGCTTCCCCTCGATAAAAATTATCATCATAACCTCAATGCTTGATTACAGCTATCTTGATAAGGCGAGAAAAGCAGGTGCGGAGAGCATCTGGTTCAAGGATGTAAGCGCAGAGGAACTGCTCAGCGTTATAAAGAGGACGATAGACGGAGAAAGCGTATATCCCGATAAAATGCCCGAAATACCCGTAGGAAACGCTACCAGCTACGAGTTTTCCGATGCGGAAATCAGAGTTCTGCGACTGCTGGTCGAAGGTATGACGTATAAGGAGATGGCACAGGAGCTTTGCGTTACTCCCGATTGTGTAAAGGC
>ENA-OWPL01001744-OWPL01001744.1-human-gut-metagenome-genome-assembly--contig:-NODE-1744-length-12152-cov-2.791436_pt1 | contig 12152 bp, 9 predicted proteins | sample MGYA00248263_ERZ651844 | MGnify/ENA primary metagenome ERZ651844 (study PRJEB26924, sample SAMEA4378256) | human gut metagenome | biome: human gut; feature: human-associated habitat; material: faeces... | reverse complement strand
AAACAGAAGACAGATCAGCTGCTCCTCACCGCACCGGTATCGGTAGAAAAAATCGTTCTCGGCAAATATTTTGCACTGGTTACGATCTTTGCGATTCCGATGCTGATCATGTGCTTTTATCCATTACTTATGACAAAATTCGGCACAGTATCTCTGAGTGCAGCTTATACGGCAGTCCTCGGATTTTTCCTTCTGGGTTGTGCAAACCTTGCAATCGGTGTGTTTATTTCATCGCTTACTGAAAGCCAGGTCATTGCGGCAGTGCTGACCTTTGTCATTCTGTTTGCTTTTTATATGATGAATGGCATTTCTTCTTTCTTCTCCGAAGGCGCAATGTCTACATGTATTACATTTGGACTTCTTATCCTTGCAGCAGCAATCATAATCTACACCATGATCAAAAACTTCCTGATCTCCGCAGTTGTCTGCGTGGTAGGAGAAATTGCACTTGTGATCGTTTATGTCGTGAATTCCAGCTTTTTCTCAGGCGGAATCCAGAAAGTACTGGATATTTTTAACCTGAGCAGCCATTTTGACAACTTTGCAAATGCAATTTTCGATGTAAAAGGAATTCTGTATTTTGTGTCTGTAATCGCAGTATGCTTATTCCTGACCGTACAGTCGATTGCCAAGAGACGCTGGAATTAAGGAGGTGGGAGACAATGAAATTTACAGATAAATTTAAAGCAAAGAAGACAGAAAATCAGGAAAATCCGGTAAACGAAGCTTCAAAGAAAGAAAAGAAACCTCTGAAGCAGAAGATCAAGGATTCCATGAACAAAAAGTATCTCAAAAATGGCTCCTACAGCGTAGTCATCAGTGCCATTTTTGTTGTGATCGTAATTGTAGTCAATATGATCGTCGGCTCACTTCCAACAAAATATACGGAGGTTGATGTCAGCAGCGAAAAGCTGTACAGCATCAGCGATGATACAAAGGATTTCCTGAAAAAACTGGACAAAGATATCACAATTTATCAGGTGGTTCAGAGTGGTTCCGAAGATGAAACCATCAAAAAACTTCTGGAAAAGTATGCTGAAGAGTCAGATCATATTAAAGTAGAGCAGAAAGACCCGGTAGTAAATCCGAAATTTACATCCGAATATACAAGTGACGATGTTGCTGCAAACAGCCTGATCGTTGTATGTGGTGACAGAAGCAAAGTGGTAAATTACAGCAGTATTTATGAATCTTCTATAGATTACAATACTTATCAGTCTACAACGACAGGATTTGATGGAGAAGGCCAGATTGACAGTGCAATTTCCTATGTGACATCAGAAGACCTTCCGGTGCTTTATACGCTGGACGGACATGGTGAAAAAGAACTGGATTCCACACTTCAGGAGGATATCCAGAAGGCAAATATTGACATTAAGTCCCTGAATCTGATCACAGAAGAAAAAGTTCCGGATGATACGGCATGTCTGCTGATCAATGCACCTACTTCTGATATTTCCGAATCTGAAAAAGATGCAATTATTGATTATCTGGAAAATGGCGGAAAGGCTATGATTTTCTCTGATTATACAGAAGAATCTATGGAAAATTTTGATGCCGTTCTTGCAAATTATGGTGTGGAAAGAACAGATGGTATCGTGATAGAGGGCGATTCACAGCATTATGCACAGATGCCTTATTATCTGGTACCGACGGTCAACAGCACAGATGCAATCTCTGATTTTGCATCCAAAGGATATTATGTTCTGATGCCATATGCACAGGGAATCAAACAGACAGACAATCTTCGTGACACCGTTACAGTCAACAGTCTTCTGACTACTTCCGACAGTGCATATTCCAAGGTTGATGTCAACAGCGGCACAATTGACAAGAGCGATGATGATATTGATGGTCCGTTTGATCTTGGTGTAAGTATTACCGAAACTCTGGATGATGATAAAGAAACTCAGATTGTTTATTACACAAGTTCCAATCTCATGGACAGCCAGATCAACCAGATGGTATCCGGAGGAAACGAACAGATGATCATGAGTTCTCTGAACTGGATGTGCAGCTCTGATGAAACTTCTACCATCTCTATTCCGTCCAAAAACCTGCAGATTTCCTATCTGACACTGACTGCTTATGATGTAAGCTTCTGGAAAATTATGGTAATGGGAATCATCCCGGTTATTTTCCTTGTCATTGGATTTATGGTATGGCTGAAAAGGAGAAAAGCATAATGAAGAAAAAAACAGTCAAACTTATTTCTGCTGTTGTGGTGCTTGGTGTGGCATGCGGTGCTTATGTCGGTGTGAATTCTTATGTTTCTTCACAGGAAGCAAAAGAGGCTGAGAAAGAGAATAAGAGTGTTGATCTCATAAGCCTTAAAGCAGATGCTGTGACAGCAGTTTCTTTTAAAGCAGATGACGCAGATGTAGAATTTGATAAAAAAGATGATAGCTGGACAGAAAAATCAGATGCAGATTTTCCGGTAAATCAGGATACTGTGGATGATGCAGTTAAGGGAGTTGCTTCCCTTACTGCAGATCAGGAGATTTCGGATGTTGAGAATTTGAGTCAGTATGAGCTGGATGATCCGCAGAATACGATCACACTGACAACGGCAGATGGAGATACAACACTTCAGGTTGGCATGGAATCTTCGAATAATCAGTATTACGTGAAGAAGGTGGACGATGATAAGAATGTCTATCTGGTAGCAAGTACATCATTGGAGCCTTTTATGGGAGGATTATATGATTTTGCCGAGAGCGGTACATTCCCATCTGTTACTTCTGCAACAATCACAGATATAAAGGTTGACAAAGAAGACGGATATGAACTTACGCAGGATGCAGATAATCTGTTCTGGAATGTCTCTGATGGAAAAGATACAGAAAAGGCAGATACAACGAAAGCAGGAAATGTGACATCGGCAATTGGTTCTCTTGCGTATGACAAATTCGTAGATTACAACTGCACGGATGATGCAAAATATGGATTTGACGATCCGTATGCTGTAGTTACAGTGAAATACACTGAAGAAGAAGCAGTGGAAAGCGATGAAGAAGATGCTGACAGCGAAGAGAGCACAGAATCTTCAGAAGAAAACACAGATGCAGATTCTGATACTGCAGAAAGTGCTGATGCATCAGAAGAAGATTCTTCCGAGGATGAGCAGGAGACCCGGACGGTTGAGAAGACACTTACCATCTATGTGGGAGATGAGACCGGTGATGACCGTTATGTAAAAGTAGATGACAGCAAAGAAGTATACACAATCACCAAAGATTCCCTGACAGATATCCTTGACAGTACAATATCTGATTTTTACAGCCTGACCGTAAATTATGTATCCGTGAATGATCTGGATTCACTGAAAATAAAGAGTGATGACGGAGATCACACAGTTGACGTTGTAAGGGAGACAGCTAAGGCTGAGGATGAAGAAGAGTCCGATACTGATACAGATACATCAGATGAAGAGAATACAGATGAAAGCAGTGCAGAGACATCTGATGAGAGTTCTGCTGATGTAGATTCCTCTGACGAAACCACTTCAGATACTACAACGACTTCATATGAGCTGGACGGAGAAGAACTCGATGAATCGGCATTTACGACCTTCTATAACAAACTCATCAATATGACTGCACAGGAGCGTCTTACCGAGGAATATACTCCGGATGGTGAGGCAGCATATACATTCCTCTTCAAAGATACAGATGGAAATGAAACTACTGCAGAATATTATGAGTATGATACAAACTTCTATGCAGCAGTCGTAGGAGATAAGGTTTATCTGGTAAATAAGATGAACGTAAAAGAACTGAATGACGCTTATCAGGATATGATAAATCGGTGAATACTTCCCCCGCGAGTTGCCCGCGGGGGATTTTTTTGATAAAATGAATCTGATTTTACTACAAGTGAGGAACGAGAAATGTTATATTTTGTAAATGACTATTCAGAAGGTGCACATGAAAAAGTTCTTCAGCACCTGATTGACACCAATATGAAACAGCTTTCCGGTTATGGAACAGACCATTACTGTGAAACAGCTAAGGAAAAGATAAAGAAAGCATGCGGCTGTGAGGACGCAGAAGTCTATTTGCTGACAGGCGGCACACAGACCAATCAGATTGTCATTGACACCATGCTGGCACCGTATGAGGGCGTTGTAGCGGCTCACACGGGACATGTCAGCACACATGAAGCCGGTGCAATCGAATTTACCGGACATAAAGTACTGGAGCTTCCGGAAAAAAACGGTAAGATCTGTGCATCAGACCTTAAAGAACTGGTAGAAACATTTTATGGAGATGATAACCATGAGCATATGGTATTTCCGGGAATGGTCTATATTTCATATCCGACAGAATATGGAACTTTATACAGCAAAAAAGAGCTGGAAGAGCTTTCTTCTGTGTGCAGAAAATATAAGCTGCCGCTTTTTCTCGACGGAGCAAGACTGATTTATGGCCTTGTCAGTAAAGAGACAGATGTGACACTGCATGATATTGCCAGGCTTTGCGATGTATTTTATATTGGCGGAACAAAAGCCGGACTGCTTTGTGGTGAAGCGGTTGTCTTTACCGGAAAATGTATGCCAAAACATTTTCTCACACGTGTAAAACAGCATGGCGCACTTCTTGCAAAAGGCAGACTCCTTGGCGTGCAGTTTGATGCACTTTTTACAGATGACCTCTATCTGGCAATCGGCAAAAATGCCATCGAGACGGCAGCAGTCCTGAAAGAAGGCTTAAAGAAAAAAGGATATCAGTTTTTTATTGATTCACCTACAAATCAGCAGTTTGTCGTACTTGAAAACAGCAGAATGGAAGAGTTAAAAAAAGACGTACAGTTTGGTTTCTGGGAAAAAGCTGACGATTCGCATACAGTGGTCAGATTTGCAACCAGCTGGGCAACCAGAATGGAAGATGTACAAAAACTTCTTTCTTTGTTATAGATTGTAAAAAAACTTTTTTTAGCGTATAATAAAGCTACTCAGGTGATAAAAAGGGAGGTAGAACATGAACAAGCACAGTAAACGACTGCTTACTCTTGTAGCACTGGCGACAACAACAACTGCCACGATCCATATTATAAATAAAGTAATTGCAGCATCCGCCTGTCTTAAGGAAATGCTGGATACAGATGTCAGAAACTATTATCATTGGCGTTTTGGCGATATTTATTATACAAAAAAAGGTAAAGGAAGCCCGATTCTTCTGATTCATGATATGCTTCCGGGTGGTTCCGGATATGAATGGACCAGAATCGAGGATGAACTTTCGCTGGAGCATACCGTATACAATCTGGATCTTCCGGGATGCGGACGTTCTGAGAAGCCGGGCATGACTTATACAAATTTTGTTTATGTTCAGGCAATCTGTGACTTTATTAAAAATGTAATCGGAGAAAAAACGGATGTCATTGTAAATGGATATTCCGCTTCCTTTGTAGTTATGGCATGCCATAACGAAAAGACATTGTTTGATAAGATCATGATGGTGAATCCGGTCAGCCTTGCCAGTCTGAAGCAGATGCCTGGCAGGAAAGAAAAGCTTCTGCGCAAATGTCTGGAGATTCCGGTATTCGGAACACTGGTTTATCATATGGTTGTATCAAGAAGTGCAGTCAATGATGACTTTATTGAGAACTATGCATTTGATCCGTTCCATCCGGATCGGGAACTTCAGGATGCATATTATGAAGCTGCTCACAGAGGCGGATGCTATGCAAAGAATGTATATGCAAATAAAGCTTCAAAATATATGAACATTGATATTACCCGGGGCCTCAAAGAGATTGACAACAGCCTTTATATCGTAGAAGGTGAAGCGGAAAATAATGGTGAAGCGATCGTAGAAGCTTACCAGAATGTCAATCCGTCTGTAGAGGTTGCGACACTTAAAGAAACGAAGCATTTCCCACATGTAGAAGTTCCGGAACAGTTCCTGGAGCAGGTTGGAATTTTCTTCTGAAATTAATACAGTAAAATGTCATAAGACAAGAGTATAGATAGCCCACAGCAGATGCTGTGGGCTTTGTTCTAATTAAGAATATATCAGAATTGCGAGTCATTCATTGAGACTTGGTTAATGATAATCATTAAGCATCGGCAATGGGGGTAATCTGTGTACCGATGCCAGAAATCTATTAGAAGCGATTATCCCTGCCGTTTGTATTTGGAAACAGCAAGGATCAGTGCGAGCAAAGCAAGAGTAAACATGATTTCGATTCCCATGGATTTCCAGATATCAACAGCAATTTTACCGGAGACGACATGATACCGGGAAAGAGTCTCGTTGATGCTTTCATACCAGTAAACAGGCAGAAACTGTGCAATCTTAAGGACTTTTTTATCCATGATATTTATTGGAACAAAGACACCTGACAGGAAACACATGCCAAGGGAAACGATGTTTGTGATTCCATTGAGCATGTTGTTGTTTTTCATAAAAAGGCCAATCAGATATGCCAGTGAAAGTGCAATTGTCAGCATAAGGAAGGTATTTAACAGGTAATACCCCAGAACTTTGGAAGTCAGGAGTTCGTTCCCATACATAATACCGGCACCGGCGACTACTATCAGCCAGAGAACCAAACTGATTGTAAACATGGCAAGCAGACCTTCGAGGTTCTGTCTGCGGGTGGAGATGGCAGATGCCAGCATACGTTTTTGTATATCCTCTTTTCGGAATGCCAGAAGGATATAGCCCATGGAGTAGCACAATACGGCCAGAAACAGATATGGAATATAACGGAAATAATACGTATATCCCGGCGTTTCGATTGTTGTTTCATCGTCCTGATACATGGTAACTTCCGAAGCAGACTGTTCAAGCGCAGCAGAGGCGGCTTCTTTCTGTGAAAATCCGGCAGCAGTATAAGTGCGGATGGAATTCAGCCATACATTTATCTGCTGGTCGACATAAAAAGAAGAATAGGATCCGGGTACTTTTGTGACAGAAAGCGGGTTTTCGTCTACAATACAGGTTTCATAAAAATCTTTCGGAATCTGCACGATATATTCTGCATTTCTGTAAAAAAGTTCCTCTTGCATCACTGTAGGTTCTGCGGAAATCTCATATACATTATGGATGGTTTTAAGATAATCCGTGAGTGCGTGAGAAAGTGTGCTGTCATCCTGATCTGCGATGGCAAGGTCGATCCGCGTCTTTTCAAAATCTTCCAGATGATCCTTTTTGGCGGATGCCTGAAGTGCCATGGCAATCGAAAAGAAAATCACCAGATAGATGCTGACCAGACCAATATTATTTTTTAATATTTTCATATAACACTTAAATACTGTCATATCGATTCCTCCTGATCAGTAAAAATGAGGCAAAAACAAGTGCAGCACTCATGACTGCCAGTGTCAGTACATTTCGATAGTAGCGAGTCGGATCATCGTATACATTAATGCAGTAAAATGCATCCGAGATAAGTGCAGCAGGATTGATGCGGTTGATGATTGGAAAATGCTTTTCTACCGAATCTTTCATCGAACTGTTCATCAGGCCTGAGAGAAAACTGCAGACCATGGAAATGGCGAGGATAACAGATACTTTGATGCCCTCACTCATTTTGCTGAGGCTGCCTACAAACAGACCTATGGAGACACCGATGAGGCTTCCGAAAAGAGAAATAAGAAGCATTTTTCCTATCTGTCCCTGGAAGTCAAGTTTCAAAATGTTTCGCAGATAAATAAGCAGGATAATGACGTCTGCATATCCGATCAGGAAAGATGCAATCTGCTCGGATAAGATCAATTTCAGCTTGTGGGTAGGAGTGACACAGCGCCTTGCCGCCAGAGCCGTTAAATTGGCCTGTAATGTGATTGCGGAGCCAAAGCCGATAAAACATCCATAGAGACATGCCATTGCAATCAGAGCGTAAAAAAACTGCGAATTACCGTCAATTGTTTTTCCGCCCAGAGAAACCTCCTGAACCAGATTGCGAGTGTCTATCATCTGTGTAAGTCCGTTCAGAAGCCCGGATGGATGAGTTTTCAAAATCGTCCGTATGGTGTGCAGACTGTTGTTATAACTTTCCAGAATGGACTGTAGAATGCTTTCCGGGATTCCGTGTGCGTTGATCGTCAGGGAAGGCGTCATACCGGTATAATAAATTCCGGAGATTTCTTTGTTTTTCAGGGCTGCAAGAGCCTTTTGCTCTGTCAGTTCATGTATGTTGATCAGATCTGAGTCACTTTTTTGCACCTGTTCAAGATAAAAATCAAATAATGGATTGCTGGTTGTTTCTCTTACCAGAGCCACCTGTACCGTCTCAAAATCGGCATCATTGAGATTTCCGAAAGCAAAAAAGAAAAAAATGCCGAGTATCAGAGGAAAAACAAGTGGCCAGAAAGTCATATTAAAATTCCGGAGTTTTACCAGAATGTTATATTTTATTAAATGCAGCATAAGAAATCCTTTCTGTAATCATTAATTATACAAAGTAATGCATAAATATACATCATGTATTTCTCTTTATATGCCTGAAAAACCATTAATCGCGAAGCTGTTTTCCGGTGATTTCCAGAAAAACATCGTTCAGCGTCGGAAGCTCGGAAAATACTCTTCCGAAGGTGATATCCTGACTTTGCAGATAATTCAGAAGACGAATCAGATTATGTTGTGCACCGGTGCAACGGAGTACAAGAATCTGATTTTCATAATGCAGATCAAATACATGAGGAAGACTGCGGATATCCCGCAGATGTTTTTCCTCCAGAAGAATTGCTTCTACGGTGATAGTTTCGCCGGTCTTGATCATTTTCTTTAATTCTTCGGATGTACCGGAAGCAATGACCCGACCATGGTCCATAATCGCGATGCGAGTGCAGATCTGTTCAATTTCTTCCATGTAATGTGAAGTATAGATGATCGTTGATCCCTGCGCATTCAGCTTTTGAATACCTTCGAGGATTTTATTACGGCTTTGCGGGTCGACGGCCACAGTTGGTTCGTCCATGATGATAAGACGTGGTTTGTGGGCAATTCCACAGGCAATATTCAGCCTGCGAAGAAGACCGCCGGACAACTTTTTCGGGCGCATTTTGCAATAATCTTCAAGTCCTGCAAATTGGACAGCATCATCAACCAGTTTTTTACGTTTCTTTTTATCGGAAACATACAGACCACAGAAATAATCGATGTTTTCATACACGGTCAGTTCGTCAAAAACAGCAACGTTTTGCAGTACGATTCCAATCTGCTGTTTTGCCTGATAATTGTCAGGTGTCATAGGCTGTCCAAAAATTTCAATGGTTCCCTTATCATATTTCAAAAGGGAAAGAAGACAGTTGATAGCAGTTGTCTTCCCTGAGCCGTTCGGTCCGAGCAGCCCGAAGATCTCACCTTCATGAATATCCAGGCTCAGGTGGTTGAGTGCAACCAGATCACCGTATCTTTTTACCAGATTTTCTATATGGATCATAAGAATCCCTCCAGTTAAATAGTTACTTTCACATAGTAATATCAGGAATATAAACGTCGTTTATGAGAATATGAAGGCTTTTATACCTGATAACTACAGTATAAAATAAGATGCGTTCAATACCAAGTGTAAGATGTCACAAGAAAAACATGACATTTGTCACTTTGAGAGGTATGGAATATGTTATATTATTATAACAACGGGAGGAGAGAAATGGGATATTTTCAGGATACGGGAGTATTGCTGCTGTATTGTATGACTGCATTATTCTGGATAAGTGCAGACAGAAAGTTTATATTTGCACTGCTTTATGCGCTTGTCCTTTTGTGCGGAGAATATGTTCTGGAACACAGGATGACAAAGATTCTGGGTTGCGTGGCGTTTGTCGGGACTTCGATTCTTATCCCTGAACTTGTAGTATTTTATCCAGTGATGGGATATGCTTTGCTTAAAGAAAAAAGCCGGGTAGCAGCATTGACCAGTATGATTACAGGTGGTGTGATACTGACAGAAAATACATATTTGCAAAATGGGATGCTGCTGAATGTTGCCTTTGGCTGTCTACTTGCAGTACTTTTGGAAAGAAAAACGGAAAAGTACGATAAATTGGATAGAGAATTTCGGAAAACAATTGATGATGGAGAAGAAAAAACACTTCTTCTGGCAGAAAAAAACAGAGCTCTGATAGAAAAACAAAATTATGAAATATATGCGGCGACACTCCGTGAAAGAAACAGAATTGCAAGGGAAATCCATGATAATGTGGGACATGTACTATCCCGTTCTATCCTTATGACTGCTGCCTGCAAAACCATCAACAAAAATGATGCTCTTGATCCTCTGCTCGGAAATCTGGAAGAATCTCTGAATGGTGCCATGAACAGCATCCGTTCCAGTGTCCATGATCTTCATGACGATGCGGTAGATCTGGAAGATGCAATAAAAGGACTTGTAAAGGATTTCACCTTCTGCCCGGTGAAGCTTACTTATGATATGTCCAGGCAGATTCCAAGAGAGGTGAAATACAGTCTGATCAGTATTACAAAGGAAGGGCTTTCCAATGTGATGCGGCATAGTAATGCAGATTCCGTAAATATTCTTCTGCGGGAGCATCCTGCACTTTATCAGTTGTGCATTGAGGATAATGGGACACCGGGAAATGGAATCCCGGATATTCAAACTGAAGCAGACATCAATAAGGAAAAAAGTACTTCCGGTGGTATGGGGCTATCCAATATCCGGGACCGTGCAAAGGCGCTGGGCGGTACAGTCCAGATTACGCAGGAGAATGGTTTTCGGATCTTTGTGACGATCCCGAAATCTGTTTCTAATTGAAGCAGACAGATATTTCTCACTCTGCCGGAAACCTTCCCTGTTTGATCAAAGTACTTTCCCGGCATATTGGATTCGTCCGTTTTTTCTGATCTGTAATTTAATTTTTTTTAACTATAAACAGGAGATTTTGACATGAAAATTATAATCGTAGACGATGATTGCCTGGTTGCAGGTGCATTAAAAACCATTCTTGAGTCAAACCCGGATATCGAAGTGACTGCCACCGGCTCTGATGGTGAAGAAGCCTGTACTCTGTACAGAGAATATCTTCCGGATATTCTTCTGATGGATATCCGTATGAAAGGAATGGACGGACTGGAAGCTTCCAGAAAGATACTGGATGAATTTCCGGAGGCTAAAATTCTTCTTCTGACTACTTTTTCCGATGATGAATATATTGTAAAAGCCCTCCGCCTTGGCACAAAGGGTTATCTTCTGAAGCAGGATTATACCAGCATTTTTCCAGCTTTGCAGGCAGTCTATTCCGGACAGACTGTATTCGGCACAGAGATCATGTCCAAGATCCCGGAGCTTCTGCAGTCTTCCGGTGGATTTGATTATACTTCCCGGGAGATCAATGAACGGGAACTGGATATTATCCGGCTGATTGCCAACGGATACAGCAATAAGGAGATTGCCGCAGAACTATTTCTCAGTGAGGGAACTGTACGAAATTATCTCAGTTCCATTCTGGATAAACTGCAGCTGAGGGATCGGACACAGGTTGCTGTGTTTTATTATCAGCATAAATAAAATCCGGTTACATCCACCGCCGCACCTGCAACTGTCCTATATTACAGAATATAGATGTCTTTTCAATGTTTTACTATAATCTATAATCGGAGGATTTCTCACAATGAACCGCTATCTTACTATCCATATCCCGGAAGCAGCTGTTCCAATGCCTATCTCCCGCTTTCTTCGCACTCAGTCTGGTCTTACAAAAAAGCAGATCAGCCAGGCGAAGTTTCGTCCCGGTGGTATCCGGAAAAACGGACAGCAGTGCCGGGTAACGGAAACCGCTTATCCCGGGGATCAGATCATAATATGCCTGGAAGCGGACGATGTGGATTCTGCCCAGCTGGAATCTTCATCCTTTACTGTCAATTCGTCTAATCACAATTTCCAGTTCTCCGCAGACGCAATTTCATATTCTGATTCCGCAGCTTCAGAATTTGCAGGTTCTGATGTCAATTCTCACAATTATCATTCACCGGCTACAACGTCACAGTTTCTTCCTGAGTTGGCGATCATATACGAAGACCAGGATATCCTCGCCATAAATAAACCTGCCGGGATTGTCACTCACCCTTCCGGTTCTCACTACAGTGACAGTCTCGCCAACCAGGTGGCTTCCTATTTCCGTTCCAAAGGAGAGCCTACCAAAGTCCGTTCTATCGGGCGATTGGATAAGGAATCCTCCG